>Ga0302319_10002389_pt1 | contig 40700 bp, 27 predicted proteins | sample Bog_T0_2_FD_203319 | JGI IMG/M metagenome (GOLD analysis project Ga0302319, IMG submission 203319) | Peat permafrost microbial communities from Stordalen Mire near Abisko, Sweden - Bog_T0_2 | ecosystem: Environmental > Terrestrial > Soil > Wetlands > Peat | place: Sweden: Abisko, Stordalen Mire... | reverse complement strand
CGTCCGTCGCAAACACCAGCGACTTACTTCAAACGACCCTATCGAAACTGTCCCGGCAGAACATCCTGCCACAGGACACCCTCGTCGCGCCGGGACAGTCCCGATAGGGACCTAACGTTTTCCGGGAGCGATTCACGGCAGCGAGCCTCGAAACGCGCCTCGGCCTGTACGCACCAACCGAGATTTTTTCGCGCAGGCCATGAGGCACTAGAGGAACTTCATCTGCTCATATTTATGATGGTCTTACCAGGTACGCAGCTGGAAGATCACAGGAAGTCGATCTAACTGAGGGGACGATGAAAGCATTAGTTACGGGAAGCGCTGGACATCTGGGGGAGGCCCTGGTTCGTACGTTGCAGGAGTTGGGCCACGAGGTGACCGGAATTGACATACTCAAGTCCCCTTTCACGACTCACGTGGGCTCGATCTTGGAGCGGTCTATCGTAATTCGTTGTATGGAAGGGGTGCAGGTAGTCTTCCACGCCGCCACGCTGCATAAGCCTCATGTTGCAACCCACAGGCGGCAAGAGTTCGTGGACGTCAACGTAAGCGGCACCCTCAATCTTCTGGAAGCCGCTGTTGCTGCTGGCGTTAGGCGCTTTGTCTATACAAGTACTACGAGTGTTTTCGGAGACGCGCTGGTGCCCCCTCCCGAAGCCCCCGCGGCATGGATTACCGAAGATGTTGTGCCGGTTGCGAAAAATATCTACGGCGCGACGAAAGCGGCGGCTGAGGACCTCTGTCAGTTGTTCCATCGCAATCAAGGTCTCGCATGCCTCGTGCTCAGAACATCTCGGTTCTTTCCCGAAGAGGATGACAGCAGAGAAGTACGAGAGGCCTACTCCGACCAAAATCTGAAGGTAAACGAGTACCTCCACAGACGCGTCGACATAGAAGATGTGGTAAGCGCTCATATTCTGGCCGCGGAGCGTGTGCAGGAGCTGGGCTTTCGCAAATATATAATCAGCGCCATTACGCCCTTCCGCCAGGACGATCTCCACCGCCTGCGAGACGATGTTCCCGGGGTGCTGGGAGAGCGGGTTCCCCAATACGACGCCACATACCGGCAATTAGGGTGGAGAATGTTTCCAGGCGTAGATCGGGTTTACGTGAGCCAACGTGCCCGTGATGAACTCGGCTGGATTCCGCGATATGACTTCAGATTTGTACTTGATCGTCTGAATGCCGGCGCCGATTTCCGAAGTCCTCTGGCAAGAGCGGTCGGATCGAAAGGCTATCACGCCGAAGTCTTCTCACATGGACCCTATCCTGTGGAATAGCGATTGCCCTGTGGCGGATTTCTCAACGAGTGCATGATCGCCAAATCACTTATTGAAGAGTGGCCGGTACCGGCCAGTCGGCATGTCGAACGGCTTCCCGGTGGCCCATGTCCCGCCTTTGGAACCTGGGAAATTACCTTTTCCTTGCCTCTTGCACAAAATTACGCCCCGCCGTCGCACAATGGAGATAGAGAAACCCATGATAGAAATCGTCGCAGGGTTGGGCAGTTGCGTCCGCGTTCCCCGGATCAATCTCTCAGGAACCTGCCCGATCCGCACCTATTGACTAGAAAATTAATACCCCCACCCCCCTTTTATATTTTCAAAACCTTGCAGATAATTTCTGAACCACCCTCGAAACCCGAAATCAGCGCCGGGTGCTCCATCTCTCGATTTTGAGACCTTGGAAGGCTCAAAGGTTTCAGCCAACACATATTACTCCTGAAAAATCGCCGTGTGGGATGTTAGAGGCTGGCAACGGGAAACTGCGTTCGAACCATTTGCAGAGCTTCATCGGCTGTGGCGATTGTTCCCTCGAGTTGGGCGTCATCTACTGCGCGGAGGATTTGTTTGAAGGCTGGGCCGGGGTGGTAGCCGGCGGCGATGAGGTCGCGGCCGGTGATGAGCGGTTGGGGGCGCACGGTTTCTGGCGGCATGGATTGCCAGCGTTCGCGGACAAACTGCCAATGGTCGAGGTTGCCGCTGCCGGCGAGGCAATCCATGCGGTGGAGGGCGAGATGCTGGTCGAAGGCGGGGAGCTGGAAAAAGCGCTTGAGGGTTGAGGATTTCATGTGTGGCGCGTCGGCGAAGCGCATGTGGTGTTGAATGAGGGCGAGAATCTGGCGGGTCTCGTCGTTGGAGAAGCGGAAACGGCGGCAGATGTCTGCGCCGATGGCGACGCCGACCTCGACGTGGCCGTCGAAGCGGATGCGGTCTGGCGCGCGGCGGAATGTTGGCGGCTTGCCCACGTCGTGGAGCAGCGCTCCCCAGGCCAGGGTGAGCGGGCAGCCGGGCTCAAGTTGATGGAGCAGGCCCAGCGTGTGGATGAACACATCTCCCTCAGGGTGGTACTGCGGGGGCTGCTCGACGCCCTTCATGCGGGCGATTTCAGGAAGCACCTCGGCGAGCAGGCCGGTGGAGTCGAGGAGCTGGAAGGCGCGGCGTGCGTGGCCCTCGGTAAGCATTTTGGTGAGCTCGTCGCGGACACGCTCGCGGCTGACGGCGGCGGTTTTGGCGGCGAGGCGGCGCATGGAGGCAGCTGTGCCGGACTCGAGCTCGAAACCGAAGCGGGCGGCGAAGCGGACGCCGCGAAGCATGCGGAGATGGTCCTCCTCGAAACGGGCGTCGGGCTGGCCGATGGCGCGCACGATGCCCAAGTCGAGGTCGGCAAGGCCGCCCACGTGGTCGATTACGGCGAGGCGGAGGAGGTTGGGATTCGCCAGGTGGCCAGCGGCGTGTGGGGCGTCAAGCAGAAGACCGTTGATGGTGAAATCGCGGCGCTGGACATCCTCTTCGGGGCTGGCGGTGTAGCGCACCGCATCGGGATGACGGCCATCGGAATATGCGCCGTCTGAGCGGAAGGTGGCTACATCGGTGGTGCCGTAACCCTCCTCATCGCCATCCGCTACCAGGACCACGCCGAAATGGGCTCCAACGGCAAAGGTGCGTGGAAAAAGATTGAGGACGAGGTCGGGCGTGGCGGAGGTGGCCACGTCATAGTCCTTCGGTTCGCGGCCCAGCAGGAGATCGCGCACGCAGCCGCCGGCGAAATAGGCTTGATGGCCGGCGGCGCGCAGTGTTTCCACGACATGCAATGCGGCATCGAATTGGCGTGTGGTGGGCAACGGGGCTCCTTTCTCTATTGTCGCCTGCCTCAACCTCAATGGCGTTATGATTTGATGTTCTGTAGGAGATGGTAATGAGAACGAAGTTGCTCGCAGGCATATTGCTGATTGCTTTTCCTGTTCTTGGCCAATCACGTCAGTGCAAGAACAATCCAAGCCTGATCGGCGCGTGCTACTTAGTTCATGGCCGAGCTACGTTCGGTGCCGGAACTCCGGCGCTTTGAATCTGGCCAGTTGGGACGAGGCGCATGCTCGGGGTCACAGGGGGGCCAATCGCGGACGATGCGGACAACCCAATTGCACCAACGGAAATGTTGAGATTTGGTCCAGATGTTGAAGGGATTTTCGGCGATTTCGAGGTTTGTCCATTCACGCCACCGCAAACGGGACACATGCAGATGGTTTGCGTTCAATCCGCGAACAAGCTTGCCGTTGTGCGTTCGTCTTCCAAGCACCACTAAATGGGATGTTCAATCGCAATTAAACTAGATCAATGAGTGTCGGCCTGATCCTCGGTATCGAATCCTCGTGCGACGAGACGGCCGCGGCGGTTGTTGAGCGGGGAGCGCGCACGCTTTCTTCGGTTGTCGCCTCGCAAATTGCTACTCATGCGCGCTACGGCGGAGTGGTGCCGGAGCTGGCGAGCCGCGAGCATCTGCGCGCGATTGTTCCCGTAGTCCGCGCGGCGCTGGCACAGGCGAATGTGACGCTTGGCGATCTTGACGCCATCGCTGTGACCAGCGGTCCGGGGCTTGCCGGAGCGCTGCTGGTGGGGATTACTTATGCAAAGGCGCTGGCTTTCGCGAGTGGACTGCCGCTGATTGCGGTCAACCACCTGGAAGGGCATATCCACGCGGTGCTGTTGAATGACCGTTCTTTGCCGGGGTCGTTGGGCGACGGGCAGGGTTTGCCAGAGGACGAGGCGGCATTGGCTCTGGTTGTTTCTGGCGGGCATACGCACCTTTATTTGGCGAAGCCGGCTGACGGCTGCTGGAGTTATACGCTGGTGGGGCGCACGCTGGACGACGCAGCGGGCGAGGCTTATGACAAGGTGGCAAAGTTGCTGGGATTCGGCTATCCGGGAGGCCCGTGGATCGACGCTTTGGCGCTGCACGGCAACCCGCGGGCGGTGCCGTTTGCCTTTTCGCAGATCAAGACCAAGCTGCATTTGGCCGGCAAGGCTCCGCGGACAAAAGCCGCGCGCACGGCACCCATCGCCAATCTCGATTCCCGGTTTCTCTTCTCGTTCTCGGGCATCAAGACGGCTGTGCTGCGCTACGTGGAACTACACAACCTGCGGCCGGAAGCCGAAGCGCGCCGGGAGGCGCTCTTTACTGGCCCCGATGCTCCCGCGCGGCCTACCATTGAAGCGGCGCTGGCAACCTGCGACCCGCAGACGCTTGATCTGATCGCCAGCTTCCAGCATGCGGTGGTGGGCGACCTGATGAAGAAGACCTTTGCCGCTGCGGAGTCCCTTGGCGCGCGCCGGATTTTAGTCACCGGAGGCGTGGCTGCCAATCGCGAACTCCGGCAGCGCTTCACGGTCGAAGGCGTTGCGCGCGGATTGCGGATTGCGTTTCCGACTCTGGCGCTCTCCACAGACAACGCCGCCATGATCGCTGCGGCCGCGTGGCCGCGGCTGCTGGTGCGAGACTTCGCCGATGGCTCGCTGTCTGCCGATCCGTCGCTGGCGCTGGGAAATGCTAGGGGATAAATCCCTGGCTTACCAATTACTGCTTTTTGAGGACGGCGGCGCCTTTTTCGTCGGAGAGGATAGCGCCCTGAAGGAGGCGGAAAGCTGTGGCTTTGCCGGGGGGCAGTTGAACCTGGCGGACTATGTATTCGCGCTCGTAGTGGAGGGTGTTGCCTTTGGCTGAGACCGAGGAGTGGTAGCTGGCGAAGTCGAGGTCGAGGTTAACCGGGTCGGGGGTTTCATCCACGACGTAGCCAGGGGGCAGGTCGATATCGAAGCTGTCGCGCCAGCGTCCGGTGGCGGGCAGGTCGATGGGCAGGGTACGCGGCTTGTCGTCAAAAGGCCGCGCGAGCGTTCCGACGACGCGGGGACGCACCAGCAGGAGCGGGCCGGCGTTGTGCGCGTACTGGTGAGCGGTGACCTTGTAGTGGAATTCGAGGGGTTTGTCGAGATCCGAGGGCTGGATGAACTGGAAAGAGTCGAGTACCACGCCGGGCAGGGTTTCGGCCACGTAACTCTCCCAATACGCGCGCCGCTCTTTCTCATCGGTGTATTTGAGGAAGAGGCGAAGATCGGCGCCTTCCGGGCCGGAGTGGAATGTATCGACGGAGCCGGTAAGTGCGCCGTCTGCCGACAGGGCGAAGGAACCTTTCTGTTCGGTGCCGTTGGTGTCGGGGTCGAGGATGGGGAGGGCGACGATCTGGCTGGCGGCTCCGGCGGCAAGGATTCCAAAGCTGCCCTGTTCATAGGAGGGCAGATTGCCGACCGCGGTGCGCTCGTTGGTGGGATCGAAGATAAGGTAGCGCTTGCCGTTTTTGGCTTTGACGATGGCTTTGAGGCGCGGATCCTGCACGTCGGCGGGAATTTCGATGGCGGTAATCATGTGGTTGCCGGCAAGCGAAGGCTCGTCGGGATCGACAACGCCGCGGCGATCGTCCACGGGCATATAGACGGCGTGGATGCCGACGGCCTGGAGCATGGAGATCACAAGAGTGGATTTGTCTTTGCAGTCGCCGTAGCGGTTGCGGAAGATGTCTGCCGCGTGATTGGCCTGCAGGCCGCCAATGCCGCGCTCGACGATAAAGTAGCGGATGTTTTTCTGGATGTATTCGGTGATGCGGCTGAGCTTGGTATAGAAATCGGGTGCTCCGGCTATAAGGCTCTGCGCCTGCGCGGTGATCTCTGGCGAGGGATCGGGGCGGTTGGCCTCAAGCGTGGTGACCCACTGGCCGATGGCGCGCCATTGATTGTCTTTGCCCTCGACCGCGGCATCGCCCCACTGGACGGCCATGCGCGCGGCCAGAGCCGGCCACTCCGGCGCGGAGCGCACATCGCGGAGAATGAGGGCGTGCATGTCTTTGACCTCCCAGCGCCAGTGGTTGGGAGCGACCTCAACGGGCTTGACGGGCTGGTAGTTGTGCCATGCCTCGGAGTGAGCGCGACCGGCGGGCAGATCGACTTCGAGGGCCTGGAAGACAACCGGAATGCCATCCTGGATGTGCCAGTCCTTCTCCTGGATATAGGGCTCCATCAACTCCTCGGACTCGCAGATTTCGACCGCGCCTACGTCGATGGCGGGGGGGTGGGCGATGCGGGCCTTGGTCGTGGAGAGCATGATGGGGACTGCGGTGTCGCCCTCGTCAATAAAGTCCGTGTCCTGGGACTGGTACTGCTTTTCGTCGGCAGCGATGGTCCAGACGCGGAAGTAGTTGATCTTCTCGTCCGCATCATAGGAGACCGCACAGTTATTGTGGCGGCCTTGCGGCTTAAGAATGCGAATGGCTTCTCGCTCACGTTCGACGGCGCGGCCCTGCGGATCAATGGTTTCGACATACTCATCGAAGAGGATGACTGCGGAGGCATCTTTATCATAGGCAGGCGTGGGCGTCTTGGCGGCATCGATGCCCCATTGCGGGATCGGCTGCGTACTCTTGCCAAAGATGTTTGCGTGGACTGGGTTGCATACCGATAGGAGGAGAGCGGCAGCCAGGACGTGGGACGAGAGAACGACGGAAGAAGTGCGCATAATTAGTTTCCTTTTGGCGCGATATCGCGGGTGAGCACGATCTGCTGCTGGTCGGCGGTGGCCAGCCGGAGGTAGAAGTCATGCAGATCGCTGTAATCAACAGCATCGAGCGTGGCGAAGCTCCGGGCAAAGTTGCGGACCACCTCGACCGTGCCGTTGTTGACGGTAGAACTGATCTTCAGTGAGGTGTGAGCGGGCCAGGAGAAATCGGCGGTTTTTGGGGTGCTCTGGACTGTAAATCCGGACGGCAGGTGGTAGGTCACATGATCCTGCTCGATCTTGGCGTACTGGAGATCGATTGGCGTGTGGCGCATGTCTTCCCCGACGAATGGGTGCGTAGTGCGGGACTCAAAAAAGAGGCCGGGCAAGAAGAAGTGTTTACCGGTAGCTGAGCCGATGTTCCCTGTGACCTGGACGATGCCGATGAGATTGACGTTTGGGTCGTCCAGAGCAAGAAAGTGATCGAAGCCGGCTGCCACTCCATCGGGCAGGTATGCCCTCATGGACTCATTGAATTGCTTCTTGACCTCTTCGGGGTCGTTTTCGAGGGCTAACTGCCGCCAGTAGAGAGCGTCCGGACCGGACATGACAACGCGGATGGTTCCCTTGACACCGCCGTCTGGATCGATGGTCAGGTCTGCGACGCGCTGAACGAACTGAGACTCGACGGCGCCGCCGGGCGTGCTTGAGGTGATGGTCCCTTTGGGGGTAAGCCGGAAGCCGGACGCGAAGGTGTGCTTCCAATGCAGAGAACCGTAGGGACACATTTTCTGTCCGGGATCGAGGTAGACTTCTTTTCCATCGATTTCGACGACAGCAAGGTTGTCGTCAAGCTGCTCCGTGGAAAGGTATCCGGAATCGAAGAGGGCGCGATCGCGGTTGACCACCTGGAACGGAAAGACCCTGAGGCCGGCGACACGCGCGAGGGCAATGTAGAGGAGCGCAATCTCATTCGCCGATCCGCTTTGCTGCTTCCAGACATCGTCGGCCTTGTGGACATCTTTCAATTTCTCGGTCTTCCGCTCGGCATCGGACTTCTTTCGGCTGAAATCCGTGTTGTCGAGTTTCTGGACGGCATCGTAGATCTTCCGGGCTTTTTGCTCATCGCTGTCGCCAGGCGCGACGATGCCGGCAACAGCCTTTTTGAGCCCTCCAGTGGGATTGGTGAATGCCTGCACTTCATGTGCCCAATGGGCACCGGCCTGGTCCCAGAAACCGGGTCCCGATTCGGCCTCTGTGTAGTAGAACTCAACCCGCCACTTGACGGTGTTGAGCGGCGGCATCCAGTCTTCATCGGGCATTGGGGGAATATCGGTGAGGTCAATGGTGAACAGGTTTCTGTCTTTGTCGATATGGACTCCTGCGCCAAAACCCAGCTGAGTGGTGTAGAGGAGTTCGTGGTACTCATGCCCCTTGCTGTCGGTGACGGCACTGTAGTCGGTTAGATCGTGATGAAAGCTGTAATGCGCCTTGTGAACGAAGTACGCTTGCTGAATATCCCATGTTGGCGCGGAGACCTGATCGCTGGGGGTGCGAACCTTGAGGCGATATTCAAGGACGCTTCCGACTTCAACGCTGGGCAGGGTGAAAACCAGATTGTTGACCTGGTAGTCCCCCGTTTTGTAATCCATGAGGTCTGCCGGTTTTGCGGTCAAGGGAACGATGGTTCCATCGGAATGAATGGTGCGGCCCTGAAGGTCGGTGGGGATGTCTGTACCCTGGACGTACGGAATCCGGATGGTGGCAAGTTCCTTTCCCTTTTCCGTGAGAACCTTGATGCGTTCGTGGTAGCTGCGGAAGCTCTTTGCGTCGTCGGTGATGTCTTCACGATAGAGGTAGACGGCTGCTGCGCCCGGCGCTTTGGGGTCGGCGGTCATCTTGAGCTCTTCTTCGGAGGGCGACTGGAACTGCGCATGGACCAGAGCCGGCGCGGCGAGGGCGAAGAGAAGTACTGCGCTACGGAGCCAGGGGCTAGGGCGCAGTGCGCCTTGCTTGGCCAATACTGAATTAATCTTGAGCGCAGCGCGCATCAGTTGCCTTTCTGCGCGGGTGCGCGGGTGAGGACGAGCTGCTGCTGGTCGGCGGTGGCCAGTTTCAGGTAAAAGTCGTGGAGATCGTTGTAAACCTTGGGGTCTAGTACGGCGAAGTTGCGGGCAAAGACGCGGGCCACTTCAACCGAACCGTCTTTGACGGCAGAGTTGATCTTCAACGCGGCGTAGCCGGGCCAGGTGACATCGGAGGTCTTAGGGGTGCTCTCGATGTTGAAGCCGGGAGGCAGATGGTAGGTCACGTCATCCTGCTCCAAAAGAGGATAGTGGACATCGATGGGAATGGTGCGCTTGTCCTGGGCGACGAAGGGGTGCTTGGCCTGGGATTGAAAGAAGAGACCGGGCAGGAAGAAGTGCTTGCCGGTGGCCGTGGCCAGGTTGCCGGAGACTTTGACAAGGGCAATGAGGTTGACCGTTTCATCGTCGAGCGAAAGGAAGTGATCGAAGTCGGCCTGGACCCCATCGGGCAGAGACGCGCGTATGGCCTCGTTGAATTGCTTCTTGACTTCCGCCTCGTCGTTTTCAAGCGCCAACTGCCTCCAGTGGAGAGCATCGGGACCGGTCATGACGATCCGCGCGATTCCATCCACAGTGCCCTGCTCATCGACGGTGAGGTTGGCAATGCGCTGAACAACAGAGTTTTTGTAGGTACCGCCGGGAGTGGTTGCGATGGAAGCGCCCGTATCCGATATGCGGAATCCGCTGGCGAGGGTGTGTTTCCAATGGAGGCGGCCGTAGGGGCACATCTTCTGGCCGGGATCGAGAAAGATTTCTTTGCCGTCGAGGACGACGATGGCGAGGTAATCGTCCAACTGCCTTGTTGACAGATAGCCGTTATCGAAGATGGCGCGGTTGCGATTGACTACCTGCATGGGCCACGCTTTCAAGCCAGCGGCCCGCGCAAGGGCGACGTAGAGAAGTGCGATCTCATCGGCAGAGCCGCTTTGCTGCTTCCAGACATCCTCTGCATGATGGATGTCTTTCAGCTTTTCTTTCTTGCGCTCAACCTTTGATTTCTCGCGGCTGAAGTCGGTGTTATCGAGCTTCTGGACGGCGGCGTATATCTTTTGGGCTTTTTGCTCGTCTGTGTCGGTTGGGGCAATGAGGTCGGCGACGGCATTTTTGAGCCCCTTGGACGGATCAGCAAACTTGTTGCTCTCCTTGGCCCACAGGTTGGCTTCTTCTGCCCAGAAGGCGTCCGCGGTCTTTGCGTTGGTGTAGTAGAAGTCCACGCTCCACTTGAAGGCATTGGTGGGCGGCATCCAGTCTTCATCGGGCGCGGCGGGAATATCCGCAACGTCAAGGCTATACACGCCTTTGGACTTGTTGTAATCAACTTTGGCGTCATTCCCGATGCGCGTGAACCACATGAGGCGGTCGAGAGTCCCGCCCCGGCCGTCGGGGATGTATTCATTGTAGGCCAGAGAGGGATGGAAGCTGTAGTGGGCCTTGCGGACGAAGTAGGCCTGCTGAATGCTCCAACTTGGCTCGGTGACCTGGAATGAGGGAAGGCTGATTTTCAGGCGATACTCGAGGATGCTGCCGACCTCGACACTGGGCAAGCTGAAGGTGATGGTGTTGACCTGGATATTCTTCGCCTTCAAATCCATGAGATCAGAGGGCTTGGCGGTCAGAGGAACGACGGTTCCATCGGCGTGAATGGTGCGGCCTTGAATGTCAGTGACGGTGTTGAGACCTTGGAAATAGGGAACCTGGACGGTGGCGAGTTCCTTTCCCTTTTCCGTAAGGACTTTGATGCGCTCGTAGCGGGTACGCGAGTGGTCGGAATCGTCGGTGACTTCTTCGCGATAGAGGTAGACGGCTGCTGCGCCCGGCGCTTTGGGGTCGGCGGTCATCTTGAGCTCATCGCTGGTGGGCTCCTGGAACTGGGCAAGAAGCAGGCCCGGCGAAACGATGGCCAGCAGAAGAAGTGCATAGCGCAGCCATGAATGAGGCTGCGCTATGGCGGCCCGGAGCGATGCGGGAAGAACCGGCTGCGCAAAGATCATCAGTTCCCTTTCTGTGCCGGCGCGGCGGCGAGGACCAACTGCTGCTGATCGGAGGTGGCGACCTTCTGGTAGAAGCCACGCAGATCCTGGTACTCCTCGGGCTTGAGGATGGTGAAGGCGCGGGCCAGTTGCCGGACGATGGTGACCTGCGTAGGCTCAACTTTGGTCTTGACGATCAAAGCCGCGTGACCCTCCCAGGGAGTCTTCGCGTCCTGCGGCACTCCTTCCACGGTGTAGCCGGCGGGCAGGTGGTAGACGATCTGGTCGGTCACCTGCTCGGCGTAATGCATATCGACGAGCGAGAGCCGTTTTTCCTGATCGACAAAGGGATGCGCAGCGCGAGTGGCAAAGTAAAAGCCGGGCAGCAGAAGGCGCCTGGAGGTGGCGGAGCCGGGATTGCCCTGCACCTTGATGACTGCCACCAAATTCACATTGGGGTCGTCGAGCGCGACGAAGTGGTCAATGCGGGCATCGACGCCCTCAGGGGCCATGGACCCAAGCCACTGGTCGAACTGCTTTTTGGCTTCTTCCACATCGTTTCTGAGGGCCAATTGCCGCCAGCGGATTGCCTCCTGGCCCGCCATTACAAAGCGGTATGCGCCGCTTGCGCCGCCGTGACCGTCGAGCGTGATGTCGCCGATACGAACCAGCGTGTTGGCGTTGTACATCGGGAAGGGTGAGGCGTAGGTGCCGGGATCTTTCGCTGTTTGGCGAACGCCGCCCGCGCCGGAGTGACGCCAATGCACCGTTTGGAAGGGGCACATCTTTTCGCCGGGATCGAGCACGATCTCATTGCCGCCGGTGCTGAGGAGAACGATGTCGTCGTCGAGCTGACCAAAGTACAGATAGCCGAGATTGAACGTTCCCAGGCTGCGATCCACCACCTTCGCATCGTATGCGGTGAGTCCGGCGGCGCGGAGCATGGCGAGATAGAGCAGGGTAATTTCGTTGCTGGAGCCGCTTTTCTGGTTCCAGATGTCTTCGGCGCGCTTGTTGTCTTTCAAGTTGAGCTGCTTGCGTTCGGATACTGTTTTGGAACGCGAGAAGTCTGTGTTGTCGAGGGCCTGAACGGCTTTGTAGAGCTTTTTGGCTTTATCCAGATCGCTGTCCGCGGGGTCGATGAGGCCGGCAACAGCAGATTTGATAACGCCTGTCGGCTCGGCAAAATGGTCCACTTCCTTGGACCAATGTTTGGAGCCGGATATCCAGTAATCCGAGCCGTCATAGGCAGCGAGATAATAAAAATCCAACTGATAAAGAACGCTGTGGACGGGCGGCATCCATTCTTCCTGGGGGAGAGGCGGAACGTCTGTCACGTCCAGGATGTAACGGAAATTAGCCGAAGCCTTCATCTCAACGCCTGAAGGAAGGTTTTGCCACCAGTTGAGGGACCAGTTGGAGCTTACCGAGCCGGGAGCGCCCTTTGTGCCATCCAGAAAGTCCTTTATGGGGATGAAGACATAATGCGCCTTGTGGACAAAAAACGGCTTCTGTATCTCCCAAAGCGGAGTGACCAACCAATTGTCGTAGTGGATTTGAAAGTAGTATTCAAGAATGCTTCCCACTTCAACGCTGGGCAGGTTGAAGACCTTGCGGCTTAACTGCAGCTTATCGCCATATTTGAGGGTCTCCTTGGCGACTAAAATGTCGTCGGGCTTGCCGGTGAGCGGGATGATGGTTCCATCCGGGTGAATCGTGCGTGCCTGGATTCCCTCGACTTTGAAGGAACCGCTTTGATAGTAGGGAACCTCGACCGTTGCCAGCTCCTTGCCCTTTTCCTGGAGCACCTTGATACGTGCGTAGTAGGTCTGGACATGCAAGGAATCGTCGAAGGTATCGGAGATGTTGAGATAGACGGCTGCCGCCCCTGGCGCTTTGGGGTCTTCGGTCATCTTGAGCTCTTCGGGGGTGGGCGCCTGGAACTGGGCGTGCATCCACAGGGCTGACGATGCGAGGGTCAACAGGACAAGAACGCTGCGGAGGGAGTGGCGAGGGCGAAGGGTGCGGCTCTTAGGCGAAGCAAATTGACTGCGATGCATGAAGTTCATCAGTTTCCTTTTCCAGCTTGAGTTGCTGTAAGTACGAGTTGCTGCTGATCGGCGGCGGCGACTTTCTGGTAGAAGCCGCGGAGGTCCTGGTACTCCTCGGGTTTGGCGACTGTGAAGAAGCGAGCGAGGGTGCGGCCGATGGTGATTTGGCCGGGCGCAGAGCTGGATTTTGTTACAAGAACCGCGTGGTCTTGCCAGGAAATCTTGGTGTCCTGGGGCGCGCCTTCGACAGTGAGCCCAAGGGAGATGCGATACGTGACCTGATCGGTGGTCTGTTCGCCATAGTGCATGTCAACGGGTTCGAGGCGCTTTTCCTGATCGACAAAGGGATGGCCGCTGCGGGTCTCGAAGAAGAAAGCAGGGAGCAGAAGACGCTTTGAGGTTGCTACGCCGAGGGATCCATGCACGTTGACGATGGCGATCAGGTTGACGTCTGGATCGTCGAGGCCCTGAAAATGATCGAGATGTGCCTCGACGCCCTCGGGAACTGCGGGCTCCAGCGAGTGGTCGAGTTGCTTTTTGACCTCTTCCTCATCGTTCATGAGCGCTGCCTGACGCCAGTGGAGGGCTTGCTGGCCGGTCATGACAAAGCGAAAGGCGCCGGTGATGGCGCCGTGCTCGTCTACATCGACGTTGCCGATGCGCAAAAGAGTGTTGGGTTTGGACGCCTGAAACGCGGTGGTGGCGGCATAGTGGCCGTCAGGGCTCTGGCGGGCACCGCTGGCTCCTGAGTTCTTCCAATGCAAGGTTTGGAAGGGGCACATTTTCTCGCCTGGGTCGAGAAGGATCTCCTGGCCGCCGGTGGCAAGGATCACGACGTCGTCATCGAGCTGGTCGAAGTCGAGGTACCCGGCTGCGAATATGCCATTGGAGCGGTCGACGAGCTTCATGTCGTAGGCTGTGAGGCCGGCGGCACGAAGCATGGCCAGGTAAAGGAGGGCGATGTCCTGCCTGGAGCCGCTCTTTTGCGCCCAGGTGTCTTCTGCCCGCTTGGCGGGCTTCAGCTTGAGCTGCTTCAACTCCGCTTCGGTTTTGTGGCGAGAGAAGTCGGTGTTATCGAGAGTCTGAACCGCTTTGTAGAGCTTTCTGGCTTTATCGATGTCGCTGTCGGAGGGTGCAATCAGGCCTTTGACGACTTCTCGAATGGATGTTGAAGGCTCGGCGAAGCGATCGACATCCTTTGACCAAAGCTTGGTTTCGGAGACCCAGAAATCCTGGTTGTTTGCAGCGAACTGGTAGTAGAAGAGCACCTGATAAAGCAAGCTGGAGATGGGCGGCATCCACTCCTCTTGCGGGGCCGGGGGGATGTCGTTGAGATCAAGGCTGAAGCGTCCGAATCCGTCTCTCTTGACCTCTACACCGAGCGGAAGCTGGGTCCACCAGAGGATTGTGTTGAGAGTTCTTCCACGCGCATCGGTCAGGCACTGGTGGGTGACGCCCATTGAGCCTGTTATGAATCCTTTGAAAGGGACGAACCCATAGTGGGCCTTGTGGACGAAGTATTGCTTCTGGAGATTCCAGGATGGGGAAGAGGCGATGCGCTCATCGTAGCTCACTTCGTAGCGGTATTCGAGAATGCTGCCGACTTCAACGCTTGGCAGGTTGAAGACCTTGCTGTCGACCTCCAATTCGCCGTTCTTCGACACTTTCTTGACGAGCAATAATTCGTCAGGCTTGCCTACTAGCGGAATGACGGTTCCGTCGGCGTGAATGGTGCGGGCTTTGATATCGGTGATTCGGGAGTAGCCGGAGAGATCGCGAACCGCTGAGAGATAGGGAACTTCGACCGTGGCTAACTCCTTGCCTTTCTCTGCGAGCACCTTGATGCGCGCGTAAACCGTGGCGGTGTGGAACTGGTCGTTGGTGATTTCCTCGACGTTGAGGTAGACCGCCGCTGCACCCGGCGCTTTGGGGTCGGCGGTCATCTTGAGCTCATCGCTGGTGGGCTCCTGGAACTGGGCATGAACCAAAGCAGGTGTGGCAAGAACGAGTATCAGCAGGGCGCCGGGCAGCCAGCGATGAGGAAGCCTGACGCCGTCCCTGGCCGTTGGAGAATTGTCCTGGCTCGTTACCATGATTAGTTCCCCTTCGATGCCGGAGCGGCGGCGAGTACGAGTTGCTGCTGATCGGCGGCGGCGACTTTCTGGTAGAAGCCGCGGAGATCCTGGTACTCCTCGGGTTTGGCGAGGGTAAAGGCGCGGGCAAGCTGACGAGCAATGGCGATCTGGCCGGGCGTGGCGACCGTTTTGTCGATCAGAATCGCATGTTCCGGCCAGGCGATCTTCGCGTCCTGCGGCGCGCCTTCCACAGTGAATCCCGTTGGCAGGTGATAGGTGATCTGGTCAGTGATAATGCTGCCATATTGCATATCGACAGATTCCTGCCTTTTTTCCTGTTCGACAAAGGGATGCGCGCCGCGTGTCTCAAAGAAGAAGCCGGGAAGTATGAGGCGTTTTGAAGTTGCAGTGCCGATGTTGCCCTGGGCTTTGACGAAGGCGATCAGGTTTGAGTAGGGGTCGTCGAGGCCTGTGAAGCTGTCGATGTGGGCTTCGACGCCATCGGGGATTATGGACCGCAGCCATTCGTCGAACTGCTTGTTGACCTCGTCCTTATCATTCCGAAGGGCTGCCTGACGCCAGCGGAGGGCTTCCTGGCCGGTCATGACGATACGAAAATTGGCCGTAACGGCGCCGTGGGCGTCAAGAGTAATGTCACCGATGCGAAGAGTCTTGTTATCAGGATAGGCCTGTACGGTAGACGTGCCGGCGGCGGGGCCCGTCTCGGATTCTCGAATTCCTCCGGCGCTGGAATGCCTCCAATTCACCATTTGGAACGGGCACATCTTTTCGCCGGGATCGAGCACGATCTCTTTGCCGCCAGTGCTCAGAACAACAAGTGTGTCGTCGAGCTGGTTCAATGTGAGGTAGGTAATATCGAAGATACCCTGGTTGCGAGCCACCACCTTGAATGGGTACGCGGTGAGTCCGGCGGCGCGCAGCATGGCCAGGTACAGCAAAGCGATGTCTTCGCTGGAGCCGCTCTTCTGCGCCCAGGTGTCTTCTGCCCGCTTGGCCACTTTCAGCTTGAGCTGCTTCATCTCTGCCGCACTTTTCTGGCGGGAATAGTCGGTGTTATCGAGTGCCTGTACGGCCTTATAGAGCTTCTTTGCCTTGTCCAGATCGCTGTCGCTGGGGGCGATCAGGCCATCCACAGCTTCGTGGATGTGTTTGGAGGAATCGGCGAAGTGATCCACGTCTTTGGACCAGAGCTTGGCTTCGGAGATCCAAAAGTCTTTGGCGTCGCTTGCGCTTTTGTAGTAGAAGATTACTTTGTAAAGAACGCTTTGGATGGGCGGCATCCATTCTTCGTCCGGGCTGGGCGGGACGTCCGTAATGTCAACGCTGTGATGCCCGGCGGTGTCGACCTTCACGGTGACGCCCTCGGGCAGCTTCGGCCACCAGATGAGGGAATTGACTACGCGACCATGTTCATCCTCCATATACATGCTGGTGGCGTTTTGGGTGCCGGGCAGGAATGCTTTGAAGGGCGTAAAGAGGTAATGCGCTTTGTGGACGAAGTAGGGCCGCTGAATCTCCCAGGAGGGAGAGGAGTATTCGTCGTCGTCGTAGCGCAATTCGTAGCGATACTCGAGGATGCTGCCAACCTCGACGCTGGGCAGGGTAAAGACCTTCTTGTCGACCTGGAAGTTCTCGCCTGTCTTGGTTTTCGTCTTGGAGACCAATAGGTCAGCAGGCTTGCCGGTGAGCGGGATGATGGTCCCGTCGGCGTGGATGGTGCGGGCCTTGATGTCCGTGATCTGGAAGTTCCTTTGCAGATAGGGAACCTCGACGGTGGCCAGCTCCTTGCCCTTCTCCGAGAGTACCTTGATGCGCGCGTAAAAGCTCTGAAAGTGCAGCGGATCGTTGGCAACTTCTTCGACGTTAAGGTAAACGGCAGCGGCTCCCGGGGCTTTGGGGTCGGCGGTCATTTTGAGCTCATCGGGGGTGGGCTGCTGGAACTGAGCGAAGAGGATGGCCGGCGAGGCGAGGGCGAGAAGCAGAACTGTAGAGCGCATAGAGGCGATTCTCCGCATAGATTTTCCTTTGCCTGAAAGCAAAAGGCAGTGTAACCCAACGAGGCGGCACGAAGATTAGATTTTCCTAACTTTACTGTGGGCCTAAAGAACAGGAGAGGCAAGGAGAAAAGGGCCAGAAAGTGCATGGAGCGTGCGCGCTGTCACACAGAGGCGTTGCCGGCGGGTGAAAGGCGACCACTTTATTACTTATTAAGTTAATAACGCACAAGTTAATTTCTGGTGAGCGACAGCGGCGTTCGTCAGGGGATGCTGTGAAAGCGCGCGGGAGCGTAGAATGGTGCGGGCTGGTAACGCGGCAAGAGAGGAATTTTTGTAATGAAGCGGTTTGGATGGCTGGGAATCTGCGCTTGGGTGGGTTTGGCGGGATTGGCTGCGCCTGGAGCGCAAGGGCAATGGAATACGCCGAATCCGGTGGTGAGCTTTGAAAAGCTATCCGATGGGCTGGAGGTGCGGCAGAAGGATGGGCTGCTGCGGCTGGAAGTGAAGGCGGAGGATGTCTTGCACGTGATCTATTCGCCGCTCGGCCCGGCTGGAACGGTGCGCTTGTCGGATGGCGTGATCGTCAAGCAGAATTGGCTGGGTGCAGCCTTTGAGGTCGGTTCGGACGATAAGACGGTGACGCTTTCGACGGCGAAACTGAAGGTCGTGATTGAACGGGGGAGCGGGGCGATTCATTACGCCAGCACCGGTGGAACGACGGGGGCAGGCGCGACCGGACCGGGATCGACGGGGCAGGGTATGCGAGGTAAGCTGCTGACGACAGACGGATACCGGTCGCTGAAGCCAGTCGAAGTGAACGGGGAAAAGACATTTCATGCGGAGGTATTCTTCCCTATTTACGGCTCGCATGAGGGGCTTTATGGGCTGGGGCAGCACCAGGCGGGGGTTTGGAACTATCGCGGCGAGACGGTGGATTTGTCGCAGGAAAACACGAATATTGCCATTCCGCTGCTGGTTTCGACCAACGGGTATGGGATTTTCTGGAACAACCCCTCGCGGAGCCGGGTGAACAACCGGTTTGTACACATGCTCTACCTGAGCGCGGAGGTTGCAGACCGGGTTGATTACTACTTTATTTATGGGCCGGAGCCGGACCAGATTATTAGGCGCTATCGGGAGCTGACCGGGGAGGTGCCGCTGTTTGGGCGGTGGGCGTATGGATTCTGGCAGTGCAAGAACAAGTACCAGTCGCAGACGGAACTAGAGACGGTGGCCGCGCGATACCGCGCGCTGCATATCCCGGTGGACAACATTGTGCAGGACTGGTTCTGGTGGGTCACGATGGGGGAGATGAAGTGGAATCCGAATTACCCGGACCCGCAGGGAATGATCGACAAGCTGCATGAGGAGCATTTCCACCTGATGGTGTCGATCTGGCCGTATTTCAGGCCGGGGACCGCAGTCTACGACGAGTTCGAGAAGAAGGGGTGGTTCATCGACAAGATGAAAGCGGTCAACTACCACCCGGTGGGCCAGGCGCTCTATGACGCCACCAATCCCGAGGCGCGGAAGCAGTATTGGGGGAACGTGAATGCGGCGCTCTTCCAAAAGGGCGTGGACGCTTGGTGGCTGGATACCGATGAACCGGAGACGGAGGGACGGGAAGACAACATTCTGACCACGAACAAGCTGTTTTTGGGTTCGGGGGCGCGGTATGCGAATGTGTATCCTCTGTTTCACTCGGGCGGCGTCTCGAACGGACAACGGACGGCGTCGGGCGAAAAGCGAGTCTTCATTCTGTCGCGGTCGGCGTATGCGGGGTCGCAACGGTACGGCGTGACGGCGTGGTCGGGCGACGTGATGAGCGACTGGTTGACCTTTCAGCGGCAGATTCCGGCGGGGCTGAACTACTCGATTTCAGGGATGCCCTATTGGACGACGGACATTGGCGGATTCATCTCGGGAGGCAACCTGGATGACCCGAAGTTCCGCGAACTCTTTGTGCGGTGGTTCCAGTTCGGCACGTTCTCGCCGATTTTCAGGGTGCATGGGACACGGACGCCGGACGAGAACGAACTTTGGTCGTATGGATCGGAGGCGCAACAGATTCTGCTGGACTACGACACGCTACGCTACCGGCTGATGCCGTATATCTACTCTGAAGCGTGGCAGGTGACCAGCCGGCACGGAACGCTGATGCGGCCGCTGGTGATGGACTGGCGGAACGATGTCGAGTCGCAGAATACCGGAGACGAATATATGTTTGGGCCGGCCATGCTGGTAAGCCCGATGTATACCCAAGGGGCGACGAACCGGTCGGTCTATCTGCCGCCGGCGACATGGTACGACTTCTGGACAGGCGAAAAGCAGGAGGGCGGAAAGCGGATTGAGGCGGACGCCCCGCTGGCCAAGCTGCCGCTGTTTGTGCGGGCGGGGTCGATTATTCCGATGGGACCGGCGATGGAATGGACTACCGAAAAGCCCGCTGACCCGATCGAGCTGCGGATTTATCCGGGCGCGGATGGGGATTTTACCCTGTATGAGGATGAGAACGACAGCTACCGCTATGAGAAGGGCGCGCGGGCGACCATCGACCTGCACTGGGACGATGGGGCGAAGACGCTGACGCTGGGGACGCGGGAGGGGAGTTTCCCTGGGATGCTTCAGGAGCGGACGTTCCGCGTGGTCGTGGTCGGGTCTGGCCACGGCACGGGGATCGAGGAGAGTGACAAGGCCGAGGCGACGGTAAGCTACAAGGGGATCAAGACGGCGACGAGCTTTTAGCGGTTAGCTCATAGATATAGATATCGGACTCAGACTCGACCCGATGGCGGGTGTTCGGGGCCTGCTTGCTCCAAGGGGCCTTATCCGTCGCGCTTGCTGCCGGCTTTGGCGACGATCACTGGCTTGGGCGCTACGGCCTGCCGGCGCATAGGAACAATCGCCGCTCCACCCGTCGGCGCATTCTGCTGGAAGCGCGAAAGCATCTCGGTGCGCACATACTCCACAAAGCTCTGCATCTGGCGGTTCATCTCTTCCATGCGCTCGCGCATTTGAAGGATGATGGCGATGCCGGCGATATTGACGCCCAGGTCGCGCGCCAGGTTCAGAATGAACTCCAGCCGCTCGAGGTCCTCGTCGGTATAGAGCCGTGTGTTGCCCTCGGTGCGCGACGGTTTCAGCAGGCCCTCGCGCTCGTAGAGGCGCAAGGTCTGGGGATGGATCTCGTACATCTCGGCCACCGCCGAGATCATGTACGCGCCTTTCGATTTGCGTTTTGCTGCCATAGAGTCTTTGCCACCAGCTTACCGCAGTTTGCTTACAGCGTTTCTAGAGCTTATCGAACAGCGCCACGCGCGGGTCCTGGCTATTCAGTTTGGCCAGTTCGCGCATGATCTCGCGGCTGCGCTCGTCCTGGAGGGTCGGGGTCACCACCTCGACGGTCACAATCTGGTCGCCGCGCTGGCCGGGCTGCTGGGAGCTTTCCACGCCACGTTCCCTCATGCGCAGCTTTTGCCCGCTCTGGGTGCCGGGAGGAATCTTCAACTGCGCGCGGCCGTCGATGGTTGGTACGTCTACTTTGGCTCCCAAAGAGGCCTCGGGTACGGTCACCGGGACGGTCAAATGAATGTCGTCCCCGACGCGCGCGAAGACGGGGTGGGTTCCGGTGCGAACGATGACGAAGAGGTCTCCGGCCGGGCCGCCGTTCAGCCCCGCGTTTCCTTTGCCCTGGAGTCGGATCCGCTGTCCATCGCGCGTGCCCGGCTTCATGCGGAACTCGACTGTCTCGGTACGGCTGACCACGCCCTCACCCTGGCAGGTGGCGCAGTCGTTGGCAATCCGTCCGGTGCCGTTGCAGCGCGGGCAAGTGATGTTGAACTTCATGCGCCCGCCCATCTGCGTGACCTGCCCCGTGCCGTTGCACTCCGGGCATGGCATGGACCCACCGGACTGCGCCATTCCGTGGCAGGTGGGGCACACCTCCTGGCGATTGACCTGGATGCGCGCCTGTCCGCCGCGAATGGCGGTCCAGAAGTCCACGGTGGCCTGGTATTCGAGGTCGGTGCCCGGCTGCGGGCCGCGGGGGCGCTGCGGCTGCTGCGCTCCGCTGAAAATGCCGGAGAAAATGTCTTTGAAGCTGCCCCACGAGGCCGAACCCGCGCCCGCCTGTGGACTCGGATGCTGGCCCGGGCCGCCCTGGAAACCCGAGAAGTCGAAGCCGCCGAAGTCCACGGGCGATTGCCCGCCCCCGCCCTGTTGGCGGGCATAGGCCTCGGCCTGCGCCGGGTCAATCTGGTCGGAGTAGAAGCCAACCTGGTCATAGACCTTGCGCTTCTTCTCGTCGCTGAGCACATCGTTGGCTTCGGAGATCTCCTTGAATTTCTCCTCGGCTTTCTTGTCGCCGGGGTTTACGTCCGGGTGATAGCGCCGCGCAGCTTTGCGGAAGGATTTGCGAATCTCCTCGGGAGTCGCCGTCTTCTTTACGCCAAGCGTGCCGTAATAGTCTTTGTTCTGGGTTGTGGGCATGTGTGTTCTCTTATCTCACTTCATCCTACGAGATTCATTCTGCCTTGGTTGCATCCCTGGTGCCGCGTTTCTCAAGTGTTCCTCGGTAAAGGCTTACGTTCGCCATCGCCGCGTCTTACCGACTCATCCTCAGCCAGTCCGGGGATGAGTCAGCACCAGGCAGCTTTCTTCGCTGCTGGCGAGAAAGGCGTGAATCCGAGGAGCGACGTTGCGTAGCACAAACTCCGCACGGGTCGTAGTGCAGTTGCCAATGCGCAGCCAGATAACCTTAGGCGGGCTGCCGAGCAGAAAACTTCTCTGCGAAAAATCGGCGTCTTTCGAGACGATGGCAAATCCGTTTGACTGCGCATACTGCCAGACCCCGACGTCTGACGCTCCACGAAGCCCGCACTCCCGCAGGTGGGTTGAATCTGGGTAGAGATCGGCTAACGCCAACACCAGACGCGGCGATAGATTCTCGTCGAACAGGAGTTTCACGAGGTGACAATCTCGAATCTGCGTTCGCTATCAGCGGCAAAGGCCAGGCAGGCGCGGATGTCAGTCTCGGTAAGGTCGGGAAAGTCGACCAGAATCTCCTCATGGCTCATTCCGGCGGCCATGTAGCTCAGAACGTCGTAGACGGTAATACGCAGGCCGCGAATGCAGGGCTTGCCGCTTCGCTTGCCGGGTTCGATCGTAATAATCTGCGAGTAGTCCACGTAAAACCTCCGCTCTCCACCGCTATCTGCTCAGTATAGGCGTGGCTCTGGCCGCGAGCCAAAAATGAATCCAGACAACTACACCGCGATCTCCTGAAGCCGGTCAATAAACCTCTCTCCAAGAGGCGTGACAAGAAAGCGTGGGTGCCAAGTGGAGTCTGTCGTTTGTATCTCCGCGCCGAAGCCCACCGATTGTAGACGCGCAAGGGAGGCACGGATCTCCATCTGATTTTGAGGACTGATAAATCGCTCCCCCTCCAACGCCTTCCAAACCTCTCGTGGCCTATTGATCGTCCCATCTCCTGTGGTCAAAGAAAAAAAAGTGGCTGTCTCTGCCTGTATCTCCGCGACCTTCACAAGTACTGAAATGTCCCGGCCTGTTAATTCAGTGGCAGCCCGCATCATGTCGTCAAGATTCTCGGGTTCAAAATCGTCGTCCTTCACGCCATTTACAACAATACGCGCGAGCCGTTTGAGCCTGTCCTTCACGGATGTGTGCATTGCGCGAAGGGCGAGCGCGGAAATCGCATCAACAAACTTTGGATTGGTAGGAAGAGCCTCAATCCGTTCGCGAAGCCCTTCATGGCGTTCGGAAAGTGTCGCCAAGTCATTTCGTACTACAGTAATCAGATAGACCAAGTTACTTGCGTAGCTAGCGCCGGCAAGTTTCCGCACCTTAAGCAGAAGATTAGAAACCCCACCCGCAATGCCCAAAGGCCCACCACCGCCGACCAACTTAAGTAGGTCGCCAATGATCTCAACGAACTCTCCGCCGGGAGTCGTCGATATCTCTTCCCAGGCAAGCTGCGTCAATGCCGCATCGGTCTCTAGTTCAAACTGTCCCATGAGCCAACCCTCCCATGCGATTCATCCGGATTAATAACTCGGGGCGGGCGACAATTTGTCGCCCACCCCTTGGTTCTTCCGCCAAAGGCGGATACGCCTGGACGGCCAGTCCTACTTCTTTTCTTCGACGTCGACGTACTCGGCGTCGATCACGCCTTCGTCTTTCTTGGCTTCGGCGGGGGGGGTATCCGCACCGGGTGTTGGACCGGCAGCAGCAGCGTTGGCCTTGTAGAGAACCTCGGCCAGCTTGTGGCTGGCGTGGGTCAGCTTTTCGTGCGCGGCCTTGAGTTCGGCCGAAGTTGGCGTGCCTTCGAGCACCTTCTTGGACTCGGCAAGGGCCGCTTCGACCTCGGTCTTGTCCGCGGCCTGCACCTTTTCGCCGCTGTCTCTCAACATCTTTTCGATGTTGTAGACCAGCCCGTCGAGCGAGTTGCGCGCCTCGATTTCCTCGCGCTTCTCCTTATCCTCGGCGGAGTGCGCTTCGGCGTCCTTGGCCATTTTTTCGATCTCGTCCTTGCTCAAGCCGGAGCTCGACGTGATGGTAATGCGGGTGTCCTTGCCGGTGGCGTTGTCTTTGGCCGTCACGTTAAGGATGCCGTTGGCGTCGATGTCGAAGGTGACCTCGATTTGCGGCACGCCGCGCGGCGCGGGAGGAAGGCCGCCCAGCTTGAACTTGCCAAGCGTGCGGTTTTGCGCAGCCAGGGGCCGCTCGCCCTGGAGGACATGAACCTCGACCTCGGTCTGCGAGTCGGAAGCCGTGGAGAAAGTCTCCGTCTTCTTGGTCGGAATGGTGGTGTTGCGCTGGATCATGGGCGTGGCCACGCCGCCCAGCGTCTCGATGGCCAGGGTCAGCGGCGTCACGTCGAGAAGCAGCAGATCCTTGACTTCGCCGGCCAGAACGCCGGCCTGCACCGCCGCGCCGATGGCGACGACTTCGTCCGGGTTGACGCTGCGGTTCGGCTCCTTGCCGAACATCTTCTTGACGATCTCCTGGATCTTTGGCATGCGGGTCTGGCCGCCGACTAGAACGACTTCATTGATCTGGCTTGCGATTACGCCGGCATCGGCCATAGCCTTCTTGCAAGGCTCGAGAGAGCGGTCAAGCAAGTCCTCGACAAGCTGTTCGAGCTTGGCGCGGGTGAGCTTGCGCACCAGATGCTTGGGGCCGGAGGCGTCCGCGGTGACGAAGGGCAGATTGATCTCAGTCTCGATGGTTGTTGAAAGCTCGATTTTGGCCTTCTCGGCGGCGTCTCTCAGCCGCTGGAGGGCCATTTCATTGCCCTTGGAGCCGAGATCCAGCCCTTGCTCCTGCTTGAATTCCGCAATGAGCCACTCGACGATACGCTGGTCGAGATTGTCGCCACCCAGGTGGGTATCGCCATTGGTGGACTTGACCTCGATGACGCCCTCGCCGACCTCAAGAATGGAGATATCGAAGGTGCCGCCGCCAAAGTCATAGACAGCGATGGTCTCGTCCTTCTTTTTGTCGAGGCCATAAGCCAGAGCGGCAGCCGTCGGCTCGTTGACAATGCGCTTCACGTCGAGGCCGGCAATCTTGCCTGCGTCCTTGGTGGCCTGGCGCTGCGCGTCGTTGAAGTAGGCAGGAACGGTGACCACGGCTTCGGTGACGGTTTCGCCCAGGTAGGCCTCTGCGCTCTTCTTCAGCTTTTGCAGGATCATGGCGGAGATTTCGGGCGGGGTGTACTCCTTGCCCTGCGCCAAAACGCCGACATGGTCGCCCTGTTGGGTCACCTTGAAGGGGACCATCTTCATCTCGTCGTTCACTTCGTTGTAGCGCCGGCCCATAAACCGCTTGATAGAGAAAATGGTGTTCTCAGGGTTGGTGATGGCTTGGCGCTTGGCCACCTGGCCCACCAGGCGCTCGCCGCTCTTTGAGAAGGCGACGATCGATGGCGTAGTGCGCGCACCCTCTTCATTTGGGATGACTTTGGGCTCTCCGCCCTCGAGAACGGCGACGCACGAGTTCGTGGTGCCGAGGTCAATGCCGATAATTTTTGCCATGGTTGATTTCTCCGCTTGTTGAATAAATTTCCGACTCTTATAAGATGCATCATTGAGTGTGTTAGTGTCAACTTTATTTGATTGCACTTGCATAAGGAACATGGCGATGTTGCACCTGCGCCCTGCGTCTCTCAATATGGCACAGGCTCTCTTGTGAAAAATATGCGACTGATTTAGTCTTATTTATATAAGACTAAATCAGTCGCATATTTTGGGAGGATCTGTTTTGCAATCAAAGACGCTGAGAGGAACGATGAGGCACGCCTGCTGGCTGGCTTCATGCCTTCCCATCTTGTTTACTTTCTGTGCCATGGCACAGGACAAGCCTTATTTTGTGACCTACTCCCACGATCTGGAGGAGCCAGGAAACCTGGAAATCGAAACCAAAACGGCGCTGGCCAGGCCAGAGGGCGGCAACCGCTACGGAGCCACAGCGATGGAGCTGGAGTATGGCACACGCGCCTGGTGGACGACCGAACTCTATCTTGATGGGCAGGCCACGGCGCAAGATTCGACTGTGTTTACCGGCTGGCGGCTGGAGAATCGCATCCGGCCGCTGATGCGGGATCACGCGGTGAATCCGGTGCTCTATGTGGAGTACGAGAACACCTCGGGCGCCGACAAGACGATTTTGGAGTTTGTGGGCCACGACGGCCAGGCCGATCTGGCCGGACCCAACGGCGCGTTGCGCAAGGAGCATCAGCACGAGGCGGAACTCAAGCTGATTCTTTCGTCCAATGTGCGGGACTGGAATATTTCAGAGAACTTTATCACCGAAAAGGATCTTGGCCACGACCCATGGGAGTTCGGCTACGCGGTGGGAGCCACTCGTCCGCTGCGCAGCGCCGCAAGCGGCAGGGAATGCATGTTTTGTGCGGAAAAGTTTATTGCCGGCGCCGAGGCCTACGGGGGCCTGGGAGATACATTTGCACTGACCATGCGCGATACCTCGCACTACATTGCACCGCTGATTGGCTGGCAACTGCCCAAAGGGGTTCGGCTGAGCTTCTCGCCGGGATTCGGGCTGACGGGGACGAGCCTGGCGCGGGTCTATCGCGTGGGACTTGCCTTTGAGTTCGAGCAGGTGGGCCGCTGGTTCCACGGCGCAGCAGGACGGAACGGCTCTCAGGGAGGTGCGGAATGAGACGACATTCTTTTGCTATTCTCTTCATCTTGTTGACAGCAACCTTCGCCCTGGCCGCGGCTTCGAGTTCGCGCTGGGAGCATGTTCCTGCTAAGGATCATGCGCGGGCGAACCCGCTGGCTGGAAAATCCGAGGCGATTGCGGCGGGCGCGAACGTCTATGGCGAGCATTGCCAGCAATGCCACAAAGCGAACGCCATGGGCGACGGCCACAAGCGGCCCGCCCTGCGCAGCGAACGGATTCGCACAGCAAGCGATGGAGACGTTGAGTGGTTTCTGCGGCAGGGCGACCTGGGGCACGGGATGCCGTCGTGGTCAAGCCTGCCGGAGGCGCAGCGTTGGCAGGTCGTGGCGTATCTGCGGTCGATTCAATAACGCAGCGAGGTTCCCTGGGTCTCTTCCGCCGTTGCGGATGAGACCTGGGGCGGCGGAGCCCGGGCTTGCATCCTCTATCACTGTCAGCCCCCTCCCCAATCGTTTACCCTCAAGACGTTCACCTTGCGATGCCGACCGCCGCCGCCCAAGCCCGTTACCCGCTCACCCAGGGCGTGAACCCGTGGCTGGTTACCGCCTCCGTCATGCTGCCGACGTTCATGGAGGTGCTGGACACCGCCATCGCCTCGGTGGCCCTGCCTTACATTGCCGGGTCGCTGTCGGCATCGAACTCCGAGGCCACGTGGGTGCTGACCAGCTACCTGGTGGCTAATGCGGTCATTTTACCCGCTTCCAACTGGTTTGCCCGCCGCTTTGGCCGCAAACGCTTTTTGCTGACGTGCGTAATCATCTTCACCATCGCCTCCTTCTTCTGCGGAGCCGCGCCGTCGCTAGGCGTCATCCTGCTGGCTCGTGTCATGCAGGGAGCGGGCGGCGGCGCCTTGCAGCCTTTGTCGCAATCGATCCTTCTGGAGAGCTTTCCCGTCTCCAAACGCTCCATGTCGATGGCCGCCTACGGCCTGGGGATCGTGGTGGCTCCAGTGCTGGGGCCAACGTTGGGCGGATGGCTGACCGATACGTTCAGTTGGCGTTATGCCTTCTATATCAATATTCCCGTGGGCATTCTGGCGGTCTTCATGATCACCCGGTTTGTCCACGACCCGCCCTACATCAAAAACGCCAAGGTCGGCGCGTTCGACAACATCGGCTTTGGGCTACTGATGGTGTGGACGGGCGCGCTGCAAATTGTGCTGGATAAAGGGCAGGAGGACGACTGGTTCGGAGCCGTCTGGGTGCGCTGGGCGGTGGCGGCGCTGGTTACCTCGCTGCTGCTGTGGATCTGGCATTCCTGGACGCATCCCAAGGGCCTGGTGGATCTGCACGTTCTGAAAGACCGCAACTTCCGCACTGGCTGCTTCATGATCGCCATGCTGGGCATGGCGATCTACATCACCATCGCGATTCTGCCGCTCTACTATCAGGAGGTGCTGGGGTACACGGCCTTCACGGCCGGGCTGGTGGTGGGTCCCCGCGGCGTCGGCTCGTTTATTGGCTCGCCGGTGGTGGGCCTGCTCGGCTCGCGGGTTGATAACCGCATCCTTCTCTCTGGCGGATTCCTCGCCTTTGGCATTTGTGCGCTCACGTTCGGCACAGTCAACCTCGGCATCGGCCCCTACACGCTGCTCATTCCTATCACTCTCACTGGCTTTGCCCTCAGCTTTGTGTTTGTGCCGCTGGCCACCATGAGCACCTCGACTATTCCGCGCGAGGAGATGGGCAACGCTACGGGCCTTTTCAACATGCTGCGTAATATCGGCGGGTCGATCGGGATTTCGATGGCCACGACCGCGCTGATCCGCCGCGCCGCGCTGCATCAGACGGAGCTTGGCGCGCAGCTCTCGCCTTCGAATCCCATCCTCCAGCAGAAATCCAGAGCCATTGCCACCTATCTCGGCCACCAGATCGGCTCGCCTGCCGCGCGTCCCGGCTCGTTTGGCCTGATCTATGGATTGATGGAGCAGCAATCCGCGCTGATGGCTTATGTGGATGTCTTTCGCTGGACGGCGCTGCTGGCCTTCTTCTGCGCCGCTGCCGCATGGCTCTTCAAGAAGCCGCCCAAGAATGCTGCACCGCCGCCGGGGGTGCATTGACAAGGATCCCAAGCCCAAACCTCGCCGCGAGATCGCATTCTCTCGGCGATTGATAGAATAGCTACGTGCAAAGCGCAGCCACGCCACCGCCTTCTTCTGCTCGGTCCGCTCAGCCTGTCCCCATGCTGGACCTGAAGCGCCAGTATGAGCCGCTGCATCGCGAACTACTGGCTGCGCTCGAAGGGGTGCTGGAGAAGCAGCAGTTCATCCTGGGCGAGCCGGTGGCTGCCTTTGAGCGCGCCGCTGCTGCGCAACTGGGCGTGGCCCATGCGCTGGGGTGCTCGTCGGGTACCGACGCGCTGTGGCTGGCGCTGGCTGGCGCTGGCATCGGGCCTGGCGACGCGGTCGTCTCCACGCCGTTCAGCTTCTTCGCCTCGGTCAGCGCGATTCTCCGCGCCGGAGCGACGCCGGTGCTCGCCGACATTGAGCCCACGACCTTTAACCTTGATCCCGAAGCCGCTCGAGCGATTCTCAAAGCTCCCCAGTCCACTCCAATTCGTGCCATTCTCCCCGTCCACCTCTTCGGCCAATGCGCCGATTGGACTGCCTTTACCCGGCTTGAGAAGAAATTCGGCCTGAAGCTCATTGAAGACGCCGCTCAGGCCTGGGGCGCGGAATGGACCGGAGTGAAGGCGGGCGGGCTCGGCGAGATCGCCGCCTTCAGCTTTTATCCCACCAAGAACCTCAGCGCCGCCGGCGATGCAGGCATGGTGACGACCAACTCAAATGATGTAGCCGAGCGGGTTAAGATGCTGCGCCAGCACGGAATGCGCCAGCGCTACTACCACGACGAGGTTGGCTGGAACACCCGCATGGACGGATTCCAAGGCGCAATCTTGTCGGTCAAGCTCAAGTATATCGAGGGCTGGACTCATGCCCGCCGGACGGTTGCGAAGCGCTATCATGCGCTGTTTCGCGCTGCTGGACTTGCCGAGACCGGCCCGTATCCAACCCACGGAGTCATACTGCCGCACGAAGTTCCGGGCAGCCGTCACGTCTGGCACCAGTACGTGATCCGCACCTGCCGCCGCGATGCTCTGCGCGATTTCCTTGCGATTCGCCAGATCGGCTCGGAGGTTTACTACCCCGTGCCGCTGCACAGGCAGGAAGCACTCAAGAGCCTGGGCTACGGCGAAGGCAGCTTTCCCGAGGCGGAACGGGCGGCGCGTGAGGTTCTGGCCTTGCCTATCTTCCCCGAATTGCGCGAAGACGAGCAGCAGACGGTCGTGGCTGCGATTGCCGAATTCCTTTGCTGAAGCAGCAATATCCCCTTTGCCACAATGCGCGTGCGCACTTGCCCGGCCTCTTCCTCGGTCCTATCGATTCCGATTGAGGCAAAACTTCTTCCAGAAACGACTATCGCAAAGACCTCAATCAGCCGATAGATAGAAATCCCATTCTTTAACCAGAATGGGACGATTCTGAGACCCCACGCTTCAGCCCTCTTGATGGGCCGTGGCAGGTGGTGTGTCGAGTTGCGCGCCTCTTACTGGAGCATTTTTTATCGATGGTTCGTCGGTGCATGAGGTTGAGCCCTCTTGCCATGCTGAAGAACCTGAGAACAATAGCGATGCTGAGGGCTTTCTGGATATGAAGACTCACAAGTACATGTCGAAGGGACCGATCGATGCCCTGGAAGCGACGGGAGTCTGACAATGTCTGTTGAGGAAGTTGCTACAGCTCGATCGATTGCCGCCTCCGCCATGGAGTCGCTGCAGAAATTCGCGATTCCAGCCACGCCGGCCAACTATGCCATTTGGTACGAGTATCACGCCAGGCAGAGTCCAAATCTGGAGCGAACCATCGACGTTCTCATTTCCAACGGCGCCAGCTTCGATGAGAGCACCCTGCAGGACTTGTACTCGACGTTCTTTTCCTCCGCGAAAGAGGCGCAGGCTGTGCGCGAAACTTCCGTGCTTGCCCTGAATACCCTCCAGGAGATCGTCGGCGTTGCCGACTTCGCGAGCGATGACGCTCATCAGTTTGGCGCCACGTTAAGGGGCATCGCCTCCCGAAACCTGGGGGAGAGCCTTGGCAATCTGAAGAGCCTCATCGAAAGCCTGGTCGACGAGAGCAAGAATATGGCCGGTCGAACCGACTATGTCGGCCTGCGCATGCGCGAGTCCGCCGGCAAGATCGAGGCCCTTGAACACAATCTGGAAGAGGCTATACGGGACGCTACGCTGGACGGCCTGACCGGAGTGGCAAACCGGAAATCTTTCGACTCCATCATCCGCAAGACGGCCGCGGAGGCCATGAACACCGGCGAGGATCTGGCGTTGCTGATGATCGACATCGATCATTTCAAGAGGGTGAACGACACGTGGGGACACCAGACCGGCGATACTGTGCTGAGGCATCTGGCCAAGACCGTTCAAAAGGCGGTGCGCGGCGGGGACCACGTTGCGCGCTACGGCGGCGAGGAATTTGCGGTGATCTTGCCCCGCACCGATGCCGACGCCGCCGTGAATGTGGCGCAGAACATTCGCCAGGCGCTGGCCAGAGAGCCTTTATTGCTCGACCTCAACCCGCCGATGACGCCAATTACTGTGTCGATTGGCGCAGCCTCCTATGAGCCGGGATATCCTTTGACCGAGTGGGTAGGAAGAACTGATGCAGCTCTATATCACGCAAAGAAGGAGGGCCGAAACCGTGTCGAGCTCGATCGGAACTGGAATTAGCGAAAGCGCGAATGCTAACACTATTGTGAAGTCCTGCCTGGTCACCGACGATTCGGCCACGGTCAGGAGAGTCGCGCGGAAGCTGCTCACCAGCCTGGGCTTCGAGGTGGACGAAGCCGAGAACGGCCAGATCGCCCTCGAGAAGTGCCTGCTGCGAATGCCCGATGTCGTCCTGCTCGATTGGAATATGCCCGTCATGAATGGCTTGGAATTCCTCAAGGCCCTGCGGCACACCGAGGGAGGCAGAGCTCCGGCCGTGGTCTTCTGCACCACCGAAACCGATGTGGACCACATTCAAAGAGCCATGGCTTGCGGCGCGAACGAGTACCTGATGAAACCGTTCGATCGGGAGTCGTTGATTATGAAGCTGGAAATGGTCGCCTGTCTCTGATGGGTTCTGGCAATGAACGCCGAGTGCGTAGGCGCTCGCCCGCAGTGGCGGGTTGCAAAGCAACTTGCTTTGCAACCCGCACGGCATCGGGTTATCATGGCGCACGATGTTTCCTTACGACCCCACGCTGCTTGCGACGGTTCAAACCACACCTCAGTGCATCGCCGATGTAGTCCAGATTCTTGAGGCGATTGAGGCTGTGTGTGCCGATGGCGATGGTCTCAAGTGGTTTAACTGGCTCTATCTGCAGGTGACCCAAGCCGTGGAAGCCCGCGTCAACGCAGACGGATTTGCGGACTCAGCATGGATCGCCGCGCTGGACGTAGCGTTTGCCCGTTTCTATTTTGCCGCGGTTGAATCCTCGCTTTCCGGCACATCTGCACCTGGCTGCTGGCAGGCGCTCTTCGACCGGCGCAGCCAATCCGCTATCGCCCGCATCCAGTTTGCACTGGCGGGGATGAATGCCCACATCAACCACGATCTTCCTCAGGCCATCTTGGCCATATGCAAGGCCACGGGCCTTCCGCAGCAGCACGGCACCACTCAATACAACGACTACACCGCACTCAACACTACCCTCGACAGCCTGATCGATGCTGCCAAGCAGAGCTTGCGCGTGCGGCTTCTGGGCGATGCTCTGCCGCCGGTCTCAGCTCTGGATGACACCCTTGCCGCGTGGAGCCTGGCAACTGCTCGTGAAGGCGCATGGACCAACGCCGAGCTGCTTTGGCATCTCGAGGACGCGCCGCTCATCGCTACCGCTTTTCTTGAGACGCTCGACGGGCTGACTGCGCTGGCCAGTAAGACGCTGCTGGTTCCCGTTCCGTGACGAACCGCATTCCTAAAGCGAGCCGCCTGCCCTACCGAATCACGTTGGTGCGAGCAAGATCGGCGATTTGGCTCTCGCGCCCGTTCAAAATCGCCCTGATCATGTAGAGATTGAAGTCGCTGATCTGGTCCAGTTTGAGGGACAGAGGCATGGCCAGTTCCTGCCGGTTGACCGCAATATCGACCAATACGGGCCCTGGATGCGCGAATGCTTCTTCCAAGGCAGGTCGAACCTTTTCCGGCTCCGTGACGCGCAAGCCGAGAATCCCTATTCCTTCGGCAATCTTGGCAAAATCCAGATTAATCAGGTCCGTGGCAGGATTGAGGATACCGGCTGCGTTCATCTCCGGCTCCACAAAGCCAAGCGATCCGTTGTTGAACACGATGATCTTCACTGGAAGATTCAAATGCCTCAGCGACAGCAGGTCGCCCATCAGCAATGAGACGCCGCCATCGCCGCAGAGTGTGACTACCTGGCGGCCAGGATGAGAGATCTGCGCGCCAATGGCCTGCGGCAGTCCGTTGGCGATCGATCCGTGATTGAACGAGCCGAGCAGGCGTCTGTTGCCGTTCATGGTCAGGTAGCGCGCAGCCCAAATCACGGGCGTTCCCACATCCACGGTAAAGACGGCGTCTTCGGCTGCCACTGCATCGAGCATCTTTGCCACATACTGCGGCCGGATCGGTCGTTCCCCGTTTCCTATCGCCACGTCATCCAGTTCCTTGCGCGCCTGGCGATAGTGTTCTAGCGAAATGTCCAGATGGCTCCGCCGCTGCTTCGGTTCAATCCTAGGCAGCAACGCGCGCAATGTTTCCGCGACACCTCCCACGATCCCCAGGTCGATGTATATGCGGCGTCCCAGTTGCTCCACGCGGATATCGACCTGCACGATGCGTGCCGTCAGCGGATAGAACTGCCGATACGGAAAGTCCGTTCCAAGCATCAGCAGCATGTCGCAGTCCATCATGGCGCTATAGCCGGAAGAAAGTCCGAGCAAGCCAGTCATGCCGACGCTGTATGGATTGTCGCACTCGATAAACTCTTTGCCCCGCAGGGTGTGGACGATCGGGGCCTGAAGTTTGGCGGCCAACGCGATCAGCTCGTCATGAGCCCCCGCGCATCCGGCCCCGGCCAGGATTGTCGGTTTTTTTGCGCGGTTCAACTCCGCCGCCAGGTCGTCGAGTTCCGTCCAGTGGGGTACAACCTCAGGCCGTCTGTAGCTGTAGACGAGCCGCTTGCCTGGGTCCACAATCTCGGAGAGCGCAATATCGCCGGGAATGACGACCACGGCGACGCCGCGTCTTGAAATAGCCGTCTGTATCGCAATCTCAAGAATGCGCGGCATCTGCGACGCATTCGAGACAAGTTCGCAGTAGTGACTGCACTCCTTGAATAAATGTTCCGGATGAGGTTCCTGAAAGTATCCGCTGCCAATTTCCGGCGACGGAATATGGGCCGCTATAGCCAGCACCGGCACGCGGCTGCGATGACAATCATAGAGGCCATTGATGAGATGGAGATTGCCAGGTCCGCAACGCCCGGCGCATACCGCAAGTTTGCCTGTCAGCGCCGCTTCCGCTCCGCCGGCGAAAGCGGCCGTCTCTTCATCTCGCACTCCAACCCACTCGATCCCATTCTGCCCCCTCACGGAGTCCCCGATACCGTTGAGAGAATCACCCGCCACCCCATAGATGCGCCCCACACCGGCGCCTGCCAGAACTTCGACAAATAGTTCCGCAATTCTCTTAGCCATGTCTTCAGCCCCCTCTTACCGGCGCAGAAGGAAAAAGATCCGCGTGCCCATATTCCGACTGGCTGCGGTAGTTTGTTGTGCTTGTACTGTTGAGAAATCCCGGCGCGCGGGCCTGGGGGAGGGTGGCCGCGAACGGGCACATTCGTACCGAGGGAATTCGATCCGCTGTTTCGGAGCGTGCTTATTCTTGACTAACGCGTTCGCCCGACATAGTCCTTTTGCGGCTTGGCGGCGCGAAGCAAGTGGGGGGTCTTACCCAGTAGAAACGTATGATGCTGTCAGAATGCAAAAGGAAGCAAGTTCCGCACGAAAAGATGGTTGTCTATTTACGCAGGAAGCTTGTCACACTCGGTACCGAATCCGAGACACCCATTTTGCTTCGACGCCTGATTAAAGCAACTCAGTCAGTGGCTCTCGGCTTCGGCGGGCGCTTCGGCAGTGGATTTATCGCGCTTGAGAAGCCTGCTCAGAATTACATAAAGCACGGGAATGAAGAACAGGTTGAGTACCGTAGAGAGCAGCATCCCGCCCGCAATGGTGGTACCGACAGAGCGCCGCCCGAGCGCGCCCGCGCCGGTGGCGAAGACGAGCGGGAGAATGCCGAGGATAAAGGCAAACGAGGTCATCAGAATGGGCCGCAACCGCAGTTCCGCGGCCTCAATGGCAGCCTCGGCGATGGAGCGGCCCTTGCGGCGCAACTGTTCGGCAAACTCGACGATCAGAATCGAGTTCTTTGCCGAGAGGCCGATGAGCATGACGAGTCCGATCTGGCAGTAGACATCGTTGTTGAGCCCCCGCCACCACACCAGTCCCAACGCGCCCAGCACCGCCATGGGCACGGCCAGCAGGATGATGAAGGGCAGCGCGAAGCTCTCGTATTGAGCCGAGAGGGTGAGATAGACCACCAGAATTCCCAGCCCGAAGATGATGAGCGCTTTGCCGCCGGACTCGATCTCGTCCAAGGTGAGCCCGGTCCACTGGAAGTCCATGCCCGGCATCATATTGTCCTTTGCCAGTTTTTCCATGGCCGCGAGACCCTGCCCGGAACTGTTGCCGGGCGCGGGCGAGCCGTCGATCTCAACTGCGCGAAAGAGATTGTAGTGCGTAATCACAGGCGGACCGGCACTCTCAGCAACGGACACCAGATTGTCCAGCGAAACCATCTGGCCCGCGTCGGAGCGGACGTAATAGCTGTGCAGGTCTTTGGCAACCATGCGGAATGGCTGGTCGGCCTGCACAAAGACTCGATAGGTGCGGTTGTTGTAGTCGAAGTCGTTGATGTACTCCGAACCCATGAAGACGCTGAGGGTGCTGGTGATCTGCGAGAGCGGAATGCCCATCACCTTGGCTTTCTCGCGGTCGATGGTCACCAGCATCTGCGGGTCGTTGGCGGAGAAGGTGGTTTGCATTCCGGTCAGATCCTTGCTCGCATTGCCTGCTCCTACAATCTTGTGCGCGACACTGTCTAGATTGCTGAGTGTGTTGCCGCCGTGGTCCTGGAGCATGAACTGGAAGCCGCCAAAGGCGCCCACGCCCGAGACCGCCGGCGGCTCGAAGACACCCACAAAACCCCCATTGGGAGCGAACAACAGACTTTGCAACTTGGGCGAAAGGTCGGCCACAATGTCCGCGGCGGAGTGGCCCTTGCCGCGGCGCTGATCGGAGGGATTGGTCGCCACAAACATCAGGCCTGCGTTGGCAGCTCCCCCGGAGAAGTTGAAACCCATGACCGAGAACGATCCCGCGACATCGTGATTCTGGGCGATGATTGCGTCCGCACGGTCGGCCAATGCGGTGGTGTAGGCCAGCGAAGATCCCGGCGGCGCCTGCACGACCGCGATGAGATAGCCCTGATCCTCCTGGGGAATGAAGCCGGTGGGAACGTGCTGGTAGACCCAAACCGTTGCGCCCAGTCCTGCAAAGAAGACCAGCAGCAACAGGTAACGAATTTGCAAGGCGACATGAATTAACTTGCCGTAGCTGCGGGCCAGCCAACTGATCTGGGCGTCAGTGGAGTGAATGAAGGCAGCGAAGAGGCGGGAGACAGGACGAATGTGCAGGAAGTCCAATTGCTTGGGACGATCCTCTTCGCCGCGCAGGAACATTGCCGAGAGGGCAGGTGAAAGCGTGAGGGCGTTGAAGGCCGAGATGGCGATGGCAAAGGCGATAGTCAGCGAGAATTGCCGATAGAGGATGCCGGTGGTGCCGGGAAAGAACGAAACCGGCACGAAGACGGCAATCAGCACCAGCGAGGTGGCGATGACCGCGCTGGTTACCTCGCCCATGGCCCGCGAGGTGGCCTCGTGCGGATCGGAGTGCTCCATGGCGATGTGCCGCTGCACGTTTTCGATGACCACGATGGCGTCGTCTACGACCAGCCCCGTGGCCAGCGTGATGCCGAAGAGCGTGAGCGAGTTGATGGAGAAGCCGAAAAGCTTGACAAAGGCAAAGGTTCCGATCAGTGAGACCGGAATGGTGACGGCGGGAATGATGGTGGCGCGCCAGTCCAGCAGGAAGAGAAAGATGACCGCAATGACGATGACGATGGCCTCGGCCAGCGTGACCAGCACCTCGCGGATGGAGTCGCCGACCACCGTAGTGGAGTCGAACGCGACGACATATTGAAGCCCCGGCGGAAAGCTTTTTGAGAGTTCCTGCAGCGCGGCCTTGGCTTTTTGGTCCACATCGAGTGCATTGGCGTTCGAGAGTTGTATGACGCCGACGCCCATTGCTTCATGCCCGGAGTATTTCAGCGTGGTGCTGTAGTCCTCGGCGCCCACAACCGCGTGGCCCACATCCTTGAGAAGAACCACGCCGTTGGTGCTGTTCTTGACAATAATATTGTCGAACTCGGCGGGGCTGGTGAGCCGACCCACCACCCTCACCGGAATCTGAAAGGCCTGCTTCTCATCGGACGGCGGCTGGCCGAGCTGGCCTGCTGGAATCTCGATGTTCTGCTCTGTCAGGGCGTTGACTACATCGTTGGCCGTGAGTCCACGGGCGGCCAGTCGCGCTGGGTCAAGCCAGACGCGCATGGCGTATTTGCGCTCGCCGAAGATGATCACATCGCCGACGCCGGGAACGCGCTTGAGGGCATCTTTGACATACACGTCGAGATAGTTGGAGATGAACTCGGGCGAGTAGCGGCCATCGAGCGTGAAGAAGCCCGCGCCGAAAACGAAGTTGTTATTGGCCTTGGTAATGCTGATGCCGGTGGCATTCACAGCCGCGGGCAGGCGCCCTTGCGCGCTGGCCACGCGATTCTGCACGTCCACGGCGGCGATATCGAGGTCGTAGCCGGTGTTAAAGGTAACGGTGATGGAGCTGGTTCCGCTGTTGGTGCTGGAGGAAGTGATGTAGCGCATCCCCTCGACGCCGTTGATGGCCTCTTCAAGGGGAATGGTGACGGCCTTCTCGACCGTGTCGGCGTTGGCGCCCACATAGTTGCAGGCTACATTCACCTCCGGCGGAGCCAACGTGGGATACATGGCAATCGGAAGGTTGGGAATGCACACCGCCCCAGCCAGAATGATGAGAAGCGCGCACACCGTGGCGAAAACAGGCCGATGAATAAAGAAATCTACAAACAAGGGTTGCCTTCCTTTTCGGTTGCAAATGGACGCGCTGCAAACACCCCGCTGCTGCCGCCTTTGGCTCGCTTCCGAGGCGTATTCCGGCCGGTTTCTAGGCTCCCGGCAATGGCATGACCGGCATGCCGTTGACCAGGAACTGGGTAGCGGAGACGATGACTTTGTCGCCCGCTTTGAGCCCCGAGGAAATGGAGTAGCTGTTGCCCACCGTATCGCCCAGCGTGACCGGCGTCTGGATGGCAAACGTATGCCCATCCTTCTGCTGCGCCACAAACACGAAACTCTGCCCACCCTGGCGCGTTACGGCGAGCACCGGAACCACCGCCATTGGCTTGACGCTCCAGATGACCCGCGCATTGACCATTTGCGCATTGCGCAGAATCTCTGGCGAGGCATGAACAGGAGCTTTTACAAGAATGCCCTGCAGCGTGCTGTCCACCTGGGCTGAAACAAAATCGGCCTTCGTCTTCTCAAGCAGATTGCCATTTGTGCCCATCAGGTCGACCTCCAGCCCTTGCCTCACCTGGCTGGCGCGTTCCGTAGGCACGTAGATATAGGCTTCGAGATCTTTGTTCTCATCCACGGTGGTCAGCACTGTGGCCGGAGAGTTGGTCGGCGAAGCAAAGTCGCCCACATGTACCGGAATGTCGCCCACCACGCCGTCGAAGGGCGCACGGATGCTGTAGTAGGCCAGTTGCTCTTCCTGCGTCTTGCGCAGTTGCACCGCAGACTCGTAATCCGCCTTGCTGTTATCAAAGGCCTGCTGCGCCTGCTCGAAGACATCCCGGCTGGTGATGCCCGCCTCAAAGAGCTTGCGCTGCCGGCCGATTTCCGACGTGTTGTAGTCGTAGAGCGCCTTCTTTTGCCGCTCCGTGGCGCGCGCCGAATCCACCGTAGCCAGTTGCTGGCGCGGATCGATCTCCATCAAGGTCTGGCCCGCCTTCACGTGATCGCCCGACCGAACCAGAATCCGGGTGAGGATTCCGCTGACCTGCGGAAGCAGCGTGGCCGAGCGGCGCGACTTGATAGTCGCCACATACTCATTGCTCTGCGGGACAGGCGCCATGGTCACCGTGGCCGTTTGCACGGGCAGGCCTTGCATCCCGCCCTCTGCCGGCGCCGCGGGCTTCTGCTTGCAGCCGGCGGCCGCCAGCCCCACGAGAACAAGACAAACAATCCCTTGAATGCGTTTCAGCGCGCTGATTCTCACTCGATCTTTCCTCTGGCCAGGCTTGCTTCGCCTGGACGCCTTGAGCCCGATTATCGGTTTGAACCGGATTTGTTACTATCCAGGGTTCGAGGATGGCATGGGTGCTGCAAGTCCAAGTGTAAGAGTACGAGACAGACAGGAGCATTCGCCGCCGACCGGCGGCCATGGTTTCAGTAGAACTGCTTTTGTTTTGACGCTTCGAGCTTGCCCATTGACGCAAAAAAACAGCGCCATGGCCTTCTCCGAGGCCGTTGCCGGGTCCGTGGGTGGGCCGCCGTCCGGGCAATCCAATGAAGACGCGCGCTATCCTCTCACCCACCCTGCGCAAATTGGATCGCAATGGGCTGTTATTTGACCCCCACGGGGGCAGTTGATAAACTGTACTTGCGGGGTGGAGCAGCCCGGTAGCTCGTTGGGCTCATAACCCAAAGGTCGCTGGTTCAAATCCAGCCCCCGCAACCAATAAAATCAATAGCTTACAGAAATTGGCCGCTTTCGGAAAGTCCCCGTTATCCCCCATTGGGAACAACTGCGATTTATTGGATGGTCGCAACACTCGTGTTTTCAGGTGAATGCTGCGAGTTTGGGCCGAACACCAGTCCCACAACCTGACTGTTTACACGGCGTTTGGTTTCCGTCATCGCACGTCCGGAGACGTTCATCGTCGTCTGGATCGAGATGCTTGTCAACGCGGCCCGTCGGAGAGACGGTTATCGTGCGTCTATGCTCTAACGGAACGCTTCGTTTTCTTGAGCGACCACCGGACCCGCTCCGCAATGAAACTTGCAAAGGGCCTAGCGTCCACGTCAATGCTCGCGCGATCCAAAGCCTTCAAATACTCTGTGCGGTCCTCAACGCGAACCACCGTCCACGGATACCCACCCGAAGCCAGCAGAACATTCATCAAGAAGCGGGCCATACGGCCATTGCCATCGGAATAGGGATGAATATAGCCAAAGAGCCAATGACCGAGGACAGCCCGAACAGATGGCTCCGGTTCCGCCTCGATCAAATCGAATAGCGCGGGCATGGCGTCGCGCACCGCTTCCCAACGCGGCGGAACATGCCTTGAATTTCGCACGTAAACGGCGTCAATGCGATAACCAGCCAGGGCGGAGGTCGGGATCAGGCCGGAAACAACGCATGACTCAAAAAGTTCTCTGTACCACTCCTTGTGATCCGCTCTTGCAATCGCTCCCGGATTCTCTCCGGCGAGCACTTTGGACACGGTGCCCTTCACTTTTTGAAAAGCTTGCCAATACCCACGCGCAGCCAGGGCATCCCGGCTTTGCCGGTCTGCTTCGTGATGCGCCGGGTCCCATGCCAGATTATTGTGGTGCATAAAGAGCCAGGCCTCGGAGCGTTGGGGCACTATCCGGGGGACGCCAGAACGGAAAAGGTCGTTAAGGGAATCGACGACATGATCCAGGCGCTTGGCGGGCTTCCGGTGGCGAATGTGGTGCTGGCAGCCGGCTCGGTTGGCGAGACCAAGGAGGAGCAGGCGGCTTACGAAAAGGCGATCCTTGTGGCTGTGCGCAGCATGTGTGGTGAAGCAACAGTGGATTGGCCTGAACCGCCGAAAGGCGATGTATGGGGTGCCTGCTATTACCTGCCGAAAGAAGAAAAGGTGGGCTTGCTGACGAATGCTCCAGGGTAATTTCGTTGGCACCGGGAACTCAGAATTCGGCATTACGCTTCACAATTTTTCGTATGAGAAGTGATGCTGCCGTGACGGGCGCTGAGAGTGAATTCCCAAGTCTGAAAATCCAGACCTGGTCCGCCTGCCTGATTGAGGGACAACTTCATGCCTGGACAGAACGGCGTTTGAACTAAGTCGCTGGCGCGACGGACGCTGCTGCATGGGTTGTCCCCGGGCATTATTGGCTGTGTAAGCCTCGGGTCACAGGAGGTTTACCGTGACCCATCTTCGGCAGTTGATGCT
>Ga0302319_10002388_pt1 | contig 40702 bp, 33 predicted proteins | sample Bog_T0_2_FD_203319 | JGI IMG/M metagenome (GOLD analysis project Ga0302319, IMG submission 203319) | Peat permafrost microbial communities from Stordalen Mire near Abisko, Sweden - Bog_T0_2 | ecosystem: Environmental > Terrestrial > Soil > Wetlands > Peat | place: Sweden: Abisko, Stordalen Mire... | reverse complement strand
CAAGGCCCCAAGACCCGCATCAACACTCGCAAAACACACGTTTCGAACGAAAATCAGCCCGGAGCAAGCAGAAAAGCCAAAGAACCGCGCACCACATAGGCAATTTTCAACAAGCTCCTAAAGATTGAATTCACTCTTCGATCCTTCTCGAAACCATTTGATGATACGCGCCGGGGACGGTTTGCTGCGCGCAAGCGACGAAGAAAAGTCGAGAATTTGCATGAATAGGAACCCGGTTCATCGGCAGGTCTCCTGATGGACACAAAGCGCGGAAGCGACAGTCGTGAGTTACCACGCCATTTTAGTAAGTTACTTCCGGCAGAATAACTGCGACTTCTCGCACTCCTGCGAATCCTAACGCAATAGGAGATTTCTCGAATGGCGAAGAAAATTGCATTCATTACTGGTGGCAACCGGGGCATCGGCTTCCAAACCGCAATCGAATTGAAGGATGCCGGGGCAAAAGTCGTGATCGGATCGCGCGATCTTGCGCAGGGCGAACAAGCTGTCGCCAAGCTGCGCGCGGCGGGCGTAGATGCGGACGTGCTGCAGTTCGACATCACCAAGGCAGCCGACGCGCAGGCCGCATACGACTACTTCAACTCGCACTACGGACACCTCGACATCCTGGTCAACAACGCCGGTATCGCAGCGGGCGTTTTCCCCGGAACCGGCCCGGAACATTCCGCCACGCAGGTTTCGGCCGACCTGCTGCACAAAGTTTTCGAGACCAATTTTTTTGCGCAGGTGGCGCTGACCAACGCGCTTCTTCCGCTTCTTCGCAAAAGCGCGGCGGGGCGCATCGTGAACCTGTCCAGCATTCTTGGATCCCTCACGCTGCATGCCGACCCGAAGTCGCCTATCTACCACGCCAAGTCATTTGCATACGACGCCTCGAAGACGGCTCTGAACGCCTACACCGTTCACCTTGCGTATGAGTTGCGCGACACAAAGATCAAGGTAAACTCGGCGCACCCGGGATGGGTCAAAACAGACATGGGCGGCGAGCAGGCTCCGATGGAGTTGAGCGAAGGCGCCAAGACCAGCGCAGCGCTGGCTACCCTGCCCGACGACGGGCCCACGGGCGGATACTTTCACCTGGGCAAGCCGCTGCCGTGGTAAAGGCTGTAAGTGGAAATTGAGACTTTGATTCCGATCAGGAGAGACAACGACAGGTCTTTCCGCTCCGGTCGCTGCAGCGACAGAAGCTCAGGATGACGCTCAAGTTTCATTGTTCAGGATGACGAGCGGTTTGACCGCACTCGGTGAACGGGGAGAGTAAGGTTTGTTGTTTCCCGTCCTTTCGCCAGAAAAAGGCGAAAGGACGGGTCACGGTGGTCCCATTGCAGCGGTTTATGAATGTGCTTGACATTACGAATGAAGGTTATTGTTCAACAGCGTTGACTTAGATCTCAATTAGAGTTATGAAGCCCGAGAATTGTCTCCTAGGGAACCCCTGATCAAGTCGCCGTTTTGAAAGGGCACGACTTCAGTCGTGCCGTAAAGGCAGCAAAATGAACGCGGGCTTTAGCCCCCGAAGGAATGTTTGCTTCACCGAGACACTTCTGCAGAGATTCCCTAACATCCGGCATAACTGGCCAGCGCCGTTTTGTTCGGAATCGTCAGTGTGGATCCATTGAAAGCGACCAGGCGCCGTGTCTTGAAGACGCTCAAGGTACGCGTAACAGTCTCGCGCGATGTTCCGATAAACTCGCCGATCTCCTCATGCGTAAGCGAAAAACGAAAGCGCGTGCCGGTCTCTGTCGACTGGCCGCTGCGGCTGAAGTCCAGCAGCAGGCGGGCAAGTTTCTCCGGCGCGGAGGCGGATAGCGCCACCGAGCGCAACTGCGCGCAGGCCATGCCGATCTGCCGGCCAAGCTCCTCCGTCACGATTTTGTAGGCCTCGGGATGGCGCACCATGAAGCCGAGAAAGTTATGCCGCGAGATAATTGCGATTTTGCATGGATAGAGAGTCTCGGCCGTCATCTCGGAAGGTTCGCCGGAGATGACCGAATCCAGGCCCAGAATCTCGCCCTTTTTCGCGATCCGCAAAATCAGGCGGCGCCCGTCGCTGGAGTTGATGGAAAGTTTTACTTCTCCTTCAAGCACCACAAAGACTCCCGGCGCCGGATCCTTTTCCGAGTAGAGCATCATGTTCGAAGGGTAGGAGGTGGGGTGCTCCAACGACATCAGGTCCTTGAGCGCTTCAGCCGATAGCTTGCCAAAGAACTCGCTGCCGGGTTGAACCGGAGTCCTGCAACCGCGCACTGCATCAGTCATGGTCTGCATTTTCCTGCTCCTTGTGTGCACCATCGTTGTCGGAAAAATTCTGGCCCGAATCTTCGTTGGAGTTAGCCGACATTTGCTCGGCAAGGTACTTCGTCCACGGCGTGGAAGCGACGATGCTGGGGCGAGCCTGAGAGTAGATGTCTCTCAGAGCGCGCGTTCCGTCGGCATCCGCGAAGATCACATTCGAAATGTCGACGGCAAGCTTGCGCCTGGTCAGGCGCGGAGCCTCTTCCGCCCAGACGCGGCCGAGTTCTGCCGCCCAAGGCCCCGCAACCCGCCCTTCCAGCGTGAGTAGTGTCGCTAACTCGGTTTCTTGAATCGTGATTCGCAACGTATGCTTGCCCATCCTTTGCTCTGCACTTGACTAATGCACGGCGGGCGCCAAACTCAGCGCCCATTTCAGCATTCGCCGAAAGCAATTGAGGAGCAAAGGGTTACAGGATTTTCGCGGGAAGAGGGCGGGAAGCGACGAAGCTCGCAGTGACGAAGTGACGATGACGAAATGCCGTCACCGGGACTTCATGTAGTCACTTCGCTCGATGCCGAGCTTCTTCATCTTGGAGTTCAACGTGGTTCGCTTCAGGCCCAGGCGCGCCGCTGCGCCGTCGGAGCCGCCGATTTGGCCATCCGTCTCGCGCAGCACGCGCAGAATATGCTCGCGCTCTGCGGTGTGGAGCGTGGCGGTCTCGATCGCGTTCTGCTCTTCCTGGGTTTGGAGAGCCTGGGTTTCGAGCTCGGCCAGAGGCACGTAGAGCACCGGGCCGCGAGTCAGAATCACGGCGCGCTCCAGGAAGTTTTCGAGCTCGCGGATGTTTCCCGGCCACGGCCAGCGCACCAGCGCCCGCATGGTTTCATCGGGGATGGTCTCGATCGCCTTGCCCATGCGCCGGCTATGAGTGGCCACAAAATGGCGCACCAGCACGGGAATGTCGCGGCTGCGCTCGCGAAGCGGCGGGGCAAATATTGGGAAGACCTTCAGCCGGTAATAGAGGTCGCTGCGGAATTGCTTCTCCTGCACCATCTGCGCCAGGTCGCGATTGGTGGCGGCGATCAGGCGCACGTCCACGGAGATCGGCCGGCTTCCCCCCAGCCGCTCAATCTCGCGCTCCTGCAAGGCGCGCAGCAGCTTGGGCTGCAGATCGAGCGGCATCTCGCCCACTTCGTCGAGAAACAGCGTTCCCCCGTGCGCCAGTTCGAGGCGGCCCATCTTGCGTGCAATGGCGCCGGTGAACGCGCCCTTCTCGTGCCCGAACAGCTCGCTCTCCAGAAGGCCTGCCGGAATGGCCGCGCAGTTCAGCTTGATGAAGGTGTGGTCGCGCCGCGGACTCAGCCGGTGAATGGCGCGCGCAAGCAGCTCCTTGCCCGTCCCGGTCTCGCCCTGAATGAGAACCGTTGCCGTGGTGGGCGCAACGGTTTCAATCTGCTTCAGCACCTGGCGCAGGCCGGCGCTCTCGCCCACAATGTCCTCGAAACGGTTTTCGAGGTTGATCTCCTCTTCCAGGTACTGCTTCTCCTGGCGCAACTGATCGCGGAACTCCGCCATGCGCTGGAAAGCCATCGAGTTATCGACGGCTATCGCTATCTGGGCGGCGATCCGGACCAGGACGTCGGCTTCGTGCTGGCCGATGCTGCCCTCAAGCCGGCTCAACACGGCCAGAGTTCCGATCACTTCGCCGTGATGGACCAGCGGCACCCAGCAACCCGACTGCATTCCAAGCTGGGCGAGGATGCGTGCTGTCTCCGGCGCCTCGGCGGCATCCAGCCTGTTTTCGAGCAACACCGTTTCCCGGGTGCGAAAAACCCTTCCGGAAATCGAGCCTTCGAGAGAGACGCGCACCTCGCCGCGGAAGAGTTCCTCTACATTCGGCCCCAGTGAGTGCGCGATCAAATCGCCCCTGGCCGGGTCATAGAGGGTTAATCCCGCGAAGTCATGCGGGATAACCTCGCGCAGGCTGGCGGAAATTGCTTCCAGCAGCTTGCGGATATCCATATTGGCCAGCAGCGCGCTGCTCAACTGCAGCATCACTGCTTCATCGGCCCGCTTGCGGTCGGTAAAGTCGCGGGTCACCTTGGCGTAGCCGGTGACTGCGCCGGTCTCGTCGTGAATGGCGGTCAGAATCACGTCGGCCCAGAAGCGCGTGCCGTCTTTGCGCACCCGCCAGGCTTCTTCCTCCACGCGCCCGCGCGCCGCAGCCAGGCAAAGCAGTTCTGCCGGCCGCCCGCGATCGATATCCTGCTGGATGAAGAAGCGCGAAAAATGCGCGCCCAGAATCTCATCCGCGGCGTAGCCCTTGATGCGCTCGGCGCCAGGATTCCAAGTGACCACATGACCGTCTGTGTCGAGCAAATAGATGGCGTAGTCGCGGATGCCTTCCACGATCGAGCGCAACTGCAGATCGCTGCGCCGCATGGCCACCTGCGCTTCGTGCTGCTCGGTGTTGTCGCGGACAAAGCTCAGTGTCACCATCCCCGAGGGCGTCGCCACCGGCTTCAGCAGAATGTCTACGGGAAACTCCGTGCCATCCTTGCGCAGACCGAACAGGTTCATGGCCGCGCCCATCTGCCGGGTACGCGGGTGCGCGTTGTAATTCTCCCGGTGGCTGGGGTGCCGCGAGCGAAACCGCTGCGGGACCAGGCTTTCAACCGGCATTGCAATCAGCTCTTCTTTGCTGTATCCGAAAAGCTCAGTCGCACGCGGGTTCGCGGCACAGATTACGCCCTGGGCGTCCGTGACGAAGATTGCATTTGGAGAAACCTCAAAGAGGTTATCCAAGGCGGATTGAGCGAACTCGGCCCGTGCGTGCTCAGCCGCAGCCGCTGCGTCCTGTTCCGGGGAATCAGAAGGGCGCATGATTGGCTCCGAGGCGTGTGACTAATCATAAACCTAAGCCACGCGGCTTGGTGCTATCCCAATTCGCGGATTGAGCATGGCGTGGTCGAACCAGATGCATCACTTGTTTACTTTGGTTTTTTCATTGTGGCCATTTACTTCAGGCCGAACCCCAGGTAACTCTTCGCTCATTCTTCGCTTCTACGGTATAATACTTCGCATGGACTTTCAACTGGTGACTACATACAAGCCACGCGGCGATCAGCCCCGCGCGATCGCCGAACTCATGGAGGGCCTGGCCGCGGGCGAGAAGCACCAGGTGCTGCTGGGCGTGACCGGCTCAGGCAAGACCTTCACCATGGCCAAGGTCATCGAGCAATCGCAGCGGCCGGCGCTGATCCTGGCGCATAACAAGACCCTCGCCGCGCAGCTCTATCACGAGTTCAAGCAGTTTTTTCCCGGCAACGCGGTGGAATACTTCGTCAGTTATTACGACTATTACCAGCCCGAGGCTTACATTCCCGCCGGCGACTTATATATCGAGAAGGAAGCAACGATCAATGAGGAGCTGGACAAGCTGCGGCTATCTGCGACGCGCAGCCTGTTTGAGCGGCGAGACTCCATCATTGTAAGTTCCGTGAGCTGCATCTACGGCCTGGGCTCGCCGGAGGCTTACTACGGGATGCTGCTGCTCTTGGAGAAGGGCCAGCGCATCAGCCGCAAGGACATTTTGCGACGGCTGGTGGAGATTCTTTACGAGCGCAACGACGTGGACTTCCGGCGCGGGACGTTCCGGGTGCGGGGAGACGTGATTGAGGTTTTTCCTACCTACGACGAAACCGCGTATCGCATCGAACTGTTCGGGGATGAGATTGAATCGTTGTCGCAGATCGATCCGCTGTTCGGCACCGTGAAGCAGCGCTACTCGCGCCTGCCGATCTATCCAAAGAGCCACTATGTCGTGCAGCCGGAGCGCAAGGCGGAGGCCATTGACTCGATTGTCAAGGAGCTCAACGAGTGGGTTCCGCAGCTTGAAGCCGAAGGCCGCATGGTCGAGGCGCAGCGTGTCCATCAGCGGACGCGCTTTGACCTGGAAATGATCAAGTCCATGGGCTATTGCCATGGCATCGAGAACTACTCGCGGCATTTCTCCGGGCGGCTGCCGGGCGAAGCTCCGCCCACGCTGCTGGACTATTTTCCGCGCGACTTTCTGCTCTTTGTCGACGAGAGCCACGCCACCATTCCTCAGGTGCACGGCATGTGGTACGGCGACCAGAGCCGCAAGCAAAATCTTGTCGACTACGGCTTTCGGCTTCCTTCCGCGCGCGACAATCGGCCGCTGAAATTCGAGGAGTTCGAGAACCGCATTCACCAGACCATCTACGTCTCCGCGACGCCAGGCCCGTATGAGCTGACGCGTTCAGCCGGGGTGGTTGTGGAGCAGGTCATTCGCCCAACGGGGCTGGTGGATCCCGAAGTTGAGATCCGCCCGGTGAAGGGACAGATAGACGACCTGCTGGCCGAGATTCGAGACCGCGCCAAGCGCAACGAGCGGGTGCTGGTGACTACGCTCACCAAGCGCATGGCGGAAGACCTGGCCGGCTATTACACCGAGGTAGGCGTGCGCTGCCGGTATATGCACTCGGAGATTGAAACGCTGGAGCGCGTGAAGCTGCTCGCCGGCTTGCGCAAGGGCGAGTTTGACGTGCTGATCGGCATCAACCTGCTGCGCGAGGGGCTCGACCTGCCGGAGGTTTCGCTGGTGGCGATTCTGGACGCGGACAAGGAAGGATTTCTGCGCTCCGCGGGGTCGCTGATCCAGACCATGGGCCGGGCAGCGCGTCATCTCGAGGGCAGGGCCATTCTCTACGCCGACAAGATCACCGACTCCATGCGCCGCGCCATGGACGAGACAGATCGCCGCCGCACCATTCAGCGTGCCTACAACGAAGAGCATGGCATTATCCCGCAGTCCATCGTCAACACCATGGACATGGGGCTGGCGCAAATCCTCAAAGCGGAGTACGGCGACGTGGAGGTTGAAGCCGCGGAAGGACTGCCGGAGTTCACTTCCCAGGCCGAGTTGGATTCCTTCATCGCAAAGATGGAGACGGAGATGCGCGACGCGGCCAAGAGATTCGAGTTTGAAAAAGCAGCGAAGCTTCGCGATTCCATCAAGGAGCTGAAGGAAAAGGAGTTTCTGTTCGGCTGAATGAGCCCGCCGCGAGTTACCGCCGGCCTGAGAGTCCGCGGAGAGGGCACCTGGCCAAACAACCGCATCCGGTTTCGTAACATCCAAGCTAATCAGTTGATAAACCAGCTCTTCCCGTCTTCGGGCGGGCCGGGCGGGATTCAGGGCTTCATGCCGACCATCCTCCTCGTTGACAACGATCCGTTGCAAGCGTTTTCTCGCAAGTCAATTCTGGAACGGAAATTCGGCGATGTGCAGCGGGTGGGCGACGCCGCGGAAGCGTTGTGCCTGGTGGAGCAGCCCCAGTTTGCCGGCTGTCTTGGCCTGGTGATCAGCGGCCTGCACATGCCGGGAATCAGCGGTCCCGCATTCGTGGCCGAGTTGCATGAGCGGATGCCCGCGCTGCCTGTGCTGGTGCTGGGCGGCGGCGGTGAAATTGCGGGCGACTATGCCGGTGGCTGGGTCCGGTTTCTCTCCCGTCCCTGCGCCGGCGATGAGATGCTTGCAGCCGCCGATGAGCTATTGGCGCCGCACGCTTAAAAGCAGGCAAGATTTGGGCGCATGAACCCCGATCGCCCAGTTTTTGCCTCGCGGGATGGCGTTCTCATTTAGAAACAGATTCGATATAGGACATCGGCCGGTTAAAACAGCCTAATACTCCATCTTTGGTGTGAGCCAGATCACATGCTAAAGGCCTATGATGGCTTGAGAATAGCCTCGCAGGCGAAGTTCCCCGCTCCCCCCTTGCGTGCGAGAATCTTCTTGGAGTCATCATTCATGGCAGCCTTCGGTAGTTTTGCACTTCTCATTGCTTTGGCGCTGGCAGCTTATAACCTTCTCGCGGGATCGCTGGCCCTGCGGTGGATTGCCACCGGACAACCGGCAGCGATCTCGCCCGAGCGCCTGGCGGATACGGCGCGGCGAGCCGGGATCGCCGTGTTCATCGCCGTGACCGCAGCGGCTTTCGCCCTCATCTGGTCAGTCTTTACCAACGATTTTTCAATCACCTATATCATGGAGCATTCCAACCGAGCGCTGCCGGGGGCGTACAAGTTTTCCGCGCTGTGGAGCGGGCAGGAGGGTTCGCTGCTGCTGTGGGCCTGGCTGCTCGGGATGTACGGCTTTGTTCTCCGGCTCACGCACAAGACGGATGTAAAGCTCTATGCGTATGCAGGCACCATTATGGCCGGCATTCAGGTCTTCTTCCTGGCGGTGCTGTGCTTCGCTGCGCCGCCCTTCGCGCTCTACCAGGGCGCGATTCCCGACGACGGCAACGGGCTCAATCCGCTGCTGCAATATCCTGAGATGGTGATCCATCCGCCCATGCTTTACCTGGGCTATGTGGGCTTCTCGGTTCCTTTCGCATTTGCTCTCGGCGCGCTGATGATGCGCTACCCCGGCGAGAAATGGATCAAGGTCACGCGCGTCTGGACCATGGTGACCTGGCTGTTTCTCACGGCGGGAATTTTTCTCGGCATGCACTGGGCGTATGCGGTGCTTGGCTGGGGCGGTTACTGGGGATGGGACCCGGTGGAGAACGCCAGCTTCATGCCCTGGCTTACCGGCACGGCCTTTCTGCACTCGGTGATGATGCAGGAGAAAAAAGGCATGATGAAGAGCTGGAATGTGTGGCTCATCTTCTCCACCTTCCTGCTCACGCTGCTGGGCACCCTGCTGACCCGGGCCGGCCTGGTGAGCTCGGTACACGCGTTTGCGCAGTCTTCCATCGGCACGTGGTTTGTGGTCTTCATGGGAATCGTACTGGCGGTCTGCATCTTCACGTACGTCTTGCAGCGCAGCCACTTGAAGAGCGAGCACCATCTCGAGTCGCTCGTCAGCCGCGAATCGAGCTTTCTGTTCAACAATCTGGTATTGCTGACCGCCTGCTTCGTCATTCTCTGGGGCACGCTGTTCCCGGTGATCAGCGAATACGTCGTGGGCAACAAGGTCACGGTCGGCGCGCCGTTTTATAACCGCGTCGCCATTCCCATTGGAATATTTCTTCTCTTGCTGACCGGCGTGGGTCCGCTGCTTCCCTGGCGCGCGGCGTCGTTCAAGAGCATTCGCCGCAACTTTGTGCTGCCGGTAATTACGTTCTGGGTCACGGTGATTGTCTGCCTTGTGGCCGGCGTGCGGCCCTGGCAGGACACCGCTATCGATCAAGGCAACTTCTACGCGCTCGTGGCCTTCGCTGTATCGGTTGCCGTACTCACCGCCATCTTCAGCGAGTTCATCCGCGGCGCAGGCGTCATCTCGCGCCAGACCGGCAAGAATATCGTTGAAGCTACATGGCTGCTGACGCGGCGCAACACGCGCCGTTACGGCGGCTACATCATTCACATCGGCGTGGTAATTGTCGTCATCGGCCTGGCCGGCTCTGCTTTCGATCGCAACACGGAAAGCGAGCTGGCGCTGCACGACAAAATGACCATCGGCCCGTACACGCTGGAGTGCGTCGGCTTCACGCAGGATTCGAACCTGAATTACAACTCGGAGTACGCGCTGCTCGACGTCTACAAGGGCGGCAAAAAGCAATTCCAGATGACGCCAGAAAAGCGCGTTTACCTGATTACCGGTCAACCGCAGACGATGGTAGCAATTCACTCCATTCCCAGTTGGGACCTCTACGTGGTGTATGAAGGCACGAACCCGGACACCGGGCAGCCAATCATCAAGGCGATTCTCAATCCGCTGGTGGGATGGATCTGGGCGGGGTTGGTGGTCCTGGTGTTCGGCACGCTGGTGGCGCTGGTGCCGAGCCTGAGTCCGTCGACCGCTTCGTTGCGCGTGCCCGCAAGAGCGGCTCCAAGTGAGCCGGCGCTGAAGGGCGGCCGCCCGTGAAGCGCCTTCCTTTCTGGATCAAAACGACGCAGGCAGCATTGCTTGCAATTGCAGTTTGCTTTTCATTGGGCGCGACCGATGCGGGCTCGCGCTACACCGACCTGAATCATCGCCTGATGTGCACCTGCGGATGCGCGCAGATTCTGGGCGAATGCAATCATGTCGGCTGCCCCAACTCCGCCGGCGAACTGGGCGAACTGCGCGCGGACATTCAAGGCGGCGCAAGCGACAAGGCGATTCTCGATTCCTTCGTCGGCAAGTACGGGGCAATTGTTCTGGCCGCTCCCACTACTCACGGCTTCGACCTGGTGGCGTGGATCGCTCCGTTCGCGGTGTTTGCCGCAGCGATGCTGGGGACCATTCTGCTGGTGCGGCGCTGGTCAGTCGGTAAAACCCAGACGGTCGCAGCGGACACATCCAAAATGGACCCCGTCGAGCGTGAGCGCCGGGAACAGATTCGCCGCGAAACCGGCGAAGGAGGGTTTTGAGCAATGACTACCCTGCAAGGAGAATTGGCCGGAGCGGCGCTGATGATAGCGCTGTTCATTTACACGTTCTGGCCGGAGAATGTCTTTGCCAGCCAGCGCGAAAAGACGCGGCTCGATTTTCTGCTGGAGCGCAAGGATCAGCTCTACGAGAATTTGCGCGATCTGAACTTTGAGTACCGTGCCGGCAAATATCCCGAAGAAGACTTCGCGGCGCAGCGCGCGCAGCTTGAAAATGAAGCGGCTCTGCTGCTGGCGGAGATCGAGCATTTGCAGCAGGCGTGAACAACTAATCAACTATCATCCTGTGCTGCGCTGAAGAACTGTCATCCTGAGCGAAGCGCTCTTCAGCGGAGTCGAAGGACCTGCTTCCGTTTTCTTCCACTCGGATTCAAACGCGATTTACCGACAGGACGCATTACGACGATGAAATCGACTCGACTTTTCTTTCGCACTCTTGCATTGAGCTTTCTGCTCGCGGGCGCTCTCGCGCACGCCACCACCGTCACCGGCACGGTGACCAACAAAACCACCGGCAAGCCCGCTGCGGGCGACCCCGTTGTGCTGGTTGACGTGCAGGCCGGCATGGGGGAAGTAGCCCACGCCACCACGGACGCCAATGGCCGCTACTCGCTGGTTGAGCCGGGTAGCAATCCTTACCTGGTCCGCGTAACCCACCAGGGCGCAGGATACTTTGTCGCAGCGCCGGAAGGGCCGACGCCGGCCAACATCACTGTTTACGACGTGGCTCAGAAGGTGAAGGGCGTCTTCATCGAAGCCGACGTGCTGGAAGTGGAGACCGAGAACGGGCAGCTCAAGGTGAACGAGCGCTTCTTCGTGCACAACACCAGTTCGCCGCCCACCACCCAGTGGAGCGACAAGTCGTTTCAGGTCGTGATTCCCGCCGAAGCAGTGGTCGACGGCGTGGGCGGGCAGCGCCCCAACGGCCTGCCCACCAGCATCAAGGTCGAGCCGGATGGCGCCAAGGGTCATTTCGCGTTCAACTTCCCCATCCAGCCTGACGACGGCGACAAGGACACGCTGTTTCAGCTCGACTATAACATGCCATACAGCGCCAACAAATTCGCCTTCCACGCGCAAGTCACACTGCCGGCCGATAATTTTGCCGTGCTCCTGCCCAAGAGCATGAGCTTCACGCCCGCCGTGGACGGGGCTTTCAAGCCGGTGCCCGAGGATCCGGCGGTACAGACATTCATTCTCAAGAACCCCGCGCCGGGCGCGGCGATTGACTTCACCATCTCCGGCACCGGATCCATTCCCCGCGAGCAGCAAGGCACGCCCGGCGCACAGCAGCCGGCGGGCATGGGCGCGCAAGGCGCATCGGGCGCGGCTCCGGATGCAAGCGCAGGCAACGGCGGCCAACCCGGCGGCGGCATCGGCACGCCCATCGGCACGCCCGATCCGCTGTCGAAATACAAGTGGTGGATTCTTGGCGGCATCGGCCTGGCGCTCGCAGCCGCGGCTGCATTCCTGCTGCGCAAGCCTGCGGGCGTTGCGGTTGCGGGCGGGCCGGTCGCAGGCGCTCAGGCAGCGGTGGACACGAGCGCGGTCGCCGCGGCCTATCCGGCGTTCGCTTCTCCAGCCGCGAAGAACTCGCAGCTTCTCAATGTGCTGAAGGAAGAGATGTTCGCGCTGGAGAGCGAAAAGATTCACGGCACCGTCGCCGCAGATGAATACGCCAAGGTGAAAGACGCGCTGGAGACGGTGTTGAAGCGGGCGCTGAATCGCAAGTAGGCGGGCAGGAAGGCAGTGGCCGGCGAGCCAACTGCCGGATGGGTTCCTTCAAAGTCCAGCGGAGAGCGAGTGGAGATGGAACGATTCGCGTGCTCTCTTTGTTTCTGCCTCGGCGATTGCGGCAGTTGGATGGACGCGGGGTTCAGGTGCTATTTCTTTTGACGTGATTCGACCAGCTTGAACCAGGAGGTCAGATACTTTCCCTGATCGGTATCAACCGGAATTAGCGTTGCATCGTTCGAATAGATGATGGATGAAACTCGCAACGAAATGTTCTTCATGTCGAAGTAATACACACCGCCAGCCTCAGCTGTGAAATGCGCCAGGGCCGTCAACACGTCGCCTGTCGCAATGCCGGTCTGCGTGGTTGCGCAGAGGTGGTGAACGCCGGGATCTACCTTGAAGGAAAAATAAGAGCTGCCGTAGGTGGCGCCCATCCACTTGCCGTCGACTGCGATCCTGCTGGTATGGGTGATGAATTGGGTGTTGGTATCCTCTTCGAGGAAATAAACGAGCGCCTTGCCGGCTTCCGGCGCGGGCAGTTGCAGGTTCTTTGACGGCCTCACTTCGAATTTGGCCTGCATAGCACCGCATGCAGTTGGGATCGGGGGTGGGGGCAACTCACCAAACCTTCGTTTCTGCGCATTGGCAGGGAGCGACAGCAATATGGCAGAGAAAGCGAATACACAGAACACTTTTTTCGGCATTGAACTTTCCTCATCGACTCAGCAATTGGAGCGTTTGGCGTGGCAATCGGTTATGTCCGATTTGTGACGGGTTGGAATCAGCAGCGCGGTGGACCTGTTCCCGCTGTTTCGCTTTGCGTATTCTCTAGTATTCTTCCCGCATGAAGACTCTTCTTCGCACGCTGCTCTATCTCGCGCTCATTGTCTGGCTGGGCGCGGAGATCTTTTTCCCAGTCGTGGCCGCCGTTACTTTTACCACTCTCATGCCCGACACCCATGCTGCGGGCACCATCGTCGGCCAGTTGCTGCGCATTCTGCACGGCATGGGGCTGGTCTCCGGAATGGTAGCGCTGGCGCTGCTGGCGCTGGCTCCGGCATGGGGACTCTACAAGCCGCGCAACGTGCTGGCGCCCATGGCGCTGGTGGTGCTGATGATCGGGTTGACTCTCTATTCGCAGTTCGGCATCATGCGCGCCATGGATCGGGACATCAACGCAGCAGGAGGGGCCATCAATACGTTGGACGCTACGAATCCGCTGACGACCGATTTCAACAAACTGCACCATCGCAGCGAGGATGCGGAGATGGCCATTCTGCTGTTTGGCCTGGTCACGGTAGTGTTTGTAGCGCGGGCGGAGAGCGTGAGAGCTTAGGGAACAGCCAAGTCGAGCCGAACGTGCTGGGTGCCCCATCCTTGCGACGTTCTTGTTCTTGTCGAAAGGGTGGGAGACCACGAACCAAGACCGGGTTCTTTTCCCTGTTCCCTGTTCCCCGATCCCTGTTCCCTGTTCCCTGTTCTTGTATCATCGAAGAAGCCCTGAAGCTCGCAATTGATCGTGCAGGGGCTCTTATGGAACGCAAATGAAAACTGGCATTATCGGCCTGCCGCAGGTGGGCAAAACATCTTTATTCAAAATCCTTACCAAGGCCAGGCTCGAAGAAAAGGGCTACTCGAATCCGCGCGCGGAGCACATCGGCGTAGCGCGCGTGCCCGATGAGCGGTTGGACAAGCTCTCCGCGCTTTACTCACCCAAGAAGACTACCTACGCTTCGGTTGAATATGTGGACGTGGCGGCCATCGGCCAGGAGGCGCTGAAAGAGACCGCCTTCCTCACCAGCTTGCGCAATGTGGACGCTCTCATCCACGTGTTGCGCGCCTTCGAGAACGATGCCATTCCGCACGTCGGACCCATCGATCCGCTGCGCGACATCAAGAGCGTCGAGTTCGATCTGATGCTGAGCGACCTGACCCAGGTTGAGAAGCGGCTGGAGCGTTTGGAGAAAGACTTGAAAAAAGGCCGCACCAGCGAACTGGAGCGCGAACAGGCGCTGCTGTTGCGATCGAAAGAAGCGCTTGAAAAAGAGCAGCCGCTGCGCGAGTTGGAAATGACCGCGGACGAGAAGAAGCTCATCAAGGGCTTCATGTTTCTTTCCCAAAAACCGATTCTCTACGTGGTCAACATCGGCGAGAGCACCACGCTAGGCGACGATCTTGAAGGCGCCGTTGGCGCTTTTAAATTGAATGAAGTGTCGGGCAGGTCCAACGCAGGAGCGACAGCGATCTGTGGCAAGGTAGAGGCCGAACTGGCGGAGATGGACGACGAGGAAGCGGCGGAGTTTCTTGAAGGCTACGGGCTGCGCGAGAGCGGGCTGGTACGCCTGATCCGCAAGAGCTATGAGCTGCTGGGGCTGATCAGCTTCTTTACCGCCGGCGACGACGAGTGCCGCGCGTGGACCATTCCGCTTGGCTCGAAGGCGCCGCAGGGAGCAGGAGCGATTCACTCGGATTTGGAGCATCACTTCATTCGCGCGGAGACCATTCGCTGGGACGCGCTGCTCGATGCAGGCTCAGAGGCTGTTGCGCGCAGCCGCGGCACACTGCGCCTGGAAGGCAAGGAATATGTGGTGCAGGATGGGGACGTGATGCACATCCGGCACAGCGGGTAACGTCCGGTGCTGAAGCTTTCTCTACTCCTCGGCGCCATTGCTGCGCTGGCCGATGTGGCCGGCGGCCTGGTGCTGGTGCGGGCACGCGGCGTGGAGCGCTACCTGCGCTACTTCGTGGCTTTGGGCGCGGGATTCCTGATGGCCACAGCAGTCATCGAGATGGCGCCGGAGAGCCTGAAACTGAACCCGACACTGGCGCCCGTTCTCATCATGGCCGGCTACTGCGTAGTACACCTGCTCGAGCACACCATCAACGCGCATTTTCATTTCGGCGAGGAGACGCACCACGGCGAGTTCGTCTCGCGGCACACCAGCAATGCGGTGATGGCCGGGCTAAGCGTGCATGCTCTGTTTGACGGCGTGGCCATCGGCTCGGGGTTCGTTGTTTCCACCGGGCTGGGCGTGCTGATCTTCCTGGCGATTCTGCTGCACAAAGCGCCGGAGGGATTCACCATGGCGTCTGTCATGCTGGCCAGCGGACGTAGCCGGGCTACTGCTTTTTATTCCGCGGTGGCGCTGGCCGCGGCCACGCTGGCCGGCGTGCTGGTGATTGAGCTGGTGCCGAGCTGGCTGCCCTATGGATTGCCGATTTCGGCTGGCGTAGCGCTTTATGTAGCCGCCACCGACCTGGTGCCGGAGGTCAATCGTGAGCCTGGCATCCGCATGGCGCTGGTGTTCTTCGCAGGCGTGGGCGGTTTTTTGCTGCTGCGGATGCTGTTGCCGGCGATGTGATCAACATCGCGCATGGTTGCGCGCGACCGGCATTGCGTTCGAAGGATTGGTGAAAGCTCGGCCCTCTTTGGCCGCAATGATATAGTCAAGGCGTTCTTCAAACTCCCCCGGTGTTGACCAACGAATGCGTTCCACCCAGCATCCCGCGAGTGCGGGAAGGCTCCGTTTCCTGATTGCGAGCGTTCTTGAAATCAAGGAGGAATATCATTGCCGCGCAGAACGACCGTCGACTGGTTGATTCCGGTTTTCTTTTGGGTGCTGGCCATTGCAGCCGTTCCCTTCTGGTGCGTTCTCGATCCGGGGAATGGATGGGACGCAAAGGTCTATCGCGACGCCATTCGCTCGCTCCAGGCCGGGCACGATCCGTACGCCGATGGAATTGCCGCTCAGTCCGCCTTTTACAGTCAGATCGATATCCCCGCTCACACCCCGCCGCCGTATGCGTATGTGTACGCTCCTCTCACGCTTCCCCTGCTGAGGATGGCAGGTGCGCTGCCTGAGTCTGTTTACACTTGGGGTTATTGGCTGCTTTACGGGGCGGCGGCGCTGGCGCAGCTTTGGGTGACGATGCAAGCCGCGGAGCCGAAGGAGAGGCGATTCCTGGTTTATGTTGCGCCGGCCGCAGCCTTTTTCCCTGGCCTGCTGCAAGACGACACCTTGAAGTGCGGAAATGTTGCTTACATTCTTTACGGCCTGGTGTTTCTTGCCGCTCTGCATGGCTGGCGGCGCGACCGGTGGCGCTGGTTCTATGCAGCCGCATTGGCGGCTTCGGCGATCAAGGCGCCGCTGTTGAGCCTGCTGGCAATTCCCATTCTCTCCGCGCGGCGGCAGTGGATCCCGGCTGGCGCAGCTGCCGCGGCAGGGGTTGGCATGTTCGCGATGCAAATGTGGCTGTGGCCAACCTATTTTCGCAACTATCTGCGCGTGGTTGAACTGCAGTTCGCATACAACCACGATTTCGGCATCAGCCCGGCGGGACTTTTCTCCGCGGCGTTGTCCGGTCTCGGCCTTCCCTACTCGCGCGCGGCCGGCCTCTTCTACATTCTCTACGCGCTTCTGCTGGCCGGCATTCTCTTCTATCTTGCCCGTCAATATTTCGATGGCAAGTTTTCACTGGAACGGTGGATGCCGGTGATGCTGGCAGGCGTGATTCTGCTCGACCCGCGCGTCATGGAATACGACGTGGCGCCCATTACCCTGCTGTTGGCGCTCATCCTGTGGAGAGCCGCCTCTTCATTCACCGGCAATGCCCGGGCAGTTGTCATCTGCTGCCTGATCCTGGCGGTGCTGAACGCCATCGTACTTCTTGCCCGCGATGCGGGCGTCCAGTCGAGCGCCTGGAAGAACACAGAGGGATGTTTGCTGGTGATGCTCTTTGCTGCCGGGAGCGCCAACCTGCTGCTCGACAAGCGATGGCTCAGGCGCGATGGAAGATTCGGCTTTGAGAACACGCTAGGACGCGATTCCAGCGTTTCGGCGGTTCTGCTTTCGGCTTCAGGCTCCGCGGCCGAATCGTCCAGCGTATAACCGAGCCAGCAGCATCCCGTAGTCCCATGCCACCTTGAAGTTGGCCTTGCTTGCGCCCCGGTAGCGCAGGCCGAAGGCAAACGGAACTTCGCGCACCGACTGGATTCTGCCGCGTACCAGGATTTCCAGCAGCAACTTGAATCCGGACTTCTGAAAGGCGCCTTGCGGCAGGCAGCGCCGCCGCACCATGAAGAAGCCGGACATGGGGTCTTTGGCCCGCATGTGGGAACGCTGCAGTGGCCATGTAACCCAAACCGCGGCGGCCGACAAGAGCTTTCTGATCGGGTTCCACTTGCCCAGGTCGCCGCCCGGTGTGTAGCGGCTGCCGATCACCAGGTCGCTGCCATCCTCAATGGCGGAAATCAACTCCGGAAGCAGATCCGGGGGATGTTGCAGGTCAGCGTCCATCACGCCCAGCACGGTGGCGTCTGTGTTCTGCCAGCCGTACAGGATCGCTCCGGACAGGCCACGCTCGCCCTTGCGCACCAGCAGGCGTACGTGCGGGTCATCGAGCGCAATGCGGGAGACAATGGCGGCGGTGCCATCGGAGCTGTCATCGTCGACGACCAGAATCTCAAATGGAATTTTCAGGGTATCGAGCACCGAGCGTACATGGGCCAGCAGTGCGCCGATGTTTTCAGCTTCACATAGGGTGGGAATCACTAGCGCCAGCTTCTCCAGGGCGCGGTCGGCGCGACCGGCCACGAGTTGCGGAGAATCCACCGCGGCGATGTCCGGCATGGTTGTCGATCCAAACATTGTTAACGGCATGCTTTCTTAGTGTATATGGAGTAAACAGCCTGTCTACACCCAATTATTTAGACGACAGTGAGAACGTGGAGGAATGCTGGGCTGACTCGAGGGATGGCTCACCGGCTATATTCGTTCTCGTATGATGAATGTCAGAGTTCCTCTGGGAACGTGCTGGGACCATTCGTGCGAGGAATTTCTAGTTGCTGCGCAAAAGGATAATTGACCAGGCTTTACCTCTTTTCCTGTTTACCGCGATCGGCTTTCTGGTCATGGGCTACCATCCGGGCTTTGAAGACGATGGCATTTACCTCACTGCCGTCAAAGCCGATCTGAACCCCACGCTCTATCCGCACAATTCCCAGTTTTTCCGCCTCCAGATGCAAGCCACGGTCTTTGACGGCTGCATGGCTCATTTTATCCGCTGGACGGGGATTCCAGTCGCGTGGGCAGAGTTGCTGTGGCAGTTTGCGGCACTGTTTCTGATCCTGTGGGCCTGCCGGCGCATTGCTGCACAGATTTTTCCCCAAGTGCGCGCCCAATGGGCGGCTGTGGCCATGGTGGCGGCCATGTTCACGCTGCCGGTTGCGGGCACGGCGTTGAATATCGCCGACCAGCATCTGCATCCCCGCAACCTGGCTACCGCGTTCATCCTGATCGCCGTCTCGCGGATTCAGGAAGGCAAGCGCTGGCAGGCGCTTCCGATGCTTGCTCTGGCGCTGGTGCTGCATCCCATCATGGCTGCGCTGGGCATGTCGTTTTGCGTCTTCCTCCTCCTGGCGTTGCGCGAACCGATTCCCTTTCGCATGAGAGCCGCGCAGAGCACGCTGGCGGCTGCCGCGCCGCTGGGATGGCTGTTTGCCCCTTCAAATCCTAGTTGGAGGCTGGCTTTGGGATCTCGCACATACTTTTCTGTTTACCGCTGGGCCTGGTACGAATGGCTGGGCGCGCTGGCGCCGCTGTTTCTTTTCTGGCTGCTTTGGCGCATCGCAGAAAAAAAACGTGAAACGCGCCTGGCCCGGTTCGCGCTTGCAGTCTTCGCCTACGGAGTCTTCCAGCAGGTTGTGGCCATGGCCTTGCTTGCGCCGGATGCCCTGGTGCGGCTTTCGCCGTTGCAGCCCATGCGCTATCTGCACCTGATTTATATCTTCATGGCGCTGTCCGCGGGAGGGCTGCTGGGCAAGTTCGCGCTCAAGGCGCAAGTAGGACGTTGGGCGTTTTACCTGCTCGTAATCAATGGCGGAATGCTTCTGGCGCAGTGGGAGCTGATTGACGACGGCGCCCACCTGGAGCTTCCCTGGATGGCCCCGGCCAACCCTTGGCTGCAGGCGTTCGCCTGGATTCGCGTGAACACACCGGCGGATGCCTATTTCGCTCTCGATCCCCGCTACTTGGCCGCTCCCGGCGAGGGCTACCACAGCTTCCGCGCCCTGGCCGAGCGCAGCCAGTTGGCCGATGGCATCAAAGACACGGCGGTGGTGATGGAGGTGCCCAGTCTCGCGCCTGCGTGGCAAGAGCAGCAGTTGGCGCAGGCCGGCTGGCAACTCTTTCAGCTTGCTGACTTCGAACGCCTCAGGTCGCAGTTCGGCGTGGACTGGGTGCTGGTTTCCAACCCGCAACCGCCCGGCCTGGATTGCCGCTGGCACAATGGGACGCTCACGGTGTGCCAGGTGCCGTAGACGCTCTTTCGCTGCGTTGGGCGCCAATTGAGCGCTGCTTAATTGGTGCGAAGGGCGGTCATTGGACTGATACGGGAGGCTCTTCGCGCAGGAAAATACCCGGAAACCAGAGCAACGGCTACGAGCGCGAGCACCATGCCGAGAAACGTCCGCGCGTCCCAGGGCGAAGTGGAATAGAGGAGCGACGCAATGAGACGGCTGACAGACAGCGATGCTCCGGTGCCCAATACGATACCCGCCATTGTCAGGCGCAAAGTGTTGGAGAGCACATTGCGCATCACGCGGCCGGTGGTTGCGCCGAGCGCCATGCGCACCCCGATCTCCTGTGTTTTCTGAGTGACGGAATAGGAGATGACGCCGTAGATGCCGAGTGCGGCGAGCAGCATGCCGAGGCCGGCAAAGATGGTGACCAGAAGCGCGAAGAAGCGGCGCGGAGAAACGGAGTGGTCGACGAGCGACTGAAGCGGCCTGAACTCCGACGCCGGCTGGCCGGGGTTGAGGGAGCGGAGGGTGGTTAGAACGCTGGAGGCCAGCGACTCCGGCGCTATACGGCTGCGCACCACGAGGGTGGCTCCTTCGGCGTCGGAATTTTGCGTCATTGGAACGTACATCTCAGGGCTTGATGCCACTTCGAGGCTGCTTTCGCGAACATCGGCGACAACGCCAATCACGCGCACCGGGTTCTTTTCCGGGCCGTAGGCCATCTTTCCAATCGGGTCTTGCCCGGGCCATTCTCTGCGAGCCGCGGCCTCGTTGACGATGATGACGTGCTGGGTGTCGGGAGTATCGCTCCATGCGAAATCGCGCCCCTCGCGCAGGTGCATCCCCAGGGTCGGAATGTATCCCGGCGTGACGAGATAGACGAGGGCGCTTGAATCTCGATCCTTGGGTTGGTCGCTGCCCACCGCAGCCACGCCCCAGCTGCGATTGCGGTCAAGCGGCAGCATGTCCGCTATGCCTGCCGATTCAATGCCGGGCAACGCGGAAACACGGCGTAACATTTCCTGCAGAATGGCGCCTCGCTTGGCGAGATTGCCACCATCGTCGGTGTCGACCATCATGCTTGCGGCGTGGGAAGGGTTGAAGCCGAGGTCGACATCGAGAACCTGGAGAAAGCTGCGCAGAAGAAGGCCCGCGCCGACCAGCAGGACGCAGGCGAGTGCAATTTCCGATATGACCAGGGTGGCGCGGAACCGCTCGTGGCTGCGCCCCGCCGCCATGCCGCTGGCGTTGTCCTTCAGCGCGGTCTGGATACTTCCTGCGGACATTTTGAGGGCCGGAACCACGCCGAACAGGACGCCGGCAGCCAATGCGGTCATCACCGTCCATCCCAGCGCTGCACCGTCGACGCGGATGCTGCCCAGCAGAGGCAAGGTCATTGAGCCTTGATGGGCGATGTAGAAGACGATTGCGAAGCCCAAGCAAAGACCCAGCGCGGCGCCGGCGATTGAGAGTACGAGGCTCTCGGTGAGCAACTGGCGGATCAGGCGGCCGCGGCTTGCGCCCAGTGCGCGGCGCATGGCGAGTTCTTTGCCTCGCGTGGCGGCGCGGCTTAGTTGCAGGTTGGACATATTCACGCAGACGATCAGCATGATGACTCCGACGGCAAACCACAGCACAACCAGGGAACGGCGAAGCTTGCCGCTGACGTGATCTTTGAGCGTCGTCAGGTCTGAAGCGTAGTCCTCGTACCAATCGGGGTGAATGACCTTGAAATGCGGAAACAGGCGATCCGCTTCGTCCTGCGCCTGAGCCACGCCGAGGCCGGGCTTGAGGCGACCGACTATGGCGAGAGTGTTGCCCCAGGTTTGCCAAAAATTCATTACGGCGGGTACGAAGAGATCCACCTTCATGCCGGGAGCGAAGACGCTGCCGAAGTCGAAGTTGGCGGGGAGCACGCCGACCACGGTCAATGGTTTCCCATTCACTGTAACCGTCTTGCCGACGATCGCGGGGTCGCCGTCGAATTGGTTTTTCCAGAAGTAATAGCTGAGCAACGCCGCAGGCAGGCCGCCTTTCTGGCATTCTTCACGCGTGAAGTCGCGGCCCGTCGCGGGCTGAATACCGAGCGTCGAGAAGAAGTTGTCGGCAACTTCGACAGCCACCAGTTGTTTCGGCTCTCCACTGCCGGTCAGCTTATATTGAATCGAGTTATAGAATGTCTGATAGGCGGTGACAGCCTGAAAGGACTGGTTGTTCCGCTTGAATTCCTCATAGGCGTCCACGGTATAGGTCTGCCCGGAAAGTCCAGCCTGCGCGCGCACCTTGGCGGCGAGCGATTTGCCGCCCATGAACCAGACAAGCCGCTGCGAGTCGGCAAAAGGCAATGGACGCAGGAGCAGCGTATTCACAACGCTGAATACAGCGACATTAGCGCCGATGCCCAGAGCCAGAACGAGAACGGCAACAGCTGCGAAACCGGGATTGTTGCGAAGGTTACGCAGCGTGTAGCGAACGTCGCGATCGCATTCGATCCAGTAGTCTTTGAACCGTCTTTTGCGTTCCATCGTTTCTCCTAACTTCTCTCCAATATGCTGCACAATCTGGAAATCTCCAAACTGGCGTTCGGCTTCCAGGCGGGCTGCATCCGGCCGCAAACCGCGACAGATGAGATCGTCCGTTTTAGCTTCCAGATGAAAGCGCAGTTCGTCCTTGACGTCGGCGGAGCGATCGGGGCCGAGCAACCGGGCGTAGCGCCGCCAAAGAGGTATTCTTTTCATGCCGGTTCCTCGGGCGAGTTCAGACGATTTGCACCGAGCACCTTGGCCACTGCGGCCACATAGGCCTCCCAGTTACCGGACTCCTGCCGCAGTTGCCGTCGGCCCGAGGAAGTGAGCCGGTAGAACTTGGCTTTGCGGTTATTCTCTGAAAGTCCCCACTCGGCTTCAATAAGTTCCTTGCTCTCCAGCCGCCATAGCGCCGGATACAGCGTGCCCTCTTCCACCAGCAAGACCTCGTCGCTAAGGCGGCGAATGAAACTTGTAATGGAGTAGCCGTGGAGTGGCCCCCAGATGAGCGACTTGAGGATCAGGACATCCAATGTCCCGCGAAAGAGATCGAGCCTGGTTTTGTCCACCGTCTCCCCTTTGCTTTCATAGGGAGGCTACCGCAGCTTCCATAGAAATGCAAGGGGAATTTGCGAGCCTCTTGAAAACCTGGACCGTTTTTCAGGGAATGCATAAGGGAATATCGATCCGTGGGCGCACGGAACACCAGTTCTTCCGATTGCCCTCAAAGGATGATCCCGCGGAATTCCACATGTTTCCGATCTAGCGTCTTTGCTGGAGGCGGCCTGATCCGTGACGACGGCGTATTCGCCTGTCCGGGACGATTCGAATAGAGTAAAAGAAGCACGACAGGGCACGGCCTTTTCTTGGCGCCGCCCGCCCGGCTACACTGCATAGATTCCACCCATTTCATTTCCGGCTTGGGAGGCCGGGCCATGCTCAACCTTGCTCAGCGGCTGATTCTCGGTTGTGTTCTGCTCGCCGGCCTGATCTTGGGGCTGCTGCTGCTGACGCACCGCGCGCTTCAGGCGGCGGGGCAATGGAAACTGGCGCTCGCGTTGGCGTTGGCGGCCATCCTGGCGAATGTGGTGACGGTCCTTTTTGTGCTGCGGCCCATTCATGGGCTGGCCACCGATGCACGCAAAATTGCGCAGGGCAATCTGGAACACCGCACCACGTGGAACAGCCGCGACGATTTTGGCGTGATTGCCGCGGAGCTGAACCGGCTTGCGGTGCGGCTGCGCGACTTGCATGAGTCCGAGGCCGGACGCCGGCAGATGGAGTTTCAGCTTTCCGACGCAGTGTTGCAATCCATCTTTGAGCCCATCATCGTCACCGATGGCAAGGGGCACATCCTCAAAGTGAACCAGGCCGCGTCCGAACTGCTGGGAGAAGCGGCAGGCGATCGCATGGCGCTGGCCAACACACCCGGAGGCGACAAGATTCTCAGCGCCATCCGCGACGCGGTGGCCTTGCAGAAGGCGGTGGCCACTGAGGACGAGGCGTCCATGCTGCCCATGCGCATCGGTAAAAAGGAACGCAGCTACCGGCTGCGCACCACGCCCATGCGCGACTCCGAAGGCCGCCTGCTGGGCACCGTCACCACGCTCGAAGATGTGACCAGCCTGCAGGACACGGACCGCTTCAAGACGCGCTTTCTCAACGTCGCCAGCCGCAAGCTGCGCGATCCGCTGCTGGCGCTTCGCCGCGGGCTCTATGCGTTGAGCCAGGGCTTTGGCGGGGAGTTGCAGCCGCTGCAGGCGGAACTCGTGGCTGCGGCAAGCAAGGAATCGGAAAAGCTCGACGAGTTGATGGCCGATCTGATCGAAGTTGCAGAACTCGACACCGGCAAGCGCGAACTGAAACTCGAGGCGATTCGCCCCTTGCAGGCGTTGTCGAACGCCCGCGACCGCTACTGCGACGAGGCGGGGCGCAAGCGCATCCGCGTGGAGCTGCGCGCCTACGCCGATCTTTCCACGGTGAAGGCCGACCGCCGCGCGCTGCGCTCCATTCTGGACAACCTGCTGGCCAACGCGCTGCGCTACACGCCCGACGAAGGCGAGATCCTTCTGGCCGCCGAAGAAGTGAAGGATCGTGTGCAGTTCACGGTGCGCGACACCGGGCGCGGAATCGAGGCGGAGCGGCTGAGCACCATCTTCGACCGCTTCAATCCCATGTCGGAGAGCGGCTCCGGCTTGGGTTTGGCGCTGGTGCGGCGCCTTGTGGAGCAACTCGGCGGACAGATCGCCGTAGAAAGCCGGCTGGGTCATGGAACCACTTTTCGATTCACCCTTCCCGTAGCGGCGGTGCTGGCAACCCGTCATCCTGTCGAGGTGGGCTGATGGCGGAGATCGTCCTGGACAAACAGCAGGAGCCGGCCAAGCTGCGCATCTACATTGGCGCCGCGCCAGGCGTGGGCAAGACCTACAACATGCTCAACGATGCCCACCTCATGCTGCACCAGCAGAACGTTGACGTGGTGATCGGCCTGGTGGAAACGCACGGCCGCGCCGATACCCAGGCGCGCATTCGCGATCTCGAGATCATTCCCCAGCGCGTGATTCCCTACCGCGGCGTGAATCTGAAAGAAATGGATGTGGACGCCATCCTGGCCCGGCATCCGAACACGGTTGTGGTTGACGAGCTGGCCCACACCAACGTGCCAGGCAGCAAGAACCGCAAGCGCTACGAGGATGTGCTGGAGCTGCTGGACGCCGGCATCAACGTCATGACGGCCGTCAACATCCAGCACCTGGAAACGCTGAACGACGCCGTCAACCGCTCCGCCAACACCGTCATCCGCGAGACCGTGCCGGACAGCTTTCTGAAGCGCGCCGACGAGGTTGTCAACGTGGACGTGACGGTAGACGAGCTGCGTACGCGGCTGCGCGCGGGCAAGATCTACGCGCCGGAAAAAGTGGAGCAGTCGCTGGCCAACTTCTTCCGCAAGGGCAACCTGAACATGCTGCGCGAGCTGAGCCTGCGCACCACTGCTGAGCAGGTGGGCAACCGCGCCGCCGAGTACCGCCGCAACCAGGGCCTGGAGCAGGCGCCGATTCCCGAAAAGGTAATGGTCTGCCTGAGCACGCGGCCCGGCACCGAACGGCTGTTGCGCGTGGGCGCGCGCATCGCCGGACGTCTGTCCAGCAATTGGTACGCGGTGCACGTGTCCAAGCCTGACGACGACAAGGGCCACGGCGACCCCGAGGCCTTTCACCGCCTGGAGGAATACAAGCGCATGGCGCGCGACCTGGGCGCGCAGGTTATTTCGCTTGTGGACCGCAATGTTTCCGACGCACTCATCCGCTTTGCGCAGCAGGAGAGCATCTCCCACGTGGTGTTCGGGCAGCCCGTGCGCTCGCGCCTCGACATTTTGCTGCGCGGCTCGGTGCTCAACCGCTTTCTGTCGGAAGTGCGCGACGTGACGGTGCAAGTGGTTCCAATGCAGAAGCCGCAGCGCAAGGGCTGAGGCAGGCCGCTAAGAAACTCAATCCAAATCCGCGAAATGTCAGGGCACGACTTCATAGCTTGCTGAAAAACTCGCTCTCGCGAAAACTCTCGACTGCTTTGTAACAGTCGTCCACCGGCTTCGCCGACCCACGGAGGTATGAAACCTTCACAGGCCAATTTCCCTGCCAACTTGCTAACTTGCCATCCCCGCGAAGCGGGGGCTAACTTGCTGAATTCATTCCAAAATCCTTACCTGCCGCGCCCTTGAAGAGCGAGACCGCGCTGGCTATTTGAGGATGCCGCAACAGAGTGATGAAGTGCAGGCATGGAAGCACAAGCAGCGTGGCCGGCAGAGTAGCACACGGGAATTGCCGACCTTCGTGCCGACCGCTGCAACTTTAGGGATTCGCAAACCCTACTCGCAGAACACCCGCACCTTGGTCGTTCCGTCGTCCGTCGTGTCCACATCGATTGTCAGGTCTTCAAGATGTTCGATCAGTTCTTCAAGATTCTCCGGCTTGATCTGCGACAACGTTAGCGGCACGCCGTGCCGGCTAAAGGCATCATCGAGCTGCTGATGCGCCTGCGCAGGAATGAGGCTGGCCAGACGCACGCCGGCGCGCAGCAGTTGCATCGGCACGCGCACGTTTACCGACGTCGGCCCCTTCAGGCCGGTCATCTCCTGGGGAGCTTCCACCAGCACACGCAGGTATTTGGCGCGGGTCTTCACTGTGGAGGAGCCAGCTCCGGCCACTGAGCCGGAATGTTCGCCGGCGGCTGTGGCCGGGCCTGATTCCATGGCGGCGATCAATCGTTCGGCCTCGTCGGCGTTGATCTTGCCGGCAGCCAGCATCTCCAGAATTTGACGGCGATTCTCGTTCATTGCAGTCCTCCCGTGAAACGTGTGAGCAGCGTGAGTGCGTGATGCAGCGAGTCGTTCGCCAGCAGTGCATGTGTGAAGTGCATCATCGCCGACAGGCCCTTTTGCACGTCGACCCGCGCGAGCAACACCAGCAGGACGCATGCGGCAAAAACCAATACGCCTTCGCGTGCCTCGTTCCAGACGATGAGAAGGCGCTCGGCCTCGGCCGCGGTGATGCGGCCGTGGGCGACAAGCGACAAAATTGTGCGGCGGTCTGTGTGCATGGCGGACCTCTACAGAATTCGAACCAGAACGTGATTTCCATCCGCAGTGACGCGGATGTCGGTTCCGCGCAAGCCGGACAGGATTCCCCATAGAATGGCGATGAGCCGCCAGATGCTGGTGCGTGCGGCAATGGCGATGGCAGCAAGAACCAGAAAGATGATTGGCGACAGCAGGATGACGGGTATCCACAGCAGGAAGAGCGGAAACCACAGCCTCGGCATATGCCAATGGGGTGTTTGAACGCCGATCACGGCAAAGTTGGGAGTCATTTTAGAGCCTCCAGTGCCCGGATGGCCTCTTCGGCGGCGATCTCGCCCGTCTTGAGGCGGGCGAGGATCTCGGCGCGCGAGGGGGAAGGGTCGGTTTCGATAAAGTTCAACTGGCCGGAGATGCGGTTGAGGCGCGCCTTGATCGTGGGGTAGCTGACTCCGAAGGTCTGTTCCATCTCCTTGATGGATCCGTGCGAGCGGAGAAACGCAACGATGAAGACTTGATCGTCCAGGGTCAGACGGGCCAGTTCCGGCAGCGTGAATTCGCCCTCCACGGCAATTCCCTTTTCAGGGATCCGGACGCGCTCGACAACCAGCGAACTGCCCTGGGAAATGCGAAGAAGCTCTTGCCATTCGGAGGCGGGTTTTGGGGTGGAGTCCACGAAATCCTCTCCTCCTTTCTCAATTACAAGTAGGATATTAGTTAATAATCTTAATTATTGCAAGATATTTTTAGAAGTTTATTGTATTTCTCTTTAAACAACCTCGTTCCAGGAGCCGGTTCAGGCGTCGCCGTTTCCCATCCTCTGCCTGAAATTCAAAGTGCAGGTTTTTCGACTCCGGTCGCCGCCGCGACCTGCGTTCAGAATGAAAGGAAGGATGGCACGCGGAGATTCGTGGTAAAGCGGTCTCACGCTAGTACTACAGTTGTAGATCGCAGATCGCGGAGGGAGCAGGGGGTTTTAACCCCCTGAAAGATGGCGAATTTACTTGGCCTTTAGGCCCGGGCCTTTGGCCGTCCCCAAAAAATTGAGCGAAATACAACTGTAGTACTAGGATTCGACTTCGGCGCTGAGCGATTCCGCGCTAACGGCTCGATGGCGGACGTAGTTGTACGGGGGAACGGCATAGCCGCGCAACAGAGAGATGCCGAGCTGAATGAGTCGCGGGCCGTAGGTCTCCACCTCGTGAGAAATCGACCCGATCAGGGCGCTTTTGCCTGTGCGCATCTCCTCGATGGCCTCGGGAATGCAATCCTGCCCGACGATGGCGAAGTCGGTCTCGCGGCCGGCGTGGCGCGCGGCGTCCAGCACACCTAGAGCGCTGGAATCGGTTGCGGCGGCCACCAGGATGCGTTCGCCTTTGCTCCGGCTACGAAGCAGTCCAGCGACGGCCAGTTGGCTGGGCTGGCGCATTCCTCGTCCCTCAAGCTGGATGAACCGGTCTTCGGGAATCTCCTTGATTCGCTCGCGAATGCCGTCAAAGGCGCCGGTGATGCGGCTTTGCACAAAGCTGCCGGCCTCGGCGAATCCAACACCGAGAACCAGGTCGGCTTTGCCCTTCCATTTGCGTAGCGCGTGCTGAGCCAGCAGCGTGCCGGCCTCGAATCCGCACTCGAAGTTATCCACGCCGAAGTAGGTCGCGTTGGGGTGGGGCACATCGATGGCGACGAGGGGAATATCCGCCTTCTTGAAGATGTTGGCGATGCGCGGCGCGACCGCCTCTTCCACCTGAAACTCAAGCACCAGGTCAACGCGCTTGGCCACAAACTCCTCGGCGTTGCGAATGGCGATGCTGGCGTCGAACTGGTTGTCGAGGACGATCAGCTCAACACCCGAGGCAGCGGCGGCGGACGTAACGCTAGCAGCCACGGCAACCGAAAAGGGCAACTCCGCGCTCTGCACGGCGAGGCCGAAGCGCAGGCGGCGCGGGCGCGAAACCAGGCGATATTGGCCGTTCTGTGTTTGGGCTACATAGCCCCGATGCACCAGGGTCTTGAGAATGCGGTAGACGCTGGTCTTCGAGATGCGGGTCTTCTGGTAAACATCTTCGAGAGATACAGGACCATGGCTCTCTTCCAGCAACTCGATCACATCGAGCGCCTTTGAAAGGATGGGAATCAGGTAAAGCCGCTTGATTTTTGCCTTGGGCAACGATCGTCTCCGTGGTTCCTTCACCGTCCACTGCAAATCGCAATCGGAATTGACCTTTTCTATGCGTAAATCTGCTTAGCAGCCTGTGATGAAAGTCGGGTTTTGAAAGGGCACGACTTTAGTCGTGCCGCAAACGGTTGATAATAAACGATGGGCTTTAGCCCCTGAGGGATGTTCTTAGGCAAATCGGACTTCCACCACTGGCTGTTAGGGCTTCTAAGCGTAGCTGCTTACCGCAGATTGGCGGCTTCCGCGTTCCTGCGCTATGCGTTCTACGTAGCCGCTTTCGCGCAGGGCACAGAGCGGGTTGGCGGGCAATCCGCGTGCTTCGCGCCATGCGGCGGCAAGAGGCCGGACATCGGTCCAGAAAGCGCCGCGGAAAAGCTCCTCGGCGGCCACGATGTCGCACCTCTGCTGGTGGAGCGCCAACTGCTCGCGGTCAACCAGGGCGGCCTTCAGCCAAAGCTCCTGCGCGGTTACAACCGTCTGCACGCTGGCCTCGACTTTGCCTTTCAGGTTGTGGCTCTGGTCGATCATGAACGCGATTGCATCGAGCGGACCTTTGCTTTGGCTGGTACCGAGTTCATGAAAGATACGGAAGATCTGGTAAGGGTCGATCGAGCCAAGCGTCAGGTCGTCGTCGGCGTAACGGCGATCGTTGAAATGGAATCCGCCCAGTAGCCCGGTATGCAGCAGCCACGCGACAATCTGCTCGATGTTCTGCGCGGAATAATGATGTCCCGTGTCGACCAGCACGCGGGCCTGCGGGCCAGCCGCGCGCGCGAAGTGCGAAGCCATCCCCCAGTCGGCGATGTCGGTGTGATAAAACGCCGGCTCAAAGGGCTTGTATTCGATGAGCAGGCGTTGGTCCGCGGAGAGATGATCATGGGCTGCGCGCAGCGCCTCTTCCAGCCACGCAATGCGTTTGCTCATGCTTTGCGAACCGGGATAGTTCGATCCGTCCGGCATCCAGAGTGAAACGTCGCGCGAGCCGGTTAGCTTGGCGATTTCGATTGAATCAAGCAGATGGTCGAGCGCCTGGCGGCGGACTTCGGCGTCAGGGTTGCAAAGGGAGCCGAACTTGTATTGCTGATCCTGAAACAGGTTGGGATTGATGGAGCCCGAGCGAATGCCGAAGCGGGCTTCCAGCTTTTTTAGTTGGGGCACATCACCGCTCCCGTTGGGCAGGTCCCACAACACATGCAGGGCAAGCGTGGGAGTGGCGCCGGTGAGGCGATTGACCTCGGCCGCGTCTGCGAATTTCTCCTCCAGGGTTGAAGCAGCGGCAGGCTGGAGGAATTTTCCGAAACGGGTGCCGGTGTTGGCGAAACCCCACGAAGGAATCTCGATCTGGAATGCATCCAGGACTTCCGCTGCGCGGTCGAAGTGTGCGGATTCGAAGGGTTTCATGGTTCCAGCCTTTCACAAAGACTGATTCGGCCAGTCTTGTTTTACTGTCGGTCGGCGGGTCAGGAAGTATATGCTCACGTTGGCGGATATCCGCCGCGATCCAAGTTCCGGAAAGAGCATCGTATTCGATAGATAGATGAATTGTCTATTGCAATCGAGACAGATCGACAGGGATTTGGCGTTGCCCGTAACCGGTGGTCGCGGCCCCAGCACATGAGATTCGCAATGTCCACGTCTTTGCCGATCAAGCATGGGCAGATGCATATTCGCGGTGGTCTATGCAGGCCGATCCAAGACCACATTTGAGTTCCGGCGGCGCTGCCGAGGCCGTGCCCTGGCGCTTCCCGGCTGTGGAGTTGATTTCTTGCGTCAGGCTGAAAACTCCGGAGCCGTGGGTTTCTTTGCCTCGGAACCAGTCAACTTTGCCTGCTTCAACGCGTCTAATCAGTCGGGATTCATCCTGCTCCTCGTGTCTTCTTCCGGCCTCACCTTCATTCCGGCTTCATGATGCATCCAGCTTCACGCTTCTTTTTGCTGCTTCAATCGGAAACCGTTGCCGCTTCGTTCTCTAAGTGGGACTACGGATTTTTGATTGCTTTGTAGTCGCGAGTGATTCGCGGCATTTAGGCTTAGTAACGCAACTTGTTCGTGTGTTCGGGCCCTCAAAGCCCGGGAGAGTCCAGGAAATCCTATGCGTCTAGTGCGTTTTCTCCCCCTGTGTGCATTGGCCAGTACAGTGTTTTGTGGAACGGCGGCGATGGCCGAGCAATTCGCTGCCGCCAAAGTGCGGATCGTCGAACGGATCGACGAAAGCAGTCTAGTGGTGCTCAAGGGGAACACGCATCCCGCGGCGAACGCGAAAAACGACCTCGGCCGGGTCGCCCCCACGCTCCCCATGACCGATTTGATCCTGGTGTTGAGCCGCGACCCCGCCCAGCAGGCTGCCTTCGACAAGTTTGTAGCCAACCAGTACGACCCCGCCTCGCCCGACTTCCACCAGTGGCTCTCCCCTGAGCAAGTGGGAACCAACTTCGGTCCCGCGGAATCGGATATCACCAGCATCACAAACTGGCTGACAGGTCATGGATTCTCCATCGGCGAGATTACCAAAGACCGGCTTTCCATCCGCTTCAGCGGCACCGCCGCCCAGGTGGAGAGCGCATTTCACACCGAGATCCATAATCTGACCGTCAAGGGCGTCGCCCACATCGGCAACATGACTGACCCGCAGATTCCTGCCGCGCTGGCGACCGTTGTGGTGGGCGTAAAGTCGCTGCACAACTTCTTCCCGCGTCCGCTGCACCGTGTGGGCAGCGAAGTTACGCGCGACGCAGCAACCGGCAAGTGGGCGCGCATCGGCAAGCCGGCGACACCTGCAGCCGCCCCCAGCGCCCTGGGCGCCGTCTCCGCCGCCTCTGACGCCCGGCCCCTGGCAGCCGCGCCGCAGTTCGGCATCAGCGTGGGAGGGGCGAGCCCCTATCTCGTAGAGGACGTCGGTCCCTACGACTTTGCCACCATCTACAACATTCTCCCCCTTTGGAATGCGGCAACGCCGATTGATGGAACCGGCCAGACCATTGCCATCGCCGGAACCAGCGACATCGAAGTGGGCCAAACCGGGGAGACCGGCTCCAGCGGCACCAACGATGTTGCCACTTTCCGCACCTTCTTCGGACTGCCGACAAATAACGCGGTGAACACGCCCATCCGCATCTCCGGCAACAGCCAGCCGCTCACGGTTTGTTCGAGCACGGTGACTGCCCCTCTTTGCGGCACAGGCGATCTGCTTGAAAATACGCTGGACGTGGAGTGGTCCGGTTCCGTGGCGCGCAATGCCCAGATCGTGCTTGTTGCCTCCTATCCGGCGTCCACTACAGACGACAATCTTTACGACTCGGAAAGCTACATCGTCAACAATCTCACTGCGCGCATCATGAATGTGAGCTATGGCTTGTGCGAACAGGCCAACGGCACGGCCGGCAATGTGCAGTACTACGACCTGTGGCAGACAGCCGCTTCAGAGGGTATTGCCGTGTTTGTGGCCTCGGGAGATTCCGGTTCGGCCAGTTGCGATGATGGCGGCGACAATGGCGGGACCAACTTGCCCTATCCGGCCGAATTCGGAACCAATGTCAGCGGCCTTGCTTCCACGCCTTACAACACCGCAGTCGGCGGAACCGACTTCAACTGGTGCTCGTTGACGGTTGCATCGACTTCGGTGTGCACGGCTTCTCCTTATTGGAGCGCCTCGAACAACGCCACCGCGGGCCAAAGCAGCGCGCTCGGTTATATACCCGAAGTCCCCTGGAACGACACCTGTACGAACCCGCTGGCTCTCGCGTGGATGGAGAACTTCTGGACCGGAGTAGCCACAGTAACGGATGCCGAGTCGGCTTGCGATGCCTTCGTGGTGAACGCGCAGCTTCTCTCCGAAAATGGAGACGGAAGTCTTCTTTACCTCGTGGACACGGTGGGCGGAGGTGGAGGCGCGAGCAACTGCGTGGTCAACAGCTCGACCACCACTACAACTGGGACGTGCACAACGGCCGCGACCAGCACCGGAGCCACTACCAACCCCGACACAGGCGCCGCGCAGGCTTCGCTGACCGTGGTCAACAACGGCTGGCCCAAACCGAGCTGGCAAAAAGGCGTTACCGGCATCCCAGGCGATGGCGTTCGCGACATTCCCGATTTGAGCTTCTTCGCTTCGGATGGCTTCATTTCCAGCAGCGCCTACCTGGTCTGCGCCTCCGATATTTCTCCCTGCGGTTTCTCGTCCAGGGGAGCTCCGACATTTATTGAGGTGGGCGGAACCTCCGTCGCGACCCCGACCATGGCCGGCGTAATGAGCCTTATCAACGAAAAGACCGGCGCGGCGCAGGGAAATCCGAACGCCGAGTTGTACGCTCTGGCCGCCACGCAGACCTATTCCAGTTGCAGCTCGGAGCGGGGCGCGGGCGCTCCGGTTACCAGCGGCACATGCCTGTTCAACGACATCGATACCGGCACCAACGCCATGGCGTGCGATTACAGCGCATTCGTCACCACCCCTTCGCCCGATTGCAAGATCATTCACTCCGGAGATGTGGTCGGCGTTCTTCCCGGCTACAGCGCTATAGCCGGCTACGACCAGGCCACCGGGTTGGGATCGCTGAATGTGGCCAACGTGGTCAATGCTTGGCCGGCGGGTTCGCCGGGCGGTTCGGTAGCAACCGTCACGGTGACTCCTGCGCCTACCAGCGTGCCGGTGAGTGAAATCCTGCCGGTTACGGTTGCGGTGGCGGGCCCCAAAACAAGCGCTGTCCCAACCGGGACGGTCACCCTGACAGCCGGATCGTTCACTTCCGCTGCCGAAGCGCTTTCAACTTCGGGCAAGTATGTTTTCATCGTTCCTGGGAGTAGCCTCGCAGTCGGAAGCAATACCATTACTGCCAAATACAGCGGCGACGTTCTCTACGCCGCGAAGAGCGGCACCGCAACCGCGACCGGAACGACTGCGGCGCTGCTCACACCAACCGTTACGGTTACGCCCGCTGCGAGCGGCATAAACACGGCAGCGAGCCTAAGCGTGGCCGCAACGGTAGCAGGCTCTGGCGGCGCGCCCACAGGAACGGTGACTCTATCTGGCGGGGGCTACACTTCGGGACTTCAGACCCTGAGCAGCGGCGGATATACGTTCAGCATTCCCGCCAATACTCTCGCCAATGGGACCGACATTTTGACCCTGACCTATTTCGGAGACGCAAATTACATCTCGGGAACCGGCACGGCAACGGTCACAGTCGGAGAGTCGACGTTCACCCTCGCCGCCACCACGCCAGCCAGCATCGCCCCCGGCTCGAATGCCACCTCGACGATCACCGTAACAGCGGTGGCAGGCTATACCGGGACCGTGACGTTAACCTGCCAGGAACTGGCGGACGCTTCTCCCACCACCGGCGATGGCGCAAGTTGCACCATCCCGGCAACCGCCGTGGCCATGGCCGGAACGGCGACAGCCACGGTCACCACAACAGCGCCGAGCACAACAACTTCGAAGCTGGCCTATCCTCGAATGAGCGGCAACGGACGAGGATGGGCCGGATCAGCCGGCGGAGCGGTTCTGGCGTTACTGATCTTCTTCGGAGTCCCTGCGAAACGGCGCCGTTGGCAATCGATGCTTGGTTTGTTCGCATTGATGGTTGCGCTGGGAAGCATTGCCGCCTGCGGCGGGGGCGGAAGCAGCGGAGGAGGAACCACCACGACCACCGATCCGGGAACGACCGCGGGCACTTACACATTCACGGTGGTCGCAACTGGAAATCCCTCCGTCTCGCCAACGGTGCAGACTACATTCACTGTCACGGTGCAGTAGCTCTCGGAGGCAAAGACGCCCTGGAGTCCCGTCCCGCATAAGAGCTGGCGATGGCGTTCTGAAAGGGCACGACTTTAGTCGTGCCGCAAAGGCTCAAATATGAATGCGGCTTTAGCCGCTGAGGGATGTACTTCCGAGCACAAAGTTGTGAAGATTAACAAGGGACACCAGCACGGAAGCAAACGGCGGTAAAGGGTTGATCCCTTTACCGCCGTTTTTTTTTTGACGGGCGCGCAAACTGCGGCGCGGTGATTATCTTGCGAGCTTGTCCAGGTCGAGGTTGAGGTCCAGCACGTTGACGCGGGGTTCGCCGAGGAAGCCTAGCTGGCGGCTGGTGATGTGGTCTTCAATCAACTGGTGAATGCGATCCTCGGAGATGCCGCGGGCTTTGGCCACGCGCGGGACCTGGAAAAATGCGGCGTCCGGAGTGATGTCCGGATCGAGGCCGGAGCCGGAGGTTGTGACCAGGTCGATGGGGACCGGGTGACCGGGATTTTCCACTGAAAGCTTATCAATGGAGCCCTGGATGCGGTCGACCAGCGTCTTGTTGGACTGCGCCAGGTTGGAGCCGCCGGAGGAAGTGGCGTCGTAGCCGTTGCCGGCCGCCGAGGGCCGCGGATGGAAGTATTTGTCGGAAGTGAAGCTCTGGGCAAGAAGCTCCGAGCCAATCACCTGGCCGTCCTTGAGGATCAGGCTCCCGGCGGCCTTGTGCGGGAAGATGGCCTCGGCGATGCCCGTCACCAGCAGCGGATAGCCGATTCCCACCAGAACAGCGGTCACGATCGTGAAGCGGATTGAAGTTCTCCATACGGAATGCATTTTCGTTCTCCTGAATACCCTGTGTACCTGAACTCCTTGGGTGCCCCATCCTTCGCGCTCTTTGCGAAGGGTGGGAGACAACGAACCCCTACGCCAGGTGGACAGCCACCAGAAACATGTCGATGGCCTTGATGCCGATGAACGGGATGATGATGCCGCCCACGCCGTAGACGAGCAGGTTGTTGCGCAGCAGGATATCCGCCGCCTTGGGCTCGTACTTCACGCCCTTCAGAGCCAGCGGGATGAGCGCTACGATGATTAGTGCGTTGAAGATGACCGCGGAGAGAATCGCCGACTGCGGCGTTGCCAGGTGCATGATGTTGAGCGCGGCCAGAACCGGGAAGACTCCGGCAAACATGGCCGGAATGATGGCGAAGTATTTGGCCACGTCGTTGGCAATCGAAAAAGTGGTCAGCGCGCCGCGCGTCATGAGCAGTTGCTTGCCGATCTCGACAATCTCGATAAGCTTGGTGGGGTTGGAATCGAGATCGACCATGTTACCGGCTTCCTTGGCCGCCTGCGTGCCGGAGTTCATGGCCACGCCTACGTCTGCCTGGGCCAGCGCGGGCGCGTCGTTGGTGCCGTCGCCGGTCATGGCCACCAGCTTGCCCTTGGCCTGTTCGCGCTTGATCAGGTCCATCTTGTCCTTGGGCTTGGCTTCGGCCAGGAAGTCGTCGACGCCTGCCTCGCGCGCAATCACCGCCGCGGTCAGCGGGTTGTCGCCGGTGATCATGATGGTGCGAATGCCCATGGAACGCAGGCGCGCCAGCCGCTCCTTGAGTCCGCCCTTGACGATGTCCTTGAGGTGAATCACGCCCAGCGCCGAGGCGTTCTCCGCGACCACCAGCGGCGTCCCGCCCTGGCGGGCGACCTCCTCCACGTGTTCGCGAACCTTCTGCGGCAGTTGCGCTCCCTGCTCTTCGAGGAAGCGGGAGATGGCGTCCACCGAGCCTTTGCGGATGCGCGTGCCGGGAAGATTCACGCCGCTCATGCGCGTCTGCGCCGTAAATGGAACGAACTCCGCATGAATGCCGCCCAGGTCGCGCCCGCGCAGTCCATACTTCTCTTTCGCGAGCACCACGATGGAGCGGCCTTCCGGCGTCTCGTCCGAAAGGGACGAAAGCTGCGCCGCGTTGGCCAGCCGCTCCGCGCTCACGTCGGGAGCCACCAGAAACTCCGTGGCCTGGCGATTGCCCAGCGTGATAGTGCCCGTCTTGTCCAGCAGCAGTGTGTTCACATCGCCGGCCGCCTCGACAGCGCGTCCGCTCATGGCAAGAACGTTGTACTGTACGAGGCGATCCATGCCGGCGATGCCGATGGCCGAAAGAAGGCCACCAATCGTGGTGGGAATGAGGCAGACCAGCAGCGAGACCAGCACAAACACCGTCTGCGGCGCTTTCGAGTAAATGGCAAACGGCTGCAGCGTGACCACGGCCAGGAGGAAGACGATGGTGAGTCCCGAGAGCAGAATGCTCAGTGCGATCTCGTTGGGCGTCTTTTGCCGCGTCGCGCCTTCGACCAGCGCAATCATGCGGTCCAGAAATGTTTCGCCGGGGTTGGAGGTGATCTTGACCTTGATCCAGTCGGAGAGCACCTTGGTGCCGCCGGTTACGGCCGAGCGGTCGCCGCCGGCTTCGCGGATCACCGGCGCCGACTCGCCGGTGATGGCCGACTCGTCCACCGATGCCACGCCTTCAATCACTTCGCCGTCGCCCGCGATGTACTTGCCCGCCGGAACGTAGATCACATCGCCCGACCGCAGCAGCCCGCTGGCGATTTCTTCAAAGCTTCCGTCGGCCTTGTAGCGCTGGGCAATGGTCTCGCCCTTGGCCTTGCGCAGCGTGTCGGCCTGCGCCTTTCCGCGGCCCTCGGCCATGGCTTCGGCAAAGTTGGCGAAGACCACCGTGAACCACAGCCACAGCGTGATCTGCAGGTTGAATCCGAACCCCGGACGATGGTGAACAATGTTGTCAATCAGGAGCGCTGACGTGAGCACTGAACCGACCTCGACGACAAACATCACCGGGTTTTTGACCATGCCGCGGGGGTCGAGCTTGCGCACCGAGTCGAGTAGCGCCTGCCCCAGGATTTCCGTATTCCAAAGCGATTTTTTCTCAATCATGATGAGTCCGTTCCGTCGATTCCCGATGCAATGCGGTTAAAAAACCTGACCAGACTTGAGCAGCAAGTGTTCCAGAATGGGCCCCAGGCTCAGAGCCGGGAAGAAGGTAAGCGCGCTCAGGATGAGAATCACACCGACCAGCAGAATGGTGAAGAGCGATGTATTCACCGGGAAGGTTCCGGGCGAAGGCGGAACGCTCTTCTTGCTTGCCAGGTTGCCGGCCAGGGCCAGCACCGGAATCATCATGAAGAGCCTCCCGAACAGCATGTCCCAACCCAGCGCCACGTTGTAATACCACTGGGTCGTGGGATTGACGGGAATGTTGAGCCCCGCAAAAGCCGAACCGTTGTTGCCGGCGCCCGAGGTATAGGCGTAAAGAATCTCGGTGAGGCCGTGCGGTCCCTGGTTTGAAAGGGCGGGCAGCGCCACCGAGGGCCAAAGCACAAAGACGGCCGTCAAAGTGAGAATGATGAGCGGGAAAATCAGCACATAGAGCATGGACATCTTCACGTCGTAGCCCTCGATCTTCTTGCCCAGATATTCGGGGGTGCGGCCAACCATGAGTCCGGCGATGAAGACCGAGAGCACCACCATGATGAGAATGCCGTAGAGCCCCGAGCCGACGCCGCCGAAGACCACTTCGCCCATCATGATGTTGATGAGCACCACCATGCCGCCCAGCGGAGTAAAGCTGTCGTGCATGCCGTTGACTGCGCCGCAACTGGCGTCGGTGGTGATGGTGGCGAAGAGCGCGCTTTCGGCAATGCCGTTGCGGACTTCCTTGCCCTCCATGTTGCCCCCCGGCGCGGTTGCGGTATGAGTTTGCGCGGCGCCGTGGATGAGCGGATGCGGCTGCGACTCGGCCCAGTAGACGGTGCCAAATCCGGCGGCAAAGAGGACAAACATGGCGGCCAGAACGGCCCATCCGTGCCCCGGAGAGCCGGTCATGCGGCCCAGCGTGTAGGTCAGCCCGGCAGGGATAATGAAGATTGACAGAATCTGCATGAAGTTCGAAAACGGCGTCGGGTTCTCGAACGGATGCGCGCTGTTGGCATTGAAGAACCCACCGCCGTTGGTGCCCAGCATCTTGATGGCTTCCTGCGAGGCCACCGGCCCTTGTCCGATGGTCTGCACCTGCGATGGCTGTTCCAGGGGATGAGCCGTGGTGTATGCGTGCAGGTTCTGCGGCACTCCCTGGCCCACCAGCAGCAGCGCGTAAACGATCGAGCCTGGGATGAGGATGTAGAGCAGCCCGCGCGTCGTATCCACCCAGAAGTTGCCGATGGTTGCAGAGGTGGTCCGCTTGATGCCGCGGATGAAGGCCACGGCCACAGCGATGCCCACGGCGGCCGACCAGAAGTTGTGCGTGGCGAGGCCGGCCATCTCGGTCAGATAGCTCATGGTCGTCTCGGGGGTATAGGACTGCCAGTTGGTGTTGGTGGTAAAGCTGGCCGCCGTGTTCCAGGCCAGATCGGGCCCCACCGCGGCCAGTCCCTGCGGGTTCCACGGCAGATGAGCCTGCAAGCGCTCAATTGCGTACGTGACCAAAAGCGTCACCGCCGAGAGGCCCAGCATGGCGAAGGAATACTCGCGCCAGTTCATCTCTTCCTCCGCATTCACGCCGGAAAGCTTGTAGATGAGCCGCTCGATGGGCTTGAGAATCGGGTCCAGCCAGGTGCGTTCGCCTTCGAACACTCGGGCCATATAAGCGCCCACGGGACGAACGGTTGCAAGCAGGATCAAAGAGTAAAGGGAAAACTGCAACCAGCCATTGGCGGACATGTCAGAACTTCTCCGGAAAAAGCAGCGTGATCGCCAGGTAACCCAGCAAAAGGACAGACAGAATCAGCGCGATTGCAGTGATAACGTCAAAATGCATGGGGGTTACCTCAGCTTCTGGCAGGCCTTGACGTATAGAAACGCAAGGGCGAAGAACACAACCGTGAATAAAAGCATGACTAAATCTTGCATCGTTTTTCTCGCAGTTCCAGACAGCTTGACGCGAAGCACCCATTGCCCCGCTAAAACAATCTTGCCTCTCGGCAGCTTTTAGTATCAAAAGGATTTCCTAAATAAATCGTAAGGGGGCGAAAGACCGGGCAAAGCCCTTCAATCCCGGAAACCCGCGAATCACATTGGTTAACAGGAGCCAGAGTAAGCACCCTCCGGCAGAGCCGGAGACTTAATGATTGGTGGCCCCTCAAGGGGGCCTGTGTAGAGGCGCTCCATACCGGCAGCCGCTCCTCGCTCGCGCCGTAGGCGCCGTGGTTGCTTGCCCCGCGCTTCAGCGTGGGGTTGGATGAACCAACAATTCATCCGGAGTCCCGTAGGGACGGTGCTCATGCTCCGCGCTCTTGAACGTCTTTGCGAGAAGAATGCAAATACACAAACCGGGAGCGATTCAAGGAAATGTCAAACTTCTACTGCCACCCCGGCAAAGCCGCGGGTTCTCCCAATCGAACAGCTCGGCGATCTGCCGCTCCCCGGGGAACCCGGATTTGCGCCGGAACCGAAATCGCCACCCTCCCACCTGGGCGGATTCCCGCATTCCCGGTCCCGGCGGTTTTGCATCGACCCGCCCCGGTGCCGCATCCCTCAAACTGTTATCCTTGCGATGGATTGCAAGAGAGGTTCCGTTTGGCAAAGTTGACACAAGTTCTAGGGCTTCTGCTGGTTGCCCTCGGCCTCGCCGGCTATCTCGGCACCGGCAGCCTGTATCCCACGGCGCTGATTCCCACGTGGATCGGCCTGGCGCTGGGCATCGGCGGCTTTCTCGCCATCAGCCCGAATGAAGGCCGGCGCAAGCTGTTCATGCACATCAACGTAACCATCGCGCTCCTGGGCTTTCTCGGCTCAACGGTAGAAGCCATTCGCGGCTACGTTCATGCCAAATCTGTTGGCATGGAACCGGACCAGATCGCCCTTGCCTCCAAGGTCACGCTGGCCGGATTGCTGCTCATCTACGTCATTCTGTGCGTCCGGTCGTTCATCGCCGCCCGCCGCTCGGGAAAGGTTTAGCTCTTGGGCTCCATGCGCAG
>Ga0302319_10002387_pt1 | contig 40707 bp, 40 predicted proteins | sample Bog_T0_2_FD_203319 | JGI IMG/M metagenome (GOLD analysis project Ga0302319, IMG submission 203319) | Peat permafrost microbial communities from Stordalen Mire near Abisko, Sweden - Bog_T0_2 | ecosystem: Environmental > Terrestrial > Soil > Wetlands > Peat | place: Sweden: Abisko, Stordalen Mire... | reverse complement strand
GCCGTCCTACCAAGTCATGCAACAGTACCACGACCTCCTGCGCCTCGTCCTTGAGCAGGGTCGTCCCAAATCCGACCGCACCGGCACAGGCACGCGTTCCGTCTTCGGCGCTCAGGCCCGGTTTCCCCTCCGCGACAGCTTCCCGCTCCTCACCACCAAGAAAGTCCACTTCAAATCGGTCGCCTATGAACTCCTCTGGTTCCTGCGCGGCGACACCAACGTCCGCTGGCTCCAGGAACATGGCGTCTCCATCTGGAACGAATGGGCCGACGCCGAAGGCAATCTCGGACGCGTCTACGGCGCGCAATGGCGCGACTGGCGCGCGCCCGACGGCAGCTCTGTCGACCAGATCGCGCGCGTCATCGACCAGATTCGCCGCAAGCCCGACAGCCGCCGCCACATCGTCACCGCGTGGAATCCCGCCGAAGTCGACGCCATGGCGCTGCCGCCCTGCCACGCCCTCTTCCAGTTCTTCGTCCTCGATGGCGAACTGAGTTGCCAGCTTTACCAGCGCAGCGCCGACCTCTTCCTCGGCGTCCCGTTCAACATCGCGTCGTATGCACTCCTCACCTGCATGGTCGCGCAAGTCTGCGACCTCAAGCCCGGCGATTTCGTCCACACCTTCGGCGATCTCCACCTCTACGACAACCACCTCGACCAGGCCCGCGAACAGCTCAGCCGCGAACTGCGTCCCCTGCCCCGGCTCGCACTCAACCCCAAGATTCGTGAACTCGCCGACTTCACCTACGAGGACATCTCCCTGCTCGATTACAATCCGCATCCGCCCATCAAAGCGCCGATTGCGGTCTGAGTTTTTGACGGAATAACGGAATCAACGGAATGTCTGACAGGAAAATATGAAGCGCTTTCTCTGTCTCATCCAGTTCGCGACTGTTGCTTGCGGCCTCGCCGACGCCAAGGATGCATACCCTGTTTCAATACCCGTTGCTTCGCCCGACGGTCTTTATGAAAGTTACTCGAAACCCGAAGGAGTAATGAAGGATGTTAATGGGAATCCTTACTATTTCGGAGAAAAGGTCTACGTCCGTCACCGTGGTTCAAATGAGATAGGCTTACTCCTCCGAGAAAATGATCGCTGGATGGACGTCCACTGGGCACCACATTCTCATCTTCTAGGAATTGGGGATAACTGGGACACCCACTCCTCTAACGTTTACGTTTACAGCATCAGTTTAGAGGCCAAAAGTCAGCATCTTCAATACATGTTGGTTTTCCAGTCTCCTCACAACGCTTACGACGTGCAGTGGTCCATCGATGGCTGGAACATGCCTCATCGTAAAATCCGGTTGCATTGTTGGGGACGATACCAACCCGAAGGCAGCGGTGGCTACGAATTTGATCGGTCTTTCGTTATCGGCACGCGGGCTCTATCCGAGAAAGAATAGGAGCAAGTCATGCCCATTTTCCACGCCATCGCCGCCATGTCGGAAAACCGCGTCATCGGCAACGAGGGCAAAATCCCGTGGCGTCTTCCCGAGGACTTCCGTTGGTTCAAGCACAAAACCATGGGCGGCACACTCATCATGGGCCGCAAGACGTTTGAGTCCATCGGCGACCCGCTGCCGGGACGCCAAACTGTGCTCATCAGCCGCAAAGCGAATGCTCTGGCCACACATACCTGCCGCGATCTTTCATCTCTCGACGAAACGCTTTCCGGACTGCCCGAGCCGTATTGGATTTGCGGCGGAGCTGAAATCTATAGGCAGCTTCTCGGGAAATGCGGACTGCTTTATCTCACTCGGATCAAGCGCACCGTTCCCGGCGACACCTTTTTCCCTCCTTTTGAGGATGATTTCCAGGTCGATCAGACGATCCACGAGAACGCTGATTTCCGCGTCGAACGCTGGTTCAACAAAAAACTACGAGACCCCGCCAAATATCCGCCCGAAACTTGGCCGTTCGCAAAACCGCAGAAATAACTCCGTTGATGGCCCGGTCAACAAATTGGGACCTCGTCGAAAGGCTCTCTTTAAAAGTCCGTCATCCTTCGGTAGCCGCGGCAGCAAGCCGCGCCCTGAGCGAAGTCGAAGGGGGAAGGCGAGGTGCTGCGCACGGCAGAAGTTTCTCTGCGAAGCCGTTACTGCCCTGCGCAGCAGCGAGCCGGAGTCGAAGGACCTTCCCACGACGAAGCCATTTGTGAGAGTGGCGTCACAAAATTCGGAATCAAAAGGAACGCTTTCCGCCCGTATGCAATGGGCGAAGTTCCCACTCACAGAGAAAATTGCTCAATGACGCTTAGAATTTTTCTCCTCGTTCCCAAGTGAGTTTGGGAACGAGGAGAAACTGGCCGTTCGCGCGGTCGCAGAGATGATTCCCAGTTTCATTCCCTTTCCTTCATCTTCTTCCTGTCTCAATTCCGTTTATTCCGTTATTCCGTCAAAATTCAGTATCGCCGCACACAAAAAAACCGGCGTCACCTTGCGGTAACGCCGGTTTTCTAAAAGAGCCTTCCCTTACACCGTCGCGTCGGGGTTGCTGCCCGTCTGCTCGTGCTGATGCTCTTGCGGAGCTTGTTCGGGCGAGGCCTGCTCAGGTGTGGCTTCCTCATGCGAAGCCTCCGCCTGCGAAGCTTCCTCGTGCGAGGACTGCTCTTGCGAAGCCGGTTCCGGCTCGCGGGAGCTGCTTCCGATGGGACGCTTGTCCACCTTCGCGCCGCTCACCACAATCTGCCGGCCCATGAAATCGGTCCGGTTCAGTTTTGCCGCGGCTGCCTTTGCGGTCTCCAGCGTTTCCATTTCCACAAAGCCGAAGCCTTTGGAACGATTCGCATGGCGGTCCATCGCGACCTCCACGTTCTTCACCGCACCGACCTTCGAAAAGAGATCGAACAGATCGCTTTCGGCGGCTTCGTAGGCGAGATTGCCCACGTAGAGCTTGGGTGAAACGATTTCCTGCGGCGTCGGGTCAGCCTTCGGGGGCCGATCCTCACGCCGGGGCCGCTCGGCCCGTTCGGCGCGCGGTTCGCGCTCCTTGAAGTCGGGACGCGATGTGCCCGCGCTGGAACGAAACGGCTGCTTGACCTCCGGCTTGGCTTTCTTGCCGCCGAGTCCCAGCCATCCCAACAATTTCGAGAGTGCGCTCTCCTTTTTCTTCGGCGCAGTACTGGAACCTCCATTGCTGTACACCCGGTTTTCGCCATGAAAACCACCGTGACTGCTGCGTCCACGTCCTCCGCGCCTGCGGCGTCCGCCGCTTCCGCTACTGCTTCCGCCTGCGCCTCTTGGGCGATAATCTGAACTCATGTGATGTTACTGACATGCCGTGAATCGCGCGGTCTTGAAATCATACCCGCGCTCTTTTTCAGGCTCTACCCGCTGGTCCCACTTTATCTGCTGCTGACGTGCCGGCATTCCCAGATGCGATAAATCTGCCATCTGCCAGAATGCCCTTCGACGAAAGATGCGTTCCCGCCGCGCAAACGGACCGCTAGCCGGTCCAAGGTAATCGCGCCGCCGCAATTGCCATCGCGTCCGTGCCTTGAGAGGCCAAACCTGTAAACGGCAATTCCATGGGAAAGTGTTGAAGCTGGTGGGGAGTCCTGTGGTCGCCGGGAAGGCAAGGCATTCAAAGACCCGAGCGTCATTGCGCCGGGCATGAGGTTGCGTGTGACCTTGCTCTCAACTCCATTTTTGTGAGAACAAAGGCGCCAGCCGCCCCGACCACGAAAGACTTCACAACATGTTCCTTTCTGGTGTCAGAATAGCGACAATTTTCAGCCCATCAAGCCAAATCGCAACTAAATCGCTCTCCCACTGCGATTTAGCTCTGATACTCGAGAGGCGGACTCCGTCCCGACCCAGTCGGCGGCGACTAATTGGGGTCAGGCCGGAGTCTGACCCTCCATGGCTGGGAGGTCCGCTTTTTTTTTCAGAGGGGAAAAAAAGATTTTAAGCGTTTTAGGCTTTGCAAGGTTACCGCCCTGGCCGAATTCCTGTTAGGATGGCGGTATGACAGCTTATTTCATCTCATTTTTCGCAAATTTCCCATGAACCCCTTAAGCGAATCCCATTCGCCTGATTCGCTCCATTCGCTCCATTCGCCTGATTCGCTTATTTTTTTATCTCAAATCGCAAATCCCGCAGCTTCCCTGATCGTCGCGTTGCGCTCCTAAAGAGGCAAGGTGTGGCTATTTCCCTACAAAGCCAGACCTTCCAGGATGTAAGGTTGTCCCTCCCGAACGGCACGGCTACATTACCCCCACCGTGAAATCCCTCCGCCCCCTCCTGCTCGACCAAAATCCCGAAGATTGGGACCTCGGCGACGGCCCTGATTACCGCCGCAAGCAGATCGCCGAATGGATTTACCGCAAGCACTCCAGTTCCATCGCCGAGATGACCAACCTGCCCGCGACGTTACGCCAGCAGCTCGAAGCCGCCTACGACTTCACCGCGCTCAAGCTCGCCAAGCTCCAAGGCTCCCACGACACCACCCGCAAGCTGCTTTGGGAACTGCGCTCCGGCGACTACATCGAGAGCGTCCTCATTCCCGCCTCGCTCGATCTCTTCGGCGAACGCTCCGACCGGTTCACGCTGTGTGTTTCGACCCAGGTCGGCTGCGCCTACGGCTGCAAGTTTTGCGCGAGCGGACTCGAAGGCTGGAAGCGCAACCTCACCGCCGGGGAAATCGTCGCGCAAATCATCGAGACCGAGCGCGAGACAAAGACAAAGATCAACAACCTCGTATTCATGGGCATGGGCGAACCGCTCGCCAACTACGCCAACCTGATGAAGGCCTTGGAAATCATCAACGCGCCGTGGGGTGTCGGCATCGGCGCGCGACACATCACCGTCTCCACCAGCGGACTCGCCCCGCAAATCCGCGAGCTGGCCGGGCAGCCGCTCCAAATCCGGCTCGCGCTCTCGCTCCACGGCGCGACCGACGACGTGCGCCAGCAGATCATGCCGGTCAACCGCAAATATCCCCTCGCCGAACTGCTCGACGCCTGCGAGGAATACCAAGCCAAAAAGCGGAAGATGATGACGCTCGAATACATCCTCATCGAAGGCGTGAACGACTCCACCGCGCAGGCCGCGATGCTCGCCAAACACGCGCGCCGGCTCCACGCCAAGGTCAACCTCATCCCCTACAACACCGTCGAGGGACTCGATTGGCGCCGCCCCACCGATGCGGTCATCGACCGCTTCGCCGACGTGCTTCACGCTGCCAAAATCAGCGCCACCGTCCGCCGCGAAAAAGGCCACGACATCGACGCCGCCTGCGGGCAGCTGAGGTTGAAGCAGTTAAAGACGGATGCTGCGGCATGATTTTCCGGGTAGCCGTCGACCTCCGGGCGACGGTGCCTTTTTCGGGTAGCCCGGACAACTCGTTGTCCGGGTGCGCGAAGCGCAGAAGAAGCCACCAAACAATTTCGTTTCAAACTCTGTCATCCAATCTTGTTAATCCTGTCTGAAAAATTTCGTTTTTCCCTTGTTCCCAAGTACAACTTGGGAGCGAGGAAAATGCTATTTCATCGATGCCACAAAATAATCGAGAAACGCGCGAGCCGATTTCTCCTGCGAATCAAAAACAGACTTAGTTGGGGCGGACGGCTCGACATAAGGCACCAAACTATTTCCGGAACGATCTATATCCAGTCGAAATCCGAAAGGCTTCGATCCCTGGTAGCAGCCTGAGTAGTAAAGGGTGATCATGTCAGGAGTAATCAATCCCGATTGCATACCAAACGCAGAAGGTGGTTGCGCGGCTGGATGAAAGCCTTGCTGTGCCAAAAATCTATGGGCCTTCATAAAGTTGTCCAAAAGTTCAGCATGTGAAGAGGCGCGAATTGAACCGTTTGCCCACTCGGCGCTACAAGGACCCGAGCCGGTAAAGAAATGAACGAACGGCGAACCGAAAATGATAATGAAAGCGAGACAGGCCCCGCCGAGCGCAAAGGAAAACTTCGAGGTTTGCACTTAAGATTTTTACGATCAAGGTGGGGCCAAAGAAAGACATTTCCCCTCGTTCCCAAGTGCACTTGGGAGCGAGGAAACGGCTATCAATCAGGGTCATGCCAGCAGGCACGCCTGTCGTCTGACCCTCCAGAAAAGGCACCGGCGCAGAGCCTGCGCCGGCTACCTAAAAATTCCGTTTATTCCGTTATTCCGTCAAAAACCCAGCCTCACCGCGTCCCCATCCCAACGCCCTGCACCGTCTGGAAGAGCTTGCCTTCCGTCTTGATCGAAGGCGCGATGATGATCTCGGTCTCCTGGAATTCCCGGATCGTCGATGCGCCGACGTTGCCCATGCACGTCGCGATCGCGCCGACCAGGTTCTGCGAACCGTCGTCCACCGTGGCCGGGCCGAAGAGAATCTGCTTCAGCGAGCCGGTCACGCCGACGTGAACGCGTGTGCCGCGAGGCAGGTTCGCGTGCGGCGTCGCCATGCCCCAGTGATGGCCGTGGCCCGGTGATTCCTCGGCGCGCGCGAACGCGGAGCCGACCATGACGGCATCCGAGCCGCAGGCCAGCGCCTTGCAAACGTCGCCGCCCTTGGACATCCCGCCGTCGGTGATGATCGGGATATAACGCCCGGTCTTCTTGAAATAAGCATCACGCGCCGCCGCGCTGTCGACGGTGGCCGTGACCTGGGGCACGCCCAGGCCGAGCACGCCGCGCGACGTGCACGCCGCGCCGGGTCCGACGCCGATGAGCACGCCGCATACGCCGTTCTCCATGAGCTGGAGCACCACGTTATAGGTGACCGCATTGCCGATGATGATCGGGATTTTGCTCGCCTTGGTGAACGCCGCGAGGTCAAGCGACTTGTACTCGCTCGATATGTGCCTCACCGTCGAGACGGTCGATTGCACGACGAAAAGATCGGCGCCCGCTTCCTCGGCCAGGGCCGCGAAACGCTCGGCCTTTTGAGGAATCGACGAGACGGCGACGATACCGCCGCCCTTGCGCAATTCCTGCACGCGCTTGGAAATCAGGCTCTCCTTGATCGGCTGCGTGTAAAGTTTTTGGATGATCTCCGTGACGCTGTTCTTGTCGGCCTTGGCGATCTGCGCGAGCGCCTCCTCGGGATTTTCATAGCGCGTCTGCACGCCTTCGAGATTCACGACGCCGAGCCCGCCCAGCTTCGCCATTTCAATGCAGAAACGGACGTTGGTGACGCCGTCCATCGCGCTGGCGATGATCGGTATCTTGAGCTTCAGCGGTTCCCGGCCGCGCGGGCACGGGATTTCGAACGACGTATCGACTTCGTTCGGGTTAATGGTGACTTCACCAGGTACGAGGGCAATTTCATCAAAACCGTAGGTCACCCGGGCCTTGCGGTTGCGTCCGATCCACATTCCCATATCAGTTCGACTCCTTTACAGCCTTGTTTTCGTAGAGCGCTCCACACCTCGGACAACGCGGTCGTTGATACGGCACGCGCTCGGCAAAAGCGTTCTGACAAGACTCACAAATGAAATTTCGCCGCGCATCCAACTCCGAACGGCGGCGAGTCCGTAGAAAAAACAACCACGCTATGAGCTGCACGGCAAGACAAACCGTCACGTACAGAGTGAAAAAATGAACAAGCGAGAGCTTCATGGCGGGGTCGAAGGATTGAGTCTAGGCCCCATTGCCCCCGGAGAAAACTTAATTTTTGCGAAGCCGGTCAGGGCGAGAAATCCGCCCGCAAGACACCTAAAACTCACAGCTTCCCAAGTCCCCTCCGTCTTATATATCCTATTTGTTCTAAACTTTGCCCCCTAATTATCCCCCCTCCGCCGGACCGCAGGACCATCCGTTGACCAGGAGCAGGTTGGGCGGCTCGTGGGATTGGACAACACGCCGATAGGGATCCTCATCAGGCGCACCGGGTTCCTCCGCGTCGTGAGGAAAGGCGACGATATCCGCGATGCTTCCGGGTGAAATCTGGCCGAGCTTGCCCACCTGCCCCAGGGCGCGCGCGCCGTTGAGCAGCACCATCTCCAGCACCTCGCGATCACCCAGGCCGTGAAGCGTCTGCGCCTCGCGCATCTCGGAGCGCATATCGAGGGTGTTGTTGCTGGCGAGGCTGTCGGTGCCGAGGCAGATGTTGACCCCGTATGCTTGCAATGTCTTCAACGGAAACGGCGCGTGCCCAAAGTAAGTGTGGCATTTGGGACAATGCACGACCGAAGCGCCCGAGCGCGCGACGAGGTCGTAGTCGTAATCCTGAAGGTAATTCAGATGCGCGATGATGCAGTTGGGGCCGATGACGCCATGCTCGACAAGATGGGACAAGGCCGAGCCCTGCCCGCAATCGGAGTTGTCGCGGCCCAGTCCCGCGAGGAAATCGTAGAGCGGGCCGCGGGCGTAGGAGAACATCTCGTGCTCCTCCACCGACTCGGCGATGTGCGTGGTGGAGAGCATCCCGTATTTTTCGCCGCAGGTGCGCGCGAGGCGGTAGAGATCGACGGAAGCGGTGTAGGGCGCATGGGGCGAAAGCCCAAAACCGCCGAGCCACTCGGGATGTTTCTCGAAAAAGCTCAGCGCGCCAAGCAGCGTTTCGTCCCCGGCGATGCGCGAGCGGACGTCGATCAATTCTAGGAACCACCATGTGCGCAGAGGCGGAACAGGAAGATGCGGGAGCAGTTCCGGGAAAGCCTCGATGTTGGCGACGGTCGTGACGCCGCCCTGGGCCAGCATCTCGAAGCCGTCGGAGATCGACTCGATATAATCCCGCGTCGTCAGCGACCGCCTCAGCGCGTTGATCATCTTGATCCATTCGGTGAAGCTCCGCGCGCTGATCGCGCCCTTGAACCGCGTGAAGTCGAGATGGCAGTGAGCGTTGATCAAGCCGGGCAAAAGCGTGCTCGCGCCGAGATCGATAACCGGCTCGCCGGGCTGGGCGGTCAGCTCGGAAGCCGGCCCCACCGCGACAATTTCCGGGCCCTCCACCCGGACCGCGCCACGGATCAGAGGAGGGGATGTGATGGGAAGAACAACATCGGCGAGGTACAACATGCTGGAACTCTTTTCAAAAGCCAAAATAGCGACTCATGCATTATCGGCCATCAAAAGAATAAATTAAATTTGTGTCATGCTTTTTGGAGATCTGCCACCACCTCCAAAATAAATCCTTGCTTTAGAGGGCGAAATAGGCGACTTTCCCACCGTACTGCTCGTCGGCGGTACGTTTTCCCCCATGTCAGATTCATCGCCCGTAGCGGGCATTCTCGAAATTCACGATAAAGGTTACGGCTTTTTGCGCAGGCCCGAAAGAGGCAGCGCCCCTACGCCGCAGGATGTCTTTGTGCCTCCGGACATGATCAAGCGCAACGCCTTGCGCGACGGCGTGCAGCTCTCCGGAATGAGCATCGCCAACGGTCGCGGGCCGCAATTGATCGAGCTTCAGCAGGTCAACGAACGGGCCGTCGATTTGTACCGCGATCAGCTTCCCTTTGAGGAACTTACGACCATCAACCCGAACCGCTGGATCCAGCTGGAAAACGGCGCAGACAAACTCTCGACACGCGTGCTCGATTTGATGACGCCCATTGGCCACGGCCAGCGCGGCCTGATCGTCTCCTCGCCCCGCAGCGGCAAGACGATGCTGATGCAGGCCATCGCGGATGGCGTGCTGATCAATTCCCCCGACACCTTCGTGATGATCGTGCTCATCGACGAGCGTCCCGAGGAAGTGACCGATTTCCGCCAATTCCTGGCCGGACGCGGCGAAATCTGGTCGTCGTCCAACGACCAGGAAAACGCGAGCCATGTGCGCCTGGCCAAGCTGGTGATCGAACGCGCCAAGCGGCTGGTCGAAAGCGGTCGGGACGTCTTCATCCTGCTCGATTCGATCACGCGTCTGGGCCGCGCCTTCAATGTCGGCTCCAAGGGCAACACCATGAGCGGCGGCATTTCCGCGCGCGCGCTGGAAATCCCCCGCAAGATTTTCGCTGCGGCACGCCAGACCGAAGAAGCCGGCGCGCTGACCATCGTCGCCACGGCGCTGATCGACACCGGTTCGCGCATGGACGAAGTCATTTTCCAGGAATTCAAGGGCACGGGCAACATGGAGATCGTGCTGGATCGCCGCCTCGCCGAAGCGCGCGTTTATCCCTCGATCGACATCGAGAAATCCGGCACGCGCCGGGAAGAACTGCTGCTGCCCAAGGCTATTTTGGACAAGGTGACGACTATCCGGCGCGGCTTGCACGGCCTGCCGGTGCAGGCACAGATGGAGCGATTGCTGATGATTCTCAAAAAATTCCCCGATAACAAATCCGCCCTCGAACAACTCCCCGCGCGAACCGCCACCTAAATCCAATGTCCTTTCAAAATTTCGGCCTCTCGGAAGAGGTCGTCCACGGCGTCCAATCGATGGGCTTTATGGACCCGACGCCGATTCAGGTCCGCGCGTTTCCTCTTATTCTCGGCGGCAAAGACCTCATCGGCGCATCCCAGACCGGCACCGGCAAGACGGCGGCCTTCGGCCTGCCGCTGCTCAGCCTCCTGAAAGCGCATTCACCTATTGGCCCGCGCATCCTCATCCTGGAACCAACGCGCGAACTGGCCGCGCAAGTCGAAACCGCGCTTCGCGATTACTCCCGCTTTTCCGATATTCGCACCACGGTCGTTTACGGCGGCGTCGGCTACGGGCAGCAGCTCAAGGAACTCAAGGCTGGCACGGATGTGCTCGTCGCGACTCCGGGACGGCTGATCGACCATCTCGAACAAGGCAACGTGAAGCTCGACAAGATCGAGCATCTCGTGCTCGACGAGGCCGACCGGATGCTCGACATGGGCTTCATGCCCGACGTGCGCAAAATCATCGACCTCTGCCCGCGCGACCGCCAGACGCTGCTTTTCTCCGCCACCATGCCGCCCGAAATCGCGCGACTGACCGAGTGGGCGTTGCGGGCACCGGAGCGGATCGAGATCGGCCGGCAAAGCACGCCCGCCACGACAATCACGCATGCGCTCTATCCCGTCGCCGCCGTGCAGAAGTTTGATCTGCTCGTCGAGCTGCTCAAAAAAACCAATTTCGATTCCGTGCTGATTTTCGTCCGCACCAAGCACGCCGCCGACCGCATTGCCGCACAGCTCAAGCACGCGCAACATTCGGTCGCCGTGCTTCACTCGAACCGCTCGCAAAACGAACGACTCGAAGCGCTGGAAGGTTTTCGCAACGGCAAGTATGAGGTCATGGTCGCCACCGACATCGCGTCGCGCGGCATCGACGTGGCCGGGATCAGCCACGTGATTAACTACGACGTGCCGCAGCATACGGAGGATTATGTCCACCGGATCGGACGCACCGGACGCGCGCTGGCCGTCGGCGACGCGTTCACGCTGATGACCGCCGAGGAAGGCCCCGACGTGGCCGCTATCGAGCGGTTCATCGGCCAGCAAATTCCGCGCGTGAAGCTGGAGAATTTTCCGTATGTCTATTCCCTCGCCCTCGACGACAAGGCGAAGCATGTCGTCGGCAAAGCGGGCAATATCCGCGGCGGCCGCGCCGGCAAGGGCTATAGTTTTGGCGTGCGGAAACGCTGAACTGAATTCCGAATTTTTGACGGAATAACGAAATCACGGAATTTTTGGGTTTACCAATCCGTCATACAAGGATGACTGCATATTAATTAGCGACGGCCCTAGACCGCCGTTACACTAATCAGACATGGACGATTTGTTTACCTCCGAATCGGCAGAAGCGGCGGGGAGCCTTTCCCCGAACGCTCCGCTTGCCGCGCGGTTTCGTCCGCGCACGCTGGAGGAGTTTATCGGCCAGGCTCATCTGCTCGCGCCGGGCAAGCCGTTGCGCCGCCTGATCGAAGCCGACCGGCTCACATCGGTCATTCTTTTCGGGCCGCCCGGCGTGGGAAAAACGTCGCTGGCGGAAGTGATTGCACGCCGCACCAAATGCCACTTCGAGCGGCTCAATGGCGTCGAGGCGGCGGTCGCCGACCTGCGCCGCGTCCTGGCCGGCGCCGTGACGCGGATGAAGGTCAGCGGCAAGCGCACCGTCCTTTTCATCGACGAAATCCATCGCTTCAACAAGGCGCAGCAGGACGTGCTATTGCCCGACGTGGAGGCCGGGTCGGTGCGGCTGATCGGCGCGACAACGCACAATCCGTCGTTCTACATCAACGGCCCGCTCGTCTCGCGCTCGCAGATTTTCCAGCTCGAACCGCTGAGTTCCGACGAAATTTCCACGCTGATCGACGCCGCGCTGGCCGATCCCGAACGCGGGCTGGGCAAACTCAAGGTCGATCTGACACCGGAAGCGCGCGCGCATCTGATCGCCACATCGGAAGGCGACGCGCGACGGGCGCTCAATGGCATCGAGATTGCCGCGCTGACGACTCCGCCGGACGCGGGCGGCGTGGCGCACATCGACGTCGCGACCATTGAGGAGTGCGTGCAGAAAAAGCGCGTTCTCTACGACAAGGACGAAGACCAGCATTACGACACCATTTCGGCGTTCATCAAATCGGTGCGCGGGAGCGATCCTGACTCGGCGCTCTACTGGCTGGCGAAGATGGTCGAGGCGGGCGAGGACCCGCGGTTCATCGCGCGGCGGCTGATCATCCTGGCGAGCGAGGACATCGGGCTGGCCGATCCGCAGGGGCTCGTCGTCGCAGTCGCGGCGCTGCACGCGGTGGAATTCATCGGCATGCCGGAGGGGAAGATTCCGCTCGCCGAAGCGACGCTTTATCTCGCCTGCGCGGCGAAGAGCAATTCGGCGGTGGCCGGGATCGGGACCGCGCTCGAAGCCGTGCAGCAAGGCGAAGTCGTGCAGGTGCCGCTCCATTTGCGCGACGCTCATTACCCCGGCGCGAAGCGGCTCGGGCATGGGGAAGGGTACCAGTACAGCCACGATTTTCCAGGCGCCATCGCGCCGCAACGGTATGGGATCGAGTCGGGGCGCTTTTTCCAGCCGACCGACCACGGCTATGAAGCGAAGATCAAGGCGCGGCTGGCGGAGTGGGAAAAGCTGCGGGCGAATGGGCCGAAGAAGAAAGCCTGATCCGCATCAGGCCAGACGCAGCCCCGCGGTAACAAATGGCGTAAAGTCCTTTCGATTTAGCGTTGCGAGGGGCATTCCTGCACAAACAGCCGTCGCTGCGATAAAACAATCCGTCTGTGTTGCTCGCTTGCGGCCCGTCGCGTTAAATAAACTTGCAGCCATTTCAGCTTCCCGAATATCGAACGCTCTGATTCGGCCTTCCACCATTCCAAACGCATCTCTCCGCTGCTGAGAAGTTACGGGACCGTTTAAAAATTCACTCCACGCTATGGCGCTAATCGCCAGCGTTTCTCCCGTGTTGAACCAGGAGAGGACTTGCAGTTTGAGCGTAAAAGGCGACGTAACCAAACCGATCAAATAGTTTGTATCGAGATGGATCATCCTCTTTTTCGCCCTGAAGCCCTGCGTTCACGACGAATTTCCTCACACCATTTGGCTGCGACTTTGGGCGAAATTCCGCTGCCGGTGCGCTGAATACGTAAGAATATCTCCAGCGGCGTCTCTTTTTTCTCCATCACAGGCTTTTCCTTTGCCGCATTATCCACAGCCCGCCGAATGACCTCGGACTTGGGCACACCCCAAGCCGTCGCCAATTCCTGCACTCGGTCCACCGTTTCCGGTTTCAGGGAATAGGTCACTTTGCTTGTCGTTACGGCCATACTTTTATTATGGCCATAAGATTAGGGAAGTCAACGCCAGCTCCCGTTACAACTTCCGAAACGTCGCGAGGTAGGCGTAGCGGCCTGCAACGGAATGGAGCGTGAGCTTGCCGAGGCCCTGCTCGTCGAGTTCGCGGAGATGGTCAAGCAGTTCGGGGCGATAGACGACGTGAAAGCAGTCGAGCCAGCGCTTGAGCAGCCAGCGAAACCAGCGCGGCCAGTCGCCTTGGTCCCAGAAATCGACGACGTAGAGCGCGCCGCTGCGCTTGATGTTGGCGAGCGCGGCGTCGAGGGCCTGCGACCAAGTGGGGATCATCGAGAGCGAGTAGGAAAAGAAGGCGGCGTCGAAGGGCGCGTTGAGGCCGAAGGTCTTTTCGTAGTTGAGATCCTCGGCGGGACAATGCGCGAGGGTGATGCGTCCATCGAGGCGGCGGCCCTTTACCTGGGCGGCGGCGGTAGCCAGCATTTCGGTTGAAACATCGAGGCCGAAGCAGCGGATGTCAGGGCGTTGTTTGGCCAGGCGGATGAGGTTGCGGGCGGTGCCGCAACCGATCTCGAGTACGCGATCATCGGGCTGGAGGATCATGTCGCGCAGGAGACGATCTCGGCCAAGGAGATAATATTTGCGGGTAAAATCGTAGACGTACCGCGTCCAGCGATACATCGCATCCATTTCTTCGGTGGTGGCCATGCGTGCCAGAACTACAACAGGAAACGGTGATTTCCGAAAGAGAAAGCTTATGGCAAAGGCTTCTTGCTTGCGGGAGTGATGCCGTAGCTGGCGAGAACCTTTTTGGCGGTGTCGTAATGGTTTGGAGAAATCCAGACGGCGGAATAGACCTTGGATTCGTTGATATGAAGAGAGAGCAGCGGCCAGCCGCGCTCGTAGTTGATACGGTCAAATTCCTGAAACTGCTCAAGGGTACGGCCTGAGCGAACCTCACACCCCCAGCCCTCTGGTGGATGCCAGCAGAGATAGCGATACAGGTTTTCGGGCGAACATTCGGCATAAATCGCCAGAAGGCCGAGATTCTTCAGCAGGTCAGTGGCGGCCTGAAGCAGGTCGCGCGACATCCATCGCGTGAAGTTGTGCTGGCGGAGAAATTCACCTTCACCGGGGAGCAAGTTCGAGGGCGTGTAGGTATATTTCAAAGGTCCTCTTCGGTTAGCCCGGCAAGTTTCATCTGATCTTTGAGCAAACCAATTTTGAGAGGATGATTACCGTGAATGGGAATAACAATGCGTTCGCGGACTCCCGGCTTGGTAAAGACATGGTGCTGCCGTTGATGCGAGCCAATTCCCAGCCTTTCTTGCGAATTAACCGGGCAAGTTCCTTACCGCTTACTTGCTTCAAACCGCAAGCTCCAGAATTTGATCTTCCTGATTTCCCGCGTCCTGCGGAGAACCGGCTTCCAGCCATGCTGCAATGGCCTCATGAAGATTGGCGCGGAGTTCTTCCATCGTTTCACCCTGGGTCGCACACCCCGGCAAAGCTGGAACTTTGGCCCAGAAACCTCCTTCTTCCGCTTTGTGAACAATTGCGCGAATAATCATATTGAAAAGATAGCGTTCACAAAGCCCGAAGGCAACTCCGACCCCAAGTTAACCCTCCATCACGTACAGATGGAAGCCGCCGTAGATGGCGGAGCGGTCTTCGCGCAGGAGGGCCTTCGATAGCGCCTCTTTGTAATCGAACTTGGCTTTGAGCTCGGGCGGCAGCGCGGTCTCCACCGGCGATGCGGTCGCGGCGGTGCGGAAAACAATGCGTGAGCCGGGCTTGCCGACGCGGGCGATTTCAGTCCACATCTCGGCGATTTGCTCGGGGCGCATCCAGTCCTGCGAATCGAGGAAAACAAAGCGGTCGAGCGAGGCGTCGGGCTGCGAGCGCATGTACTCGATCAGCGTGGCGTTGGTAACGGAAACGCGGTCGAGATTGTCGCGCAGGGTCTGGAAATTTTCCTCCTTGAGGTATTCGGGCATGGCGCAACGGGCGGCGCGATCGTAGCTGCGGCCAAAGGCCTGCCAGCCGAAATAATTATCGGAGATCGGAAAGTCGCAGGCAAGGCGCTTGACCCGTTCGCGGTACATCCCGACAAGGCCACCCGGCGTTTCGGTCTCCATGGCGCTGAATTGCTGCGGTGGAATGCCGAGCGAATAGAGCATGACGGGCATGTTGCCGGTGGCGCGGACGAACCAGTTGTCGAAGAAGGGCGCGATGTCCCGCTCGAAGACTTCTTCCTGCTCGGCGCGGCTGGAGGCCGACAGGAGGAGCGACGGATCCCATTTGCACACGCGGGCGATGGTGTGGAGGAAGCGGATGAAATAGCCCATCTTGGCGTAGTCGTAGAAATTCTTGGTGAAGTATTTGATGCGCGGCCCAAAAAGGAGCCGGCGTATCCAACTGCCCTTTTCCCAAAACGTGCGGGTGTTGTCGTCGAGATGCTCGGCGAGGAACGTGAAGTAGTTGTACCGGTTCAACTCGTCGTCCGCGCAGCCGAAGAAAAGGAAGAAATCCTCGTAACTGGGCAGGTATTGGATGGCCGCAAGCTTCAGTTTGAGGACGCAGAGATGGCTGCGGTTGAGGTCGACGGCGTGGATGTGGGCCGGTTTGTGGATGAGATAATTGAGGACGTTACAGCCGCCGGAGGAAATGGTGAGCATCCGGCTTTCGGGAGTGAGGGCGAGGGCCTTGAGATCGACCCGGGGGTCTTCCCAAATCTGGTTGTAAACGAAACTATTGAACCAGAAGGTGAATAATCGCTCCGATATGCCTTTGGGGCTGAGAGGATGATTATGATGGACTGCGCTTTCCAAATATTTGGCTGTGGTGGAATTCATGATGGCGGAAAGATAGTGTCAGAGGACAACGGGAATGGTTGAGATTAGCCGGGGGCAGGTCGGGGACAAGCACCATATTATAAAACCCTCTAAATAAATGCGCGGGAGCCCGCAAGAAGCTCTGACGGGCGCATTCATGATGACTCTTAGCGCTTCTCGATGGGCACCACCGTCTTGCCAGCCGGATAGCCGACGTACTCGCTGCTGGGACGGAAAATCTTGTTGTCCTTGAGCTGCTCCATGATATGGCCTGTCCAGCCCGAGGTGCGGGCGATGGCAAAAATCGGGGTAAAGAGGTCGGTCGGGATGCCGAGGCTGTAATAGACCGTGGCGGAATAAAAATCGACGTTGGCGTTGAGATTTTTCTCCTTTTTGACGATGGCGGCGATCCGCTCGCTCATTTCGACCCATTTCGTCTCGCCCAGTTCGCGGGTGAGCGCGATGGCCATGGCCTTCAAGTGGGGCGCGCGCGGATCGAGCACTTTATAAACGGCGTGGCCCATGCCCATGATCTTTTCCTTCCTCGTGAGCTTGTCGTTGACCCAGGCATCGACTTTGGCCGGGCTGCCGATTTCCTGGAGCATGTGGATGACCGCCTCGTTTGCGCCGCCGTGGAGGGGGCCCTTGAGTGAGCCGATGGCCGTCGTCACCGCCGAGTAAATGTCCGACAATGTGGAGGTCGTTACAAGTGCGGAGAAGGTCGAGGCGTTGAAACCGTGATCGGCGTGGAGCACGTAGGCGAGGTCGAGGGTTTTCACCGCCTCGGGTCCGGGCGTTTCGCCGGAGAGGAGATAGAGGAAATGGGCCGCTTCATCGAGGTCGGTGCGGATGGGCGGAAGGGGCTTGCCCTGGCGCGCGCGATGGAAGTAGGCGATGATGACGCTGACTTTGGCCGTCAGCGAGATGGCGCGGGGCAAAAGCTGCTGCGGGGTTTGCGGACCAACGGGCGCGATATCGTAGAGGCCGAGCATTGACACGCCGGTGCGGAGGACGTCCATCGGGCCGGCATTCTTAGGCGCGTTCTTCAGGAATTCGACGACGGGCGGAGGCAGCGTGCGTGCGGCACGCAGGTCGGCCTTGAGCTCGTCGAGTTCGGCCTTGTTGGGAAGGCGATCGTGCCAGAGGAGATAGACGACTTCCTCGTAGCTGACGTGCCCGGCAAGTTCGTTGATATTGTATCCGGCGTAAACGAGTATCCCTTCATCCCCCATGACATCACTGAGTCTGGTGGAGGCGGCGACGATTCCTTTGAGTCCAGGCGAAGTAACAGGCATGACCTTCAAATAACAAGCCGCGTGCCACATTGCCATCGAAAACAGCAATCATGTTGATTTTTTCGGCAAAGGCGAAGTGATGGAAGCGTTCCTAATGCAAATTCGGGCTGCTTGGAGCAATAACCCGTAACTTGGGGAAATAGCGTCGTAAATAGCCCCGATCCGCCGCAGCCAGCTGCCCGGCCTGAAGCAGTGCATGGGCGCCGATGAGGAAATCGGGGATGAGGTGCTCGCGAGGACCACCCGCCTGGCGGTAAGCGTGAAAAATGCGCCCGGCGAGCAGAGCCGCAGGCGGTTGCATCGGTTCGTAATCGATCCCCAAATCCCGAAAAAAAGCGACGGACTCCTTTTCGTCGTAAGACAACGCCGCCAATTCCGCCACCACCACTTCGCATACGATCAGGCGGCCCAGTTTACTTTGGCTCCGCAAGACTTCCAACCAGGCTTCGCCTCCCATCTCTCCCTTGTAGAGAGCGATCAGCACCGAGGTATCAACGGCGGTAATCACGGCAATTCAACAGGACCCCGAAGCACATCGAGCCACTGTTGCGACGTTTTGCCTTGCAGCTTGCGCCTGCCCCGGCCGAGCACCGAACGCATTCGCTTCTCGTCGACCTGTTTGATCGCTTTTAAGTAGGGAGCATTCTCGTCGAAATCGAGGACGTCACCAGATTCCAAATGCAGTTTCCGCCGCAAGGCCACGGGAATGGTGATCTGGCCTTTGGAAGTAAGGGTGCTTTGCATTACCTTAAAGTAAGGAATTTGAAGCCTACGTCAAGCCCGGCTCTCCTTTGCCGATGCACGCGAGGAGTGCAGCTATTTATTAATAGATTCGACCTAAAGAAGAGAAGTCGACCCGCCGATATTTGAAGTGTTCGGACTGCAAACTGGCCGGGAAGCCTAATCGGCCAGAGCAGTTCCGGGCCTAGCAAAGGACAGCCTGCCCAAGAAAAATATGAGCCAAATAATCCCCACTGGGCGCGAGACGCATTTCGCGGAAGACGAGATCATTGTGAGCAAGACCGATCTGCGCGGAGTGATTACCTATGCCAACGACGTATTCCTCCGAGTGGCGGGCTACACGGAATCCGAGGTGCTAGGCAAGCCGCACAATATCGTCCGGCATCCGGAAATGCCCCGCTGCGTGTTCAAGCTGCTTTGGGACACGGTCCAAGCGGGAAATGAAATCTTTGCCTACGTCCTCAATCTGGCCAAGAATGGCGATCATTACTGGGTATTCGCGCATGTAACGCCAAGTTTCGACCAAAATGGTCGAAACGTGGGTTTCCATTCCAATCGACGGGTGCCTTACCCCGATGCGCTAGCGAAGGTGAAGCCTCTCTACGCCCAATTACTCGCCACGGAAAAGCGGGCGGCGAATCCCAATATCGGCATGGAAGCCTCCTACGCATCTCTCGTTGAACTTCTGCAAAAACAAAACGTGGATTACAGCGAATTCGTATTCAGCCTTTCGGACCAGACCCGGCTGGAAGCCGCAGCCCATTGAATTTTATGAGCACCCTTACCGAAGAATCCACCACCGAGAAATACGGGGACGTTGTCGAAGCGCTCGAGGCAGATCGGGCACGCAACGGCGGCGGCCTGCAGAGCGCAGACATGCGACGCGTTATCGAAATTTGCGAGCGCGCCGCAAAAGGCGATCTGGAGGCGCGCATCACGCAGATCGACTCCGACAGCGAATTCGGCACGCTTTGCAAAGCCATCAACCACATGCTCGACATCGCCGACTCGTTCACACGCGAAGCTGCGGCAGCCATGGAAAATTGCGCCAATGACCGTTTTCACCGCCCGATCCTGCTGCGCGGCCTCAAGGGTGGTTACCTCCAGAGCGCGGCAGTCATCAACCAGGCTGGCGTGAAAATGCAGAAAAGCCACAAGCGCCTTGTCGCGACGGCCCAACTGGCCTCTGAAACGGCGTCAAACCTGACCACAATCTCGGCGGCCTGTGAGGAATTAAACTCGTCCAACGCCGAAATCCTGCGCCAGGCGGCGGACTCGGCCAAGCAGACTGAAAGCGCCGTGAACCATGCCAGTCACGCCGGGGAGGACGTGCATATGCTGAGTGATGCGACGCGCAAAATTGAAACCATCGCGACGCTGATCAATAAGATTTCCCAGCAAACCAATTTGCTGGCGCTTAACGCCACAATCGAAGCCGCAAGGGCCGGGGAACATGGAAAAGGCTTTGCCGTGGTGGCCAACGAAGTGAAGGAACTCGCGCGCAGCAGCGCCAGGGCAACCGAGGAAATCGGCCAACAGATCACAACGATACAAGGCAAAGCGAGTGACGTGGTGACGTTCATCGAAGGCATCAATGTCTCGATCCAGAACATCAACCAGGGAGCTGCCAATATCGCCCATTCCGTGCAGGAACAAGTGCAGGCAACGAACGATATCAGCAAGAACATCCTACAAGTGTCGGGCGCGACGAGCCAGATTTCATCGAACATGAACAACATCTCGCTGGCCAAGGGCTGAAGCGCCGGGGTTCCCGAGTCTTTCGCGAAATCCTTGAGTCCAACGCGAAGGATGTTATTTTAACGCCATGAGTACGGTCGAGCAGATCGAGGCGGCCATTCAGAAGTTACCCCGCGAAGAATTTTTCCGTCTTCACGAATGGATACGCGACCGCTTCGACGACGAGTGGGACAGGCAATTTGAGGAGGATGCGCGCTCCGGTCGTTTCGATGCGGTTGCCCGCGAGGCGCGTGCCGAGTACCGTGCGGGGAAGAGCACCCCCTTCCCGCCCGATGAAAAGTAGGGCCGTCGCCAGTTTTTGGGAGAACTACAACCGTTTGCCAGAACAAGTTCAAAAGCTAGCCATCAAACAATACGGACTTTGGCAAACCAATCCTTACCATCCTTCCCTTCGCTTCAAAAAAGTGGGCCCCAACTGGTCAGCCAGAATTACAGAAGACTATCGTGCGGTTGGCATCATGGACGAGGGTACCATTGTGTGGTTCTTCATCGGCACCCACGATGAATACAACCATGTCTTGAAGGGGAAATAAGCCATAAGAATAAGGTTATCACTCCCACAGGACTTTCCCATTGCCTCCCGGCGCTTCGTCGCCTACTCTGAACCTTCCCGGAATTTACCCTTCCGGCTCTCTTATGATCGTTGTTTTGAAACCCAACCTACCGCCGGAACAAGTCGAGAAGGTCATCGCTGAAGTCGCAAAGCTCGGCTATGAACCACGCCCCATCCACGGCATTGTGCAGACCGTCATCGCCGCCATTGGCGACGAGACCACCCATCAATCCCTCGAGACGCTCGAAACCTGGCCGCAGGTCGAGCATGTCCATCGCGTGCAAAAGCGGTACAAGCTTGTCAGCCGCGAAGCCAAAAAGGGAATGGACTCTGTGCTGAAAATCCACGGACAGGAAATCGGCGCGGGCAAAAAGTTTTGTTTCATGGCAGGCCCCTGCTCCGTCGAAAGCGAAGAGCAGCTCATGACCACCGCGAAGGCGGTCAAGGCGCAGGGCGCGACGTTCCTGCGCGGCGGCGCGTTCAAGCCCCGCACTTCGCCTTACGAATTCCAGGGCCTGGCCAAGGAGGGCCTGCAATTGCTCGCCCAAGCCGCCAAGGAATACGATCTCGGCATTGTCACCGAAGTCCTCTCCGAGCGGGACGTGGAGCTGGTCGCCTCGTATGCCGACATCCTGCAAATCGGCACCCGCAACGCACAGAATTTCTCGCTCATCACCGAGGCGGCGCGCAGCGGCAAGCCGATCCTGCTCAAGCGTGGGATGACGATGAAAATCGAGGAGTGGCTGCTGGCGGCGGAGTACGTCCTGGCGCACGGCAATCCCAACGTCATGTTCTGCGAGCGCGGCATCCGCACGTTCGAAACTTACACGCGCAACACGCTCGATCTCGGCGCGGTGGCCATCATCAAAAAGGAATCGCACCTGCCGGTTATCATCGACCCGAGCCAGGGTTGCGGACGGGCCGACATGGTTTTGGAAATGTGCAAGGCAGCGGTCGCGCTTAACGCGGACGGCATTCTGATCGAAGTCCATCCTAACCCGGCGGAGGCGTGGAGCGACGGCCAGCAGCAGGTCGACTTCAATCTCTACGCAAAATTGGTCGAGGAATTAAAACCATTTGTTACCGCGGTGGGACGTCCTCTATAATCACACGCTATGACCACCGGCGCGCGCGGCTCTGACTCCCCGCGACCGAAGCATCCCGCGGCCTCCATGGAAAAAACCAAAGATTCGCCCCCCCCGACCGAAGGACGCCAGACCGTCCTTATCATCGACGATGAGAAGGACGTTCACTACTCGTTCCGCCGTCTGCTGGAAAAGGAGCCGCTCGACATTCTCAGCGCCGAGTCGGGCGACGAAGGCGTCCGTATGGCTCGCAAATCGCATCCCGACCTGATCGTGATGGACATTCGCATGGGGCAGCAAAGCGGGCTCGACGCGCTAAAAGAACTTCGCCTTATCAACCCGAAACAGGTCGTCGTCATGATGACCGCCTATGGAACGTCGCAAACGGCCATCGAGGCGATGAAGCGCGGCGCGTACGATTATATCCTCAAGCCCTTCGACATTCCCCAGCTCAAAAAGCTCCTTTTCGAGGCCCTCGCCGCGGCCCAGGCGATGAAGCAGATCGTGGCGTTTCCCACCAAACTCAACGCCGAGGAAAGCAGCCAGACCATCGTCGGCAATTCCCCGGCCATGCAGCAGGTCTACAAGCTCGTCGGCCAAGTCGCGCCGACCAGCACGACGATTCTCATCACCGGCGAGAGCGGCACCGGCAAGGAACTCGTCGCGCGCGCGATTTTCCAGAACGGCTCCCGCGCCAACAAGCCGTTCATCGCCATCAACTGCGCGGCCATTCCCGAAAACCTCCTCGAAAGCGAGCTTTTCGGCCATGAAAAGGGCGCGTTCACCGGCGCGCTCGCGCAGCGCATCGGCAAGTTCGAGCAAGTCGACGGCGGTACGCTTTTTCTCGACGAAATCGGGGACATGCCGATGACCACGCAGACAAAAATCTTGCGCGTGCTCCAGGACGGCGAAATTTCCCGCGTCGGCAACAACGAGTCGATCAAGACCGACGTGCGGATCATCGCCGCGACCAACAAGGATTTGTGGCAGGCCGTGCAGCGGAAGGAATTTCGCGAGGACCTTTTTTACCGGCTCAACGTCGTGCGCGTGAACCTGCCGCCGCTGCGCGAACGCTCGACCGACATCCCGCTTTTGGTCGCCTATTTCATCAACAAATTCCGGCTGAAGCAGCCGACCGGTCCGAGCCAGATTTCCAGCGAGGCCCTCGCCGCCATCGAGCGTTCCACATGGCCCGGCAACGTCCGCGAGTTGGAAAACTGCATCCAGCGCGCCATGGTCCTCGCCTCGGGCAACACCATCACTCTGGCGAATCTTCCAGAAGAAATCTCGCGCGGCTCCCACCCCCCTGCACCTGCCGCAGGCGAGCCGACGCGAACGGTTTTTTCCGCAGCCGTGCCCGCCGCCGACGCCGCATCGGAAACTCCCACGGCTCCGGGAGCAGCTTCGGGGAAGACTGATCTCAACCACGCGATCGAAACGCTTTTCAACTTCGCCCGCAACGACAAGCAGTTCAAACTGCTGCCCGCCGCGGAGCGCGAACTGATCGTCCGCGCGCTCGCTGAAACTTCCGGCAACCAGGTGCAGGCTGCCAAGCTCCTCGGCGTCACCCGCGCCACCCTGCGCAAACGGGTCGACAAATTCGGCATCCAAAAGCGGATGGCGATTGATTAACCTGGAGGGTCAGCCTCCGGCCTGACCCAAATTTTAAATCCCTCCATCGGCCCGTTTTTTCCTGTCGGCGAGGTAAGCCCAGCCGAGCCCAATGGCCAGCATGGGAGGTAGGGAATCAAAGACGATATTAGTCGTTACGCTACTAGTAACGTTGATAGGGACAGATTTTTGACAAGTTAAATGGCGTGTGTTGGCGCTATCTGCATAACCAGATGTCTGAGCAGGCGAAAGCTGCTGTTGCGAAAAATAAGGCTCCACGCCAAAGGGCAGAGGGGGCAAGCCGCGCAGGAGGCAGAAAGTCGTAACATTGAGCAGAGGCAGTGTAAAAGCCAAAGCAACCAGCAACCACCAAGTTCCCCTCTTTTTCCGGAAAAAATGAAAACTCACAAAAATGCAGATCAAGCTCGAAAGCCATTGCACAACGAAATTCGCATAAGCAATGGGCGACACTAGAGGAGAAAGAATCACGTAGTGGGGCACTAGGGTTATACTGACAACTGAACTGATCCTTCGACAAGCTCAGGATGAGAGAGGCTAAAAGATTGTCTTCATGGTCAATTTCATGTCCTTCATGTTCCTCCTGTCTAGAATCAGTTGCCTTCCCCAATCCCGTTAATCTTGTTAATCCTGTCCAACACTCCGTCATGCCGCCTCAAATCACAGCCGCCCTTGCCCCCGGTGAGGAAATCCTCTGGCACGCCCGACCGCGTCCCTACGTCTTTATGCTGCGAGGACTCACCTCCATTTTCTACGGCATGACGTGGTCCATTCTCGGCGCGTACTGGTATCACGGCGCGGGCGGCATCGGCGAATACTCGGCGTTCGAGGGCTGGTGGAAACTCGTCCCGCTCCTGAGCCTGCCATTCATCTTCGCGGGCTGGAGTTTTTTCATCTATCCGATCAACCTCGGCGCGCGCGCGCGTCACACGTGGTACGTCGTCACCAACAAGCGCGTCTTCATCGCGCGGCTGCATGGAAATCAACCGACTGAATTGCGCGTCTTCACCCGCGAAGAAATGGGACCGCCCCATGTCGTAAAGCGCCTCGACGGCCTCTACGAAGTCGTTCTCACCCGCAGCGCGCAGGACAAGCCCTATCTTATCCCCCGGCTCGAATCGGGATTTTTTGGCATCAAGGATGGCGAGGCGGCAGCTGATGCAGTCCATACCGCGATGGCTCAGTAATGGGAACCAGACCAAATTTCCAAATTCCTAAAATTTTTTGAAGGAAGGCTTCCCGCGTCCGCCTTTCCGAACCCTATTTTTAATTTGGTAATTTCGTAAATTTGGTCTTTCAGTCCGCGTCACACACCCCGCTGATTCGGATCCCATATCTGCTTGTGCATCTGTATCTGCATCCGCACGCGTGGCAGCGAATCGGCCATCATCCGCGTCGCGAGCTCCAGCGCCGTCATCTTGCCGAACACCGGCGAAAACAAAATCGCGTTGACGCGGTCCGCCCAGCCCGGCACGCCCGCCAGCACCTGCGCCTTCGCCCATGCGTAATCCTCTTCGTTCCCGATGACGAACTTCACTTCGTCGCGCACTCCGAGTAGCGGCAAGTTTTCCATCCGGTTGCGCTCGCATTCGCCGCTGCCGGGACATTTCAAGTCCATGATCCGCCGCACGCGCGCGTCGACGGGCGCGATATCGTGCGCGCCGCTCGTTTCGATCAGCACCGTGTAGCCGTCATCGCAGAGGCGCGACATCAGCGTATGCACCCGTTTTTGCAAAAGCGGCTCGCCGCCGGTGATCTCCACCAGCCGACACGGATACTTTTCCACCTCCGCGACGATCTCATCAAGCGCGCGCCGATTGCCCTCGTAGAAGGCGTACTCGGTGTCGCAATAGGTGCAGCGCAAATCGCATCCGGTCAAGCGCACAAAAACGCAGGGCAGGCCCGCGAACGTGCTCTCGCCCTGGATGCTGTAAAAAATCTCGTTGATCGTGAGCGTATCAGGCGCGGCGGGCGTCTGCGAAGATGCTTCCAATGCGGTGCTCATAAAAGAAGCTTAGCTTAGAATAGCGGTGACTCAATACCTCAGCACCCGCCGCAGAAAGCCCTTCGTCACTTCCGACTCGGGCGCGCCGAAGATTTGTTCCGGCGGGCCGAACTCCGCGATGCGGCCCTCGGATAAAAGCGCGACACGGTCGGCGAGACGCCGCGCGAAACCCATTTCGTGCGTGACCAAAAGCAGATCGCGGCCCTCCTGCTTCAGCTCCTCGATCAGCTCGAGCACCTCGGCGGTCATCTCGGGATCGAGCGCGGAGGTCGGCTCATCCAGCAGCACCACCTGCGGCTTGATCGCGATGGCCCGCGCGATGGCCACGCGCTGGCGCTGCCCGCCGCTCAGTTCCGCCGGACGCTTGTGCGCGTGGTCGAGCAACTGGAAGCGACGCAGCGTCCCCTCGGCCAGCTCGCGCGCTTCGTCCGGTGTGCGCCCGTGCACTTTTTCGAGCGGCAGCGTGATGTTTTTGAGCGCCGTCATGTGCGGGAAAAGATTGAAGGCCTGGAACACCGTGCCGATCGAGCGCCGATGCCGCAACAGCGCGTCGTCGTGGTACTCAATCGGCTTGTCGTTGAGCACCACCGCCCCGCTGGTCGGATATTCGAGCCCGGCCACGATCCGCAGCAGCGTCGATTTTCCGCCGCCCGACGGCCCGATCAGCGCGAGGCAATGCGCACCGTCGAATTCGAGGCTCACGCGGTCGATCACCGTGTGCGCGCCGAACTGCTTCACCACTTCCCGGAGGCTAAGTTTCATACTTGAAGTGTTGCTCAAGCCAGCGCGACCAGAGCGAAATCGGGATGGTGAGAACGAGATAGCCGACCGCCAGCGCCATGTAGGTTTCGAGATTGTCGTAGTTGATGCTGCTCGCCTGCTGCGCGCTTTCCGTGAACTCGGTAATGGCGATGATCGACAGCAGCGACGAATCCTTGATAAGCGAAACGAGCTGGCCGACCAGTGGTGGCAGCACCTGCCTGAACGCCTGCGGAATGATGACGTAACGGTACGTCTGCGCGCGCGTGAAGCCGATGGCGCGGGCCGATTCGATCTGCGTCTTGCCGACGCTCTCGATGCCGGCGCGCATGATCTCGCTGATGTAGGCGCTCTCGAAAAGCGTGAGGATGAGAATGCCCGCGACGAACCGGTAGTCATTGCCGATCTCGAACACGCCGCCGAATCCGTACCAGAGGAGGAGGATGAGCACGAGCAGCGGAGTGCATCGGACGATCTCGACGAGGACCTTCGTGAAATAACGGAGCGGCAGGACAAACGACCGCTGGCATAGCGCGAGAAGAAATCCGCCCAGCGTGCTGAGCACCAGCGCGGCGACGGTCACGCCGAGCGTGATGAGCCAGCCCTTGAAAAGCATCTCGCGGTAATTCCAGACCCCGGCCCAATTGAAGTGGAGGCTGAGGAGACAAATCCACACGATGCCGATCAGCACCAGCAGCGCGAAAAGCGTGTTGAGCACCTGCGCCGCTCGCGGTGGCGACGTTTCGCCCTTTGCCCCGCCCGGAGCCAGGATGAGGTCGCGCCATGTTTCGATCACGCCAGAAAGCTACGTCAAAGCGCCGCGTTGCCAAGAGGGATGGTAGCAGTTTCTGATGTAGCGGCGGTCTATGACCGTCGCTGGCCACAGGCGAGATGAAGCGATTTCCGCATTGACCACCGGGTTGGCGGGCTCACGATGATAGAGATTTTTTCACCTAACAACCACCAGCGTAGCCCATCTCAATATGAAAATATTTCTCGCCATCATTCTCGCATTTTTAAGCGTGCAGACAATCCACGCCTCGCAAACATATTTGACCTACGCTGATTTTCTCCAGCGCGTTAAGGCGGGTCAGGTAAAGTCCGTGAGTCTAGGCAAGTATTCCGGGATTGTCGGCGTCGTGATTCTCGATGGTAAGGAGCAGCCCTTTCAATCTTATGGGCAAATCGGCGCTGCGAACGATCCTCTGTTGACTGCTCTATTGAGTGAGAAGTCGGTAGCTACTAATTTCAGCTCCGAAGCCGACCCCTCCGCTGGAAATACGAGGGTAATGATGCTGTCAGGATTTACCATATTGCTTGGCCCCTGGGTTGTATTGCTCTTACTTATTTTATGCTATATCCGGCTCGGTAAAGTCCTTAAGAGGTTGAATGAAAGACCTAACCAAGGGTGATAAGGCCACCCGAGGAAGGCACCGCCGCCCGGCGTGCGGCGGCTACCGACTGAACCTGATCCTTCGACATGCTCAGGATGACGGCTTTTTTAATAAAGCGCTTACGCGCTTTGCTTCCGTCGCACGGAGGTCGACGGCCGCCCATGCATCCCAATCCCGTTAATCTTATTAATCCTGTCCAAACCTTCCCCTCGGCAATTCCGTTAATTCCGTAATTCCGTTAAAACCCGGCGACTACCGCACTCTCGACAACGCGCCCTCTCTCCGCCAAATTAAGGAGTGATTTCCATTCAAGACATAGCCAACCGCGAATTGCTCGACCTCGTTCCCTACGAGCCGGGCAAGCCGGTCGATGACGTCGCGCGCGAGCTCGGCCTCGACCCCGCCTCCATCATCAAGCTCGCCTCCAACGAAAACCCGCTCGGGCCCTCGCCGCTCGCCATGGCCGCGATGCACAAGGCCATCGAGACCGCCCATTTTTACCCTGACGGCGGCGGCTTCCACCTACGCAACGCCGTCGCGGAGAAATTCGGCCTCACGCGCGAAAACGTCGTGCTCGGCAACGGCTCCAACGAAATCATCGAGCTGCTCTACCACGCCTTCACGCGGCCTGGCATCCACGACATCGTCACGTCGCGGCACGCCTTCGCCGTCTACACCCTCATGGCCCAGCTTTTCGGCGTGCGCGCGATTGTCGTCAATGACGTCGCTTTCACGCCCGACCTGCCCGCGATGCTCCGCGCCGTCACGCCACAGACGCGCCTGATTTTTCTCGCCTCGCCCAACAACCCGACCGGCACGCGCGTCACAAACGAGGCGCTGGCTGATTTCCTGGCGAAACTCCCACCGCATGTCATCGCCGTCTTCGACGAAGCCTACTACGAGTTTCTCGACAACGCGCCCGACACGGTCGGCTATGTGAAGCAGGGCGCACGGGTCGTTCTCATGCGCACCTTCTCGAAAATCCAGGGCCTTGCCGGTCTGCGCATCGGGTACGGACTCGCCCCGGCGGAGATCGCCAACCTGCTCCAGCGCGCGCGCCAGCCGTTTAACGCCAACGCCATCGCCCAAGCCGGGGCCATCGCGGGACTCACCGACATTGAGCACCAGCAGAAGACGAAGGCCATCACCGACGAGGGCCGGCGCATCGTTGAGGAGGCCTTCGCGCGGATGGGACTGAAGTACGTCCCTTCGTGCGCGAATTTCGTCCTGGTGAACGTCGGAAATGCGGCGGAGGTCTTTCAGCGCCTGATGAAAAAGGGCATCATTGTCCGCTCGATGGTGAGCTATCATCTGCCTGAATACATCCGCGTCAGCATCGGCACGCCGGAACAAAACGCGCGCTTCCTCGCGGAGCTTCCCGGCGCATTGGAGGGATTGGTTCCCTTCACGCCAATGGCAGCCACATTCGAAAATCCCGGCGCAGGGCCTGCGCCGGCTACCTTTTAACATATGAACTTCGGCACCGTCACTATTCTCGGCCCCGGCCTTATCGGCGGGTCGCTCGCTCTCGCGCTGTCCGAACGCGGCCTCGCGGACAAGCTGGTGATTTATGCGCGCAGGGATGCCGCATTTCCGGACATCAGGGCCAAGCTTCCGCAGGCGGAGCTCACCACCGACGTCAACGCCGCAGTGCGCGACGCCGACGTGGTTGTGCTTTGCGTGCCGATCGAAACGATGAAGGCGCTGGTGAAACAATTCGTCGGTTCTCTGAAACCGACCGCGCTCGTCACGGATGTCGGCAGCGTCAAAGAGAGTGTGGAAAATGAAATTGCCCCCCTGCTTCATGGCAAGGCATTTTGGATCGGCAGCCATCCGATGGCGGGCAGCGAACAGGCCGGATTTGCCATCGCGCGCGCTGATTTATTTGATGGCGCCACCGTCATCGTCACTCCAACCGAGCAGACCTCGCGCGAGACACATTATCGCGCCGAAAAATTCTGGACGGCGCTGGGAGGCCGCGTGGTTGCTTACTCTCCAATCGTTCACGACATCAGCGTGGCTCAGGTCAGCCACCTTCCCCATCTTTTGGCGGCTGCTCTTGTCGATCATGTGCAAAACGCCGAACCCGATGCGCTCGGATTGGTGGGCGGCGGATTTCGGGATTCCACGCGGATTGCCGCGGGATCGCCCGAACTCTGGGTTGAAATTTTATCCGCCAACTCAAAAGCGCTCGCCCACGCCCTTGAGCCCTTCATCCAAAAACTGGATGATCTCAAGGGCTGTCTTAAAGACGCTGATTTGGAGCGACAGAAACAACATTTGCTGGAGTTGCTCAAAGATGCTCAAGATGTGCGCTCGAAAATCCCGGATACCCGCCCAAAAAATTCATGAGCCACCCCACATCGACCCTCACCGTTCGGCAGGCGCGCGCGCTCGGCGGCGAAATCAGCGTCCCCGGCGACAAAAGCCTCTCGCATCGCGCCGTGCTTTTCTCGGCGCTGGCCGATGGCCGCACCGTCATCGACGGCTTCCTGCCTGGTGAGGATTGCGTCTGCACCATGCGCGCGCTTCAGGCCATGGGCTGCGGCATTGAGACGGTTTCCAAAACGCGCCTGATTGTTACCGGCGTCGACGGCAAACTCCAACCGCCGCTCGAACCGCTCGACTGCGGCAACTCCGGCACCGCCATGCGCCTGATGGCCGGTGTCCTGGCGGGACAACCCTTCGCCAGCCGCCTCGTCGGCGACCCCTCTCTCTCGGGCCGGCCCATGAAACGCATCGTCGATCCCCTGCGCCTCATGGGTGCCAAAATCGCGGGCCACGGCGACAAGCAAACCGCCCCGCTCGAAATCGAAGGCCGTCCGCTCACGGGCATCGACTACACACTGCCCGTCGCCAGTGCGCAGTTGAAGTCGTGCCTTCTGCTGGCCGGACTTTTCGCCACCGGCACCACCAGCATCACCGAAAAGACACTCTCGCGCGACCACACCGAGCGCCTTCTCGCTCATTTCCACGCGCCGCCCGTCATCGAACCCAATCCCAATGGCGAGGGCCGGACGATCCGGGTGCGTGGAGGATCGAGGCTTCACGGCCAGGACTTCAACGTGCCGGGCGATTTCTCCTCGGCTGCGTTCTGGATCGCCGCCGCCGCCGCCATGCCCGGTGCGGACCTCACCATCACCAACCTCGGACTCAACGGCACCCGCACCGGCCTGCTCAGTGTCCTGCTGCGGATGGGTGCGCATATTCACGAGGGCGTTTCGGAATCCACCTGCGAACCGTTTGGCACGGTCCGCGTTTACGGGCGCAAACTGCGCGCCACGAAAATCTCCGGCGCAGAAATCGCCAACGTCATCGACGAGCTGCCCATCATCGCCGTCGCCGCCGCGTTGTCCGAGGGCGACACTGAAATCCGCGATGCGCGTGAATTACGCGTGAAGGAAACCGACCGGATCGCCGCGATGGCCACCAACCTGCGCGCCTTCGGCGTGCCCGTCACCGAAGTTGACGACGGCATGACCGTTCATGGCGGCTTTCCGCTCACCGGCGCGCGCGTCGACAGCTTCGGCGATCACCGCATCGCGATGGCCTGCGCCGTACTCGGCCTCTTCTCCAAGGACGAAACGACCATCAGCGACACCGCCTGCATCGCGACTTCCTACCCGACCTTTCAGGACGACCTCAACAAGGTCGCCACCTTCAATGAGGGCGGGCTGGCGTCGCTGCTCTCCGGGAACCGATAGCCTGCGCATGCGGAGCTTTGAGCAAGCTCGCCATTCTAGGGAGTTGTTCCAGGAAGCGGTTCGTGTTGATGCTCATTTTCATGGAGCATGGGCACGGTAATGCGAAACGTGGTTCCGTCCGGCTCAGAAGATTCTAAAACGACGGTTCCTTGCAAGTATCGTTCCGTGAGCAGGCGAACGCTGTAAGTGCCGATACCGCGTCCAGTTCCTTTTGTCGAAAAGCCCCGTTGGAAAATCTGGTGTTGGACTTCCGGCGGGATGACGCCGGGATTGTGGCACCAGAAAACATTGCCAGCCTCCTCGATGCGAGCCCCCAAGGTGATGGTGCTGCCCGGGCCACTCGCTTCCAAAGCGTTTTTAAGCAAATTAGCGAGAGACCGGCTCAGCAGCGCCCCGTCGCTTATCAAGTCAAAATTACGGGTCCCGTGGGCGATGACAATTTTTTTTCTGGCAGAGAGATTGTGATTTCGCAATTGGCTTACGGCGGATTTGATGACTTCAAGGGCGTGGAGGGGAGTGAGGGATACGCCGAGTTCGTTGTTTTCGGCGGCAAGAAGAGTCTGCTGGCTCTTGATTTCACCAATGAGTGTTTCGGCGACGTCGTGGAGGGTGGCACTCAATTCGTTATCCATGACCGCTTCACCGTCGAGCAGTTCCGCGATAGAGCGAACGCCGTGAGCGGCGTTGAGAATGTCATGGAAGAAGATGCGTTCGAGAACCCTGCGGCGTTTTTCGTTGCTTATGTCGGTCGCGATGACCAGGACATAGTTGACGGTGTTCCATGTGAAGGGGCTGGCCCAGACGCGCAAATCAAAGGCTTCGATGCCTTGAGCGGAGAGTCGGCAATCGCGGGTGATGGGATCGCCGGAGAAAGCGGTGAGGATGGTGCTGACGATGCCGCAGGTAGCGCATGCCTGGCCTGTGCCGCATCCGGAAGGCGCGAATGCAACGCGTTCACAATTGAGGAGTTCTCCGGGGCGCAACCCAACGACGCTGGCCATGAAGTGGGCCGAGCCGACTTCGCGCATCTTGCGATTGGCAAAAATGATCTGCCGGTTTCTGTTGAGAATCATGACGAAGTCGGGCATGGCATCGAGCAACGGCAGGAGGCTGTTGTCGTGGGTAAGGGAGAGGACTTCGCGCGAGATTTCGTCGGCGCTGGATAGCTCCGGGCTGGCAAAACACGTGGCCGCCTGACCTGTTGTGAGGTTGTTCATTGGGGCGTGGCTATAGCGAGGGGGGGCACCTCACCCAGAGGGGCGGTGTGTTACTCAATAATAATATCGGACTTTGCCCTATAAAACTTTATCCAAAATGTCCAATAGACGTTTGGATAACATTCTCTCCACATGGGAGTTACGATGGAGGTCACACAAAAAAGTGGATGCAGTTCACACCGAAAGGGGTTTTGCCCCCTGCCCTCTCGCCTCGCAGACTGAAAAAAGGGGGCATGTTTTAGGATGGCGGATGAAGGCAGGTTTTGAAGCTGATAAGATGCCCCTCTCTTCACGGCGCACGCGATAGTGAGCACGGAGCGGAGGAGATCAGGGTCAGGACGGAGTCTGACCCTCCAGGGCAGGGTTGCCGCAGACAAGGAGTTGCCACGGGGACGGAAGTGCGCCAAGTTATCGGCACACATGGACGACTCGGCAATGCAGGAGCGATATCGCGCGTTGTTGCTCGCTGCGCGGAACCTCTTCTCCCTGACGAGCCTGGATGACCTGGTCGAGAACATCCTGAAGTATTCGTGCACGATGATGCAGGCAGAGGCGTGCTCGATGTTTTTGCCGGACCGCAATACGCGCGAGCTGGTGATACACTCGGCGCGCGGCAAGGAGGACGCGATCCATTATTTTCGCATTCCGTGGGACAAGGGCGTCGCGGGAACGGTCTTTCAGGAGCGCAAGTTCATGCGGATCGACGATGCGCTGAATGATCCCCGGCTGCTGCGGGTGACGAACGCGAAGACGGGGCTGGTGACGCGCTCAATGCTGTGCGCGCCGCTGCTCGACAAGAACGAGTGTTTCGGTGTGCTGCAGGCGCTCAATCCCATCGACCGGAGGGTGTTTACGCGGCTGGACCAGGATATTTTCGAGGGACTGACGAACATCGTCACGGGCGCGCTGGTGCGCTTTGACCGGGAAACGAAGATCGACCGCGAGGCGAAACTTGCGCAGGAAATGGCGATGGCGCTGGAAATCCAGAAGTCCTACTTGCCTCCCGAGGAGCTGTGCCTTGCGCGCTCGGAGATGCGGGTGCGGTACCGTCCGGCGCGGACGATTGGCGGCGATTTTTATGCGTCGATCGCGCTGCCGGACGACCGGCTGCTGGCGGCGCTGGGCGATGTGAGCGGCAAGGGGATTCCGGCGGCGCTGACGACGGCGCAGATCACGACGGAGATGAATGCGCTGGCGCCGTTCGCGGAGGACGGCGGGCTGGAGGGTTACGTGAACGCGCTGAACAAGGAGCTTTGCAAACGGCTCGCCTCGGGCCGCTTCGCCGCGACGACGTTTCTGCTCCACGATCCGAATCGCGAGACGATGGAGGTGATTTGCGCGGGACAATTCGAGCCGTGGCGCTGGCACAATGAGAAGTGGGAACAGGTGGACGTACCGCACTCGCTGGCGCTGGGCATTTTTTCGGGGCAGAAATTCACGACAACCGTGCTGCCGGCGTTGCCGGGAGAAAAGTGGCTCCTTTTCAGCGACGGGATCAACGAGGGACGGAGTGTGACCGGCGAGGAATTTGGCATCGACCGCCTTCGCACGGGCCTCGGAACGGCGGGCCATGCGACGGAGGTACTGAACCGGGCGTGGAGCAGTTGGGAGAATTTTGTGGATGGCGAGCATCAACATGACGACGCGTGTCTCGCGCTTATTCTGCTGAAGCCGCCGGGGACGTTGGAGATCGCCTCCGCGCCGAGCAACTGCAAGAGGTGCCGGGAATTCATCGAAGCGTGGGCCCTGACGGCGGGCTTCTCCGACCTGGAAAGGGGTCTCATCGTGCTGGCCGCCGACGAAGCGGTGACGAACATCATCCGGCACACGTATTCAAGCGCGCCGGACAAGCCCATTCATTTATCAGCGAAAATCACCGGGGGGCATCTGCATTTGTGGATGCGCGATTACGGGCCGCCCGTGGATGCGGCAAAGCTGAAGGGGCGCGAGCTGGAGGACGTCAAGCCGGGCGGGTTGGGGCTCAATTTGCTGAAAAACACCTTCACCACGGTGGAACATTCTCCCTTGCCGGATGGCAACGAGTGGCATCTGGCGAAACCGCTGGCGGCGTGATCTAAAAATCATTGCTTCCGGGTTATTGGCGAAGAATGATCTCCGTATGCAGATCAACCAAGTTGCCGCGCAGCTTTACACTTTGCGGGACCATCTCAAAACTCCAGCCGACATCGCCACGACCTTGAAGAAAGTCGCGGCGATCGGCTACCGGGCGGTTCAAGTCAGCGGCATGGGGCCGATCGATGAGGCCGAATTGCTGAAGATACTCAACAGCGAGGGGCTGACGTGCTGCGCGACTCACGAACCGGGGCTTCGCATTCTGGACGAGACGGCGCAGGTGATTGAGCGGCTCCAAAAGCTGAATTGCCGCTATACGGCTTTTCCGCATCCCGGGGCGGTCGATTTTCGGCAGGCGGATCAGATCGAAACTTTGGCGAAAAAACTCGATGCGGCTGGCGCGGCGATGGCGAAAGCGGGGCTGGTACTGACGTACCACAATCACGCGATTGAATTCGTTCACTACCAGGGACGGCCTGTGCTCGAATATATTTACGCCGCGACCGATCCCCGCCACCTCCAAGGTGAGATCGACACGTACTGGATCCAGGCGGGCGGCGGCGATCCGGTGGCGTGGTGCCAGAAGCTGAAGGGGCGGCTGCCGCTTTTGCATTTGAAGGACTACGGCTGGTCGGCGGAAGGCAAGCCGTACTTCGCGGAGATCGGACGGGGAAATCTCAACTGGCCTGCGATTATCACCGCAGCGGAGGCTTCGGGCTGCCAGTGGTTCATCGTCGAGCAGGATGTCTGCCCGGGCGATCCTTTCGAGAGCCTGGCGATCAGCTTCCGGTATCTTCAGGAAAAATTGACGAAGTGAGGGAAATGGAATTTCGCGGGGAGCAGGAGAACGCTCCAAAATAGAGTTTGGGAGCGAGGTCTGTACGCATGATATTTTGATTTCGTCGGGGCGCGCGTCTTTTTCTGATGGTTTGCTTATTGGCTATCAGTGTTATTCTTAAGGAATGGATTTAAACAAATTCACCGAACAGGCGACGGCAGCCCTCGGTGCCGCGCAGGAAGAAGCCACGCGGCTTGGCAACCAGGCAGTAGACGTCGAGCATCTTTTTTACGCGCTGCTGACGCAGGAAAACGGACTCATTCCACGCCTGTTCGAGCGGCTGAAAATTTCGACTGATCTTCTTCTCTCCAAAACACAGTCGGCACTGGACCGTATTCCGAAGGTGAGCGGTTCCGGCGCGCCGGGACAGACCGGCATTACGCACCGGCTCAACCAGCTTCTCGTGCGCGCGCAGGACGAAGCGAAAAAACTCAAGGACGATTATGTCTCGGTCGAGCATCTTGTTTTGGCGATGTTCAACGAGCCGAAAGAGAGCGAGATCGCCCGGTTTTTCCGCAGCGCCAGCCTCACGCGCAATATCTTCCTCACCGCCATGCAGGAGGTGCGCGGCAACCAGCGCGTCACCAGCCAGAATCCCGAGGCGACCTACGAGTCGCTGCAAAAATATGGCCGAGACCTGACCGCGCTTGCCCGCCAGAACAAGCTCGATCCGGTCATCGGACGCGACCAGGAAATCCGCCGCACCATCCAGGTCCTTTCGCGCCGCACGAAGAATAATCCCGTGCTTATCGGCGAACCTGGCGTTGGCAAAACGGCCATCGTGGAAGGACTCGCACAGCGGATCGTCGCGGGGGATGTGCCGGAAAGTTTGCGCGAAAAAAAGATCATCGCGCTCGATCTCGCCGCGCTGATCGCCGGGGCGAAATTCCGGGGCGAATTCGAGGAGCGGCTCAAGGCCGTGCTTCAGGAAGTCGTCAAGGCGGCGGGTCAGATCATTCTTTTCATCGACGAAATTCACACGATGGTCGGCGCGGGGAAAGCCGAGGGCGCGATGGACGCGGGCAACATGCTCAAGCCGATGCTGGCGCGCGGGGAGCTTCATTGCATCGGCGCGACGACGCTCGATGAGTACCGCAAATATATCGAAAAGGACGCGGCGCTGGAGCGACGCTTCCAGCCGGTGCAGGTCGACGAGCCAAGCGTTGAGGACACGATTTCGATTTTGCGCGGCCTGAGCGAAAAATATCAGGTGCACCACGGCGTGCGAATCCAGGACGCCGCGCTGGTCGCCGCCGCAGTGCTGTCGCATCGCTACATCACCGACCGGTTTCTGCCCGACAAGGCAATCGATTTGATGGACGAAGCCGCAGCGAAATTGCGGACGGAAAATGAATCGATGCCGGAGGAACTCGAAAATCTCGATCGGCGCGTGACGCAACTGGCCATCGAGCGCGAGGCGCTGAAAAAGGAAAAGGATGCCGCGTCGAAGGAACGGCTCGCCGCATTGGAAAAGGAAATCGCGAATGTGCAGGCCGAGCGGGACAAGCTGAAGGCCCAATGGCAAAACGAAAAGTCTGCGATCGAGGCGACCGGCAAGCTGCGCGAAGAACTGGAACAGGTCCGCAACCAAATCGAGCAGGCGCAACGCTCGAATGATCTCAATCGCGCGGCCGAACTCCAGTATGGCGTGCTGCCGCAAAAGGAAAAAGCGCTGAAGGATGCGGAGGAGAAAATCACCAATTCGGTGAAGGCGGGCAAGGGCGCGCCGAGGCTCGTGCAGGAAGAGGTCACCGCCGACGAAATTGCCGGGATCGTCGCGCGCTGGACCGGCATTCCTGTCGCGCGGCTGCTCGAAGGCGAGCAGGAAAAGCTGCTCCGGCTCGACGCGATTTTACACGAGCGGGTCATCGGCCAGGACGAGGCGGTGCAGGCCGTCGCCGACGCGGTGATTCGCGCGCGGGCCGGGCTGAAGGACCCGAAGCGGCCCATCGGCTCGTTTATTTTTCTCGGCCCGACCGGCGTGGGCAAAACGGAGTTGGCGCGTGCGCTGGCCGAATCGATGTTCGACAGCGAGGAGAACATGGTGCGGCTCGACATGAGCGAGTACATGGAGAAGCATGCCGTGTCGCGCCTGATTGGTGCGCCTCCCGGTTACGTCGGTTACGACGAGGGTGGCCAACTCACCGAAGCAGTGCGACGCAAGCCCTACTCGGTCGTGCTTTTCGACGAGATCGAGAAGGCGCACGTCGATGTCTTCAACACGCTGCTGCAAATCCTCGACGACGGACGGCTCACCGACAGCCAGGGGCGGACGGTTGATTTCAAAAATACGATCATCATTATGACGTCGAACATCGGGTCACGTTATTTGATCGAAAACGCGTCGGAGAAAAGTGGCGAGATCGCGGAAAAGACACGCGACCTAGTGATGGCCGAGATGCGCGCGCATTTCCGGCCCGAGTTTCTGAATCGCGTGGACGAGATCGTGCTCTTCAAGCCGCTGACGCTGGCGGAAATCGAGCGGATCGTGGAGTTGCAGCTGAACTTGCTGCGCACGCGCTTGGCCGAGCGGCATATTGAATTGGAACTCACCGATGCGGCGAAGGAGCTTATCGCGCGGCGCGGGTACGATCCGGTTTATGGCGCGCGGCCGCTCAAGCGGATCATTCAGCGCGAGCTGGAGACGAAGCTGTCCCGCGCGCTGCTAAAGGGCGAGATCACGGATAATTCACGCGTGGAGGTTGTCGCGACGAAAGGCGAGCTGGAATTCAAGTCGAAAGCGCTTGGCGCGAAGGCGGGGAAGTAGAGTGCCAGTCCGTGACTACATCACAAACGAATTGCCTTACTGCAAGAGGCGCGGATACTTAGAGCATGAAGTCCTTGGCTCCATCAACAAATTCGTTGATCCGGCTCAAACCGGAGCTTGAGAATTTCTGCCGCAATCGTCCCATTGCCCGGCTGGAAGTTTTCGGTTCTGTTGCCCGAGGCGAGGAAAGTACGGACAGTGATCTGGATTTGCTGGTGACGTTCGCGCCGGGTACGCCCCAAGGAATGGCTCATTTTGCTTTTGTGGATGAACTCGAAAAAGAACTGGAACGCTTGCTTGGATGCGAAGTTGATCTCATCGAGCGTGAAGCGCTTGAACAAAATCCGAATCCGATGTGGAAAAAACTGATCTTTTCCGACGCCAGGGAACTTTATGCTGCCGGATGAACAGGAAGCCCTTCTCGGCGACATCCTGATCTACGCAAAGAAAATTCTCGCGTTCACTCAAGGCGTTTCCCGAGAAGCATTCGCTGCCAACGATGAAAAGCAATTAGCGGTCATTCGTTGTTTAGAAATCATTGGTGAGGCAGTCAATCACCTTTCTCCGGAAGCGCAAAAGGAACTCTCTTCCGTTCAACTTCGGCTCATTCGGGGCATGCGAAATCGTTTGGCGCACGATTATCGAAACGTCAGCATGGGGATCGTTTGGGATACGATTGCACACGATCTCGTTCCGCTTGTCCGGACGCTCGAATCCCGGTTAAACAAGGGAAACTAGCTCTCTCGCAAAATTAGTTTTTCGGCAGTGCTGCAAGTGTTGGAGATTTTTCTTTCCTCCCAAGCCTCGCGGCCATAGACCTCACTCTTGGCAGTCGGTTTCGATCGAAGGCGGCTGCAAAAACTCAACCAAGGGAACACCATGGCGGAACAAATTCCAGGCGCGGAGAAAAAAATCACGGCGGGCATATTGGGTATTTTGCTGGGCGGATTGGGCATTCACAAATTCTACCTCGGCTACTCCAAGGCGGGAACGATCATGCTTCTTGTGTCGCTGCTGACATGCGGCATTTGTTATCCGCTCATGCACCTTTTCGGCCTGATCGAGGGCATCATCTACCTGACGAAGACGGACGAGCAATTCGTCGCCACTTACGTCAACGGCAAGAAAGAGTGGTTTTGATACCGTGACGCGGCTTTTCTTCCGGCCCGCGATTCATCGTGCTGGAATTGGGCCTCGTCCGTGCTAGTTCTTGATTTATGCCATGGTATTACGCAGGCCCTGATGCCAAGCCGGTCGGTCCGGTAACGTTAAACGAGCTGCACGCCTGCCGTGTGCGGGGAATCGTCACGCCCGAAACCTACGTCATCGAGCACACGGGCCAGCCGGGTGAAAACTGGGCTTGGAAACATTATCAGGACGTGTTTCCTGCGAGCCCCAACCTGCCTCCCGTCCCGCCGCTCGCCCAACCGCCTGCCGCGCCCGCGCCGACGCCCGCTCCATCCACATCCCAGCCGCACCCTCTTTTTCCCTCGGCGGCGCCCATTCCAAACCGGCAATCGGTCTTTCCGCCCACGGCGCGTCCCGACCCCTATTACAACACGAAACCGACGAACAGCTTGTGCGTGTGGGGATTCGGGCTCGGATTGGCGGGCTGCATTTTATCCCTGGCCTGCGGGGTGGGAGTGCTTCCGGCATTGGTCGCGCTGCCCTTGTGCATCATGGGGCTGACGCAGGTGCAGAAGCGCCGCGAGCAGTCGGGCCACGGCCTGGCGATTGCCGGCTTGATCCTGGCTGGCGTGGCGGTGCTGATTTCGCTGATCATTATTATTTGTTGGGCTGTGCCGCTGATCAAGGCGCATGGACTGACCGTGACGGAACAGACCTCCAATGATTCGGAGTGACATGACGCCCGTTTGTTCACCCGCGACGGAGACGGACTCCAATTCGCATGGAACGCGGCTTTCGACGCGCGCACAAATCGTGCTGGCGGCGTGCGCCTGCGGAGGTGCCTCGGCGTTTCTCTACGCGGTGGACCCGAATCGCCATGCGGTTTACCCACAATGCCTGCTTTATAACGCGACCGGCATTTACTGCGCGGGCTGCGGTGCGACGCGCGCGATCCATGCGCTGCTCCACGGGCGCGTGATCGAAGCCCTGCACGACAACGCGCTTTTCGTCACGGTGCTGCCGTTGCTGCTTTTCGTGGTGGGCTCTTACATGCTGACGGCCTGGAACGCGAATGCGTGGCCGCAAGTTCACGTCGATGGCGGCAGGCTGACGCGGAGGGGGATCGGGATCGCGCTGCTTTTGATCGGGTTTATGGTCGCGCGCAATTTGCCGGGCTGGCCCTTCGAGTGGCTGAGGCCGGTGGGGTAGAGCATTCCAACTTATCGTGCACAGATTCGGTCGCAACTCCGAAGGAGTTGAATCATTCAGCCCAGGGTTGATGCGTAAGCGTCTACCCTGGGTTATCTCGCCTC
>Ga0302319_10002385_pt1 | contig 40724 bp, 37 predicted proteins | sample Bog_T0_2_FD_203319 | JGI IMG/M metagenome (GOLD analysis project Ga0302319, IMG submission 203319) | Peat permafrost microbial communities from Stordalen Mire near Abisko, Sweden - Bog_T0_2 | ecosystem: Environmental > Terrestrial > Soil > Wetlands > Peat | place: Sweden: Abisko, Stordalen Mire... | reverse complement strand
AATATCTCTACGACGGCAAGCAGATCGCCCGCGCCGGCCTCGAAGACCATTTCTGCGGCAAGCTGCTCGGCCTGCCCATGGGCTGCGACGTCTGCTACACCAACCACGCAGAGGCCGACCAGGACGACATGGACACGCTGCTTACGTTGCTCGGCGCAGCCGGAGTCAACTACATCATGGGCGTCCCCGGAGCCGACGACGTGATGCTGAACTACCAGAGCACCAGCTTTCACGACGCGCTCTATCTTCGCCGCGTCCTCGGCCTCCGCCCTGCACCGGAGTTCGAGGCATGGCTCAGCGGGGAAGGCTTTCAGCGTCTCACCCTCGAAGCCAATCATCCCGAAAGGCTGCTCACGGGATGAGACCGCATTGTTTAGAGCGATCGGGCACTCCTATAATCGCGGAGTTCTCCAAGAAACGAGGAATGAACAATGGAATGGAATCTGGATGCCTTTCTAAACGGGCAGGAGTGGTCTCACAGTTGCGCGCGAAAGTCACTGCCCGTGCTCGTCGCAAGAGCCGAGAAATATCGCGGACGCCCAGATGCAGAAATCCCCGATTTCACATACGGCGACCTTGCTGCTGAGGTCGCAAGTCGAAGGTATGCAAAGCCAATCAAGCAGGCACTCGGGAGCATTGGCTATGCCCTCAAGGCGCTAGAAGAGAGGCGGGATTGGAAGTTTGGAAAAATTCCGCCGATTCAGCTCCTGGTCTGGTCAAGAGGGAAAGGCAGCTTCGGCGATAGCGCATTCAGCTTCGTCGATATCAAAAAAAAAGAAGCGCGGGCAATGTCGCTAGAAGATCGTAGGTCTACCGCCGCAAGTATCCGGGGAAAAATTTTGAAGTACCCCCATTGGCGAGATGTCTTAGCAAAGCTGGGGCTTAAGCCGCTTACCCTTGACCTTCCTGAAATCGCGGAAGTAACGGCCGAGTTGGAAGCGGGCCGCGGTGGTCCCGAGAGTGAAGAGCACAAGCGTCTGAAGCACTACATAGGCCGCCACTACCATTTGGCAGGGATAAAGGGCAGATTCGCGGCGAACTTCGAAGAGGAGTTCATGTCTGGCGATAAAGTCGACGTTATGCTGGATGACGCGGAAAAGCGGCAGCGGATTTGCATCGAGGTTAAAAGCCGAGTTAGTCAGTACGCGGACCTCATGCGAGGAATCTTCCAGTGTGTCAAATACCGCGCCATTCTCGCGGCCCAGGAGAGTTACGAACTGAAGCGCAACAAGGCACACCGGCTGCGAAAGCTCCGGACATTCCTGGTAACCGAAAACGAACTGCCAGGGAACTTAAAGGAAGTCTGTAGCATCCTGGACGTGAATGCGATCGCCGTCAAAGTGCCAGCAAATTTTAGGATTCCAGTTGGATGAAGAGAGATGGAAAAGAAATCGCCCCCAATACTGGCGCTTGGGTCAGGCACCTCCGCTCGCTCACCCCGGCCCGCGTCGGCCTCGCCCGCACCGGCGTGAGCCTTGAAACCCACGACCTGCTTGATTTTCAACGCTGCCACGCCCAGGCCCGCGACGCCGTCAACAGCCGTCTCCAAGCCGCCGCGCTGGCCGCGACATTATCCGAGATTACTTGCGCTGAAGTCCTCAGCCTTCACTCCGCCGCACCTAACCGCACCACCTATTTGCAGTGTCCCGACCTCGGCCGCATTCTCGACGAACCCAGCCGCAATCTGCTCACCCGCCGCGCGCCCGCCGATTCGGAAACGAGCGCTCTCGCCCTCATAGTCGCCGACGGCCTCTCCGCGTTAGCCGTCGAGCGCCACGCCGCACCGCTGATAGAAGCACTGCTCACGCCCCTCACCGGATGGCAGCTTGCGCCGCTTTGTGTCGTCGAGCAAGCCCGCGTAGCCATCGGCGACGAAATCGGTCTCGCCCTCGGCGCGCAAATCTCCGTCGTCCTCATCGGCGAGCGTCCCGGCCTCAGCTCGCCCGACTCGCTCGGCGCCTACATCACCTGGAATCCGCGCCCCGGCCGCACCGACGCCGAACGCAACTGCATCTCCAACATCCGCGCAGAAGGTCTCAGCTACGGGCAAGCCGCCGCCCAACTGGGCTACTATCTCACTGAGGCCCGCCGCAGGCAACTCACCGGCGTCGCCCTCAAGGAAGAACCGCATCGGCTGAAAGAGGATTGACTGAAGATGAAGCGTTGGCTGCAGCGCATCGTGATCGTCCTGGTCGCAGGCTTCGTTATCCTGTACGGCGGCGACTGGGTCGTATTCAAATTGCGCGGCTCACCCTCGTCTACAGTTACCGTGAACCAGTATCAGACCGTCGCCCTCAAGGGCAACAAAATCGAGTATGACTGGCTAGGCACGGCCGACGTCCCCTGCTCCATTTCGCTATTTCCTCAAGGCGGCCAAAGCCCCTGCTGGCGCCTGCGCCGCAACCCCAACCAGACCACAAACCTTTAAGAACCTGTCCAAGAACTGGAATTTGCCCACTTCGAAACCGGCACAAATGCTCCGTGCCCCATCCATTCGCGCTTTTTTGCGAATGGGTGGGAGACCAACAACCTTGACCCGCCTCTTTTAACTCCGTTTCCGAACACAAGCCCAGCGCACAATTCCCAATTCCGAATCCCTCCTCAAATCCTCCCCTCGCTCCGACAATCACACCGACCCGTGACCTGAATCACCATGTTCTGTCAGAACAACCCGCTAGCATCGTGAAGTCTTTCCCAGCAGGCAGCCACGATGTATCACCGCACCCAGAACGAGAACGGCAGTTACAACACGCGCTGCCTCGACTGCTTCATGACCATTTCTTCCAGCGTCGAGACGGAAGAAGAGCTTGCAACGCGTGAGCAAAACCACATCTGTCCCGAGAAAGCTTTGGCTGATCTGCTGGCACAGGAGAGATCTCTCGTCGCCCGGGCCCAGCTCAATTAGGGAGCCGCAGATTAAGTCGCCGCTTTGAAAGGGCACGACCGGGGTACCCTCTGGGTCGCGTGCCGAGGGCGGCTCAAAGTGAACGAGGGCTTTAGCCCCTGCGGGAAGGTTCACTTCATCGGGATGCTTTTTCAGAGGTGCATAGGCTCCTCACTCCCCGTCTTCATCGCTGCGTCGACTCTGCACTCGGTTCGAGAAGCGCCTTATTGCATCCGCGCCTGGTCCCGCAATTGTCTTGCGGCAGCTTCGAGAAATGTCTCCACGCTCACCCCGGCAGGCATCTCCAACCCCGACTTCGCCTGAACCGCCGCCGCAATCCGCGCCGCCAGCGCCTGCCGTGTAGCCATGCTCATGTCCAGCCGCCGCGAAAAGAACCCCTCCAGCACCTCCAGGTCCCCCGAAGTGAGTTTCGCGATTCCCGTCGCCGCAAGCGTAACCGCCAGGTGCGGCTCCGGAATGGCCGCGTTGCCGGAGAAAAGCTGCGCCGTAAACGTGCGCGACCCCGTATCGCCCCACAGCGGACTCTCCGCCTCCCGGTCGCGCACCACCAGCGTCCCCGCCGCCAGGTCCCCCAGCCGCTGGTGCTGCCGCGTTACAAACATCGTGATCACGCCCACCGCATAAAAAAACGGCAACTGATCCACATACCGCACCAGGTTGCGCGCCATCGACTCCACCAGCCCGATCGACCGCCCCGAGCGCTGAATCACGCGAATCTTCGCCACCCGCTTGCCCGGCGTCCGCCCGTTCCAGAAAGCCTCAAACAGCGTGAAATATCCCCAGTTGAACAGGAAGAAAACAAAGATCACGATCGCTTCCGCCCACTGCGCCGAAATCCTGTTGAAGTGATAAAGCGCCGGCAAAAGCAGGAAGGCGAGAAAATACACGATCACCATCCCCGCGCCCCAGATCAGGTAGTCCACCAGCAGCGCGATGAATCGGCTGCCGATGCCCGCCAGCGGCAGTTCGATCGCCACCAGCTCCGGCGTATCGATGCTAAGCTGGTCAGAACTCAGGTCCCTGCCAACGTCCATGGCTCAAATCCTCTCCAACCAGTGGATCGCGAAGCGCCGGCCCCACTGGGACCGCCTCGCCTCCCTGCTGGCGCAATCCGACACCAGCGGTCTCGCCCAGCTTTCCCGCGCCGAGCTTCAGGAGATGGCCCTGCTCTACCGCCAGGTCGCCGCCGACCTCTCCGTCCTGCGCCAGGACTCGACCGCCCGCACCTACGCCGTCCACGTCAATCAATTGCTGGCTCGCGCCCACCATATCATCTATTCCGGCCGCAAGACGAATCTGCGCACCCTCTACCTCTTCCTGCGCGACGAGTATCCCGCCGTCTTCCAGCGCCAGCTCGGCTACGTGCTGGCCTCGGTAGCCGTCACCGTCGCCTTCGGCATCCTCGGCGCCGTGCTCACCGCCGCCCGCCCCGAGTTCATGCGCCACGCCATTCCTCCGGAGATGATCGCCACCATGGAGCGCCACCAGATGTGGACCGAGTCCATCGTTAGCGTCGCCCCCAAAGAGACCAGCCACATCATGACCAACAACCTCTCCGTCAGCTTTGTCACCTTCGCCGGCGGCATCGTCTTCGGCCTGGGAACGCTCTTCTCCCTCTTTCAAAACGGCATGATGCTGGGAGTCATCGGCGTCGCCTGCCATCAATACGGCATGTCCATCCTGCTGTGGAGCTTCGTCGCCGCCCACGGCTCGCTCGAGCTGCCCTCCATCCTCATCGCCGGCGGCGCGGGCCTCCGCCTCGGCCACGCCATGCTCTTCCCCGGCAACCTGCGCTGGAAAGACTCTGTCGCCCAGGGCGGCCTTGAAGCCACGCGCCTCGTCTCCGGCATCATCCCATTGCTGGTCATCGCCGGCTGCCTGGAGGGCTTCTTCTCCCCCTCCCACGCCCCCATCTGGCTAAAATTCACCGTCGGCGGCCTGCTCTTCACGCTGCTCAACCTGTGGCTCTTCCGGCCAGTCAAGGTACCGGCGGCGCAAACCGGCGCTTGACTCGATATATACAATGGGAGCAACATGTCCATACAGGGGACGCCCATGGCCGTCAAGCTCACCTCCATCCGCCTCGACACCAAGCTCGCCGACGAAGCCGTCCGCGTCTTCGGCGTCAAATCCCGCACCGAAGCCGTCCATCTGGCCTTGAAAGAAATTATCGGCTTGAAGCGGTTCAAGAAGCTGATGAAGGAATACGGCGGCAAAGGAACCTTCGCCGGACACGATGAGTGACTTCGTTGTCTTCGACACCTCGGTGCTGATCGACCAGATTCGCACCAATTGCCACCTCGTTCGAATGCAGGATCTGGAAGGCGTGGTCCGCAACTCGGCTGTGGTATTTGCTGAGCTCTGGCGCGGTGCCTCAACACCCGTGGATCGGCATGTAATCCAGGCTCTTGAAGAGGGCCATCCCCTTCTCACGCCGACAGAAAAAAACTGGCTCGAATCCGGCCGGCTCCTCTCGAAAATCCACGCCGACCAAGGCTTCCAACCGCACAAGCTCCGCGAGCTTCACTTCGATGTCCTGATCGCTCTCACCGTCCGCGCACACGGCGCGAGCCTCATCACGTCCAACCGCGCCGACTTCGAACTCATCCGCGACTATCGCGACTTCAAGCTGGAAGTCTGGTAGTCGAGGGCTGGAAGTCTGGTAGTCGGGGGGCTCTTTGCCGGCAACCTGCGCTGGAAGGAATCCGCAGCGCGGGGCGGCCTTGAAGCCACACCTACAACCGGTCTCATAAAGGGATCTGTAAAAGGGCACGACCGGGGTATCCTCTGGGTCGCGTGCCGCACACGCCGCAAAAAATCGTTGGGCTTTAGAGGTTGCGGAAAAACCCTCCATCGCCAAGATTTCCGATAGCTTTGTAACAAGGGCACGACTTTAGTCTGGCCGCAAATGCAATAGAATCAGCGTGGGCTTCAGCCCCTGCGGGAAGCTCTTCAAGAAGTCAGCATGGAATGAAGCCTTTTTCCGCAACCTCTTTAGCCCCTGAGGGAAGCTCTTCGCGGTGCAGGAACATTTACGAGACAGCTTCTAGTCTCCGGCATCATCCCTTTATTTATTAGTATTCGCCAACTGCCTGGAAGGCTTCTTCTCCCCCTCGCACGCCCCCATCGAGTGTCCTGTTTCTAAAGTTCATATCAAAAATGAGCTGTCATCCTGAGCGAAAGGGGCCCCAAGCGCTTTTCAGTTTGGGGGTGGTAAGTCGAAGGATCTGCTGTTGCACTTCGGAACTTATGCCATGAACTTTAGGGACACCACACTGGCTGAAGTTCACCATCGTCGGAATGCTCTTCACGCTGCTCAACCTATGGCTCTTCCGCCCCGTCAAAGCACCCGCCGCGCCAACCGCCTGAGGCGACGATCGGTTGCCAGATGCCCACTTTCGCGGGACCCATCCTAATTGGTTCTAGCTTACGATGCAGCGCGTTCGATCACAGACCGAAAGTGCTGCTACAATCCCGCACCCAGGGCGGGGACAAGAGCACATCTCCGCTCGGTGTCCGCCTTATGCAGGGGGCGAATGGAAGAGAATCTAGTCAGACCCTTGGCGACTTTGATCACGCAACAAGCTGGCAACTCGCTCAGCAAGAACTGGATCGGCGGTTGGGTCGGGCAGGTTCAGGATTGACGCATGTCCCGGGAATGGATCACTCGGCAGTTCATCTCCGATTACATCCAGGCTCAGACTTCGTTCCCCATCGACGGTAGCCCTGACACGACCTACGTGGAGGGTAACGAGCCCGAAGCATGTTTTATAAGAAGCCCTGCACACAGCATAAGTTACCAGTTTCTTCCGCCAGGTAGATAGCTTCCCCTCATCCTGATGTCGCAGGATGAACGCACCCGCGTCCACCCCTCCATCCGCCAGATGTTTCTTCTTCAGGATGGCGCGGAAAAGGATCTCATCACACGGGATCGTCGAACTATCAGCGGTCTCGCTCATTCATCCAGCTCAGCCAGCGATATAGAGTCGCCGATCCGAAATTCGGAAGCCCACCATATTCATTCCCGTGTTGCCAGTACAGATACCTTTCCGACAGATTTGCCGGAATTATTGCACGCAACTCGCGGTCCTCCTCTCGCCAACTCAGACGAACGCCTCCCTCATCATCAGATGTTACGTGGGGCTTCTTCCAATTTTGGGCGAGCAGTTTCTTTGGAAAAACTGTCGATTCAAGAATCCAATCAACAACATCCTTGTTGGGCGGAGTCTCGTCCTCTTCGCGGTCTAGCGAGAAAAGTTCATCGACAAATGCGGCGTAGGCCTTGTCGCGATTGTAGAGGCGTATCCACTCAGGCGGATTCCGTCCATCGATGTTGTCCGCCACATATGTTGCTTGACTCGGCGTTCTGTCGAGCGTTGGGGGCACTCCCATAAGATTTGAAGCGTACCCGGAGGTCGTAGAAAATTCTTGAACCTCTGCACATGCCATCAGCGAATCTCCTCTCTCACCAGATCAGTGATACATGCCTCAAAAACCGAATTCTTCACAGCGCGAAGGAGGTTGAAAGTCTCCCAAATCTCGTCTCCCTCAACCTCCTTCGCCGCCTTATCCAATTGTTTGAAGGCTTGAATGTTGAGGACCATCGTTGCGAACCCTTCCTTAATGGGCGGACCCAATCCTTGTCCTACGAATGCCATAACCCGATCCTGATTAGGCCAACTTAGCTGATAGCTCAGATTGTAAGTGTTCACGGTTTGGGGAAGATCCGGTGCAACCTGGATATACGTGCGAAAATAGCGCTCGAACTCGATTTTGTGGGGAACAAATATCTGATTCAGATAGTTGAGTCCGAGGATCTCGATGGTCTCGGGCTGAGCCACCTCGATGTATCTTGTCCAAAGTCGCTTGGCCTCTTGTGAAAATGAATTCCAATCGATGTAGGGTGCCAACCGATTGTGCGTGAATCCGTCTGTCCTGATTTGAAAGACCTGCTTGCGGTCTTCTGACATGTATGAAAACCCCAACGGGGTATTCGAGACCTCACTTTTTGGCAGTGCCTCCGCACCATTCGCACCAGGGACAATCTTGAACTCTATGTTGACCGGACGCTGATGAAGGATCGGATACTTCTCGTCCTTAATGGTTTCGAGAACATCTACGCTTGTTTCCTTTGCTAGCCGCACTCTCACATCAAGGGCGGCTTCTGTGATAGGCGCATTTCGATAGGTTTCAGTACTCATGTTCTCGCCTCTCATAATACTCTGAGGACTCCGAGTCCCGCTTCGAGTTTCTGGCGGTTGACCGCCTTAGAAATGACGGCGGTTACTATTTCATTAACAATCCATCATACTGTCCCTTGGCCGTGCCATCGGTGATGCACCGAACCCGCCATTGAAACTCCGCAGATTCGTATCCATACACGCCCGATGCATCACCCATCCCCTCAAATAGCAAACATCGTGACGCCCCGGAGCCACGCCCCAGCACTGGGCAACCGAGAGCAAAAAAATCCGCCGTCCCCTCAAAAACAGTTGCAGATAATTACCCACCGTTGGCGCACAATCGAATTGGAAACAAAAATGACCCAGAAAGGACGGCGCCTCGAAGATGCATCTTCCAGACATATTTCAAAGAAATATGTACGGCCGTACCAGGGAAATTGACCCCACCCCTCCCCCACTTTCGCTCTAATCGATTGAAAGCAAGGCGATTACGCTCAAAAAACCCAATTTGACCCCTCGAAACAAAGGGCTTACGCTCCCGGAATAGAAGAAAGCGGAGATGTCAAAGACAGGTTCTTACATTTGCAGCGCATGAAAACGACACGTCGAGAGCATTTGCGTACGCTTGGCACGGCAGCATTGGCTTCCACGATGCCGCCATGGGCCGCGTGCCTCGCCTCCGCAGCCGCGCAACAGCCAACCTTGCGCCAAGCCGCCGCCGCCGCCGGCCTCGTCTATGGCTCCTGCAGCGACAACCAATTCACCAGGGAGCCGCCCGCCTATCAAAAGCTCTTCCTTAGCCAATGCGCACTCTACGCGGGCATCCTCTCCTGGCAAGGCATTGCGCCCGACCCTTCGCACGAAGACGACCAACGCGATCCCAACGTCGCCATCGCCCTTGACGCCGGCCTTAAACTCACCGGAGCGCATCTGCTCTGGCATGAGCACACGCCCGCATGGCTCGAATCGCTCCCGCGAGCGCAGGCGCAACAGGCCGCCGCCGCGCACATCCAGCGCATCGCCGGTTTCTATCGCGGCAAATGCTTTTCATGGAATGTCGTCAACGAAGCCATCAACCCACGCGACCACGCCGCCGACGGACTTCGCGTCGACGATCCGCTGCTGCGCGCTCTCGGCCCCGATTTCTTCGAGTCCGCATTTCACGAAGCCCGCGCTGCCGACCCCACAGCTCTTCTGCTCTACAACGATTACGACCTCGAACTCGACACACCCGACCAGCAAGCCCGCCGCACCGCTCTCTTCCATCTGCTCGATCGCCTGCAAAAAGCGCAGGTTCCCATCGACGGCGTTGGCCTCCAATCCCACCTCAAGCTCTCCCATTTCGCCGACTTCCACCAGAAGACCTACCGCTCATTCCTTCACGATCTTTCGCAGCGCGGCTTGAAGATTGTCATCACTGAGCTCGATGTGGACGATCGCACCGCGCCGCCCGCGCAAGGCGAGCGCGACCAGGCCGTCGCCGACATTTACGCCCGCTTCTTAGCCGCAGCGCTCGACGAGCCGTTTGTCGTAGCGCTTGTCACCTGGGGTCTTTGCGATCCCTACAGCTGGCTGAACCACACCAAATATTTTCCCCAATTCGCGCGCCCCGACGGATTGCCCCAGCGCCCCTTGCTCTTCGACGCCCAATTCAGCCCCAAGCCCGCATTCGACGCCGTGCTGCACGCGCTGCGACAGGCGCCGAAGCGCCCACAATTCAAGGCCTTAAATCCGTTTGCGGCGTTTCGGCTCACACCTTCACAAAGATCTTCTTCCGGTACATGATCCAAACCGGCACAAAGCAATAAGCCAGCGTGAAGCAGGAATATGCAAACGCCGCCAGTCCCGGCGTAGGCATGTGGACAAACACGTGCGTTGCCATCCACCACATCGGAGACGAGTGCGTTCCGTAGCCGTCCGGAACCGCGATATGATCCAAAATCCCCGGCACAATCTCGCTGAACATATACGCCGTAATCGCATTCGACCCCAGCACCAGCCACGGATACACCAGCCACTTGCTATCGCCGCGACCCCAGCCCCAAACATCCATAACCAGGTATGAAAGCGTGAGCACCGTCAGCGACCACCCCGCCGCCACCAGCACAAACGAACTCGTCCACATGTTCTTGTTCAGCGGAAACTCAAGCGACCACAGATATCCCAGCGCCAGGCAAGTCACCGCGCCCATCGCCAGCCCTTTGGCCGTTTCCTTCGCCCCCCGCTGGCCGCGCAGCCAAAGCCCTGTCAACACTCCCAGCAAACAAGTTCCAATCGCCGGAAGATTGCTCAGCAGCCCCTCTGGATCGCGCAAATTGTGCGGATCAGCCCCGCCAGATTCAAGATAAAGATGGTGCGGCAGGATCAGCCTGTCAAGCCAGCTCACCAGGTTCATCCTCACATCCATGAATGGAAAATCCCGCCCCGGCATGCCCGCTCCCGGCACCGGAACCCAGCGCAACAGAATCCAGTAGCCCACCAGAGACACCACCAGCGTCACCACCTTCGTGGACACCCGCTGATCCCAGATATAAAACAGCCCCACCACCAGGTAGCAGACCGCGATCCGCTGCAGCACGCCGTAAAACCGCATGTACGGCCAATGGAAGAACGGAAAGTTGTTCACCACCATGCCGAGCGCAAACAGGATTACCGCCCGCTGTACCGTGTGCCACGCAAGCTGCTTCCGCGTAGCTCCGCGCTTCATCCGTGCATGAAACGCAAACACGATCGACGCCCCCACCACAAACACAAACGTCGGAAACACCAGATCTGTCGGCGTCAGCCCGTTCCATTGCGCGTGGTTCATGAAGTGCCATGATCCCGGACCGCCGTTGTTGTTCACCATGATCATGAACGCAATTGTGATGCCGCGCAGCACATCCAGCGAAAGCAGCCGCTGCGCGGGGTTCTGAGTCGTCGCCGGGTTTGTCATCTGGGTCTGGGTTCTCCGCACTGCATGTTCACAAGGATGCCCACTACCCTACGCGCTCCCACCGTCCTTCGCCAAGAGCATTAGGCCGCGCGGCGTCATGCTTCAATCTCTTTTGATGGCCACCGGATGCTTCGGCTGATAAAGCCCGATCTCGCCCCCGCCCGGCAGCCCGATTTTCGTAATCGATCCCCACCGCTCGTTGTGCGACTCCGAGCAATGAACGCCCTTCGCCGCCAGCGCCGCCATCTCCGCCTTCAGATCGTCGCACATGAAATAAAGCTCGTGCTTCCCGTTCTCCTCCGCCGGATGCACCGCAATCTCCCCCGGCGGCAGCGCGAAGATCAGCCAGCCATGCCCCGCATCCACCGACGAAAATCCCAGCACGTCGCGCATAAACCGCCTGTCCGCATCCCCGTCCTTGCTGTACACAATCACATGCGCCCCAAAAATCATCGTCACCCTCCTATCTTTGCGCCCCGCGCATTCTCTTGAATGCCACCGCACCCCAAGCCTACTCCAGCCTGCACCCAGTCTTCCATCCAAGCCTAAGCAGTCTCACTGTCGCTTTAGCCCCCATCGCTGCTAAACTCCCCCTTCAGGCAAATTCCGTCAAATCCGAGCGCTTGTTTGGAGGGGCCGTCCATGTCCGACTTTCAACCCTTTGTTTCGCCCAGCGAGAACCGGCCCGAATTCACCTTCCGCGCCATCCTTCTCGGCTGCATCTTCGGCATCATCTTCGGCGCAGTCACCGTCTACGTGGGCCTGCGCGCCGGACTCACCGTAGCCGCCTCCATTCCCATCGCCGTGCTCTCCATCAGCATCCTGCGCGTCTTTGGCCGCGCCTCCATCCTCGAAAACAACATTGTGCAGACCACAGGCAACGCCGGCCAGTCCATCGCCGCCGGAGTCATCTTCACACTTCCCGCGCTTATCTTTCTCGGCTTCGATCTCGAATACTCCCGCATCTTCCTGCTTGCCCTCATCGGCGGCTGGCTCGGCGTCCTGTTCATGATTCCCCTGCGCCGCCAACTCATCGTCGAGGAGCACGAAAACCTGAAATACCCTGAAGGCACAGCCTGCGCCGACGTGCTCATCTCCGGCGAGCGCGGCGGTTCTCTCGCCAGCCGCGTCTTTCTCGGCCTCGGCCTGGGCGCGCTTTACACCTTCTTCCAGAACGAGAACCTCTTCAAAGCCTGGCCCGGCACGCCCGAGTTCCAACCCGACTTCGGCCCCGCCCACATCCTCAAAGGCGCATCCATCAAGGCCGATGCCACGCCGGAATACCTCGGCGTCGGCTACATCATCGGCCCCAGAATCGCCGGAGTCATCTTCGCCGGAGGCGTCTTCTCCTGGCTCGTGCTCATGCCGCTCATCTACTTTTTCGGGAAAGAGATCGGCCATCCCATCTATCCCGGCACCGTCCCCGTCGCGCAAATGGGCCCCAGCCAGCTCTGGTCCACCTACATCCGTCCCATGGGTGCCGGCGCCGTAGCCGCTGCCGGCCTCATCACCCTCATCAAGACCCTGCCCACCATCGTCGGCGCGCTCGCTTCCGGCTTCAAAAACCTCAAGCCTGGCTCCAAAGCCTCCAAGGCCAAACCCATCCGCACTGAAGACGATTTGTCCATGCGCGTTGTCGTCATCGGCTCCATCCTCATCGTCGCCTGCATGTTCTTCTTCCTGCAATTCAAGCCCGTCCCCGGAGCCTACGTTGGCTGGGCCGCCAACCTCGCCGCCTCGATGCTCGTCGTCGTCTTCGGATTCCTCTTCGTCACCGTCAGCTCGCGCATCGTTGGTCTCATCGGCTCGTCAGCCAACCCCATCTCCGGCATGACCATCGCCACGCTCATGGCCACGTCCGCAATCTTCCTCGTCAAGGGCTGGACCAGCCCAGCCTTCGGCGCTCTCGCCATCACCATTGGCGGAGTCGTCTGCATCGCCGCCGCCAATGCCGGAGACACCTCGCAGGACCTCAAGACCGGCTACATTGTCGGCTCCACGCCCCGCCTGCAGCAGATCGCCCTCATGATAGGCGTCGTCGTCTCCACCGTCGCCATCGGCCTCACCCTCAACCTCATGAACACCGGCCTGCAAGAGTTCCACGCCTCCCCCCAGCCCTGGGACATCAACGCCTCCCACCCCGGCGTCGCCGTCCAGACCGACGCCCAGCGCCTGCCCAACGAGATTCACGTCCTCGCAACAGACAAGTCCTCCACCCCGCACAGCAAGAGCGAGTATGTCATCCTCAATGCGCTGGGTTCGGCTGAACTGGCCGACGGCAAATACCTCTACTCGCCCGCCAGTCATCAAATTGAGGTCCAGTGGATCCAGGGGATCGGCTCGGAGAAAGCCGCCGCCCCGCAAGCCCGCCTCATGGCCACCGTCATCAGCGGCATTCTCAACCGCAAGCTGCCCTGGGGCCTTGTCCTTCTCGGCGTCTTCCTCGTCATCGCCGTCGAGCTATTGGGCATTCGCTCGCTCAGCTTTGCCGTCGGCGCATATCTCTCCATCGGCACCACGCTGGCAATTTTTGTCGGAGGCATGGTCCGCTGGTTCGTCGACGAAGCCGTAAAAAAAGCCGGCGGCGAATCCGCGGATGCCGACAGCGAAATCTCCCCCGGCTCCCTATTCGCCTCCGGACTTATAGCCGCCGGCGGCATCGTAGGCTTAGTCGGCGTAGCTCTGAAAGGTTACGAATCCACCTTCGACAAAGGCGACCTATTAAACTTCCCGCATACTTTTCTGGATAACAACTACGTCAGCGTATTAGCCTTCGCCGCGCTAGCCTTCGCCCTCTATTACTTCGCCCGCAAGCCGCTCAAGAAATAGGCAAAATCTCATAACGAATCGGCCTCGTTCGGCCATTCTTCGGATACAATTCTCCTCAAGAAGCCTTTGCTATGAGCTATCCGATAGCACCAAAATCGCGCAAGGAGACGATCCTCACTTTCCTAAACGAGAGAGGGAAGCAGTCCCCATTGAGCAATCTTGCAGATTACATTAAGGAAGTCCAAGCGATCTCCGAACGATGGCAGAAAGAGGATTGGAAAAAGGAAGAATCAAACGACGATATGCTTTTCAACCATGTCCGAATTGTCGGACAAGTCTGGTTTCGAGGACAACGCGACCTAGGTTTTACACTCAGACCCGGCCTATACCGTCAAGAGACCTACAAGGACCTTTCTAAACAACCTGGAAGCCCGATACCGAAAGCTGAAGAGGCCAATCGATTTGACGAACTCTTTGATCTGGAACACGAACTGCGCGTCGACTTTACTAGCTTCGGTCACCTTCTGAATCAAGCTAATCAAGCCGAAACGGCGGCTGATTGGTATTTCCTGATGCAACACCATGGACTACCCACGCGGCTCCTGGATTGGACAACGAACGCGCTTGCGGCTCTCTTTTTTGCTCTTGACGGTCACAAACAAAGCCAACGCACAACGGCACCCTCTGATGGGTCAAGCGCCAAGGTCGACATATGGGTTGTAGATGCTTACTGGCTGTCAGATCGACTGAGCAATGAGTGGAGCGCGCCGCTCCTGGCATGGTCTTCCGATGCGGATCGATACATTCCGCCCATGGAGAGTCTCATCGATAGGATGGGTGACTCGAAGGCTCTTTTGCCGCGCCATGCGATGCCGATTGAGCCGCCGTCAGTCCATCCCCGCGTGGCCTCTCAAGAAGGGCGATTCATAATCTTCGGTCAAACTGAAGACCTGGTGGACGAAGAAATTCGGCTGGACCCGCTTGAGGATTGCTCGGGTACGGAGGAGATGCGTTTGGCGAACATAAAATTCGAAGCCAACGATATTGATTCAGTCTTGCGAGAGTTAGCACAACTTGGGGTTTCCCGACGGACGCTATTCCCCGATCTCGCTGGACTAGCCGACTTTGTTAAATGGAAGCATTTCCACCACCTTAAGGGATACACCCTATAGCTCGCCGTGAATTGGAATGCAGGCGGTTAGGTTTGGAACTCCCCACGCCACCACCTGCAACCACACCCCATCATGCTCCTGCAAGCAAGCGATGATATTGAACAGATTCATTGCCGTCGGATTCAACCAGTCTCCATCACGTTTAAGACGCGAATCTCTCCGTAGCGAAGAAAGTCCTGTGTGTTGAATGTGAGAATGCTCTCAATTCCGTGCACCACCATGGCCGCCACAGGCCGCGCATCGTGCGCGTTCTTGCCGGACACGCGGTATTCCACCACCAGCCGCTCCCATGCGTCCTGAAGAGGTAGTTCAGGCAGCAAAAGGAAGAGCCGCTTCAGGGCGCCCACTTCCTCCGCAGCCTGCCGCGTCGTAAATCCGAGACCGTTGGCGTCGATAGGGCACGTTGCCACTACCCAGAACTCGACGATGTTTTGCTGCGTGATGTGCAGTGTTTCGTTTCCTGCGCGCAGCGCTTTCAAAGCTTTCGCGGCAAGCGGCGCGCTGGGATGCTGGGGTTGCGCAAGGCGAAGCAGAATCTTGGTATCGAGAAGAACCGCCATCTATTCGCCGCGCGCGCCGTAGATGGAATCCCGGCCGAGTGCATCATCGGGAATCAATGGCGTAGCCGTCGTGTGGCCCTCGCTCCAGGCGGTAAGCGCCCGCGACCACTCTTCCGCGTCGAGCAAATGAGCCCGCCCGCGCTCCTTTACATCGGCGGAGAGCTGTCTCATGGATTCCTGCGTAATCTCTCGCCCTTCGCCGCGCGCCAGGGAAGCGCGCGCCTCATCGATAGTTGCGCGAAACTCGACGCGCCGCCGCTCGCGCTCTTCCCACAAGGCAAGAGCCTCCCGCACCGCATCTTCCTCGCTCTGCAGTCGCCCAGCTTCCACAGCATGGCGGGCGAACGCCCTTTGATCGGCTGTAAGATGCACTTCCATCGCTTCGGCTCCTTCACACAGACTACGGCAAACCGGAATAGAAAACCACTGATGGGTGCGATGCACCGCTGAACCGGTTGTCAGTTCAAGTCACCCTCACGCCACCACCTGCAACCGCACCCCTTCATGCTCCTGCAAGCAATGATGTTGAACAAATTCGTCGCCGTTGGTTTGCCCTTCGGCCCGAACATCTGGTGCAGCGTCTCCCCATGAATCCCGGTCTTTATCGACAAGTCCCACCCCGTGATAAAGCCCTATTTCCCAGCCCGGATAACCTCAGCCCCTTCGTTTGCAACTGTTATATGCAGGAGGGGAACACTCAAATGAAAACCGTTCTCTCGATTACTTCCTGTTTAGCTCTCTGCTGCTTCACCGCCTCAGCGCAAAAGGAACACGCCAAAACCATGACCGATCAGCAGTTCATCGACATGGCCGCGCAAACCGACATGATGGAAGCCCATTTGGGCCAGATGGCCGCAAGCCAGGCCGGGGAACAGAATGTCAAGGATTACGCGCAGATGCTGGTCACCGACCACACCGCCGACTATCAGCAACTCACCGCATTGGCGGCCAAAGACAGCCTTACCCTGCCCACCGCGCTCGATGCCTCCCATAACAAAATGATCGCGCCGTTTGAAAAGCTGAAGGGCGCAGCATTTGACTCCCGCTACGCTCACGAGATGGTTGCGGGCCACACCGGGGCGATTGGTGTCTACACCAAAGAATCCAGCGATGCGCAAAACGCAGACGTGAAAGCCTACGCCAGTGCGACGCTGCCCACGCTGCAAAAGCACCTTGATGGCGCGAAGGATCTTTCGAAGAAGCCATCCCCATCGAAATAAGAATGCGCGCCGCCCGGCTTCCCGGAGCCTGCCCCGGACAAATTCAAAGGGGCGGGCGTCCGGAATCGCGGATCGCTCAAAGGCAAAGCCGGCACAAAGTCCTTTGAGTCTCGAATGTGCGATGGCGCTCGCCCAGGCGCATGGCAGCAAGTTCGCCCCATTACGATCTCCGTCTGGTTACCAACGAGATCCGTGGCGGAGCGCAAGCGTTCCATTTGATCGCATAAGGCGGAGTGAACTTGATGCTTCGGCGCGCCGGCAATTACCGCGCGCCAGCCAGGTCGGCAATCATCCGCGCCGGCTGGCGCTCCATGAATCCGGCAGAAAGGTGCCGCAAGGCCTGTTTAGCAATCTCCCGGCTTTCTACCCGGGCCTGGGCAGCTCTGGCTCTCACCAGGCTGGAACGAAACTCCATGCGCCTGCGCTCGCGGTCTTCTTGCATCGCGGCAGCTTCGGCCAGCATCGCCTCTCCGCTGTCCAGCCGTTCCGATTCAACCGCGTGGCTCACGAACTCTGTTCGACCGAATGGGGGTTGCGCCTTCATCGCGTTGCTCCTGCTAATTAAGGTACGGCAATTTGCCCGGAAAAGTTCTTCAATGAATCCTCCCGGAATCCACTGCGTTACCTCCCCGCCGCCTTTCATCCTTGGCCCTCCGTCCCCGGCCCTCTACCGGATAAGGTGCCAAAGCTGCCACAGGGCGTAGACTCCGAGCGCCGCCGCGCCCTCCAGGCCGATGGCTACCACCAAACCCCTCAGGCAATTTCCATCCTCTTCGCACGTTTCAGGCACCAGTTCCCTGGCGCTCAGCAAAGGGCGCGCCGGAACGCTGTAAGGAGCCCATCCGGGCCCGGGGAGTACGTCCCGGAGCATAAACGGCTGGGGTGATTCACGGTGAAACTCATTGAAAGCCTGACTCGCCACGTCGTTTCCTCTCTCTGTCAGAAATGTCTGATCCTCGAAATGCCATCAAGGGATGCATCGGTGCCAAAAATAACGACGATTCGAGCTTCCAACGATCCATTTTCCCGTTGGTCACCCTGAAAATCTGTGCGCCGAATCACACCTTCCATGGGATTCTTTGCCCCAGCCACGGGTTCTCTTGCGGAGGCCGTCGTATTCCGCGATCGCCCGCTCGTCCTCCACGCACCAACCCGGTTTCGCCGTAGAATCTCAAATGGAAGGAAACCTACCCCATGAACCTCACCGGCAACACCATCCTCATCACTGGCGGCGGCTCCGGCATTGGCCGCGGCCTTGCGCAAGCGCTGCACACACTCGGCAACCAGGTCGTCATCGGCGGCCGCCGTCAGAGCGTCCTCGACGAAACCACCGCCGCCACCCCGGGCATGAAATGCCTGCAGCTCGACATCGAGAGTCCCGCCGCCATCCGCACCTTTGCAGCACGGCTCGTCGAGGACTACCCTTCGCTCAACGTCCTCGTCAACAACGCCGGCATCATGCGCGCCGAAAACCTTCTCGCCCAGCAGCCGGACCTCGCCGACGCCGAATCCATTGTCACCACCAACCTGCTTGGCCCCATCCGGCTGACCGCTGCGCTGCTGCCTCATCTTCAAAAGCAGCCCCACGCCGCCATCGTCAATGTGTCATCGGGCCTGGCCTTCGTGCCGCTGGTCTTCACACCCACTTACTGCGCCACCAAGGCTGCAATCCACTCCTACACCGAGTCGCTCCGTTATCAGCTCAAATCCACGCCCATCCAGGTCCTCGAGCTGATCCCTCCCTACGTCCGAACCGATTTGATGGACGGAGCCGACGATCCACGCGCCATGCCGCTCGCTGCATTCATTGCCGAGGTTATGGAGATTCTCAAGACCGACCCAACGCCTGCCGAAATCTGCGTACAAAATGTCGGCAACCTTAGGCTGGCAGCCGAGCAAGGCCGCTACGAAGTAACCTTCAACGGCCTCAACAACGCCATGGCCGCCAGATTCTGACAACGTCGCCATCCGAGAAGTCCGCTGTCAGTTTCTGGCGTCCGACCAGCGCTTGCGGAACACCACCTTCAACTCCTGCCGCCAGTGCTCGCTCACGGCTACAAGCTCCCACTCCACCTGGGGAGAAAAATACTTGAGCACAGGCTCGTTGGCCGGATGAATCCACAGCGCCGGCGCAGCCAGCAGCAGCCGCGGCGACGCCTCCGACACCTCAACTCCGGCAAAGTACCCCTGCCGCTCAAACGCCGACAGTGCCCGGCCGCCGCCAACTCCCGCGGCGGACTGCCGGTCCGCATTCAACGCCCGCACCCTGATCCAATAGTCCAGCGCCTGCAGGGGCAAATGCAGATCCTCATCGGCCTTCACCTCGATCACCGCCAGCCGCCCTTTGCGATCCAGCGTTAAAAGGTCAAGCATGCCCCGGTCGCCGGTCGAGAGCGCCGGAACCTGCGAATACAGCAGATCCCCCCGCAGTCCCGGTAGCAACTCCGCAATCCCCGCGCGCAATTCCGCCTCCAGCCATCGCTCCGGCTGCATTCGATACAACGGGTCCGTGTGCACTCCGTCCGGCCTGCGGCTTTCAAAGAGCCGCCCAACCAGTCCACAGCACATCGCCTCCGTTGCCTCGGTCAGCGGAGTTTCATTGGCCCCCGCGCCGAACGTCACCTCATCCTGCGGCGTAAAGCTGTTTCCCGCAAACCCACGCCGCACCCGCGCAAACTCCAGCCCATGCAGGTACAGCCCCACCTCGCCGGCCGAACTCGCCCGCACTTGCACCCGCTCCCGCGCCGCCTCCGGAATCAGCCTCATCATCCGCGCAATCCCCGCACTGCAGCGCTCCACGGTCGCAGCCGCAGAAAACGCATGAATCAGTCGCGAATCCAGATTCCCCGTATCGCGAAAGTCCACCAGCTCCAGCTCTTCACTGCGCTCATCCAGCGTATAAAGCTCAAACTCCGCCTCCCCATGGTTCAGCCAGGCCATCCGTTCCGCGGTCGTCCGCCACGCCCCGGCCGGCACAATCACCTTCAACCCGCCAAAGTGGCGTCGCCCGTCGCCTTTTTGACGGCAGTGGTCAAGCCACAGAATCCCCAGCGTCAGAATCCCGTCCACCATGGCGCCGGATTCAGCCCCGCTCACCCCGATCACGGCATCCGCTTTCGGTCCTGCGAGCAGCCGCCCGCGCACATATGCCGGCCCAAAGCTGTGCTCCAGGTCCATCGCCGATCGCAGCCCATCCACCTTTGACCCGATGAATCTCCGCATCAGCGCCCGCTCCAGCAGCCGCTGATAATTCTTCCGCATCGCCTCGCGAGCCGTCGGAGTCCGTCTGTCGCTGGTCGGCACCAACTCCAGCGCCTGCGGCTTGGCCGCCCCCATGCGCCGCGTCATCACCCGCAGACACTGCGCCCGCTCCTCCAGCCCCACCACCGTGCGCATCAGGTTCCGCTCTTCGCTCCAAAGTTGCAGCAGGCAGCGCCCATGCTGCTCGGTCACCGCGTAGCGCGAGGTGCGCATGTCAAACAGCACACGCCCATCCTCCAGCACCGCCGCTGCCGGATGGTCCGTCAAGTATTCTTCAATGGTTTTCGCCAGAATTGCGGCTGAGGGCCCTGCATCCTCGGCAGCCATTGCGCCGCGCTACCAGCCCTGCCGTGCGCGCAAGCTGGTAATGTGCGCCGTATGGTGCCGCGAATGCCAGTCGTAGAGGGCCAGCACCTGGGCCAGGTTCTGGCGTCCCATCTGGGGATGCTCATACCCTTTTTGGAAATCATCCTCTGAAAGCGTTTCCAGCAGCGCCACCCATCGGCCATGCAGCGTGGCGACTAGGCCCAACGAAACCTCTACCGCCATACGGCTATCCGGCAGCTTGGCCCACGCCGCCTCGTCGTACCCCTTGATTGTCGGCCAGTCTTCGGTCAGCGCCAGCTTGAAGCGCACGTAGCAATTCATGTGGCTGTCGGGCACATGATGCACCACCTGGCGCACCGTCCAGCCGCCATCGCGATAAGGAGTATCCAGCTGTGAGTCGTTCAGCCCGGAGACCGCGGCGCGTAGACGTTCGGGGAGCAGTCGCAGCGTTTGAATATGCGCCGCCCGAACCCCCGGCAAACTGCTCGCCGGTGGGCTGAAGCGTCCAATCGGAAAGCGAGGGTCGTCCAAATCGCTCATGGCTCGAACCTATCGGCTTTCAGGCCGCTTGCGGGTGTCGTAAAAAGGAAAAAATGTGGCCCGGCCCGGGCAGAATGCTGCTTTGGGGCCGGGGATGGTTTTAAGCGTGTGCGTGGTGATGATGGTGGTGGTGGCGATGGTGATGCGTGGCGGCGAATGCCGGCGCGGCAAACACCATCAGAAGCAGGGCGGCAGCAAGGATCTTTTTCATGCCACGAATGTAGCACGGCCATCCCAGAGTGAGAAGTGGATTCAAAGCCCCGCATCAAGAGAAGCACGGGGCACGGGAATCGGTGCCAGCATGGGACAACCCACACACACGTCTGGTGGTTGAAGCACTCCGATTCAGCGTAGACTTAAATCACGATGACCAATTCGACCCCTTCCCCCGCCGCCGGCCACAAACGTTATTTTTTCGAGAAGTTCGGCATCACCGAGCGCCTTCTCGAGCGCTGTCTCGGCGAAGCACTTGCCGCCGGTGGTGACTACGCCGACCTTTACTTCGAGTCCGTCACCGCCACCTCGCTCGGCGTCGACGAGCAGATCGTCAAATCCGCCAGTCAGGGGACCAGCGCCGGCTGCGGCATCCGCGTCCTCTCCGGTGAGCGCACCGGCTACGCCTATACTGACAATCTCAGCCCCGAGCGCCTGCTTCACGCCGCCCGCACCGCCGCCCTCATCGCCTCCGGACCCGCCAAGCAGACCGTGCAAGGCTTCGTCGAAGCGCCTGCCGCCGATCTCTACCCCGTCCCCCTCGGCGGATTCGACCTCGACCTCGCCGCCCGCCTCGAACTCATACTCCGCGCCGACCGCGCCGCCCGCGCCTACGATCCCCGCATCGTCCAGGTCCGCGCCGGTTATTCAGAAGAACTCCGCCGCATCCTCATCGCCGCCTCCGACGGCGCATTCGCCTCCGACACCCAGCCCCTTTGCCGCCTCAACGTCTTCGTCATCGCCAAAGAGGGCGCCATCACCACCAAGGGCTCAGCAGGCGGCGGAGGTCGCGCCGGCCTCGACCAGTTTGTCGGCTCAAAGAGCCCCGAAGGCCTGGCCAGCGAAGCCGCCCGCGGAGCCATCCTGCAACTCGGCGCGGTCCCCGCGCCTGCCGGCGAGATGGAAGTCGTCCTCGGCCCCGGTTGGCCCGGCATCCTGCTCCACGAAGCCGTAGGCCACGGCCTGGAAGCCGACTTCAACCGCAAGAAGACCTCCGCCTTCGCCGGCCTCATCGGCCAGTCGGTAGCAAGCTCCAAGGTCACCGTGGTCGACAACGGCACCATTGCCGGGCGCAGAGGAAGCCTCAACGTAGACGACGAAGGCTCCGCCACCCAGGAAACCACGCTCATCGAAGGCGGCATCCTGCGCGGCTACCTCACCGACAAGCTTTCAGCCCGCCTCACCGGCGCCACCAACACCGGCTCCGGCCGCCGCGAGAGCTACCAGTCCATCCCCATGCCGCGAATGACCAACACCTACATGCTGGCCGGCGACGACGACCCCCACGACATTCTCCGCAGCGTCAAGCGCGGCCTTTACGCCGTAAACTTCGGCGGCGGCCAGGTAGACATCACCAACGGCAAATTCGTCTTCTCCGCCTCCGAGGCATACCTCATCGAAGACGGCAAAATCACCGCCCCCGTCCGCGACGCCACGCTGATCGGCAACGGCCCCGAAGCCTTAAAGTACGTCTCCATGGTCGGCCACGACTTAAAGATGGACGAAGGCATAGGCACCTGCGGCAAAGACGGCCAGAGCGTCCCCGTAGGCGTAGGCATGCCCACCATCAAGCTCGACAGGATGACCGTCGGCGGCACCGGGCGTTAGTTTCGGAGCGAATGATGGCTCGAATGGTCGAAGTGGAAGTCAGGAAATGGCATGGCGCGGGCGAGAGTCGCGCCTTCGGTTGGCAGCTTATCCCTGTTGACGACGGCTTGCGTTTGCGAGATGAGACATTTCGTTGTCCCGAGTGTTTTGGAAAAGTGAAACTGATGTCTGCCTCAAAGAACCCACCGATGGCCGCACACGGAGAGCATTTTCAGCGAAACAAAGGATGTAGCTTGGGCGACTGTTTCGACGGGGAGAAGCGCATTCATTCTTCACCCCACAAGTGAACAAGGCACAGTCTCCCGTCATTTTGGCTTTGCAAGGGAAAAGCCGGAGATGTCGTCCGAATAGTAGACCAGCCCAACCGCGCTGCGAGGTATGAAGGCCGCCCGCTTGTCTCCCTTGCCGACGACGTATAACCCGGCATCTGACTCATCCACAAGCAAGACAGCAATGCTTTGGCCTGGCATTATCATCGAGTCTTTGGACAGGTAGACCGTCACAGGAATCGGAGACCCGCCGCCCCATGAAGACTTGATGTGCGGATAATAGAGTGACGAAAATACAAGGACTCCCAGAATTGAGAAGGAAAGAGTTTGAAGCCAGTTGCCAGCCCATAGTATCCAGGAGCGCGAGCTTCCCTCCCTATAAATGAGCAATCCAGCAGCTAAGAACCAAAGCGCTGTCGCTGCCCCCGAAGCGCGGTGGTATTCGAAGACCTCGCGGCAGCCATATACAATCAAAAAGCCGAATATGAGGAGCGAGGCGATTGGCGAGACCAGCTTCGGAAAGCGTTGCCACCTATCGAGGAACACCAAGGCGCCAACGCCCACCATTATCAAAGTGGCCGTCCATAGCGTCCAAATTGAGCTATCGAACCCATAGTAGTCCCGGGAGTCGAATATTGCGGCAAACGTATTACCAAGAAACATACTAGATACGCAATGGAAGAATAAGATCGTTCCAAACCTGCGAAGCCAAAGTTGCTCAATCTCAGTTCGGCCTCTGAGCTTGCGACTCTCCCCCACCAACACGACCGGTATCGTGACAAAAAGAAGAAACCATGCGCCTGCAGAGACAATCCGCGGACGAAACGGATTCGTCTCCAAGAACCCAAAGGAATAATGATTGATCGAAATGATCAAAAAACCGCAGCCGTATATGGCAAGAGCAAGGGCCGCGACAGACTTCGAGATGAGGTCGAGCGTCACCCCGACTACCGGCGCCAGACCCGTGGGACGCGACGGCTGGGCTTCTCCTTGTTCCATTGGGAATCACCTCAATTGAGCTATCACTCTACTGCGTGGGCCGCCGCACGTCCAGATTCTGGCGCGGTGTGTCCCAGGTTTGGATTTTCGGACCTGGGATTCACGAACCCATTGGGCGCAGAATCCCAATCGTTCGCGCCACAGATGCCCCGAACGCGTCCCGTAGGGACGACACGAAAGTAGCCCCGGGTAAACCCGAAGCGGAGCGAAGGGGCAACCCGGGGTTAGCCGCCACAAATGACCTTGGTGTCCCGTAGGGACGCCGCGAAATCCGCGCTCACCCCGCGATTTCGACTGCAATCAAAAAATAGACTTGGCTCAAATCGCGGTCTGGATCGTCGTCTGCACAACGGGGTCAGGATGGGCTGCGAGTTCTTCAGCCACCCCATCAGGTATCCAAAGCTCGGAAAACTGGGATTGCAGGAGTCCGAGGCGGCCAATCGAGGCCAGGTTCGAGATCGGGGAGGTGTTGCTAGCCGCCAGCATATTCGAGGTCTTGAACTAGCTCTTGCTCCGTGTAGTGACGCGGTATTTGGCGTTGTCCCAAGAGGTCCGCGAATCTTTGCCGGGAGATGCCCGCAAGTTCGGACGCCTTCCCAAACGGCAGAATGCTTTGGGTGTAGAGCGCAACACCAAGCTCCGCTCGTAGACGCGATTCCATCTCGGGCTCTGGCAGCCGCAAGCTGCCTGTGATGGATTCCGGAATGTCAAGATGCAGGGTCATGCGGATTGCCAGATACTCACTGGATGATTCTACATCGAAACCGTACTGGATCCTGATTTGGGCGAGTGCCGGGTGCCCCAGGTCTGGATTTTCAGACCTGGACTCCTCTCAACCCCTGGCTGTGGCACAGCCAGATAATTTCCGCCACTCCATAATTTCAGCTAACCGAAGGTGCACAATAGATTCATCTCACCAATGCATCACCTTCCGTTCACCGCCTGTCAAGGAGGCCAAAGCGGGTGCACCTTCATACGACCGCAACCTGGCCTGCGCGTGAAGATCGCCGCGCCGCGCTCGTGTGGCTCGGCATCTTCTGGATCTTCGTAGGCGTCGGCTTCGGATTCGATCTGCACAACTACCTCCACGAGCAGCCGCCCGTACCCTCCATCGTTCACATTCATGCCATCGCCACCACCCTCTGGCTGCTCACCGCCACCGCGCTCGTGCTCATGGTCGAAACCGGCAACGTCGGCCTCCATCGCCGCGTCGGCTGGTTCGCTGCCGGCTATGCCGCTCTCGTCATCGTCATCGCTCCCTGGTCTGAGCTCAGTTGGCAGGCTTTGAATCTCCAGACTCCCGGTTCTCTACCGCCTCAGTTCCTTTCCATCGCCTTCAGCGGAGTCTTCTGCATGGCCGTGCTGCTGCCGTACGGTCTTTTCTTGCGCCGCAACTCGGCCGCCCACCGGCGCGCCCTCATCCTGGCCGCCATCTGCATCAGCGACGCGGGCTTCTCCCGCTTCGTCGGCCTCTTCCTGCCTGCGCCAACCACTTTTCTCGGCACTTACCTTTTCTACGAGGGCGGCAATCTCCTCCTCATTCTTCAATCTCCACCTGCTTGACCGGCGGCGGCAGATACGACCCCGACGACATCCGGTTCCACAGCTTGTACAGATTCCTCTTGAGCTTCTGGTCGAACATCGCGATGGTTTCATCGTCGATGCCCGCAGCCCCTCGGTTGGCCTTGACCTGCTGGTATGCCTCCAATACCGCCCGCTTCGCAGTGGCATAAGATTTTGTCGATGTCATGTCACTCATCCCCGCACAACGGGTTGGCGACACTCGTCAACCGGATAACTCTGCCCCTTCGCTCCACTCCCATTACAGAAGCTTCATCACTACTACGAGCAGCCCCGCCCCTCGCCCTGGCATCGGTATTCTTCCTCGTGGTGTCTGCGACTTGTCATTTCCCTTTCCATCCAGAACAAAATTCTCACGTTCCGTACCAAAGCCTGTATCGAGTTCATGCCGCCTATACAGCGGCTGCCGCCGGGACCGTAAACAGGCACCTTCCCGGCTTATCCTGGAACATCTGCACGACCCCAGTTTTGACGGCGCTTTAAGTAATTAACGATGCGTCATCGGACAGTTTGCTTGCGCTCATCTCCTCGATACTTACCTAACGCCCTTTCTGGACGCCTTTTCCCCGGTCGTTCACCACCACGTCGTTTCCGAATGCAGCAGCAGCAACGGGCGGTTTGAAGCCAACTCCTGCAAGCCGACTTCGGGAGGCCGTCTCCCATCTTCGATACAGCATCAAAAGCCTTCGCCTTTGTTCGTGACACACTGCAGATAATTTCGTTCTTTGAGCGCACAATGAATCCTGAGAGGGTGAACACGGGCAACCCCCAGTGCGGTCAGACGTCGGCGAGATCCCGCCAGGACGAAAAAACGGGCTGAATACCCCTACCCCTCCCGTGTTTTTGCCACATCTTATTGAAAATAAATTGGTTATCTAAAAGGAGACCCATTTCTCCTATGAAAAAAGGACTTACCTGAACAGTCCATTCCTTCCCACTTCCAAACCGAAGGACTTACACCTGCCAGAACCCGGTTGAATCCAGCAATCTTTAACCCCAGATGCTCCGAAAATGGCTGCAGAAGGTGCTCCTGCTTCCATACCGAAGCGCAAAGGAACCGGCCGTCTCCCACTTGCAGTGAGCGACCGGGAAACTCCGGAGCCATTACGGTCGCAAAACCGCTGTCCGATCGCAGGAAGCGGGCATGGTAGGCTTGCTTGTCCGATCCAAGGAGCAATTCCCTTCATGCATTCCAGCCAGTCTGCACCCTTCAACCTTGTCGCCGCCGCTCACGCTTCCATGATCGAACACGGTTTTCAGCCTGAATTTCCAGCCGGAGCAGCTGCCCAACTCGCGGCTATCGAGGCGCATCCTGAACTTCCCACGGCTCCCGGAGCGCAGGACCTGCGCGGGCTGCTCTGGTCCTCCATCGACAACGACACCTCCAAGGACCTGGACCAGATCGAATGGGCCGAGCAGTTGCCCGATGGCCGCATCCGCGTCCTCGTCGGCGTGGCTGATGTAGACGTCCGGGTGGGCCTGGGTACGGTGCTCGACGGTCACGCCAGGAGTGAGACGACTTCGGTCTACACCGGCGTCAAGGTGTTTCCCATGCTGCCAGTGGAACTGTCAGAGGGCATCACATCGCTGAATGAGAGTCAGGACCGGGTCGCCCACGTCATCGAGTTCTCTGTGGACTCAGCCGGCACGGTCGCCGACGGCAAAGTCTACGCGGCCCTCGTCCGCAACCGCGCCCAACTGGCTTATAACGGCGTGGGCGCGTGGCTCGAGTCAAGCGGCCCGGCGCCCGCGAAGGTCGCCGCCGGTTCCGACCTCGCCGCGCAGCTCAAACTCCAGGACGCCGCGGCCCAGCGCATGGTGGGCAGCCGCTTCCAACATGGCGCGCTTGACCTGGAGACCCTGGAAACCCGACCCTTGCTGCAGGCCGACAAGCCGGTGGCCATTGTAAAGCTCGTGAAGAACCGCGCCACCTCCCTTATCGAAGAGTTCATGGTTGCGGCCAACGGCGTCGCCGCTCGCACGTTCGAAAGCGCCGGCGTTGCGTCCATCCGCCGTATTGTTCGCATTCCCAAGCGCTGGGATCGCATGGTCGAAGTGGCGCAGGCGCTGGGGACAACGCTGCCCGCCGCGCCGGATTCCAAGGCCCTCAACGACTTCCTCCTGGCGCAGAAGCAGAAGGACCCCACCCACTTTCCCGACCTTTCGCTCACCATGATCAAGCTTATGGGCCCCGGCGAGTATGTCCTGGTCAAACCAAATGAGCCCTCGCCCGGACACTTCGGCCTGGCCGTTCAGGACTATACCCATTCCACGGCGCCCAACCGCCGCTTCCCGGATATCGTGACCCAGCGGCTGATGAAGGCCCTGCTTGCCAAATCCGCGCAGCCTTACTCGGAAGACGATCTCAACGCCATTGCCGTCCATTGCACGCTGATGGAAGACAACGCGCGCAAGGTGGAGCGCGATATGCAAAAGAGGATTGCGGCCGTGGTGCTGCACCCGCGCATCGGGCAGAGCTTCCCGGCTATCGTAACCGGCGTCAACAAGTACGGAACGTTTGTGCGCACGCTGGACCCATATGTGGACGGGATGGTGGTGCAGGGCGGCAAGGGGCTGGATGTGGGCGACAAGGTGACCGCCAAGCTGCTTTCAACCGACCCGCAGCGGGGGTTTATCGATTTCGCGGTATAGGGTGCGCTGCCTTGCAAATCCGCATCCGCCGGATGTGCAGGCTCGGCATTTAGCCCGCAAAGGCCGACTTCTCCATATTTTGTGTGTCCGCGAAGGGCACTCTTGCGTCTAACAAAGAGCGGTATTCTGCATTGACGCAGCCTGGCACCAATGAGCCCGCTGAAGCAATCGATAGCGGGCGGGGCATTACGTCAAAGATTGCCCTCTCGGGATTTGAAGCTGGTCAAAACCTGGTTCGAACCAGGTTCCTTGTGCCTGTTAAGCGTCAAGGAGCCAGGTGTGCGCGGACCTCAACCACTGGTGAATGATGCGTTTAGCTTTTCCCGTGAATCCTGGAGCCTTCTTGCCCTGCATCGCCCTCCTGGCGCTGCCTTGTCAGCTCATTTCGCAACAAAGCTTTTCCACCATTGCGGTCATTTCTTCCAGGGCTCTGCCTGAGGCGCCGAGGCCGCAGCAGGTATCCGACGCGGAGCTTGCACAAAATCAACCGGCGCAGCCCCAGCCCAACTGGCAGCCAGCTCCATCGCAAGCCCCGGCTACGCAAGGTAGTTCCAGTTCACAAACCGGCGCGCAGCAGTCCGGCACGGAGACGCAGCAACAGAAGGCTGAGCAACAGATCAAGGAGCAGGAGAAGCAGCGCACTCTGGGAGTGTTGCCCGCGTTCAACGTCTCCTATCGCGCTGACGCCGTCTCGTTGACGTCCGGCCAGAAAATGAAGCTCGCCTTCCGTTCCGCCACCGATCCGGTAGCATTTGGAATCGCATTCATCGTCGCCGGAGAGCATGAAGCCTTCGACGATGACAAAGGATTCGGCTGGGGCATTGAAGGCTACGGAAAGCGTTCCGGAGCGGCCTATCTCGACGCCTTTGACGGCGCCATCATCGGCAACGGCATCCTCCCGTCAATTCTCCGCCAGGATCCGCGCTACTTCCGCCTCGGTCACGGCACCGTCAAGCACCGCCTGCTTTATGCGCTGGCCACCAATGTGATCTGCAAGCACGACAACACGCATAAGTGGGAGCCGAATTACTCCAACGTCGGCGGCAACATCATCTCCGGCGCCATCTCCAACCTCTACTATCCATCAGGCAATTCCGGCATTGGCCAGACCTTCACCAACGGACTTACAGTGACTGCCGAGGGCGGCCTGGGCTCCGTGTTCCAGGAGTTCTGGCCCGACCTCTCGCGGAAGTTCTTCCACAAGGACCCCACGAATGGACTGGACGCCGAGGCGCGCGCCAAGGATGCTGCCGACAAAGAAGCCAGGGAAAAGGCCAAGCAGCCCCTTCCGCCGAGCCCGAAATAGCCTGACTGATTCGACACGCATGCCAGGCGGCCGCAGCGGCTTTGTACTCCTTCACGGAGCATTTGCATCTAACGTTCTATGAAAAAGTTTCTGCTCGGGTTCATCGTTGTCCTCTGCTTCGCGGCTCCGATCGCGTCGCAGGCGCAGGTGGTAGCAGTGCAATACCACCACCACCATCACCACCATCATCACCATCACCACCAGGCTTAGAACAAGGTGAGGGGTCGTCAGATCCGGCGATCAAATCTGCCGCTTCTTCGCTTTTGCCTGTTTAGCCCTCGCATCGCGCGTTGTCTTGCCTGAGGGCAGGCTCATGGTTTTCAACGCCGCGAGGTTCTTCCCGATCAGCGCATACCGCTGCTCGACACACGCGCGACTGCGCAGCGGGTCGGCGGGGGTGTGCAGCACGTAGTCCAACAGGCGCGAAACGCTGCTGGTGGCCACGTGCAGGCGTGTATCTGAAGACGCGTAGTAAATCAGCACATCGCCATTCTTCTTTTCGATCCATCCATTGCTGAACACCACGTTGGAAACGTCGCCCACGCGCTCTTCTCCCTCCGGCGCAATGAAATATCCGGCGGGCTTGTGCGTGACTACCCACGGGCGCTCCAACTCGGCCAGAAACAGATAAAGCACGTAGCGCAAGCCGGCAGCAGTGTTGCGAACTCCGTGTGCCAGGTGCAGCCAGCCCTGGGGCGTCTTGATGGGCGCGGGGCCGAGGCCGTTCTTGACTTCCTGAATGGTATGGTACTCGCGATTATCGACGATGATCTCGTCTTCGACGACCGCATTTTCAATGCTCGGGGAGAGCCCCCAGCCGATGCCTCCGCCCTTCCCTGCCTGAATGAAATCGTCTTGCGGGCGCGTATAGAAGGCGTACCTGCCTTCGACAAATTCGGGATGGAGCACCACGTTGCGCTGTTGCGGCGACTTCGATTTCAGGTCGGCAAGACGCTCCCATGCCATTAGATCCCGGGTGCGCGCGATGCCGCATTGGGCAACCGCTGAGGAGGTGTCCCACGCCGGAGTTTTGGGGTCTTTCCGCTCGGTGCAAAAGAGCCCGTAGATCCATCCATCCTGGTGCTTAACGAGGCGCATATCGTAGACGTTGGTATCCGGCTCGGCCGTCTCCGGCATCAGGACGGGGTAATCCCAGAAGCGAAAATTGTCCACGCCATTGGGGCTCTCCGCTACCGCAAAGAATGATTTGCGGTCCGCGCCCTCGACGCGCGCGACCACCAGGTATTTCCCTTCGTGCAGCAGCGCGCCGGCGTTGAATGCGGCATTCACGGCGATGCGCTCAAGCAGAAGCGGATTCGCCTTGCGGTCAAGATCGTAGCGCCAGGTTATGGGCGCGTGCGCCGCGGTGAGCACGGGAAACGCGTGGCGGTCGTAAACACCATTGCCGCCCGGCGACTTACGGTTGCGCCGCGACAGCAGTTTTTCCTGCTCTTTAAACAAGCCTTGAACGCACTTTTTGAACTCTGCTTGATTCATCGTGCTCTCCGTGCATGAACTACGCTTTTTGTTCGATCCGTTGGTCAAGCCGCTGCAAACGTTCAAGACGTTCCATTGCTTCAATGCAGGTGCGGCTGTTGTGGTACGGACATTTCCATGGACCGACCTTTTCCCGCTGGGCATCGGGCTCGCCTTCGCGCGACACGAGCCAGAACCACTCGCCGAACTGGTGATCGACGATGTGTTTTTCAATGAACGCCCAGCTTCGTTTTGCTGCGACGAGAAAATGCTGCTTCCCGGAGAGTTCGTACGCATTCAGGAATCCAACCACAGCTTCGGCCTGCGGCCACCAGTGCTTGTCTGAATCCACGATCTGTGCTGGACCGTCGTCCGTTTTTTCCGCCTCGTAGAGCAGGCCTCCATCCGCGTCGAGCGCCTGCTCGAAGACGGCCTGCGCCATCTTCACTGCCGTGGCGCGCACGCGAGCGAGAACGCCGGCGTCGCCAAGGACCTCGGCCGCCTCGCACAGCAGCCAGCTTCCTTCAATGTCGTGGCCAAACGAAACGATCTCCGATTTCGGCCGCCACGCTTCGTCGAAGAAGAGAATGAAGTGCTGTGTGGCGGGATCGACGATGTACTTGAGGAAGATCTCAATCAACTCGCGCAGGCGAAAGCGCACCGCCGTGTCTTCGTGGTGGCGCAGCAGCGTGGCGTAGGCCTCCAGCAGATGCAGATGCGTGTTCATGGACTTTTTTTCGTCCAGATCCACGTCGCTCAGGCGCTGGTCCGCTGCCAGGGTCCAGTCACGCTCATAGGTCTCAAAGTAGCCGCCGTGCGCATTGTCGTGGCCTGCGGATTCAATCTGCGCAACAATGCGCATGGCGCGGTCGATCGGCTGGGGGCTGGCGGTAGCGTGCGCGTATTCCGCCAGCGCATAAACAGTGAACGTTTGCCCATAAATGCGCTTTTTGGTGTCGAGGGGGCGGCCTGCGTAATCGACCATCCAATAAACGCCGCCGAACTCGTTGTCCCAAAAACAGCGGCAGAGATACTCGTATGCGCGATGAGCGGCGGCGAGATACGCCGGTTCTTTGTACACGCTGAATGCCTTGGAAAATGTCCAGAGGATGCGTGCATTCAGGATGAGCCCCTTGGCCGCGTGCGGATCGAAAGTCAGGTCGTTGGCGATTTGACCGCGGAAACCTCCGTGCTCTTCATCGACGGCGTGGTTAAGCCAGAAGGGCAGGATGTCGGTCAATAATTCAGCTTCAACGCTCTGTCGTAAATCGCGCACGGGAAGCTCCTTGTGTCTTCAGTCCGAGTAAACATTTCTCCGGGGGAGTGAAGTCCCTCTTATTCATTCAGCGCGCTTAAGAATTGCATCGATATTTGTCAGTTCTTCTCCAGAGAAGGCAAGATTCGCAATCGCGGCGACGTTCTGTTCAATCTGTTCGACACGGCTTGCGCCAATCAGCGCCGAGGTCATCCGGCTATCGCGAAGCACCCACGCAAGGGCCATCTGCGCCAGCGTCTGGCCGCGCTCCTTTGCAATTGCGCCGAGTGCGCGCACTTGGCCCAGCCGATGCTCGTCAATGTCGTTCTTCTTCAGGAATCCATGCGGCTTGCTGGCGCGCGAGCCGGCCGGAATCCCCTGCAGATAGCGGTCGGTGAGCAGCCCCTGCGCCAGCGGACAGAAGGCGATACCGCCGATGCCTTCTTCACCGAGCACATCGAGAAGCCCGTCTTCAACCCAGCGGTTAAACATTGAGTACTTGGGTTGATGAATCAGGCAGGGCGTACCAAGTTCGCGCAAAACCTTGGCGCCCGCGGCAGTTTGTACGGCGTCGTAGTTGGAGATGCCGGCATAGAGCGCCTTGCCGGAGCGCACAGCGTGGTCGAGCGCACCCATGGTTTCTTCGATCGGCGTCTGGGGATCGGGCCGGTGCGAGTAGTAGATGTCGACGTATTCAAGGCCCATGCGCTTGAGGCTCTGGTCGAGACTCGCCAATAAATACTTGCGCGATCCCCAGTCGCCGTACGGCCCGTCCCACATCGTATAGCCCGCCTTGGAACTGATGATGAGCTCGTCGCGATATGGTTTTAGATCCAGGCGAAGAATTTCACCGAAGTTCGATTCCGCGCTGCCCGGCGGCGGCCCGTAGTTGTTGGCCAGGTCGAAGTGCGTGATGCCGAGATCGAATGCGCGAAGCACCATGGCGCGGCTGTTTTCGAACGTGTCCACTCCGCCAAAGTTGTGCCACAGGCCGAGGGAAATGAGCGGGAGGCGGATGCCGCTGCGGCCGGAGCGCCGGTACTGCATTGTTTCGTAGCGTTGTTCGTTGGCGACGTACAAATCTGCTCCTTGATTTAAACCGCTAACTCAGGATTCCTTCTACGAAGACTTCCTTGCGCCCATCTATTGGCGCATGCACAACGTTCCCCTCGATTGCCTCGCCATCCACCGTCAGCGCAATGGAATTCCCTTCGCCCTGGCGCTCAATGGCGATCTTGTAGACCACTCCACGAAATGTTCGCGTGGCCGTGAATCCCGGCCAGCTCTTTGGAATAACCGGTGCAATCTCCAGGCCGTCGAGCGAGGTGCGCACCCCAAGAATCCACTGCACAATGGCGTAGTAATTCCAAGCGGCGGTGCCGGTCAACCAGGAATTCTTGGCCTCGCCAAAAGTTGGCGCGTCCTTGCCTGCGATCATCTGCGCGTAAACATAAGGCTCGCAGCGATGCAGATCGCCGATTTCCTCGCGAGCCGATGGGTTAATGCGGGAATAGTAGTCGTGCGCCGCATCGCCTCGGCCCAGGCGGGTTTCGCCGATCATCACCCAGGGATTCACGTGGCAGAAGATGCCCGCGTTTTCCTTGTAGCCGGGCGGATACGATGAGATTTCGCCGAGCTCAAGGTAATACTTTGAGTAGGCCGGTTGCTGCACAACAACGCCATGTTTTGTGGCCAGGTGCCCGGCAACCGCATCCATGGCGCTTTTCGCTTTGCCGTCTTCAAGGCCAATGCCTGCGAGCGCGCACCAGCCGTTGGACTCGATGAAGATCTTGCCTTCATCGCATTCCTTCGAGCCTATCTTATGGCCGAAGTCGTCATAGGCGCGGAGAAACCATTCCCCGTCCCATCCGTGCTGGTAAATGACCCCCACCATCTTCTTCGCTTCCGCAAGATAGGTTGCGGCTTCCCCGCCAAGCCCGAGCCGATCCGCTATGGCTGCAAGTTCGTGTCCCGCATAAACGAACAGCCCGGCGATGAAGACGGATTCGGCGACCTTGCCGTCTTTATTGGTGGTGGTCTGGAAGCTTTGGCCCGGCGTGTCAGAGAAGCAGTTGAGGTTGAGGCAGTCGTTCCAGTCGGCGCGGCCAATGAGCGGAAGGCCATGTGGCCCGAGACGCGCCAAAGTGTAATTGAAGCTGCGCTGCAGGTGCTCGTAGAGCGGCTGCTCTGAGCCAGGGTCGTTGTCGTATTGGACCGGCTCGTCCAGAATGCTCCAGTCGCCGGTTTCCTTGAGATACGCGCTCACGCCGACGATCAGCCAGTGGGGATCGTCGTTGAAGCCGCCTCCAATGTCGTTGTTGCCGCGCTTGGTGAGAGGCTGGTACTGGTGATACGCGCCGCCGGTTGGCAATTGCGTTGCAGCCAGATCGAGGATACGCCCGCGGGCGCGCGACGGGACCATGTGCACGAAACCGAGCAGATCCTGATTGGAGTCGCGAAAGCCCAGGCCGCGTCCGATGCCTGATTCGTAGAACGACGCCGAGCGCGACATGTTGAATGTGGCCATGCACTGGTAGGCGTTCCAGATGTTGACCATGCGGTTGGTGTGAATGTCCGGCGTGTTGACTTGAAACACGCTGAGCGTACTCTCCCAATATGCGCGGAGCCGTTCGAAGGCAGCGTCAGCTTGCTTGTTGTCGATGTATCGGTCGATCACCGGCTTAACGGTCCTCTTGTTGATGGTCTGTGAGCCGGGTGGATCGAATTTCTGGTCGACCGGATTTTCGTGATAGCCCAGCACAAAGACAACCTCGCGAGTCTCACCCGGCTCGAGTTCGAGCTTCACCTGGTGCGCGCCGATGGGCGACCAGCCGTAGGCGATGGAATTGGTCAGTTCCCCGGCTTCGACCGTAGCCGGCTTATCCCAGGCGCGGTAGCGGCCAAGAAACGCCTCGCGTTGGGTGTCAAAGCGGCCTGGCTCCGAGCAGGCGAAGTACGCGAAATGGTTGCGGCGCTCGCGGTACTCGGTCTTGTGGTAGATGACGCCATCTTCGACTTCCACCTGGCCGGTATTGAAATTGCGCTGGAAATTGGTGGAGTCGTCCTGCGCATCCCACAGGCAGAACTCAATGCTGGCGAATCCGGAGAGCGCGGCCTTTGTTGTCCGGTGGTTGGTTACCGTGAGCTGCCAGATTTCCAGGTTTTCGTCGAGCGGGACGAAGTAGCGAGTGTGCGCTTCGATGCCGTTGAATGTTGAACCGATGATCGTATAGCCCATACCGTGGCGGCAGGTGTAGTCCTTCAGATCGTGGCGAGTGGGCTGCCAGCTTGGCGACCAGAACAGCTTCGACTCGTCGTCGCGGAGGTAGATGTATCTTCCTCCAAAATCCAGCGGCACATTGTTATAGCGATAGCGAGTGAGCCGCCGCAGCCGGGCATCGCGATAGAACGAGTAGCCGCCCGCGGTATTCGAAATAATGCCGAAATATGCCTGGCAGCCCAGGTAGTTGATCCATGGCAGCGGCGTGTCTGGTCGCGTTATCACGTACTCGCGATTTTGATCGTCGAAATGTCCGAATTTCATCGCTCCTGCTTCCCAGTTTGAAAACGTTACGCAAGTATAGTCTCCCGCGCGATTCCCAATCAATCGATTTTGTAGAACTGTTTGCGCTATTTTCTAAAGGCGGGACTCAATTTGCGCATTGTTGCGTGAGTGTGCAAAAGTATCAGCGCAAGCGAAAACAGGGAATCGTTGGTTGTGTCCGTGGTCACTGCCGGAGATACAGGACTGTGTGAGACACTCCGCCCGTGCTTTGCACCGGTCCTGGCCGTTTGCTCTCCGCGGCGCGGAGAGACGATGCTCAAGTGGCCGGAATCGGGGGATCGAATGCACCTTCACGGGATAGACATTGCCATCATCGTGGCCTACCTGCTGAGCACGGTGGTGATCGGCTATTGGGTTTCTCACCGCGCTTCGCAGAGCATGCAGAATTATTTTCTGGGCGGAAACACAATGCCCTGGTACATGCTCGGCATCTCCAACGCATCGGGCATGTTCGACATCAGCGGAACCATGCTGCTGGTTTCGTGGATGTTTGTCTACGGCATCAAAAGCGTCTGGATTCCGTGGCTGTGGCCCACATTCAACCAGATATTCCTCATGGTCTATCTCTCCGCATGGCTGCGCCGCTCAAAGGTGATGACGGGAGCGGAGTGGATCAAGACCCGCTTCGGGACCGGGCGGGGCGCGCAGCTGTCGCATCTCATCGTGGTTGTCTACGCGTTTGTCAGTATCATCGGATTCTTCAGCTATGCATTCAAGGGCATCGGCAAATTTGCGCAGACATTTTTGCCGTGGCATCTTTCCGCCAATGAATACGCGCTGATCCTGATCGCGATTACGGCAATCTATGTAATCAAGGGCGGCATGATCAGTGTGGTGATAACCGAAGTGGTGCAGTTCTTCATCCTGTCGATCGCTTCGTTTTCGGTGGGCATCATCGCCATGCGCAAGGTGGCGCCGGAGATGCTTCACCGCGTGGTGCCCGCAGGCTGGGACAACATCTTCTTCGGCTGGCATTTGAACCTGGATTGGTCCACGCTGTTGCCCGCGGCAACGGACAAAGTTGCGCAGGATGGCTATGGGCTGTTCGGTTTTTTCGTTGTCATGTTGCTGTTCAAGGGCATCCCCATCTCCGCAGCCGGGCCCGCGCCCAACTACGATATGCAGCGCGTGCTTTCAGCGAAAGACCCGCGCGAAGCGTCGATGATGTCTGCATGGGTGAACATCGTGCTGACTCCTCCGCGGTACGTTCTTGTGATGGGACTGACGGTGCTGGCAGCGGCCTTCTATGGCCCAAACTTGCGCGCAATGGGAACCAACATGGACTTCGAATTGGTGCTGCCGTACGCGCTGGGTCGATTCGTTCCCGTGGGGCTGCTGGGCTTTTTGATCGCCGGCCTGCTGGCGGCCTTCATGTCCAACTTCGCGGCTACGGTGAACGCGGCTCCGCCCTACTTTGTCAACGACATTTACAAGCGCTTCATCAACCCCAATGCCTCACCCAAGACTTATGTCCGGCTCAGCTACCTGGCTTCGTTCGCGGTGGTGGTGATCGGCGTGGCGATTGGGTGGAAAGTGACTTCAGTCAATGCGGTTGTGGTCTGGATCGTCTCCGGCCTTTGGGGCGGGTACACGGCGTCCAATGTTTTGAAATGGTACTGGTGGCGCTTCAACGGATACGGCTATTTCTGGGGAATGATTACAGGCATTGCCTCCGCGCTGGGCCTGCCGCCGCTGGTGGCACAGGTGCCGTTTGTGCAGCACATGCTGGCGACATATTCGATCAACATGGATGTCGTGATCATCTTTCCGATTGTGGTTGGAATCTCGTTGATCGGCTGCCTGCTGGGCACGCTGCTTACCAAGCCGGAAGACGACGCGGTGCTCATGGACTTCTACCGCCGCGTGCGGCCATGGGGCTTCTGGGGGCCAGTGCTGAAGATGGTTCTGGCGGAAGATCCCGGATTCCAGCGCAACAAGGATTTCCTTCGCGACATGTTCAACATTGCGGTGGGCATCGTGTGGCAGGTTGCGCTGGTAGCGCTGCCGTTATACGTCGTGATCCAAGAATACAAGCGCGCTGCGTTGGCGCTGGGAATCATCCTCGGAACATCGATCATTCTCAAGCTCACCTGGTTCGATCACCTGGCGGTGCGCGAGGTGGAAACAGACAAGGCTGCTGCGCACGACAAGGAACTGGTGCGGGCTCGGGAATGACCTTGAGAGTTTGATCGAGTTTTTCTGCGACCGGTAGATTCGTGCTCTATCCCGAAGCGGATTCATGCAGAACGTTCGAGTTTTTGCGAAAAGAAGCTGAAACCTTTTTTCCTCTCTTCGAGTGCGGGCAGGCCGCAAGCTGCCCTGGCCATCTGCCGGATAGGCCTTGAAATCACGGACTCATGCAAAACAAGATTGCCGATCGGGTGCCCGGTCCGCATGCCAGTTGAATCTTCGTCCGGAATCTTCCATTGCGCGCGCCGGGTTAGCACTCTCTCGACATGTTCATCGCTGAATCCAAGTGCGTGCGACGTATGCCGGTTGAGCACGATCTGGAGATTGGGGAAGCGTGGGAAGAGCTGGGTCAACAGCCGGTTTGCGTTTCTCATTTCCGAGATTCCTACCTGCGACACGAGGTACAAGTGGGAAGAATCATCGAACAACGCCGACTCCATCAGGTCCATGCGCGATCCGATATCGACAATGACGTGTTGGAAGCTTTGGCGCGCCACTGCCAATAGTTTATCGATGGCCTGCGTTGGTGGATCCGATCTGGGGAACTCCCCCGGAGCTGCCAGCACCGAGAGCCCTGAGTCGTGTTTTCCCAGCAGGGTTCGGAGAAAGTTCGCATCCAACCGGGCCCAGTCTTCGAGTGCATTCGTGGTCGAATAGTCGCACATCATTCCAAGGTGGAGCGCGGCATCTCCGAGCGGCGAGCCGAGATCGATAAGCAGCGTGCTTTGACCGGAATCCTGTGCCAGCGATGCAGCAAAGTTGGAGGCAATCGTTGTCACGCCGCAGCCGCCTTTGGAACCCACGAACACCAGCAGCTTTTTCCCCAGGGTCGCAGCCTGGCTCAGGGACGGATCGCGCACCGGCACACGAGCCAGAGCGCCCGCCATTTCGCCGGGGGCGAGGGGAAGATTGAGGAACTCGCGCGCTCCGGCGCGCATGCAGCGGATCACCAGTTGGCGGCCTGCCTGCGCGGAATACACCATGACGGTTGCAGAGTTGCCTGCGGTGAGACATTGCACAAGCTTCAACGCGTGTTCCGTGTCGCTGTCCAGATCGATGAAGACCACGTCGTAAATCCGGGCCAGCATGCGCGGCAAGCCTTCCAGGTCAAGAGGATATGAATAGAATTCTTCGATCGTCCGCTTTGCACCGAGAAAAATGGAGCAGCCCCTAATGCCGTCTTCACCTTCGTTCAAGGCCGTTGCAATTTCCTCACGTTGCATTTTGTTCGGCCCAATGATAGCAATGGACACCGGCCTGGCGGCGGTTTGGGCGTAAGCTTGAGCCGAGTTGGACATCGCGGAACTCCTGATTCACCTTGCGCACAAAACTGTCATTTGCCGCGCGTTATAAGCGGCAGAAGCGTCGGTGCAGGTAAGGTCTGCTTGTTCGGCTTGCATAAAGACCAAGCGCCCTGTTATTAAGGTTATCGGCGGCGGGCGCGAGGAGATTAGTTTCCATTAAGAATGTTCAGGCTGTGCCGCGTCTTTGCAAGGTTTGAAGCGCTCGGTGAATCGGGTCGATTATGATTCCCCAATGCGGTTTGGGTTTCACTCAGAACCCTGGGGAATTCATGACGATTCCAGTGCCTGCTTCGCTCGCCACAAAATCCCAACTGCGCAAAACGATGGGCTTTTGGGATGTGCTGCTGTTCAACATCGCCACGGTGCTTGGTCCCCGCTGGATCGCCGCCGCCGGGCATAACGGCACGTCGTCCATTAGTCTTTGGGTGCTTGCGGCCGTGTTCTTCTTTGTGCCTGGCGCGCTGGTGATCAATGAGCTTTCCTCGCGGTTTCCTGAGGAGGGCGGCCTTTATGTCTGGTCGCGCGAAGCCTTCGGCCCTTTTCACGGATTTGTCGCCGGATGGACTTACTGGATTTACACCGTCTTTTATTTCCCCGGCCTGCTTCTCGCCAGCGCGTCGATGAGCGCCTACATTATCGGTGGCCGTGGAGCTCAACTGGCGCAGGACCGGACGTTCCTGGTTGCCGTTTCGCTTGGCCTTTTGCTGGTCTCTGTGGTCCTCAATTTTATCGGGCTCAATATCGGCAAGTGGTTGCAGAATGCCGGCGGCGTGGGCACCTATCTGCCCTTGCTGATGCTTGTGATTATTGCGGCGATATTCTGCTGGCGTTACGGATCGGCGACCCAATTCACGATGCACAACATGATGCCCGCATGGAACTGGGATACGGTCAACTTCTGGTCGCAGATTGCGTTTGCCTTCACTGGCCTTGAGCTGGTTTCTGCCATGAGCGAAGAGGTGCGCGACCCGCGCCGCACACTGCCGCGAGCCGTCTTTGGAGCCGGCGCTCTGATCGCGCTGATGTACATTGCGGGGACATTCGCGATTCTCGCGCTGGTGCCCGCGGCCGATCTGGATCCGCAGAGCGGCGTATTTCATGCGATCACCATCGGTTCGATCGCGCTGCGCGTGGGCTTCCTAGGAATTCTCGCCGCCGTCCTGGTTACGGTAGGCAATGCAGGCGGAGTGGGCAGCACGGTGGCGGGCATCGCGCGCGTTCCTTTTGTCGTCGGGATCGACCGGTATCTGCCTGCCGCATTCGGCAAGATTCACCCGCGCTGGAAGACTCCGTACATTTCCATTCTGGTGCAAGCGATTGTTTCTGGCGCCATTCTGCTTGGCAGTCAGATCAACGAAACTACGCGGGGCGCGTACCAATTTCTCATTGATGCTGCGATCATTCTCTACTTCATTCCGTTTCTCTATATGTTCG
>Ga0302319_10002383_pt1 | contig 40776 bp, 38 predicted proteins | sample Bog_T0_2_FD_203319 | JGI IMG/M metagenome (GOLD analysis project Ga0302319, IMG submission 203319) | Peat permafrost microbial communities from Stordalen Mire near Abisko, Sweden - Bog_T0_2 | ecosystem: Environmental > Terrestrial > Soil > Wetlands > Peat | place: Sweden: Abisko, Stordalen Mire... | reverse complement strand
CCGCAGCGGTGGCCTGACAATCGAGGACGTCAATTACATCAACGCCCACGGCACCTCCACGCCGCAGGGCGACGTCTGTGAAACGCAGGCCATCAAGACGGTTTTCGGCGAACGCGCGAAAAAAATCGCCGTCAGCTCCACCAAGGGCGCGACCGGCCACATGCTCGGCGCGGCGGGCGCGGTCGAAATGACCGCCTGCGCGCTGGCCATCAAACACGGCATCGTCCCGCCGACCATCAATCTTCAAAATCCCGATCCCGAGTGCGATCTGGATTACGTGCCCAACATCGCACGCGAACTGAAGGTGAACGCCATCATCAACAACTCCTTCGGTTTTGGTGGCCACAACGCGAGCATCGCGGCGAAGAAGTTTGTCGGTTAACCCTCAACAATTTTAGGAACGACGAATGCCTCGAACGAGCGACAAGGACTTGTTTGGGCATGCTAAAAAGCGCAGGCCAACTCGCCTCCGTTCAATTCTAAATGGGTTCGATAAAAGGACGTTTGATCAAAGGTTGGCTCGGTTGGCTCATTTACAAACAATTTTTCCAAAGGGTTATTCCTTTTTGCTTCCTCCAGAAACTTCATTTGTGTTTGACGAAGCAAAGATGGCTTTTATCAATGGCCAGTTCATTTCAACCATCTTGCTTGCGCAAGCTTTCATTGAGCACATTTTTCAGTGCAAAATAGCAGCAAGAGGCGAAACGAAAATTGCAGAAGCTGGTTTGGCTGTTATGACAAAGTATTTGGCAAAGCATGAACTTCTTCACGAATTTCTTGTTAAGAAGGTGGACGAACTACGAAAAATCAGGAATCCATTTGTCCATTTACAAAACAACTTGAATTCCAAAGGAGTTTTTAATCGCATTGTCAAAGAGCAAAAGTCCCCAGAACGGCTTTTGGAAGAAGATGCTCAACGTGCGTTAGCTTTGATGTATCAAATAGCGACGACGCGGATTTGATAATTTACAGATCGTTATGAACTTCTTGCCACTTATCGAATCGAAGCGCGAAGGTAAAACTCTCGCGCCGGGGCAGATTCAGGAATTCATCCGCGAATTCACCAACGGGAAAATCCCCGACTACCAGATGGCCGCAATGCTCATGGCCATCTATTTTCGCGGCCTCGACACCGCCGAAACCACCGCGCTCACGCTCGCCATGCGCGATTCCGGCGACGTGCTGAAATTTCCAAAAGATCCGCGACCGCTCGTGGACAAACATTCCACCGGCGGCATCGGCGACAAGGTTTCGCTGCCACTCGCGCCGCTGCTCGCCTGCCTCGGCTTCCGCGTGCCGATGATTTCCGGGCGCGGGCTCGGCATCACTGGCGGCACGCTTGATAAACTCGATTCCATCCCCGGTTTCAAAACGCTTTTGCCCGCCGAGAAAATTGTCGCGCAAGTCCAGAAAGTCGGCTGCGTCATCTGCGGCCAGACGGACAAAATGGTTCCCGCCGACAAAAAAATTTACGCGCTCCGCGACGCCAGCGGCACCGTGCCGAGCATCCCGCTCATCACCGCTTCGATTCTTTCCAAGAAGCTCGCCGAAAGTTTGGACGCGCTGATTCTCGACGTGAAATTTGGCTGCGCCGCCTTCATGCAAACCAAAGCTGACGCGCGCAAGCTGGCGCAAGCGATGGTCGCGCTCGGCAACCAATGCGGCGCGAACACGCGCGCGATTTTGACGGACATGAACACGCCGCTCGGCCGCGCCGCCGGCAACTGGCTGGAAGTGAAGGAAAGCGTGGAGTGCCTCGACAGTAGCGCAGCCGTCCTGGCTGCCGCACCTAAAATCGCAGGCGAGACGCCTGCGCTACGTTGCGATGATCTCCGCTCGCTCGTTCTCGATTGTGCCGCGCATTTGCTCGTTCAAACCAAAATATCCAAATCCCTCGCCGCTGCGCGCAGGCTGGCGGAAGACTGCTTGAATTCCGGCGAACCACGCAAAAAGTGGGACGAAATGATCGTCGCCCAGGGCGCTGACTTGAAGGCGTTCAACCGGAAACTCGCGCTCGATTCAACCGCGCGGGTGGTCGTCGAAGTAAAGCCGGGAAAATCCGGCTGGGTTTCCAAATGCGACGCGCGAGTCATCGGCGAAGTCATCCGTGATCTTGGCGGCGGACGGCTCACGAAGGATTCGGCCATCAATTACGACGTCGGCGTGGACCGGATGGCCAAGCCCGGCGAGCGCGTGGAAAAATCCGGCGCGCTTTGCCGGATTCACGCCGCAAATGCGGCGCAGGCTGAAGCTGCGGTCGCGCGTTTGCAAACGGCCTTTGAGATTTCCCCGCGACGGCGTTGCCGTTGATTTTTCATTTTGCCGCGGCGCGGGCGGTTCAGTTCGTCTTCAGGCGCATATAAACCGGCCTCATCGCGGGAGTTGCGGGATAACTGGCCAGCAGGTCGGGGATGTGCATCAACATCCACGGCTGGCGGTAGTTGTTGCCGTTTTTGGTGAAGACGAGGTCGTCGGCCAGATAAACGGCCGAGTGTTTGACTTCGTTCTTTTCATTCAGCAGCAGCAGAATGTCGCCGTATTGTGACGGGGCGGAGATTTGATAGTAATTTTTCTTGATGTATTGGACGGCGTAATCCGGGTCGTTGAAATGGTTGTCGGGAGATTCGCTGCTGAAATTAAACGTGGTCCAGTGGCAGTCCATGATGGGCTCGCCGGGCTGTGGCGGCAGCGGAAAGGTGTAAATCCGGTCGCGCGCGAACTTGGGCATGAGGTAAAAGAGCCGGAGATCGCCGCCTTCGGGCAGCGCCTTGAGTGCTTCCATCAACGGGCGGATGTCGGTGAAGCGCACGTTCGGGACGTTGCCCCAGTAGGCGGCGAGTTTGTCAATGTCCGTGTCCGGCGTGATGTGCAGCCCGGCAAACACGGCGGATTGCCGCGAGAGCGACCGCGCCATGGCCACGCGGCGTTCGACCGTCGGAATCTGGCACATCAACAGCGGGTAATCCGACAGTTGCCGGGAGTCGCCGTTGGCATAAACCAGCCGCTTCAACAACTTCACGTCATCAGGATTCAGCCGCGGGTCGGCGTAGATGCCTTCAATGCCGCCAGCCGGAAAAATGAAGGGGTAATCAAAATACAAGCTGACGCCCAGACCGTTCAGCGAGGTGTAAAGCCGGCTGCGCGTGGCGGCATCCAGCGAAAGCAGAAACTCCGGGGAAGGCGTCAGCACCGTGCCGGATTTTTCCTCGCGGACGGCTCCCGGCGCGAAGGCGGCGGCAACCTGCGCGGCGGTCAGACCATTTTTGGCCAGCAGCGCCTTCACCGCGTCGGCGTTCAGGCCGTTGAACGTCCAGATCTCCGGCTGCGGGTGGTTGACTTCCTCGGTCATAAATTCCGCGGGCCGTTCCAGTTGGATGTTGCGCTCAATCAAACTGCCCCACGGCCCGGCGTGAACCGACCGGCTCTTGTCATTCGGGTCAACCGCAAAAGCGTCCACAAGCTTCGGACGGGTGGCGGCGGCGAGCTTGAAGCCGATAAACGAAGCGCCGGCAATCAAGGCGAGGCTGAAAATGATCAGGCCGGCCAGCGTGAATTGAAACACGTTGCTGGTTTGGGCGGATTCCTCTTTCTTGCGGCGGCTCATGGGAACAACGCCAGCCACACATCAGCCGGGGCGGACAGAAACGGGTGCAACATCATAAAAGTCGTCATGGACAGCGTGAAATATGGCAGAGGTTCCGGGTTTTGCAAGTTGATTGTAACCGGCTGGTTACTATTCTGCAAAATTCCGGCCCGGACAACCAAGCGGCGTTGGGCTGATTTTTGAAACAATGTTTTCATCATGGCCTGGCGGCTGGGGCTGGAGGCGAAAATGGCGTGTGGCGAACCGGCCGGATTTTTCCAAGGATCGCGTGGTCGAGGACTGAAGCTCGCCTCCGGGGAGCCGTTTGGAACTGGACAACTTTCGCCGGTTGCGCCATTCTGGCGGCGTGGAAAAGCCGCCGATTCTCCAACCGCTTCCTGCCGCTCCCAGGAAAAAGAAACGTGGAATGTGGATTGCCATCCTGGCCGTCGTCCTGATTGTGGCCGCCTTCGCGGTCGTCACGGTTCTTAAACACCGCAAACCGCCCATTGCGGTGCAGACCGAAAAGGTCGCGCGCCGCAACATCACGGAGACAGTCGTTGCCAACGGGAAAATTTATCCCGTCGTGCAGGTCCACATCAGCCCGGAGGTGAGCGGCGAAATCACCAAGCTGCCGGTCAAGGAGGGCCAGTTCATCCACAAGGGCGATCTGCTGTTGACGATCAATCCGGACGTTTATATCGCCGGTTTGAGCCAGGCCAAGGCGGGCTATGAATCGTCTCTGGCCTCGAAGGCGACCGCCACCGCGAATCTCGAAAAGGCCGAGGCGGATTTCAAGCGCAACAAGGAATTGTCCGACCGCAGGCTGCTTTCGGATTCGGATTTCATCGGCTTCAAGGTTGCCCGCGACGTGGCGCAGGCGCAGCTCGAAAGCGCCAACGACCAGGTGAACGTCGCCAAGGCCGCCGTGGACAACGCGCAGGATTTGCTCGACAAGACCACCATCGTCTCGCCGCTGGACGGCACCATCACCACGCTGAATTCGCAGCTCGGCGAGCGCGTCCTCGGCACGGTGCAAAACGCCGGCACCGACATCATGATCATTTCCGATTTGAGCCAGATCGAGGCGCGCGTGGACATCGGCGAAATGGACGTGGTGCTCATCCAGCCCGGGCAAAAAGCCAGGCTCGACGTGGATTCGTTCAAGGACAAAAAATTCACCGGCACGGTCACCGCCGTGGCCAACTCGTCGGAAGGATTGAACACAAGTTCCGGCGCGCTGTCTGCCTCTTCGTCTTCCTCGCAATCGGCGACGCAATTCCAGGTGCGCATCCGCGTCAACGAAACCGAGGCGTTCCGCCCCGGCATGTCCGTGACCACGGAAATTGAAACGCGCTCGCGCACCAACACGCTGGCCGTGCCCATCGCCAGCGTCACCACGCGCATCGTCAAATCCAAAACCGGGTCGGATCCGGCCAAAACAAATTCCACGGCGGCGAAGCCATCTTCAACAAATTCAATCCCGGCCAGCGCCCTTGCCGCGACCGACAACGGAACGAACGCCGCGAAGGGTGACAAAAAAATGGGCGATGCGCAAAAGCCGGTGGAAGTCGTGTTCGTCGTCGAAGGCAGCCAGGTCAAGACAGCGCCGGTGAAGATCGGCATCAGCGACGACAATTACTGGGAAATCACCGACGGGTTGAAGGAGGGGGATGAAATTGTTTCCGGGCCGTATCACGCCATCAGCCACGATCTCGACGACGGCAAAAAAATCGCCAAAGGCACGGTGGTTGAAGCCGACACAACCCAGCCGTGAGCCTGATCCGACTGCAAAAGATTTCGCGACGCTACAAGATGGGCGGGGAAATCGTCCACGCGCTGCGCGAAGTTTCGCTGGACATCCAGCGCGGCGATTACGTCGCCATCATGGGGCCGAGCGGCTCCGGCAAATCCACGCTGATGAACCTCATCGGCTGCCTCGACACGCCGAGCTCCGGCATCTACGAGTTGAACGGCAACCGCGTGAGCGAGATGAACGACAACCAGCTCGCCGAAATCCGCAACCGCGAAATCGGCTTCATTTTCCAGACGTTCAACCTGCTGCCGCGCTCCGACGCGCTGCGCAACGTGGAATTGCCCCTGGTCTATGCCGGCGTTTCGTCGCATGAACGCCGGCAAATTGCAATGGAAGCGCTGGCCAGCGTCGGCCTGGCGGATCGCGTGCATCACAAGCCGAACGAACTTTCCGGCGGCCAGCGCCAGCGCGTCGCCGTCGCCCGCGCGCTGGTCAACAAACCCGCGCTGCTGCTCGCTGACGAGCCGACGGGAAATCTCGATTCCAAGACCGGCGCGGAAATCATGGCCTTGTTTGATCAGCTTTCCCAGCATGGCAACACCATCATTGTTGTCACGCACGAAGAGGATGTGGCCCGGCAATCCCGGCGCATCATCCGCATCCGCGACGGATTGATTGCGAGCGATGAGAAGCAAGCAACGGGATGATTGGATTAGTGGATGAATGCATTGTTGGATTTATGAAAAGCAAGAAGAAGCCTCTGCGGTTAATCGAGCCACAAGAAAACAAACGGCAGCCAAACGGCTGGCGCGAAGCGCCACCATCCACCAATCCATTAATTCAATAATCCATCAATCCATTTCGCTTATGGAATACACGAAGCGGCGCAATTTGAATCGCGGTTACATGAAACTCGAAACCTGGCAGCGGGGAGTGGATTTGTTTGTCATGGCTTTTCGTATGTCCACGGAGGTTTCGGATTTTAAGTTGAAATCGCAGTTCAGAGATGCCGCGCAATCGGTTTCGGCAAACATTGCGGAAGGTTACGGCCGGCGTTCACTCCCTGAATGCCTGCAAGCCCTCTACATAGCCAAAGGCTCCCTCGCCGAGGCGCTCACCCGCGCGATTGGATTGCAAACCGTCAAACTTATTTCCGCCGATGAATTTGAAAGCTTTGACAAACTGCATTACGAAGTCGAAAACAAGCTTCTGGGACTGATCGAATCATTGGAAACGAAGCGCCAAACCGGAGACTGGCACGACACATTGCCGCCAAAAAACCCACCATCCATCAATCCACCAATCCATCAATCCATTCATCCGCCTGTCCGATGAATTTCCTCACCGAACTGCGCGAGGGCCTGGCGATTTCGTGGAACGCCATCCGCGCGAACAAGCTGCGTTCGGCGCTCACGACGCTCGGCATCGTCATCGGCATTGTCACGGTCACGCTCATGGGCACGACGATTGAAGGCATCAACCGCGCCTTTCTGAAAAGCATTTCGGACATCGGCACGGACGTGCTTTACGTGGACCGCTACAGTTGGTTCATCCAGTCGCAGCAGGAATGGAACCAGGCGATGAAAAATCCGCGCATCGTGCTCGGCGAGGTGGACACGCTGCAACGGCAGTTGACACTCGCCGGGGCGATTGCGCCTGTCGCCTCGGAAAACGCGTCCGTGAAATTCAACAAGCGCGGCTCGTCCAGCGTCCCGGTGATCGGCACAACGGAACAATACCAATTGACCAGCGGGCTGAACGTCGAGGCGGGGCGTTTTCTGTCCGCGGCGGAATGCGACGGCGGACGGCCCGTGTGCGTCATCGGCAGCGGACTCGCCACCAATCTTTTCCTGCAAGAGCAGCCTGTCGGCCAGAAAATTTCCATCTCGCGCCACGCGTTTGAAGTCGTCGGCGTCCTCGAAAAACGGGGCGGCTTCAGCGAGAGCGGCGGCGCGGACAACGAGATCATCATGCCGCTGTCTCAATTCACCTACGCCATCTGGCAAAACCCGGACTACGAAATCCAGGTGAAGGCGAAAAACCTCGACCAGCTTGACGACGTGCAGGAGGAATTGCGCGCCGTGATGCGCCGCATCCGGCACATCGCGCCGGGCGATCCCGACAATTTTTCCATCAACCAGCAGAACCAGTTTCTGGAAATGTTCCACCGGGTCGCCGGCACGCTCGCCGCCGTCGGGCTGTTCATCACCGGCCTGTCGCTCTTCGTCGGCGGCATCGGCATCATGAACATCATGTTCGTCTCCGTGGCGGAACGGACGCGCGAAATCGGCGTGCGCAAGGCCATTGGCGCAAAACGCCGGACCATCCTGCTGCAATTTCTCATCGAAGCGGCGTGTATCTGTCTGATCGGCGGCGTCATCGCGCTGCTCATCGCGTGGCCGGCGACACTGCTTCTGCAAAAAGCCATGCCGGCGACGATGTCGCCGGTTGTCGTGGGCTTCGCGCTTTTCGTCTCGGCGCTGACCGGCGTCTGCGCCGGGCTTTTTCCCGCGTGGCGCGCGGCCCGCATGAACCCCGTGGATGCACTGCGCAATGAATGAAAAACGGATAAATGGTTCGGTGGATTATTGGATTATTGAAATGCGCGCACATTGCATTCAACAATCCAGCAATCCATTTATCCGGCAATCCAATAATCCCCTGGCTTGCAAATGATGATACGACGTCCAACCCGGTTGCTGGCCGAGGCGCGCGAAAGCTTCTCCATGGCCATGAGCGCGCTGGCGGCGCACACGCTGCGCTCGGCGCTGACGCTGCTCGGCGTGTTGGTTGGCGTGTTTTCCATCATCGTCGTGATGACGGCGATGCGCGTGATGGAGAGCAGCATCGAGCGGCAATTAAGCTCGCTCGGCAGCCAGACCTTCATGATCCGCAAATGGCCGGGGACCTATTTCGGCATGTCCAGCGGCGATTTCGAGAAATATTGGCGGCGCAAAAACGTCACCATGGAGCAGGGCAAACGGCTGCTGGACAAAGCCACGTTGCCGGCCAGCATCGGCATGGAAACGTCATTCTGGTCGGGCCAAATCCAGACGCGCTACAAAAGCAGCGCGCCGAACGTCCAGCTTTACGGCGAAACCCCCGGCAGCTTTCCGGCGCACAACTGGAATCTGGCCGAGGGCCGGTTGCTGGTGGACGCGGACGTGGACAGCGCGCGCAACGTCTGCGTGCTGGGCAGCGGACTGGCGACGAACATTTTTCCGAACAGTTCCGCCGTCGGCGAGCAGGTGAAAATTGACGGCATCAATTACACCGTCATTGGCGTGCTGGAAAGCCGCGGCAGCGCGCTCGGCAGCGACCAGGACAATTTCGCCGTCGTGCCCATCACCACCGGCATGAACCGCTACGGCCGGTGGCGCAGCCTGAACCTCCTCGTCCAGGCGCGCGACGCGGCCAGCTACGACGCCACCCTCGAGGAGGCGCGCGGCGCCATGCGCGTCATCCGCAAGGTGCGGCCCGGACAGGAGGAGGATTTTGAAATCGCGTCGAACGACTCGATGATCGAGCAGTTCAACAGCTTCACGCGCGACGTGCGGATCGGCGTGGCGGTGGTCAGTTCCATCGCCCTGCTCGCGGCGGGCATCGGCATCATGAACATCATGCTCGTCTCCGTCACCGAGCGGACGCGCGAAATCGGCATCCGCCGCGCCATCGGCGCCAAGAAGCGCAACATCATGGCGCAATTCATCATGGAAGCCATCGTGCTGTGCGAGGTGGGCGGCGTGATTGGCGTCGGCATGGGCATCCTCGGCGGCAACGCCACCGCCTATTTGCTGAAACTCCCGCCGGTCATTCCGGTGGACTGGGTCATCATCGGGCTGGCGATTTGCTCCGTCGTGGGAATTGTTTTTGGCACCTATCCGGCATGGAAGGCCGCGAACCTCGACCCGATTGAATCGCTGCGCTACGAATAAATGCGCGGAGGAGGATTGAAGCCGTTGTGGTTCGCTACTGCGCCCTATTTGCTAACCCCAAGTTCTTTGGTCAATTTGCGAAATCTCTCCGTAAATTCCTCAAGAGACTTAACCCCATCAATGAATGCAATAGTTCTGGAATGTGGAATCGCATCTCTTGAGTCACTCATATGGTGGCGTTCGAACACCTTGTCTTTCACTGGTGTCCAGTTTGGTAAAATGTTAGTGAGCGTGGTAACTCTGATGCCACCGAGTGCGATGATTATGCATACAGATTCAATCCTGCTAAATTGGGACTGTTCTTCTTTCGAAAGAGAGCGCATTTGAATGTGCATAATCTGAACGTTCGTTTTGGTGATGGCGGGACATATAGAAATATGGATCTGTCGGTAAGTCATGCGATGGGTTTTATGGAAATCCGCACGGAACGGATCTCGACGCATGTAATATCCGTCATCATCAGGCTCCCCTCCACCGGCGTAGCCTTGTGACCAGAGCAGAGACTGGACTTTGCGGAGTATCTCTGCGAGTCGCTCGTTTTGCGATAAGGTAGTAAAGCGTTCTTCATCCCTCCGATTTTTCTCTATGATCCGGTTCTGACGACGCATTGGCTTCAGGACGTGTTGAATTCGACTGCCAAGGCGCTCCCTAAAAGTCTGGTTGGGTTTGGTCCAAGGAATGATATTCTTCATCTGGAGATCAAAATGAACTTTCAGATTGCCTGACGGATCATTTTCACGAGGATGTAAGTGATCTTGGCGAGCGATATAGATGACAGGTTTCCCGATGCCAAATGCATACCCAGCTTCGTAGTAAACCGAGGGACGAGCGTGAGTCAAATCGGCTATGCAAAGCTGTGACTGATTAATTAGCGTGAATATCCGGTCATCAATATCATCGTTGTGCTCAACACGATCTACCCGGGTGGGAATTAGTTTCTGTATTTTTAGAACAGGTAGAATCGCGTGGTCATAAATCGCGTCGACATCGTCATGGTCGAATGCACTGGCAATGAAGCAGTTCATATAATTTCATTTGGTCTGATTCAGGAAGCAAACTGTTGCTTTCCATTTCATGTCATCAGCATTCGTCCACCCGCCGGCAAGGTCAAGTTTGATTTTTGGCCTGATTCGCCGGGACGGCGGCGCTCCCAGGGTTTGGGCCGTCGCAAATCGCCAGCTTGTCGCGGAGCGCGGATTGTCCCCAATCCGCAGCGGCCAAAGGCTGCGGACAGGCTGCGAGTTGGGACAACTCGCGCTCCGCTTGCAAGCTCGAAATTCAAATCAGGACTCTGCCTGAAATCCCACAAACTTGCGCCGGGCGGCGCGCGCGTTATAATCCGCAATCGCAAAATGAATTCCATGAGAACCACCCTTCGTCGCGCCGCCGCGACATTTTTTTCCGCCGCGCAATTCTGGCTCGCGGCGGCAGTCTGCGGCGCTTTCGCCATTCCCAACTCGCACGCGGCGGACGCCGCCGCCCGACACACGTTCGCCATCGGCACGAATGATTTTCTGCTCGACGGCCAGCGGTTCCAAATCCGCTGCGGCGAAATGCACACGGCGCGCATGCCGGCGGAATACTGGCGCCAGCGTTTGCGCATGGCCAAGGCGATGGGCTTGAACACCGTCTGCGCGTATCTCTTCTGGAATTTGCACGAGCCGAAACCCGGCGAATTTGTCTGGACCGGCCAGGCGGATGACGCGGAATTCTGCCGCATCGCGCAGGAGGAGGGCTTGTGGGTCATCCTGCGGCCCGGCCCGTATGCCTGCGCCGAGTGGGAAATGGGCGGCACGCCGTGGTGGCTGCTGAAATATGACGACATCAAATTCCGCACGCGCGATCCGCGCTACATCAACGCCATGAAATCCTATTTGAAGGAAGTTGGCCGCGTGCTCGGCCCGCTCCAAATCACGCACGGCGGCCCGATCATCATGGCGCAGGTGGAAAATGAATACGGCTCCATCGGCAAGGACGCCGGCTACATGGACGATGTGAGAAACGCCCTGCTGGACGCGGGCTTTGACGTGCCGCTCTTCGCGTGCAATCCGCCGTCGGTGATGAAAAACGGGATGCTCACCAATTTGTTTCAAACGGCGAATTTCAGCGGCGACCCCGCGGGCAATTTCCAGAAACTCCGCGCCTTGCAGCCGTCCGGCCCGCTGATGTGCAGCGAATTTTATCCCGGCTGGTTCGACACCTGGGGCCAGCCGCATCATCTCGGCAACACCCCCAAATATCTCGGCGACCTCGAATACATGCTTGCGCACGACGCGTCGTTCAGCATTTACATGGCGCACGGCGGCACGACGTTCGGCCTGTGGTCCGGCTGCGACCGGCCGTTCAAGCCGGACACGTCCAGCTACGATTATGACGCGCCCATCAGCGAAGCCGGCTGGCCCACGCCGAAATTTTTCCAGACGCGCGAGCTGTTCGCCAAATATCTTTTGCCCGGCGAAAAACTGCCCGAAGTGCCCGCGACCAATCCCGTCGTCGCCTTCGCGCCGGTGACGTTGACGGAAACCGCGCCGGTCTTCGACAATCTTCCGGCGGCGGTGCCGGACGAGATGCCGCGCAACATGGAAGCCTACGATCAGGGCTACGGCTGCATTTTGTATCGCACCCATATTCCGGCGGGCGCGGCGGCGTCGCTCGAAGCGGCGGCCATCCACGATTTCGGCTACGTTTTTCTCGATGGCAAACGCGTCGGCATGCTTGACCGGCGCGATGCGGGCGCGAAAATTCTGCTGCCCGAACGCAAGGCCGCGGCGCAACTCGACATCCTCGTCGAGCCGGCGGGCCGCGTGAATTTCGGCGTGGAAATGGCCGACCGGAAAGGGCTCATCGCCCCGGTGAAACTCGGCGGCGAAATTTTGAAGGGCTGGGAAATTTTCAATTTGCCGCTGGACGACAAAATGCTCGCCGGATTGAAATTTCGCAGCAGCCGAGGTAACGAGGCTCAAACTGAAATCGGCAATCGGCAATCGGCAATCGGCAATCAACCAGCGTTCTGGCGCGGCGCGTTCAATCTGGAAAAGGCCGGCGACACGTTTCTGGATTTGCGCGGCTGGGGCAAGGGCGATTTGTGGGTGAACGGCCATTGCCTCGGTCGTTACTGGAACATCGGCCCGACGCAAACCGCCTACGCGCCCGGCTGCTGGCTGCGCGCGGGCGAAAATGAAATTGTCATCCTGGATTTGCCCGGCCCGCAACAACCGGAAATTGCCGGACTGGCAAAGCCGATTCTGGATCAGCTCCGGCCGAAATTGGATTTCCTGAAAGCGCGGCGACCGGCGGTGAAGTTGAATCTGTCCGCCACCACGCCTGTTCACACCGGCTCCTTCGCGCCGGGCGCGGACGCGCAGGACATAAAATTCGCGGCGCCCGCCAGCGGACAATTCTTCGCCCTCGAATCCTTGAACGCACTGGACGGCAAGCCTTACGCCGCCGTGGCCGAACTGGATTTGCTCGACGCCGACGGCAACGCCATCAGCCACAACGGCTGGACCATCGCCTATGTGGACAGCGAGGAAAACATGAGCGCGGATGGCGCGGCGGAGAACGCGATTGACGGCCAGACGGCGAATTTCTGGCACACGCAATGGTCGGACGCCTCGCCGGATCATCCGCACCGGCTGATTTTGAACCTCGGCAAATCGCAGGTGATTTCCGGTTTCCGTTACGTGCCGCGTCAGGGCGGCGCCGACGTGACCGGCCGGATCAAGGACTACCGCATCTATGTCGGCGACGCGCTGATCCAAAAATAATTTCCCCGTGAAAACCGGTGGACTGTCTTGATTTACGGTTGCGGAACGGAGCGAAGTGAAGCCGAACGGAAATCACGCGAGTCAGGCATCGCAGCGTCGCGCAGTCTTTTGGTGCGACCGGATCGGCGACAGTCAGCCCAAGAGTCAGCGCGTCGGGGGATGCGTTGACGAATTGGTTTCGGGTTCGGGCCCGCGCATCACGGCGCGTCGGGAACACACGAACAGGTCAGCCAAACCACCTTTCCGCCGCCCGGAACATCGGCAATGACAGTTTCGATCGGTTCTTCAGGACAATGATAACCCTTGTTGCACCCGTTGCCGGCGCAGAAAATTTCCGGAGGGCCGCCACCGGTTCCTTTTCCCGGCTTATAAACCACCAAATGACAGTCTTGGGGTTCTTTGGGCGGGTCGCCGGGACAGCCGCACCATTCACGCACGCCGCCATGATGGTCGGGTTTCCCCTGGATCACCCTACAGTGCGTCTTTTTGTCAGGACAATCACCTTCACACACCCATGCGTATTTATACTCCATGATCCCCTTCGAGTTAAGCTCGCCCACAATCTTGCCATGTTTATCGAATGTCGCCTTGATTTTGCTTTTGCATGCCATATTCGCCTCCGGTTGGTATGTGATGTTGTGCCGTGATTTGCGCCTGCCTCCGGTATTGAACTGCGCGAGAACCCATTCAGATTCAGATTCTCTGTTCAATTACATTAGCGATGCTACCAGAACTTGTCAAGGCTGTCAATCTGATATTTTGGTTGCCCCAACCGTTTTCAGCCGAACCTGTCCGGCGCTTCGTATGGGGTTCCATCAAGCGCGTCAACGGACGGCTTCCAACCCGTTGAAGCCGCTGGTGAATGTCATTTTTTCCTCCTGGTTTCCCCTTGCCTCGCCATGAAAAGAATGGTGCGCGGTGCAGGGTTTGAACCTGCGACCCCTTCAGTGTGAATGAAGTGCTCTACCGCTGAGCTAACCGCGCCACGCCGCCAGATTAGCCGGAATCAAAAACAATTCAAGTTTTCCCGAATCCTCCAAATCGTCCATCGTTCTCGTCCTCGAATTTTTCCGATTACGAGGACGAGGAGGAATCTGCTTCAAAACTGATCCGCCTTTTCCTGAAACAGCACGTTGAACGTGGTCAGCGAGCCCTGGCTGCGCGTGATGTATTGCTGCATCTCCACCTTCTCGCCGTCGGTCAGCTTTTCGTGCGCGTTGATTTTCTGTTCCAGCACGCGGAGATTATTCCGCACCATCACAATTTTGTGGAAAAATGTTTCCAGCGGGACCTCCTTGGTTTGCAACGCCGGGTCCGCCGGATGCAAAACCAGTCTGCCGCCGTGCCAGCGCGCGCCGAGTTTTTCCACGACCGAATCCGGCTTTTCCAGGCCGAGCTTCCGCACCGCCTCGTCCAGCGTCTCGGCGATGAATTGTTTCAGCGGCACGCTCAAGCCGGCGACCGCCATTTGCGGCTCCGCCGGTTCCAAACCGCTCGGTTCCGGCGCGACCGCGCGCCGGCTGCCTTCGTCAAACTGGATGTCCGCCGTGACCTCGGAAACCGTCTTGACCGTGCCCGTGCCGTATTGCGGATGGCGGACGCGCATGTTGATGTGCAGGGATTCGATTTTCATGCCGCCATTTTAGCCACAGATGAAACACAGATGAAACACAGATTTTTTAAATGAAAATTCTCGTCGTCCTCGTTCTCGTTCTCGTCCTCGAAAAAATCTGACTGACAACGCCGCAAAACGCGCTAGGCTCAACAAACGATGAAACTGACAGCTAATCCGTTGGCCATACCGTGAAGAAATCGCAAGCCATTGCTCTGATTCTGGCCGGGCTTCTTACTGCTGCGTTTTTGCTGTGGCCAATGGCGATGCTTGAGTTGGCGAAACTAAAAGCAATCAAAACATTCTCATCCGAGGATAGTCGCGTGCTAAATTGCGTTCCTTCTTCTTCGGTGTTGAGCATTCCCCATCTTGTCAATACTTCACCATATTCGATTGTCCTGCCGCCTAGATGCGAGGTGGGTTTGCCTAGTTCGGAATTTCAGCAAGACGTTAGCCATAAAGTCGTCTTCACAAATATCAACCTACTTGTCGCTTGTTTTGGAACACTTGATAAGACCAACTTTGCTTTACTTGAGCAAGAGACTGGCCATACCAACGTCTGGGACTTCATATCGAGTGCATATGGAGCGACAGTCACGGGAATATCGGCGCAGCAAAACGTGAGACGGCTTCAGCAGTATCTTGCTCTGCTTATTTTCAAAGCAACCACGGCGCCTGTGGGATTCGAACATTCTTGGTTACAATTCGACAGAGGAGATTTCAGAGGATTCATTTCAGGAGATTTAGCGAAGGACGACAAAGTCGCCATCGAAATATATATCAAGCAAAAGGATGAGTTTTTGGATATGCTCATCAAACGGAAAGCCAAAGCTGGTGAGATGTCGGACGTTTACCACATCCTCTCGGTTTTAACGGTGAGCCCAATTCCTAATTAGCCACCTTGCTTTTCTTCCATGTCCGCCAAATTTTCAGACCGTTTTGAATTCGAGCGCACGCTCTGGCGGCAAAATCTCACGCGCGTCGCGGGCGTGGATGAGGCCGGGCGTGGGCCGCTCGCCGGGCCGGTCGTCGCCGCCGCCGCCATCCTGCCGGCAAAATGGGCGGAGTCCGGCCTGCCGCGCGATCTCGATGGCTTGAACGATTCCAAGCAGCTCACCGAAATGCAGCGCGAGAAATTCTTCGCCTTCATCACCGCCTGCGGCGAAATCGAATTCGCCGTCGCGCAGGTTGACGCCGCGCAGATTGACGAAATCAACATTTTGCAGGCCACGCACCGCGCGATGAACGACGCTCTGGCGAAGTTGAATCCGCAGCCGCAGCACGCGCTGGTGGACGGCCGTCCGGTCAAAACAATGCGCGTGCCGCAGACGGCCATCGTGAAGGGCGACGCGCGCAGCTATTCCATTGCCGCCGCGAGCGTGCTGGCCAAGGTCACGCGCGACCGGCTGTTGCTGGAGTTCGACCGGCAATTTCCCGAATACGGTTTCGCCGGGCACAAAGGCTATGGCACGGCGCGGCATCTGGCGGCAATTGCGGCGCACGGCCCGTGTCCGATTCACCGGAAAAGTTTCGCGCCGCTGAAACAGATTGTTCATCCGCAGATTTCGCAGATTTTCGGAGATGAAATTCTATAAAATTAATCTGCGGGAATCTGCGAAATCTGCGGACATACTAAAAGTGAATATTTGGGAAAAGCTCAAGACAAAGCTCACCGGCAAGGAAAAGCCGGAGCATTTGCGGCGCGGCGAACTCGGCGAGCGCGCGGCGAAAAAGCATTTGCAAAAGCTCGGACTGAAATTTCTCACGGCCAATTTCCGCTCCGCGCGCGGCGAGATTGATCTGATTTTCCGCGACGGCGACTGCCTCGCGTTCGTCGAGGTCAAGACGCGCTCGTCCGAGGATTGGACGCGTCCGGCGGCGGCGGTGGACGCGCGCAAGCGGCGGCTGCTTTCCCAGACCGCGCTGGATTATCTGCGGCTGCTGAAAAATCCGCCGGTGAAAATCCGGTTCGACATCGTGGAGGTTTTGCTGGCGGACGGCGAAGTGCGCGAAATCCGGCATTTGCCAAACACGTTCGCGCTGTCCAAACCGTATCGTTACGGGTGAAAGCGGAGCATTTTCCCGGCGCGGCACGCAGCCGCGACTGGGTCGTTTGAAACCGGTAATCAACAGGCAAAAAAAGAAACGCCGGCATAAAGGCCGGCGTTTATGAGCAGAATATTGGATTGAGCCACGGCTCACCGCATGGATTGCAGTTGCAAGGCGATTTCCTTTTCCAGTTGATGCACGAGATCCTGGTCGCGGAAGCCCGCGGGGCTTCGGGACTGCACCGTTACCTGGGTGATTTTCGGATCCACCTGCTGGACACTGATCCAGACGTTTTTCTGGTTCACCTTGCCATACAGCGACCGCACGCTGTTGGTGTTGTCGTGCGGGATGTATTCGGTGAGCAGCACTCCGTTGTTGTTTATGACGGTGACGGCAGCCTGATAAACCTGATCCGGCGTCCGTTCATACCGGCCCGAATAGCTGTCATGGCCGATGGACATCGCCGGTGTCGTGGTGCCGCTGACCGTGTGGATGCAACCGGTGGCAAGGAGAACCAGGCCCATTCCGGCAATCGCTGCAAAAATTTTCGTTTTCATATTGGCCACAGTCCAATCCAAATCGCGCCCGGCGTCAAGCACGATTCGCGCACGATTCACGCCTGCGCTTTTTCGGGGGCGCAACTCAATTTTTTTGAACCGCCGTTCGGTTCCGATGAGAAGCCCGCATTGCCAGCCAATGTTGTTTGAAGTCTGATTTCGGGAGCTTCCCGGAGCCGGGAAAGTATTGCGTTTCAGCCGGCGGCTGACAGAACGGCGCCAACCACGCGCTCGACGCCGATGCCGTTCAAGCAGCGGAAATCAATCGGGCATTCGCGGAGAAAACAGGGCGAACACGGCGCGTCGGATTTCAGCAGGCGATGGCGCGGGTCGCCCGGCAGACCCGGCCCGGTCAATTCCGGGGACGTGCTGCCGAACGGCGCCACGACCGGCGTGCCCAGCGCGGCGGCGACGTGCATCGGGCCGGTGTCGTTGGTGAGCAGAACGCGGCAGAGCTTCAGGAGCGACATGAGTTCGCGGAGCGCGGTCTGACCGCACAAATTCCGAATGACGAATGGCGAATGGCAAATGGCTGATTCGATTTGGCCGGCCAGCGGCGCGTCGGTGTTACCGCCAAAAATCAACCAGACGCAATTTGTCCGCTGCTGAATCTGTTTTGCGGCGGCAATGAATTTTTCGACCGGCCAGCGCTTGGCCGGACCGTATTCCGCGCCGGGATTCAGACCGAAGATCGGCTGCGTGATTTCCGACAGCCCGAATTTTCTCCTCGCCGCTTCAATTTCATCTGGCGTGACAAACAATTGCGGCGCGAGTGGTTCCGGGTTTGCACCGAGTGCCGCAGCGAGGTGCAAACACTCGTGAATCTGGTGAGACTCCGGCGCAAGTTTTGAGTTTTGAGTTTTGAGTTTTGAATTATCCGCAACGAGCGCTTCAATCTCGGCAGTCGAGCGCTTCCGCATTTTCACGGCTTCGGCGCGCGGGGCGACGGCTTGCGTCAGGAAAAAATTCCGCCACGGGCGCGCGCAGCCGATGCGTTGCGGAATTCCGGCGAGCCATGGTTCAATCGCCGAGCGCGGCGAATTGGGCAGCACGAGTGCCAGGTCGAATTTGTCCGCGCGAATTTTTTTGCCGACAGCGAGAACATTCTCGCCGCCGGAAAACGAAATGGTTTCATTTACCGCCGGATGATGTGTCCAAAGTTCGCGCAATTTATCCGGCGTGAGCAGCGCGATGCGGGAGTTGGGAAATTTCTCGCGCAGGCGCAACAGCGCGGGCGTCGTCATCACCGCATCGCCCAGCCAGTTCGTCCCGCGAATGAGAATTCGCGGAGGGTTTGGCGTCTGGAATCTGGCTTCTGGGGAAATCATTTCAATCCTTCCAGCGGCGGTGGACCCAGAACCAGTTGGCCGGGTCGCGGCGGACGGCGACTTCAAACGCGCGGTTCACGTCGCGCATGATGGCGGCGGTGGAGCGCGGCGCGCCGTTTTCGCGCGTGGGGATTTCGTCGCCGACTTCAATCCGCCAGTTTGCCAGGCCGATGCGGTAACAGATGGCGGTGTGCAGCGGGCAGTGGTAGCGCAGGGCGAAAACCGCCGGCGCGGTGGTGGTGTCGCAGTCGTGTCCGAGAAAGGGGATGCGCACGCCCCTGGAACTCTGGTCGGCAAGCAGGCCGAGCAGCAGGCCGGTGTCGTTCATCGCCGCCTTGAGCGCCGCGCCATCCCTGCGCCGCTCGAAGAAACGGCAGCCTTCGCTTTCGCGGAGTTCCACCATGATGCGGTTGAGCGCGGGCTGTTTCAACGCGCGATAGGTGGCGGCGCATTTGAAGATGGGCACGAACTGTCCGAACCGGGCGTAAAGTTCGAAGTTGCCAAAATGCCCGATGGCGACGATGCGGCTTTGCGGGCCGGCGCCGACCTCGTGCGGCAGGATGTTGCCGGCGAGCGTGAGGTCAAAATGCGGCAGCATCTGCCACGGAGTCATCGCGGCGGTTTTGATGGCGCTGCAATAATTTTCTCCCAGCCGCCGGAAATGTTCCTTCGCGATGGCGTGGATTTCTTCCGGCGATTTTTCGCTGCCAAAGCACTTTCCCAAATTTTGCAACGCCACACGCCGATGCCGCGCGTCGAGCAAGAATGCCAGCGCCCCGGCGGCGCGTCCGAGTTGGGCGACAAGGGGAAGCGGCAGCGCCTGAATGAACGCGACCAGCGCGCGGAGGAGCCAGTAGAGCAGGGCGTTCATCAGCGGTAACAAATTTTGCGGACGCAATCCTGAAAGTCATTGGCGCCGCTGATGATTTGGATTTCCACGCGCATGAAATAAATCGGCAGGTCGCGCCGGTCAATTTTCGGGAAGCGCACGGCGTCTTTCTGGGTGGTAACGATGATCTCGGCCTGGCGCTTTTTGGCGCGGTTGATGGTGTTGAGGATTTCCTGCTGGGTGAACCGGTGATGATCGGCGAAGCGTTTGGAATAGACCAGTTCCGAGCCGAGTTTGACGAGGCTTTGCTCGAAGCTTTCCGGCTGCGCGATGCCGCTCAACGACGCGACTTTTTTGCCGCGAAGAAAAACCAGGTCGCGCCGTTCGCCGGTGAACACGTCTTCGAGATAAAGCGGATGGTGGACGCACTCGATGATGGCGGCGGAAGAATTCAATTTGCCGATCCGCTCGCGCAGTTCGGCGGTGTTGCCGTCGCTTTTGGTGATGAAAATCGTCTCGGCCCGGGCGAGGTGCGATGGCGGTTCGCGCAACGTGCCGCGCGGGAGCAGATGCTCGTTGCCGAACGGCTGCTGTCGGTCAATCAAAACGACATCATGGCGGCGGCCGCGCAGTCTCCAGTATTGAAAGCCATCGTCCAGCAGCAGCGTATCGCAGCCGAATTTTTCAATCGCGTAACGCCCGCTCTTCACGCGGTCCTTGTCCACCAGCACGACAACGTCGCGGAGATTCGAGGCGAGCATGTAAGGCTCGTCGCCGGCCATCTCGGAATCGAGCAGCAGCGATTTGCCGTCAGAAACCACGCGCGGCGGCGTCTGGTCCTCGCGCAGGAGGATTTTGTTCAAAAGCTGAATGTGGAGCGGCGCGGGCTTGGAACGGTAGCCGCGCGAAAGGATGGCCACCTTGCGCCCGGCGTTTTGAAGTTCGCGCGCGAATTTTTCCACGACCGGCGTCTTGCCCGTGCCGCCGAAGGTGAGGTTGCCGATGGCAATGACCTGAATCCCCAACGTCTTGTCGCGGAAAATACGGACGTTGATCAGCCAGCGGTGGATTTGAATGCCAACCTGGTAAAGCTTGGAACTGCCGAAGAGGATTCCGCGCGTCAATTTCGCCTTGAAATCATGGCGTTCCTCGAAAACCACTTCGAGGTAAAAGGTTTCAATGGTTTCGGCCCAGGCACGGAATTTTTCGCGCATCACGGCTCATTGTGCCAAGTCTGAAGGGAGTTTTGAATTGTTAATTTTGAATTTTTAGTTTCGTGGTGGCGACGCGTCTCCTGTTTTCGCAACCAAAACTCAAAACTAAAAATTAATATCCCAGCTTGGCGACTTCCTGCTGCAAGGCGAGTTGAAATTGCTGCACGTCGGCGGCGGACACTTTGTAGCCCTGCTGCTTCGGCACCACAACAAGCCTGCCGGTCTGGTCCAAATACCAGTCGGCATTCTGGCCGTCGCTGAAGGTGACCTTGCCGCTGACAATCGCGCCGGGCCGGGTGATTTGGTCAACGCTCACGGAAACTTTTCCGCCAGAAGCCGGAAGCGCTCCTTCCGGCACGGGAATTTTTTCAGCCGTGAGTTTGGCCGGAGTTGTGGCGGGCGGCTCGACTATTTTCGGCGGCTCCGGGTCTTTCAACTTCAGCTTCAAATCGTCCACGAGGAAGCGGACTTCCATGTAGGTGAGCTTGATTTTGAATTCCTCCGCCAGCCGGGTTTGGATTTCGGAAAGTTTCGCGCCCTGCAACACCCAAGCGGTGACGCGCTGCCGTTGTGCTTCGTCCAGATTCATGCGCGCGAGTTTAAATCAAACGTGCTTCAAAATCCAGTCATAGCCTTGCGCTTCGAGTTCGAGCGCGAGGGCTTTGCCGCCGGATTTCACGATGCGCCCGTCCACGAGCACGTGAACGAAGTCGGGCACGATGTAATTCAGCAGCCGCTGGTAATGCGTGATGACGAGCTGGGCGTTGTCGGCGCGCTTCAATTTGTTCACGCCGCTGGAAACCACCTTGAGCGCGTCAATGTCCAGGCCGGAATCCGTCTCGTCGAGAATCGCCAGCTTGGGTTCGAGCACGGCCATCTGGAAAATCTCGGCGCGTTTTTTTTCGCCGCCGGAAAATCCTTCGTTGACCGAGCGCTTGAGCAGGTCATCGCTCAATTCGAGCAGCTTCATCCGTTCCTTGACCAGCGTGAGAAATTCCATCGCGTCGAGTTCGGATTCACCTTTGTGCTTGCGGATTTCATTCAACGCGGCCTTGAGAAAATAGGTGCTGTTCACACCGGGAATCTCGACCGGATACTGGAACGCGAGGAACAATCCTTCGCGGGCGCGCTCCTCGGGGTCGAGATCGAGCAGGTCTTTGCCGAGGTAATTGACCGAGCCGCCGGTCACGTCATAGCCGTCGCGCCCGGCGAGCACCGCCGCCAGCGTGCTTTTGCCGGAGCCGTTCGGCCCCATCACGGCGTGGACTTCGCCCGCGCCGATGGTGAGGCTGACGCCCTTGAGAATTTGTTTGCCTTCCACGCCCGCGTGGAGATTTTTGATTTCGAGAATAGGTTTGCTCATTTCCAAAGTATTTTATGAGGAAACCATGAAAGCAGGAATTTATTTTTGTTCCTGGTTTCCTGGCTTCCTCATTTCTTATCCGACGCTGCCTTCCAAACTCACGCCCAAAAGTTTCTGCGCCTCGACGGCGAATTCCATCGGCAATTCCTTGAAGACCTCCTTGCAGAAACCGTTCACGATCATGTTCACGGCGTCCTGCGTCGAAAGCCCGCGCTGGTTGCAGTAAAAAATCTGATCCTCGCCGATCTTCGAGGTCGAGGCTTCGTGCTCGACAGACGATGAAGTATTTTTCACCTCGATATACGGAAACGTGTGCGCACCGCACTTCGAGCCGATGAGCATCGAGTCGCACTGCGAAAAATTGCGCGCGTTCGTGGCGCTCTTCTGGACTTTCACCAGGCCGCGATAGCTGTTCTGGCCGCGCCCGGCGGAAATGCCTTTTGAGACGATGGTGCTCTTCGTGTTCTTGCCGATGTGGACCATCTTCGTGCCGGTGTCGGCCTGCTGGCAGTTGTTGACGACGGCGACGGAATAAAATTCGCCCTTGGAATTGTCGCCGAGCAAAATGCAGCTCGGATATTTCCAGGTGATGGCCGAGCCGGTTTCCACCTGCGTCCAGGTGATGCGCGAGTTCTTGCCTTTGCACAGGCCGCGCTTGGTCACGAAATTGTAAATACCGCCCTTGCCGTTCTCGTCGCCGGGATACCAGTTTTGCACCGTGCTGTATTTGATTTCCGCGTTGTCGTGCGCGATAAGCTCCACCACCGCCGCGTGCAACTGGTTTTCGTCCCGCATCGGCGCGGTGCAGCCTTCGAGGTAGCTCACCTGCGCGCCGTCGTCGGCCACGATGAGCGTGCGCTCGAACTGGCCGGACTTGGCCGCATTGATGCGGAAATAGGTCGAAAGCTCCATCGGGCAGCGCACACCCTTCGGGATATAACAGAACGAGCCGTCGGTGAAGACGGCGGAATTCAGCGCGGCGTAATAGTTGTCCGTGTGCGGCACCACCGAGCCGAGATATTTTTTGACGAGATCGGGATGTTCCTGCACGGCTTCGCTGAACGAGCAGAAAATAATTCCCTTCTCCGCGAGCTGTTCGCGATACGTTGTGCCGACGGATACGGAATCAAACACCGCGTCCACCGCGACACCGGCAAGCCGTCCGCGTTCGCGCAATGGAATGCCGAGCTTCTCGTAAGTCTCCAGCAGCTTCGGGTCAACCTCGTCCAGGCTCTTCGGACCGTCGCCCTTTGGTTTGGGCTGCGAAAAATAAGTGATGTCCTGAAAATCAATTTTCGGATATTTGACGAACTGCCACGTCGGTTCGGGCATGGTCAGCCAATGGCGGTAGGACTTGAGCCGCCAGTCGGTCAGCCACGCCGGCTCTTTCTTCTTCGTCGAAATCAGGCGGATGGTGTCCTCGCTCAAGCCCGGCGGTGCGGACTCGGATTCGACATCGGTGACGAAGCCGTATTTGTAATCCTGTTTGACCAGGCTCTCAATGGTTTCGGTGGCGGTGCTCATTGTTCGTAAATTTATTTCTTCTTCGCGCAATCGGCGCAGGTGCCGTGAATCGCGATCTCGTAATGCCCGGCCTTGAACCCGCGCGGCAGGACGACGCCGGGCTGCGGTTTTTCCGGCAGATCCACGTCGAAAACCGTGTCGCAGGAATCGCAGAAAAAATGGCAATGCTCATGCATGTTCGGGCAAAAGCGCGTCGCGCCGCGGTCCAGCGTCACCTGCCGGGCCAGCCCGCACTTTACCAGCGCGTCGAGGCAGTTGTAAACCGTCGCGTGGGAAATCTCCGGCATCGCGCGCTTGGCGCGGATGAAGACCTCCTCGGCGGTCGGATGATCGCGCTTGTGCAGTAACACGCCATAAACCTGCTGGCGCTGCGGCGTGAACCGAAAACCGCCGGTGTTCAGCCGCGCGCTGAATTCGTTGCTGATATTTTTCTCGACCACGCTCATCGCAGCGGCAAAATAGGCATGAACCCAAAGCGTGTCAAGATTTAGAATAATTCTAAATTGGTTCCGCCCGGCAACCCGGAACGGTTTGGCATGGATTTTTTATACAAATCCGACGGGTGCGGTGTCTATCCAGTGGGAACGCAACAAGATGAATCCATGAAAACAATTATTAAATTCTTTGGCGCAATGATTCTCGGTGCCGGATTGTTCGTCGTCGGCTGCTCCAAAAGGCAATCTGCATCATCGTGGTCGCTCGACAAGTCAGGAGCTTCCGCGCAGTTGAAGCAGTTCATCGCGGCGCAGGAAACGCTGGCGCGCGCGCTGGCGAAACAGGACGGGAACAAGCTGCCTTCGGAATTCGATGCGTTTTACCAGGCCGCCGAAACGGGCGACTGGCAGGATGCGACCAACCTTTACGAGCGGATGGGAATGCGCCTCGATGGCGACAACAGCCTGCGCGGAAGCTGGTGGTCGGCGACGATGGATGCCTGTGGCGTGTTTTGGGAGTTTCCGCCGGGGGACAAATATGCGATTGCTTTCGGCAACGACATCATCCAATCCATCCCGGTCGGCAGCATTTATTTTGGCGGAGCTGATCCGGGACGGTTTGTCGTCACGGCATTAATGGAATCTCATGCGGACGGGAAACCGTTTTTCGCGCTTTCGCAAAATCCGCTCGCCGATGTGACCTATTTGCACTATCTGCGGGCGATGTATGGCGGGAAAATTTATACGCCCACGGACGAAGATTTGCAAAAAAGCTTTCAAGATTACACGACGGATGCGCAGCGCCGTCTTGCTCACGACCAGCAATTTCCCAACGAGCCAAAGCAAATCAAGCCCGGCGAGGAAGTCAAACTCGATACAAATGGTTTAATCCAAATTAGCAGTCACATGAACGTGATAGAAATCAGGGAGCTTCTCACGAAAACCATTTTCGACAATAATCCCGACCGCGAATTTTACGTTGTGGAAGGTTTCCCGCTCGACTGGATGTATCCGTATCTGGAACCGCATGGCTTGATCATGAAAATCAACCGGCAGCCGCTGTCCGAAATGTCTGACGAAATCGTCCAGCGCGACCGTGATTACTGGACAAAATACATTGCTCCGATGGTGGGCGACTGGCTGAAACCAGACACGACGATTGCAGAAGTCGCCGCGTTCGCGGAAAAAATCCATGTGAAAAAGGATTTGAGCGGATTTGCCGGCGACCCGCAGTTTGTCCAAAGTGAATACTGGTGCGAAAATTTTTCCAAATTGCGGAGTTCCATCGGCGGGCTTTACGCCTGGCGAGCGCGGCACGCCACTGACGCTGGTGAAAAAAAGCGCATGAATGACGCGGCTGATTTTGCCTTCCGCCAGGCGTGGGCATTGTGCCCCTATTCGGCCGAAACCGTTGTCCGTTATGTGGATCTTTTAATAAGCCAGAACCGTCGTGTTGACGCGCTGCTGGTTGCGGAAACGGCGGCGAAAATGCCTGAAATGAAAGGCCGCGATGGCGTATTGCGCCAACTCGTGACTGAATTGGAGAATCCCAACACCCAGTTTAAATAATTTTGGCGGCACAGTTTTTTATACAAATTTGGCGGCGGCGGTGTCTATTCAATGGCAACAGCTAAAAATCAACTTATGAAAACAACCATCAGGTCGGCGGGTTTGATGATTCTTGGGATCGGATTGGTCATTGGCGGCTGCGCCAGGAAAAAATCTACAAGCTGGGAATCCATCAAAAATCCGGAGGTGGTGGCCCAGCTCAAATCGTTCGTGGCGGAAAAGGAGGCGCAGGCGAACGCGGCGACCAACGCGGCGGCGCCCGGATTTGCGCCTTTCTTTGCCGCGGCGGAAAAAGGCGACTGGCTGACGGTCAGCAACGCCTTCCAGGATTTACGGCAACACGCCGGGCAATACGAACATTCCGGCAAAACCGACGAGCGGTTGCGGGGACCCAAATGGCAGGCCATCATCGAAATCTGGGGCGCGTTTTACTTCTTCGGCGCGGGCGACGAAAAATATTCCGCGGCTTATGCCAATGACATCATCGCCTCCATTCCGCCGGGGAGCATTTATTTTGGCGGCACGGACCCGGGCCGGTTCCTGATCACGGGAATGGAGAAGTCGCAAGTCAATGCCGATCCCTTCTTTCTGCTCACGCAGAATGCGCTGGCGGACGGCACATATCTCGATTACTTGCGATCAATGTATGGGGGCAAAATTTACATTCCCACCGCAGATGATTCGGAAAAATGTTTTCGGGATTACACGGTGGACGTTCAGACGCGGATGAAAAACAATCAGCTCAAACCCAGTGAAAACGTCCAAGCCGACCCAGTTAGCGGCCGGGTTCAGATCAGCGGACAAGTCGCCGTCATGGAAATCAACGGGCTGCTGGCCAAAATCGTTTTTGACCAAAACAGCAACCGCGAGTTTTTCGTCGAGGAAAGCTTCCCGCTCGACTGGATGTATCCGCATCTCGAACCGCATGGCTTGATCATGAAAATCAACCGGCAGCCGCTGTCTGAAATGTCTGACGAAATTGTCCAGCGCGACCGTGATTACTGGACAAAATACATTGCTCCGATGGTGGGCGACTGGCTGAACCCCGGCGCATCGGTTGAAGAAGTGGCGGCATTCGCGGAGAAAATTTATGTCAAAAAAGATTTCAACGGGTTCCAAGGCGACCCGCGTTTCATCCAAAGTTCGGATTCGCAAAAGATGTTTTCCAAACTGCGCAGTTCCATCGCCGGGCTTTACGCCTGGCGCGCGCAGCATACGACAGACACTTTGGAAAAGAAGCGCATGAACGATGCGGCGGATTTTGCCTTCTGCCAGGCTTTTGCCTTGTGTCCGTATTCGCCCGAAGCCGTGATTCGGTATGCGAACTTGTTGATGAGCGAAAGCAGATTTTCCGACGCGTTCTTGATTGCCGAAACGGCGGCGAAAATGCCAGAAATGAAAGGCCGCAATGGCGATCCGATTCGTTCGTTGGTCGAACAATTGCAACAAATACAGAGGATGAAATAACTCCGGTTCATTTCTGAAAAACGCTGACGCGGGCAGCAGGGTGGAGGCGCTGCGCTGCCACGCCGCCGTCACGGCCGGGGCCGGTGGAAAAACCAGCGAAACATCATCCAAAAAAATTGATGAACTGCCCTTGCCGTGAGGCAAAGGCAAAAGGAACGGGTTGCGAAAAATCTGAAGTCAGATAAAGTTTCTCCATGAAACTGCTGGCCGCCAAAGAAGAGCAATTCCTCACCGACGCCAAAGGCAAGCGCACCGGCGTGGTGCTGGATTTGCAGACTTACGAGCATCTCCGCGCCGCCGAGGAGGAACTGGCCGACATCCAGGCTTATGATGCGCTGCATGACCGCGCGCATTCGGAAATCGCCGCCGGCCAGTGCGCGACTCTGGCATCTTACCGCAGTGACCGCAAACGCAAGGTGAAATGAAATTTCAAATCATCCTGCCCAAATCGGTTCAGAAGGAACTGGATCGTTTGCCGGATGAAATTTTGAACCGGATTCTGGCGCGGCTGGCCGCATTGGAAGTCAATCCGCGTCCGGCGGACGTGAAGAAACTCAAAGGCCGCGCTGCGTGGCGGATTCGCGCGGGCGATTACCGGGTGATTTATGAAATCCACGACCGCGTTTTGCAAATCATCGTCATCACGGTCGGCCATCGCCGGGAAATCTATCGCTGAAAAACAATTAAGGCCGCGGCCGATTTCACCACTGTCTCCGTTTTGAGCCTTTGAACTAAAAATAGAAACTCAAAACTTAAAATTCATTCCCGCCGGGGCCGGGGGAAAAACCAGCGAAACGGTCATCCAGAAAATCTTTGATGAACTGCCCGTGCCGTGAGACAATAATTTTATGCCCACGATTTTCATTGAAGGCTATAAATTCCGATTTTACTCGTCGGATGTGAACGAACCGCCGCACGTTCACGTCATCAGCGCCGAGCGCGTGGCAAAAATCTGGCTTAAATCGCTCGAAATCGAATACAATCGCGGCTATAATGAGGCGGAGTTGAACAAAGTTTTGAAACTGACCGAAGAAAACGAAACCAAACTATTGGAGGCATGGCATGAGCACTTTGACCGCTAACACCACCGCACAAGTCCACGCGAAGGGCGTCCGCTTTACCAACGGCACGCTGCACGTCCGGCTCAACGATGGGCGCGAAATCAGCCTGCCACTGGCCGAAGTGCCGTGGCTGAAATGGCTGACCAAAGCCACGCCCAAGCAACGCGCCAACTGGTCGCTTGAACCCGGCGGCTACGCGATTTACTGGCCGGACTTGGACGACGGCATCGAGGTTTGTCACCTGCTGGACACGCAGCCGATTGCGTGAACCTACGAGGCCGGGGTTCGGGGGAAAAACCAGCGAAACATCATCCAGAAAATCTTTGATGATGTGCCCGTGCCGTAAGGCGAATGAAGAATTAAATATCTGGCGCATTTGGACGCGGGAATGCCCTCAATTTCAGTCTTGCGGAGTGACTGCATTATGACGGCTACCGGATCAAGGCATGGCGTTTGGGGAAATTTGTGTGATCAATATAAGATCACGCGATAGAATCGCTGCACCGCGTTGGTCGCCTGGGGGTCTGTGAATTGAAACTGACCGCGCGAACTTTCCATGATTCCACCCATGATCGTCCAAGTATTCAAAGGCAAACTTAGGTCTGAAGTTGACTTAACGACCAAACTTGCACCAGGCAAGTATGTGAACGAAAAACTAAATGCACCGCCGGGAAGCGATGTCGGGCTCAAATTGAAGGGTAAACCATACAATTCCGCGCTATTGAGACAACTGCCATTATATCCTCCCGCCACCAGCACGCTCCCATCGGTCAACATTGTCGCAGTGTGGAAAGATCGCGCGACATTCATTGTAAGACTCTGTGTCCAAGCGCCCTTGATCGGATCATACAATTCCGAGCCGCCATTACTAAATCCATAAATGGCGCTGCCGCCCGTAACCAACACCTGCCCGTTTGGTAGCAGTGTAGCGGTGTGGTTGACACGGGCGGCGGTCATCGAATTAGTCGCCTTCCAAGTTCCTAAAACGGGGTCATACAGTTCAGCACTGGCCGTAGCGATATAGCCAGGCCCCGGGGACGGAAAGTAATTGTAATTTCCACCGGTGATGAGCACTTGGCCATTTGTCAGCAATGTTGCCGTATGATTCCAATGCTTGTTAATTAATGAACCGGTTGAAGACCATGTTCCACTGTTCGGGTTGAACAATTCTGTGCTGGAAAGAAGACCACTGGTGACATTGGTGCCGCCGGCGACGAGCACATAGCCATTTGTCAACAATGTTGCAGTGTGACCAAAGCGCTTTGCAGTCAGCGAACCGGTTGTGATCCAAATTCCGGTGACCGGATTGTAAAGTTCGGCGCTATTCGTAGTTAAGCCGCTGCTGCCAACACCTCCTGCGACGAGCACTTGTCCGCTGTTCAATAATGTCGCGGTATGCCAGGCGTGTGGCGCGTTCATGGAGTTTGTTGTCCATGTTCCCGAGGCTGGATTGAACAGCTCTGCGGTTCTGAGAGAGTTGGTTCCGTCGTAGCCCCCGGCAACCAGCACCTGTCCATTTGTCAGCAGTGTCGCGGTATGACCGTAGCGTGCCAGTGTCAATGAATTCGTGAGCGTCCATTTCCCGCTGGCTGCATTAAATATCTCGGCACTGGAAAGAGCATTGGTTCCATTGTAACCTCCGGCGACCAATACCTGTCCATTTGTGAGCAATGTGGCAGAGTGATAATCGCGTCCGACATTTAGCGGGCCAGTGGGAGTCCATGAAGGAACGGATGTGTATATTTCCGCACTTGCAAGATAAGTGCTGCTGTCGTAACCCGCCGCAAACAGCACGCTTCCATTGGTTAGCAGGGTCGCCGTGTGTTTGTAACGTCCGGTGACAAGTGAACCAGATGGCGTCCAGGTTCCAGAGGTGGGATCAAACAGTTCCGCATTAACAGGCTCGTTACCATTCCACCCCCCCGCAACGAGCACTTTGCCACTAAGAAGCAATGTCGCAGTGTGGTTCTGACGGGCCGACGTCAGCGATCCTGTATATGTCCATAAACCGGTTCCGGGGTCATAGATTTCCGCACTGGCATCTGGAGAGCCGTTGCTGGCATGAGATCCTGCTGCGACGAGCACCTTGCCGTTTGGAAGCAGCGTCGCGGTGTGGTTTACACGGCCAAAGTTCAATGAGCCGGTAATCGTCCATGTTTCAGTGCTTGGATCATATAAGTCTGTGCCGGCGTAGCCGTAGAAGTTTGTTGCGCCCCCGGCAACTAGCACGGTGTTATTCGCGAGGAGCGTCGCTGTGTGTTCGTAACGTGGAACAGACATTGAAGCAGTTAAGGTCCACATGCCGGTAAGAGGATCATACAACTCAGCGGTGCTGGTGAGGCCGTTTGTGGTATAACCCCCGGTCACAAGAACTTTCCCACTGGGAAGCAGCGTGGCAGTGTGGTTATATCGAGGAACGTTCATCGCACCAGAATACGTCCACGACCCTGTTGCAGGATCATATAACTCCGAGTCCGGCGGATAATAAAGTTGTCCAGTGTTAAAGTTGCCATAAACACCACCGGTAACCAGCACTTTCCCGTTTGGCAACAAAGTTGCAGTGTGTTGTTCACGTGTGATGGCAAGTGAACCGGTATTCGTCCATGTTGCTGCGGCGGGATCATAGAGCTCTGCGCTCGATAAGGCCACCCACCCCAGGAAGGGCCCGCTCAATCCTCCTACGACCAGAACCTTCCCATTGGGTAAATACGTTGCCGTATGCCGATCACGGTATGTGGCCAACGAACCAGTAGTGGAAAAAGAACCGCCCGCATGTAAGCGTTCAACTAAAGATAGATTGAAAACCAACGTGACCAGCGCCAGCGCAGTTCTTTTTTTCATTTGAATACGCTCCTGATATGTTGGCACCCGGTTACGGGCAGTATAACGGGATTAGGCATTTGCATTTGATTCACGACTTGGTTGTCGCCGGTGCCGGTGCCGGCGTCGGCGTTTCATCCGGGGCATGATGAGTCGGCGGGAAGATGCCCAGCCGGAATTCGGCGCGGATGGGCGCGTTGGCCGGGTCGGTGGCCGGAAATTCCAGGTCGGCGGCGTTTTGGATGGTCAAGATGTGTTCGTAGGCATCGGCGGCATCGGTGGCTTTCACGCCGGTCGCCTTTTTGGCGTCGCTCTGGCCGGATTGCTGCGTGGTGGTGCTGGCGGGAAACGTGGCGCGCACGGTCGTGAAAGTCTGCGTTTCGGCATCCGTCCAGCCTTTGAGTTTCATCGCGGGCAAATTGGCGGTGGTTTGCACGGAGGCCAGAATGATGTCGGCGCGTCCCAGCACCGCGCCCAACTCGTGCGAATCGTGTTCGCCCGTCTGAAACTCCGCATGGAGCTTAACTGTCTGGTTTGAAAAGGCCAGTCGGGCGGTCTTGCGCGCCTGTCCCATGCAATGCAACAGCGCATCGAGGTTGGCCTGCTGTTCGGCGGTGAGGTTGCCGGTTTCGCCCTTGGCAATTTTTTGGCCGGTCACGTCGGCGGGTATTTTGCCGAGGGCGGTGGTGGTTTCGGCGAGGTAGCCGGCGGGCAGCCGGGCGGCGACTTTGGGGTATTTCTGCGCGGCGGCGACGATGAGGTTGCCATTGTAGGTGATGACGGGGACGGGGCAGTGTGGTTTATGGTTCATAATCAGTTTTTAGTTGTGGATTTGACGGTTTGGAGCTTGAAATTTTCGTAAATGGCTTTGGAACAGGCCATTGTAAATGATGGCGGCGGGAGAAAAATTGGGAAACGTGGCCGGGAAATTGGGGAAAACCATCGGTGCAATGGGGAAAGTCGCAGAAAAATTGGGGGCGTCCGCCGGTCCGTTGGGGACAGCCCTGTCTCCAGTGGGGACGATGGCTTTTCCATTGCGGAACCATCGGGAAAAATGGGACAGGCGGAGGCGCTTTGGGGACGGACAGTGATGCTTTGGGGACGATGCTTCGTATATTGGGGAAGCCGTCCGGTTTGGGGTAAAAAATTCCTCCGGTCAGGGCGCGAACCTTTCGCGCGGTGGCTTTCAATGAGACTTCCAACTGTTCCCCGCTCATTCATGGCTTGCGTGGTAAGTTTTTAAGGAATGGCGGATTTGTGTCAAGCGTTTATCTTATTTTTTTGTCACGATTTTGAATCGGCGTCAGACAGGATGCCGGCCCTGCCAAAAGTTAATCATTGAATGGCATCGTGTTTTTCTGATAACAACGCGCATCGTGAATTCCGTGAAATCCCAACGCTGGCTGCGCATCATCCCCGTCGCGCTGATCATGTATACGATTTCGTATGTGGACCGCACGAACGTGTCGCTGGCGCTGGACCCCAGGATTTCAACGATGATGAAGGACCTGCTGATGGACGACCGGCTGAAGGGCCAGGCCGCCGGCATTTTCTTTCTCGGCTACGTGCTGTTGCAAATTCCCGGCGGTTACCTGGCCGGCCGCTGGAGTCCGAAAAAATTGATTTCCATGTTCCTGGTGTTTTGGGGCATTTGCGCGGTGGGCTGCGGACTGGTTTCCAGTTTCCGGGGATTTGCCACGATGCGCTTCCTGCTCGGCGCGGCGGAAAGCGGCGTCTATCCGACGATGCTGGTGCTGCTGGCGAACTGGTTTCCGCGCACGGAACGCGCCCGCGCGAACGCCTACTGGAACCTTTGCCAGCCGCTGGCGGTCGCCGGGGCCGCGCCGGTTTCCGGCTGGCTGCTTTCGGTCAACTGGGGCGGTTTCGACTGGCCGCAAAACATTTGGAGTCATTGGTCCGCCAAACCGCTGGCGGGCTGGCAGGCCATGTTAATCATCGAGGGCGCGCTGCCCTTCATCTGGCTTCCGATCTGGCTTTATTTCATCAAAGACCATCCGCGCGACGCGAAGTGGATTTCGCGGGAGGAAAAGGATTTTCTTGAAACAACTTTGCAACGCGAGGCCGGGGAACTGGAGCCGGCAAAAAAGATTTCCCCCGGGCGCGCCTTCCTGCAACCGGTGGTTTTCGTGATGCTGGCGGTTTGTTTCCTTTACAACTGCGCCTCCTACGGCCTCAACACGTTTCTCACGGAAGGGTTAAGGGGCGGCGGCCACAATTTCACCGGCCTGCAAACCGGCCTGCTGTTCGCCGTTCCTTACGCGGTCACCGCCGTCGTCATGGTGCTGCTATCGCGCCATTCCGACCTGGCCGGCGAGCGGCGCGGTCATGCCGCCTTCATTTATGCCGTGAGCGGCGTGTCGCTCATCGCGAGCGTTTTGCTCAAGGAACATTCCTTCTGGCTTTCCTACGCGTTTCTGTGTCTGGCCATTCCGGGGCCGTTTGCGGGGCTGGCGCCATTCTTTGCCATTCCCACGGAAATTCTGCCGCGCGCGACCGCCGGCGCGGTCATCGGCCTGGTGAACGCGCTGGGCAATGTCGGCGGTTATCTTGGCCCGAGAATCGTCGGAGAATTGAAGAGCCAGACCGGCGGCATCACCGTTCCGTTTGTGGTTTTGGGCGGCGCGCTGCTCGCGGCGGCGGCGCTTTGCTTTTTGCTGCCCAAAAGACGGGATTTCGCGTCTCCCGCGCCGTGAAAATGAACCGCCAGCCATGCCTTGAAATTCCAGTGACGCACCGGGGAACGAAATGGCGGGGCAATTTCCGAAAGAGAAACAAACCGGAATTCCGATCTATTTCCGAAACACGCTGACACGGGCGGGCGGGAAATTGAGCCAGACGATTTTGGAGGCGTGCAACCGGAAACTGGACGCGCCGCGCGGACGCACTTTGTCAATCCGGTAGCTGTATTGCACCCAGTTGCCCTTCGGCTCCAGCATGGCGCGGATTTTTTGCGCCAGCGCCTCGACTTGGTCCTTCGGAAAATTCAGCAGCGGCAGACTGGAAATCACCGCCCCGACGGTTTCAACCGGCTCGCGCAGGTCGCGGAGCAACGTGTCCATGTGCCACGCGTCGCCGGTGATGATTTGCGCCCGCGGAAAACGCTTGCGCAGCAGCTTGGTCAGGTTCGGATTGTTTTCAATGGCGACCAGCCGGTCCTCGCGCATCCCGCGCTTGAGCAGCGCGGCCGTGACCGCGCCCGTGCCGGGGCCGAGTTCGAGGACGAAGCTTTCCGGATTGCGCGGCAGCCAGCGCGCCATGGCCGCCGCAAGCTGCCGGGAGCTGGGCACCACCGAGCCGGTCCGCTGCGGATTCACCAGCCATTCCTGCAGGAACAGCGTCGTGTCGCTCAAAGTCGCCAGCAAACGTTTGCCCATGATGTCTAAAAATGATTACGCGGAATTTATTTCGATTTTCAGGATAGTTCACCGGCACGTCGGCAGCCAAGTTAATTTCCTGTCATTTTGCCCTTCGGTTTCACCGGCGCGGAAAGTTCCGCCAATTTTTTGCGCGCGGCGTCACGGCGCGCGGCCCAGTCATCCCAGCTTCGCTCCCATGCCTCGCCGGTGAATTTGGTTTGCGCCTCCGGCCAGAGCGCGTCGAGCGCTGATAATTCGCTTTTCGCGTTGTCGCTTTCATGCCATTGCAAAAAGGACTCGGCCAGGTTGAGGTGATTTTCAGGATAATCCGGCGCGAGTTTCGCGGCCTGCTCCAGCCATTCGCGGGCCTTGCGGCGGCTGCCGATGCTGAACGGCCAGCCGGGCGCGTCGCGATACAGCAAACCGAGGCAGCGCTCCGGGCCGGCGTAATCAAATGACTTGTCCAAATCCGCCGCCGTTTTGAATTCGCCTTCGATCTGCCGAACCAGCCGGTAGGCGGCCAGGGACGGCGCCTCGGCCCGGGCAAGCTGTCCGTAATTCATGGCCAGATAATAATGCCCCGGCGCGGAGTTGGTTTCGTGCTCCAGCAAATCCTGGCACGCGGCGATGCCCTGTCGCGCAATCGCGGCGCGTCCGGTGTCGTTGGTGGCGAAGTCGGCAAAATCGAAACACGCGCGGGCGAACTGCCAGGCGGCGGACGGGCCGTTCGTGCCGGATTGCCACTGGATTTGGGCGCGCTGGAATTCGGCCCCGGCGCGCGCGGCGAAAATTTTGTTGCGCGTCTCATCGGCGGAAACCAGTCCGGCCGCGGCCAGAAGAAAAATCGCGGCCACCCCCCCGCGCCCCGACCGGCGCCGCCCCTGTCGCTTAACACTTTCCATGATTGGAATTAACAGTTGCCATTGTGCCGGAGTGAATTATACTCGGCAAGTGAGATTAAAGTGGAGATTTCTGTGGCTGGCAATTCCGGTGGCGCTCGCGCTCCTTGGCGCGGGCTGCGGCGGCATTAATGCCAGCCAGGGCGTCTCGCCCCTGGATTTCTTAATGCCGGGAGCGGGGCATTTCCTGAAGGTGGAACCGTCGGCGACAAATGCGCCGGCTTCATTTCCTGAAATCCCCGCCGAACTTGCCCTGAACAAATAGTTATGCGCTTCCCCTTTGCGCTGACGAAAAAAATCGCCAGCCACATCATCAAGCACAAGCTGCGCAAGACGCCCAAGTTTGCAATGGTTTTGCAGCTTGAACCGCTGCACACCTGCAATCTCACCTGCACCGGCTGCGGGCGCATCCGCGAATATTCCACCAGCCTCAAGGACATGGTGCCGCTGGAGCAATGTCTCCAGGCGGCGGTGGAATGCGAGGCGCCGATGGTCTCGATTTGCGGCGGCGAACCGCTGATTTACCCGAAGATTGAGGAATTGGTGAACGGCCTGCTCGAACAGGGCCGCGTCATTTACATCTGCACGAACGGGATGTTCATGCGGAAGAAAATGAAGGATTACCTTGCGGCGATTTATTCACCCGCCGTCGAGCCGAAGCTGAAAAAGCTGCTGGATCAGAAGTTGATTTCCGAAAAGGATGCCGAGACGATCCGCAAATCCGACGACGCGGCCAAAAAGAAAATCGTCATCCGCCCGACCCAGTGGATGTATTGGAACGTTCACGTGGACGGTCTGGAATTCACACACGATTTGATTGTCGAGCGCGAAGGCGTGTTCCAGGAATGCATCGAGGCCATCAAGATGGCGAAGATTCTCGGCTTTCAAGTGGCGACGAACACGACCGTCTACAAAGAGACCGACGTGGCGGAAATCGAGGACATGTTCAAGTTCCTCTCGTCGCTCGAAGTGGACGGCCACACGATTTCGCCCGGTTACGATTACGACGCGGCCAAAAAGGACATGGTCAAGCGCCTCGGTCGCGACCCGAAGGAATTTTTCCTGACGCGCGACATGACGCGGCAGAAATTCGCCAAGATCGAGCAGTGGGGCAAGGCGTTCACGATTTTCGGCACGCCGGTTTATCAGGAATTTCTCGCCGGCAAACGGGAGCTGACCTGCACCGCTTGGGCGATTCCGACCTACAATGTCAAGGGCTGGAAAGCGCCGTGCTACCTGATGACCGACGGCCATTACGGCGGCTACCAGGAAATGCTGCGCGAAGTGAAATGGGAGAATTACGGCGTCGTGGACGGCAAGGCGCGCGACTCGCGTTGCGAGCATTGCATGGTCCACTGCGGCTACGATCCCAGCGGCGCGCTCGGCACGAATTTTCAGCGCGGCGACAACTGGAAAAATTTCAAATACAACTTCGGCGCGAAGCCGAAACCGTATCCGGCGTCGCCTGAATTGGAAAAGCGCGCCTACAACGGCGTCACCATTGGCAAGGGCCACTTGGCCGAGGCGAAAGCCGCGATCAATTCGCCCGCCGCCGGCGCACGCGGCGCGTTCTCGCGCAAGGAAGAAGATCACAGCCAGAATGGCAACGGCCACGTGGCTCATGTCGGCACCTTTTGCGGCGAAGGCGGCAGCGGCGAACGCGATGATTTGCTGGCGAAAATCAAGGACGCGAAAAAAGCTGAAGCGCGGCCGGAATAAGTTTCTAAAATTCAAATGAGCAGAACCCTTTATCTTTCACCTCCGAGCTTTGACGGTTTTGACGGTGGCGCCGGCGCGCGTTACCAGGCGCGGCGCGAAGTCACCAGCTATTGGTATCCGACGTGGCTCGCGCAACCCGCCGCGCTCACGCCGGATTCCAAACTGCTCGACTGCCCGCCGCACGGTGTTGACCTCGCGAAATGTCTCGCCATCGCGAAGGATTTTGATCACGTCATCATCAACACCTCCACGCCGTCGCTCAAAAACGATTGCAAGGTCGCCGAGGCCATCAAGGCGCAAAAGCCGGACACGAAAATCGGTTTCGTCGGCGCGCACACGATGGTGCTGCCAACGGAAACGCTCAAGGCTTCGAGCGCCATTGACTGGGTCGGGCGCAAGGAATTTGATTTCACCTGCAAGGAAGTCGCCGAGGACCGAGACCTCGCGACCATCGCCGGTTTGTCATACAAAGACAAGGACGGCAAAATCAAACACAACCCCGAGCGCGAAATGATTCAGGACATGGACACGCTGCCGTGGGTGGCGGATGTCTATAAACGCGATTTGCAGATTGAGAAGTATTTCATCGGCTACCTGCTGCATCCTTACATTTCGATGTATACCGGCCGCGGCTGCCCAGCCCAATGCACCTTCTGCCTCTGGCCGCAGACCATCGGCGGACACAAATACCGTGTCCGCTCGCCGCAGAACGTCGCCGACGAAATGACCTACATGAAGAAAATTTTTCCGCAGGTGCGCGAATTTTTCTTCGACGACGACACCTTCACCGCGAACCTCCCGCGCGCCCGCGAAATTGCCAAGAAACTCGGCCCGCTCGGCGTCCACTGGAGCTGCAACAGCCGCGCGAACTTGGATTACGACACGATAAAATCTTTCAAGGACAACGGCCTGCGTCTGTTTCTCGTCGGTTACGAAAGCGGCAACGACGACATCCTCACCCGCATCAAAAAAGGCGTGACGATGGACGAGATGCGCCGGTTCACGAAGGATTGCCACCGCGCCGGCGTCGTGATTCACGGCACGTTCATTTTGGGATTGCCGGTCGAGACGCAGCAGTCCATCGAGAACACGATCAATTTCGCGAAAGACCTCGACGTGTTCAGCCTGCAAGTCTCGCTCGCCGCGCCGTATCCCGGCACCGAGCTTTATGAAATGGCCAGGCAAAACGGCTGGTTCGTGAAGAAGGACAAGACCGACCTGATCGAGAGCGACGGTTTGCAACAGAGCACGCTGGAATATCCCGGCTTGGGCAAGGACAAGATTTTTGAGGAAGTGGAACGTTTCTATCGCGCTTATTTTCTGCGTCCGAAACCGATTCTGCGCATCATCAAGACAATGCTCGAAGACAAGGATGTTTTTGTCCGGCGCTGTCGTGAAGGCTATGAGTTCGGCAGGAGCATGCTGGATCGCCGCAAAGACCTCGCGGCTTCCAAAGCCGCGGCGGCGTAGCCCGGTTTAATTTCCAGATTCCCCGATCCCGCTTCCCAATGCGGAAGGCGGAACGTGCGAACAGCGCTCACGCCAGTTTCAATTTCGATTCCACCCGCGTCATTTCATCGTGGAGCTTCAGGATGGGCCGGACGGCGGGATGCACTTCGTCGTTGCCGGCTTTTTTGACAAGCTCGCACGTGGCCCAGCCGGCGGCGAAGGATTGATATTGCGCGTCCCATTTCTGGAAATGTTTCTCGGCGCGGGCGTCCAGAAACGGCCAGCGTTCGGGCTTGCTGCGGACGCCGCAGCGCCACGGCTTGGGCGTCAGCCGCGCGCGGTAGCATTTCTGCGCCTTGCAAAGCTGGCGGTAAAGCGGGTCGGCGCCCAGCGCGTCAAACACGCCGTCCGAGGCGGCGGCTTCGGGATCGAACAGCGCGTGCGTGGCCAGCAGCCGCAGACCGGCGCGCGTGCGGTAAATCCGCCAGCCCCAGTCCGGATGGTTTCGCGTCCAGTTTTCAACCTTCGCAATCGCGCCGTCCTGCGTGACGACCGGCGCGGCGGACGGTTTGCCGAAAAGTCTTTGGAACAAACCCGCCGGCTTCGGCTCCGGCAAATCCACGTCCACGAACATCACGCGGGCGGTGTTCAACACGAGGCAGCCGTAGGAATTGCGCGTCACGACGGCGGCGGTTTCACCGGCGTCGTTTTTGATTTCTTGCAGCACCGGCTCGCGGAACGGGCGGTTGGGATAATAGCCGCCGTGCTTGGGCGGAAAGTCGCCGCGCCGGAAGCGCTCGGCGAGTTTTTGCGCGTCCTGATCGGCAAGCGATTGCGCCTCGGCGGCGCTGTTGGACGACCAGCGCCAGCAGAAAAAATTCCCGCTGACGCCTCTGGCCCAAAACGGTGGAAAGTTCATGCGCCGACAATGAAAAGGAAATGACGGCGCGGCAAGATAATTTCAGTGTGGTGGAAATATCGGTGTTCATTAAGTGGTGTGCATACTTTTTGTCACTTTTGTGACATTACTGTGACTTTGCTAATTTTTTCCCATTAGTGCTTGACATTCTCGCGCTATTCCTGTTAAGTCAACTGCGCAAGCCATGAGGGCATTCAGAACATGGTGTGATTCCCGCGCAACCGCGCAACCGCGCAACCGCGCAACCGCGCAACCGCGCAACCGCGTAGAGCGGAGGGGCGGATTATCTTCACGGCTGACGCCGCTCCCGGCGCGGTCAAGTCATCCAGACACACGGGCGCATCATTTACCGGTCTGGCTGATGCCGCCAGCCGCACGGTCGGTTCCGCCAGCCGGACGGCTGACGGATTTATCCACACGGCTGGCTCAATCAACCGCACGGCTGACGCTGCCAACCATCCGGCTGGTTCCCTCGACCGTATGGCTGGACGAATTATCCGTCCGGCTGACGCTTCCAGCCGCACGGCTGGGCGGGTCAGCCGCGCCAATAAATCATTTATCCGCGCCGGTAAATCGTCCAGCCGCGCGGTTTTTGGCCAAAAACAGACCAAAACCCCCAAAAACCGCCCCTTTTACCCCTCCCGCCGCGCCGACCGGTCAAAAGGCGACAGTTGCTCCATGCCGGATGATTTTAGTTTTAACGCGCCACCTCACCCGGGCCACAAGAATGGCTCCAAACCCCACGACCCTCATCCGGCCTGCGGCCACCTTCTCCCGCTCCGGCGGGCGAAGGACATTCTCCCCCAACTCCGTTGGCGGAGAGGGAGACACGCTCGCCGTCTTGATCGTGAACCGGCGACGGGATTGGCCGGACGGTCATTGGCAAACCAGCAACTGCCCCAAGGCTTTTCCCTCTCCCGTCGGACGGGAGAGGGTCAGGGTGAGGGCATTTCCATTCTCCGCAGTTCAACCCACAACCAATAACCATCCATGAAATCCGACTACATCCAGCAAAATGACGACGCGTTTAACGCGCAACTCCAAACCTTCAAGAACGGCGTCGGCAATTATGCCGCCGTGATTGGCGTGACCGCCGCGCAGATTGCCGGGCAGGCGGCGGACGCACTTTATTTCGACACACCCTCAAGTGCTATAAAATTATGGCCAACGCCTCCCTGCAATGGACGGGCTGGAAAAACCTCACCCGCGCCGGCGGCACTCCGCCCGTGAGCGGCGCGCCCGTGGCCCCGGTGTTTCCCGCAGCGGTGCCGGCGGTGGCGCCCGGCATCGAGGCCCGCTTCCGCGCCCTCGTGCAGCTCATCAAGGCCAACGCCAATTACAACGAAACCATCGGCCTGGCCCTCGGCATTGAAGGCGCGCAACAGGTTGGCCCCGACCTCACCTCCATCCAGCCGGTGATTGACGCCCTCATCTTCGGCAACCATGTGAACGTGAAATGGGGCTGGGGCGGCAACGGCGCCTATCTGGACTTATGCGAACTCCAGGTGGATCGCGGCGACGGCAAGGGTTTTGGCCTGCTGGCCT
>Ga0302319_10002382_pt1 | contig 40778 bp, 26 predicted proteins | sample Bog_T0_2_FD_203319 | JGI IMG/M metagenome (GOLD analysis project Ga0302319, IMG submission 203319) | Peat permafrost microbial communities from Stordalen Mire near Abisko, Sweden - Bog_T0_2 | ecosystem: Environmental > Terrestrial > Soil > Wetlands > Peat | place: Sweden: Abisko, Stordalen Mire... | reverse complement strand
ATCATGGCCCATGCCCAGTCGACAACAACGTTGGATGTACCCGTCCTCGCATTCAGCCAGACCTGGGAAGCGGCGCAAACAGCCGCGCCAATCAAAGGCAAGCTCTTCGTGGTGACGGTCGACCACCCTGACCGCCGCCAGGATTGCCACGTTCACTCATTCACCGCAGACAAGCTGGTCTGCTCGCGCGCGTTTGGCGGTACGCGCACCTACATGCCCCAGCAGATCGCAGCCCTCATCATTCCCGGCGACGACAATTTGAGAGTGGCATTGTTTCTCGGAATCAACGGCGGTGCGGGCGCGGCAATCTGGGGTACCGTCGTGCTTGCGGCGGCCTGCCCGGTCTGCGCCGTGGCCACTGGTGTTGCGGCTCTGGTGCTCCTTTGCGCCGCCGGAGCCGTCGCCTATGCGGATGACCAACCGCAGCGCCTGCTCTATCTTGCACCCGGTCAACTGCTCAGTAGCAAGCTTGGGTATGTGGAGGCGCGATGATCCCATTGCGGTTATCATCGCGGACAAAACTTGGACTGCGGGAAGCGGTCGCACCGGAATCTGAGATAAAAATTGCGCATCCGGGATGAAGGTCGTGTCCTTTTGACCCGGCCTTCATCTAACGACTCATGAAGCTGCCATTTTTCTTTTCCTTTCACCGATACGCGAGGCTGGAAAGCCTGCCTGGCCGGAGTCTGAACCGGCAACACCTCAAGCGCGCGGCTTTGCTGGGCGCGTTTCTGTTTGCACTGCTGCCCACGTGGGGCAACCTCAACGCACAGGAATCGGATGGAGTCTCGAGTTCGGCGGCACCAACGACGCTGGTTGGCGATCCGGCTCAATCGGCCGCCGGAACTGCGACGCCCGCGCCGCAGCAGACTGCGGCCCAGGGCGCAGGTCAGGCTGCGAACGATGCGCAGACCAGGCGCATTCTCGGCATCATTCCCAACTTTCGCGCCATCAGCACCGACGAGAAACTGCCGCCGCAATCGGTGAAGGAGAAGTTTGTTACGGCGACCGAGGACTCGTTCGACTATTCCGCCATCTTCATTCCCGCGTTGCTGGCCGGCTACTCGTTGGAGACCAATGCCACGCCCGAGTTTGGCAACGGTGGGGTGGGTTTCGGCCGCTATCTCTGGCATACCGCTGTGGACCAGACCAGCGAAAACTACATGGTTGAGTTTGTGGTGCCCGCCATCACGCATGAAGACACGCGCTACTACACGCTGGGGCGGGGCGGCTTCCTGAAGCGTACCGGCTATGCGCTGAGCCGCGCGGTGATTACCCGCAACGACGCGGGCAGGGAAGTGTTCAATGCGAGCGAAGTAATTGGCGCGGGCGCTTCGGCAGGCCTGTCCACGCTCTACTATCCGGTGCGCGAGCGCAGCTTTGGCAACACCGGCACGGAGTGGGGGATCGATGTTGCCGTCGATGCGCTTTCGTTTGAGGCGAAAGAGTTCTGGCCGAACATTAACCGCTGGCTGTTCCACGGCAAACAAGGGGCGAGCGCTCCGGAGTAGCGCGCGCGGCTACATCTTGTCGAGATGGCGAAAGCCGCCGGTGCCGATGAGCATGAGCGAGAAGAGCAGGAAATTATAGGAAGCGTGGACGAGCACGCTCGCGGCCAGCGAGCGGGTAGCCAGGCGCGCCCAGCACAGAATCAGGCTGACGGCGACCAGCAGCACGAAGGGGCCGAGCGAGTAGCCGGTCTGTTCCGCGTGCATGTAGGCGAAGGGAATACTGGTGGTGATGGAGGCGAAGACCATGGCGCCCAGCGACCACTGCGGATGGCCTTCGGGGTCGAGCGAGGCGGGCGCGATCCCGGCGGCTTTTTCGACCGACCAGTCGAATGCGGTGCAAAGGGCTGGAAGTAGAAAGCCGCGAAAGATTGATTCCTCAAAGAAGGGCGCGAAGGTTACGCCGAAGGCGAACAGGAGCCAGGCGGCGGCGCGGGTGTCAAATAGCTTGTCGATGGGTGCGTTGGCGGGGCCGGGGAGGAGGGCTTCATCGGCCATGGCGAGCAGGAAACAGACGCAGGCCGCGCCGATGAGGGTGCGGAAGCGGCGATCGGCTGCGCGGGCGTTCCAGTGCAGACCGGCGAAGAGGCCTTTGTGCCAGAGAAGCGGAAAGACCAGCAGCGCCAGGCCGAAGGTGACCAGGTAAAGGACGGCCATGCTGCCGATGGTGTAGTGCACATCGTTGACAGCTTTCTGGACCGTGGAGACGCCCCACAGGTGGAAGTAAAGGGCGGAGCGGGTGAGCAGGCTGGCAGCGAGGAAGCCGAATAGGGCCAGAACGCCGAGAAGGAGCAGGTCAGCCAAGTTGGGGTGGCGCGTCGGGGGCGGAAGGGCCTCAGGCTCGGACCAGGATTGGAAGAGAGGCGGTTCGGCAGCGACGGGCGATTCCTCGGGCTGCACGGGCTCCGGCAAAGTGTAGGGGAAAAGGCCGTGCACAGCTTTCAAGACCTCTTCGTGCGTGAGGGCGTCTTCGCGGGGCAGGATGGAGGGATCGCCTGGAGTGAGAGGGTCCTGCTCGGGGAGCGTGCTCATGCGCGGCCCGTCTTTTTCGGCCTGGGGCCGGAGGGCTTTGCGGCGGATTCGGCCGGGGCGGGATGTGCGCCTTTGGCGCGGGTATTGGCGAGGTCGTCTTCCGCCGGGGTGTTGCGGCGGGCGCGCTTGGGTTTTTCTTGCGCGGGTTCGCGGTCTCCCACCCTTTCCACTGGAGAACGTGGAAACGATGGGGCACCCGGAGCAGCAGGTCCTTCTACGCTTGATTCATCGTCGGCCAGCTCGACGGCGGCGAGTTTGCCGTTGGCGGAGGCGTAGTAGCGGGTGAGGAACTGGCCGGTGTAGGAGCCGGGCGTGGCGGCGATTTTGGCGGGACGGCCCTGGCCAACGATGCGGCCGCCGTCTTCGCCGCCTTCGGGGCCCAGGTCGAGGATCCAGTCGGCGTTGCGGATCACGTCGAGGTTGTGCTCGATGATGATGACCGTGTTGCCCAGGTCGGCCAGGCGATGCAGAACCTCGAGCAGCTTGCGCACGTCGTCGAAGTGCAGGCCGGTGGTGGGCTCGTCGAGCAGGTAGAGCGTGCGGCCGGTCTGCCGCTTGCTTAGTTCGCGCGCCAGCTTCATGCGCTGGGCTTCGCCGCCGGAGAGAGTGGTGGCGCTCTGGCCCAGGTGCACATAGCCCAGGCCCACATCGACCAGCGTTTGCAGCTTCTGCCGCACGTTGGGCACGTCTTCAAGAATGGTGAGTGCGTCTTCGATGGTCAGGTCGAGCACGTCGGCAATGGAGTGGCCCTTGAACTTTACTGCGAGTGTCTCCTGGTTGTAGCGGCGGCCGTTGCACACTTCGCACTGCACGTAGACGTCGGGCATAAAGTTCATTTCAATGCGGCGCTGTCCGTCGCCTTGGCAGGCTTCGCAGCGTCCACCTGTGACGTTGAAGCTGAAGCGGCCCGGCTTGTAGCCGCGCTCGCGCGACTCGGGCAGCATGGCGAACAGATCGCGGATGGGCGAGAAGACCTGGGTGTAGGTGGCCGGATTCGAGCGCGGGGTGCGGCCGATGGGCGACTGATCGATGCGGACCACTTTGTCGAGCTGCTCGGCGCCGGTGAGCGAGTCGTGCGCACCCGGCTCCTCGCGCGAGCCGTAGATGGTCTGCGCCAGCGAGCGATAGAGAATGTCGTTGATGAGCGTGCTTTTGCCCGAGCCGCTCACGCCGGTCACGACGGTCATGATGCCCAGCGGAATGCGGATGGTGACATCCTGCAAATTGTGCTCGCGGGCGCCGAAGACGGTGATCCACTTGCCGGTGAGGGGACGCGGCGCGGCGCGATGCAGCACGGTCTCTGCGCCACTCAGATAGCGGCCGGTGAGCGACTCGGGGCAGGCCATGATCTCCGCCGGCGTGCCTTGCGCGACGACCATCCCTCCCAGACGCCCGGCTCCGGGGCCAAGGTCCAGGACGTAGTCTGCACTGCGGATGGTGTCTTCATCGTGCTCGACGACGAGGACGGTGTTGCCCAGGTCGCGGAGTTTTTCAAGGGCTTCAATCAGGCGCATGTTGTCGCGCTGGTGCAGGCCGATGGAGGGCTCGTCGAGCACGTAGAGCACGCCGCGCAGGCGCGAGCCGATCTGCGTGGCCAGGCGGATGCGCTGGCCTTCGCCGCCGGAGAGCGTGGCGGCGTTGCGGTCGAGGGCAAGGTAGGTGAGACCGACCTGGCAGAGGAATTCGAGGCGCTCCACGACTTCGCGGCGGATGCGCTCGGCGATGAGAGCTTCGCGCGCGGTGAAGCTGAGGTTGATGGCTGCCGACAGAGCGCGGTTGAGCGAGAGCGCGGTGAAGTCGGCGATGGAGAGGCCGCCGATCTTGACGGCCAGCGACTCCGGGCGCAGGCGCTTGCCGCGGCAGACCGGGCACGGGGTCGCGGACATGTAGTTCATCATGTACTCGCGATAGCCGTCGCTGCGGGCCTCGTCGATGGTGTCGCGCAGAAAGCTGAGGATGCCGTGAAAGCCGGTGCGGGAGGTCTCGCCTTTGGGCGGGCCGTAGACCAGGATGTGCTGCTGCTTGGGCGGCAGGTCTTCAAACGGCAGCTTGAGATCGATCTTGTATTTGTCCGCGGCCAGGTGGACGAGCTTGAGCAGGTACTGAGATGCGGAGCCGGGGCCGAGGCCGCCATCGAGCAGGGGCTTGGACCAGTCGGTGATGACCTTCGCGGGGTCAAGATCGTAGAGCGAGCCCAGGCCGTGGCACTCCGGGCAGGCGCCGAAGGCGGAGTTAAAGGAGAAACTCCGAGGTTCAAGTTTTGGCACGTCCATGCCGCAATCGGGGCAGGCCATGGAGGACGAGAAGAGCTGTTCCTCCGCGCCCGCGACGGCGACCAGAGCGAGGCCGTTGGCCAGCTGCAGGGCTTTCAGGACGGCCTGTTCGAGGCGTTTTTCGACCGAAGGCTTGCCGGCGACAGCTTGGGGTTCGATCTTTCCCACCCTTTCCGCTGAAGTACGCGGCAAGGATGGGGCACCCAGCTTTTTACTTTCGCTCGTCTCCGGAGCGGCCGGCGGCTTGAGCAGGATGCGGTCGATGACCGCTTCGATGGTGTGGTTCTTGCGGCGGTCCAGCAGCAGCGGTTCGGAGAGGTCGCGCAATTCGCCGTCGACGCGAGCGCGAAAGCCCTGCTGGTCTAGCTGGTCGAGCAGATCCTTGAACTCGCCCTTGCGGCCGCGAACGATGGGAGCCATGACGGTGACGCGCTCGCCGCGGCCGAGTTCCAGAATGCGGGCGACGATCTGCTCGGCGGTCTGGCGGGCGATGGGCCGGCCGCAGTTGGGGCAGTGCGGCGTGCCGACCGAGGCGTAAAGCAGGCGCAGGTAGTCGTAGATCTCGGTGATGGTGCCGACGGTCGAGCGGGGGCTGCGGCTGGTGGTCTTCTGCTCAATGGAGATGGCCGGCGACAGGCCCTCGATGGAGTCCACATCCGGCCGCTCGATCTGGTCGAGAAACTGCCGTGCGTAAGCGGAGAGGGTTTCGACGTAGCGGCGCTGGCCCTCGGCGTAGATGGTGTCGAAGGCCAGCGAGCTTTTGCCGCTGCCGGACAGGCCGGTGACGACGGTCAGCGTGTTGCGCGGGATGCGCACGTTGATGTCGCGCAGATTATGCTGACGCGCCCCGCGCACCGAAATGTGAGTAATGGGCATTGTGCGATTCAGAGAGCAAAGTCGAACAGGTTGAGGACGAGGAATCTGCCGCGCATGGGAGCGCTGGAGACATACGTACAACCATGATACTAGAGCGCAGCGTGGATGGGACGGGTCGGGTATGGCCGCGGTCCGGGCTGGGGCGCCCGTGTTGCTCATGCCATGACGCGAATGCCTGGATGCAGTGGTCTCCCACCCATTCGTCCAAAGGACGGACGAATGGATGGGGCACAGAATTGCTGTGGCGCGAGGGCGCGGCTAGAGGCGGGCGTGGCTGCCGTCGCAAAAGACAGGAGCGGCGGTGTGCTTGCGGCCACAGAAGTAGACGGTCTTGGTTTCAGTGGCTTCGAGCTTGATCGGGGTGTGATCGGTGGTCTTGTGGCTGCCGTCGCAGAAGGGCTGGTTGGCGCTCAGGCCGCAGGAACACCAGTAGTAGCTTTTGCCGGCTTCCACCTCGACGGGATAAGGACCTTTTTGAGCAATTTTCGGTTCGGACATGAAGTTCTCCTGATCGGACGTTACATTGATTATCCTCGAACCGGGTCTCATCCCCCTTCGACTGTGGGCGCGAATCCATGAACGGGAAAATAGGAAAGAGACGGATCGGTTCCAAAACGGGCCTCCTTCAAACCGCAGATTCCATGCGGCCGGAGGTATCGCATTGGTCAACAGAAATGGAAGCTGCAACTACGTCAGCTTCTGAGAGAATCGGTTCAGCGTTGTTGGGGAAGACTGACGGGAAAGTTGAAGTCAGGCATGAACCATGGCGCGTATGTGAGAGATTCCAGGGTGAGGTTGAGCATCGGCGATGACGGATCTGGTGAACTTTGCAATGTTGATTGCAGCGTCTTTGGGTTCGATGGCGTTTGGCGTGCTGGCAGCCTACTGGGTGCTGCGGGCGGGATTTGCGCTGATGCGGCCACAGCAGCAAAGCGTGGTTGTGAAGGCAGGCGTGCGCGTGGCGCGGGTTTGAAGAAAAGCCGGCGGCCAGCTATTGCTTGTCCGGATTCGCTTCGGCTCCCGGGGCGGGCTCTTCGGAGTCAGGGCCTTGTTCCTGACGTGATTCAAGGCGTGGCGGAAACCCCCTCCCGCAATTGATCGATATTCCCTGTCATCCATTCGATTCCAAAAACTGAAAACCGATCGGCGCAAGCGGTTCTAGTTGGGCTGCTGTGGCTGCGGCTGACCCGGAGGGCCTTGCTGCTGCTGGCGCTCGCGCAGCTCCTGCTGGAATTGCTGCGGGGTGCGGGGCGGAGCTCCCTGAGGGAAGCTGGGACGGGGGGAGACCTGCTCCTGGTTGGCAGGCGGCTCTTCCACGTCGTCTTCTTCGTTGTTCGAGACTGGCCTTGCGGAGGGCTGGGTGCTGCCGGCCTGACGAACGCTGAGCAGAATCTGGCGCGGGGAGCCCTGTCCCTGATCGCCAATCATAATGACGTTGTAGCCTGAACCCTGCAGCAGCTCGGAGAGCACATCGCGCGCCCGCCCAGGCCCATATTGGCCGAAGACGCGCTGGTCGGTGGAGAGGCCTTCGACCTTGGCGCCTGTTACGGTCGAGACTTCGTGGAGGATCTGTTCCAGGCTGGAGTTGGCGGCGCTGATGAGAAGGCCGTGGCTATCCCAGACCACAGAGGCTTCGGCGGCCTTGTCAAAGGCGGGCCACTTGGGGGTTTCCGGTACCGGCGGAGTCAGCGGTGCGACCGGCTCTGGGGCAGGCGGAGGCGCCAGGTGAGCCGGGCTGTGCTTGCGGAGATGCGGGTGCTTGGGGGTTTGAGCGGCGGCCGGGGCAGGAGACTGATTCGCGGGCGTTTGGGCCTGAATCATGGCGCCAGCCAGAATCAACGCAACGTTGCCAGCCAGGATGGCAAACGAAGACAACGGGAGCGGACACGCGAAACCGGGAGATGCCGCATTGCAAGCAGCGGTGTTTGGGATGAGCGCGGATTGGGGCTGCGGCGGAATGGCGTTGCGCATGGAAATGAGATCCCCGGCCCGCTGACGCCGCCCGGTGGTCTGCGGTGCGGAGCCGGGCGCGGCGTATAACTGGCGTTCTACTGTACTAGACTAACAGTGGCTCGCGGACGCTCGAAATGAGTTGCGCGGGACGGAGAGGAAATGGGAAAAGATGCGCCTCTGCTGGAAGGTTTGGAGTGCCGCTTCAATGGCGCTGGCCGTGCTGGCGTTTTCCTCGCAGTGTGATGCTGCGAGTTGCACCACACAGGCGGAGTTGCCGGCCCAGGATCGGAATGCGCTGACGGCGGTGGGCGGACGGTTGGCGACCGCGGTCCTGGGGCAGGACTATAGCGCGCTGCAGGCGGCGCTGTTGCCGGCCGAAGCCGGAGATTGGAGTGGGATTCGCGATACGGTGGAGCTGGGTGCGCCACTGGTGAAGGCCGGCCAGGTGCAGCTCGAGAACATTTATCTGCTGGACGCGAGCACGCAGACGGCGCCGGCCGATACGCAGTTTTTTTGCTCCAATGCAAGCGGCTCCCTGACCGTGACCATGAATATGCGCTCGCTGCCGCCCGGAAAGTATGGAGTGGTGCTTGCGAATGCGGCCGGGGCTCCGCTGGCTGGGCAGGTGGGGCTGGTGCTGGCATGGGACCCGACCTCTGCGCCGGGAGCGTGGAAGCTGGCCGGGCTGACGGTGCGGCAGGGCAGCTTCGACGGGCACGACAGCGTTTGGTTCTGGACGCGAGCGCGGGAGTTGGCCAAGGCCGATCAGGCCTGGAGCGCCTGGTTCAGCTATGAGGCGGCGCGCTACCTTTCAGTGCCGGTGGATTTTCTTTCTTCGCCGAATATGGAAAAGCTGGGCCAGGAACAGGCGCAGATCAAGGCATCGCCTCAGGATGCATTTCCCTACGCGCTGCAGGACGGCGATCGCACCTGGAAGATCGACGGCGTGCGGCTGGATGCGAGCCTGCGCCAGGCGGACCTGGCCGTGACCTACGACTCGACCGGCGTGACCGATGCGGCGGCGGTGCGGACAGAGGCGACCGCGGTGTTGAGCGCCCTGTTGAAGGCGCAGCCGGGACTGCGGCAGAACTTTCACGGCTTGTGGGCGGTTGCGGTGAAGGATGGGAAACAGAACCCGGTGCTGGAACTACCGATGGGGCAGATTCCGTAGAGACAGGGAACAGGGGATAGGAATAAAGGTCGGCGAACGGCATAGGCCGGGCCCGAGAGCGGAAACGAGTTGGGAGGTCGGGAAGATGATGAGATCGCGAGCGGGAATCATTGCACTTTGCGCATGGCTTGGAGCTTCGCTGGGAATGTCTGCCGCGGCGGGTGGGCAGGAGAAGGCCGCCTCCGGCCCGGAGAAAATCGCGCCGCTGCCCTCGTCGCTGGACAGGCGCTTCATGGACACGACCGCCGACCCCTGCGTGGACTTCGCCCAGTATGCCTGCGGGAACTTTTCCAAGCTCTATCCGATTCCAGCCGACAAGACCGGGTATGAACCTTTCTCCATCGTCTTCGATCACACCGAGAGCGCGCTTCATGCGCTGTTGGAAAAGGTGGAGGCCGACAGCGCTTCGCGGACGCCGAACGAGCAGAAGATCGGCGACTACTATGCCAGCTGCATGAATCAGAGTGCGATTGATGCGCAGGGCCTGAAGCCGCTGCAAGCGGAACTGGATCGCATTGCCGAGTTGAAGAGCAAGAGCGAGCTGACTGCACTGCTGGCGCATTACCAGATGATCAATGTGAATGCGCTCTTCAATTATGGCGAACAGCAGGATTTCAAGGACGCGCGCAAGCAGGTTGCCACGGTGGACCAGGGCGGACTGGGATTGCCGGAGCGGGACTACTACCTGCGCACCGGCGCGGCTGACGAGAAGATCCGCCAGGAGTATGTGCTGCATGTGACGAAGATGCTCAAGCTCGAGGGCGAGCCGGACGCGCAGGCGGCGAGCGATGCCGGGAAGATCATGGAACTGGAAACCGCGCTGGCCAAGGCGTCGATGGATGTAACCTCGCGGCGCGATCCCAAGAACATCTACCACCCCATGACGGTTGCACAGCTAGCGGCGCTGGCTCCGGCGATCTCCTGGCCCAGATTCTTCGCGGCCACCGGCACGCCGCCCATCGGAGAACTGATCGTGGCCAACCCGGATTTCTTCAAGGGCCTGAACGCGCTGATCGAATCAACTCCGCTGGAGACGATCAAGACGTATCTGCGCTGGCAGCTCATCAACGGAATACCGGGCATTGCGCTGCCTGCCGCGGAGGAGGATGAAGACTTCGCCTTCTTCGGCCACACGCTGTCCGGCCAGCCGGAGCAGCGGGCGCGCTGGAAGCGCTGCGTTCAGGCAACGGATGGGACCCTGGGCGAGGCTTTGGGCGAGGTGTACGTGAAGGCGTACTTCCCCGCCGAGAGCAAGCAGAAGACGCTGGAGATGATTCACGACATCGAGGGCGCGATGGATCGGGACATTGCCTCTCTGAACTGGATGAGCGCCGAGACCAAGGTGAAGGCCAAGGAAAAGCTGCAGATGGTCGCCGACAAGATCGCCTATCCCGATCACTGGCGCGACTACTCGGCGCTGAAGGTGGTGCGCGGCGATGTCTTCGGCAATGCGATCAGGGCAGCGGATTTTGAGAGCAAGCGGCAGCTGGCGAAGATCGGCAAGCCGGTCGATCGCCAGGAGTGGGGCATGTCGCCGCCCACGATTAACGCGTATTACAACCCGAGCATGAACGACATCAACTTCCCGGCCGGCATTCTGCAGTCGCCGTTCTTCGATCCAAATTCGACGGACGCGGAGAACTATGGGCACATTGGCGCCTTTGTGGGCCACGAGCTGACGCACGGCTTCGACGACGAGGGACGGCAGTTCGACGGCAACGGAAACCTTGCCGACTGGTGGACCGCCGAGGACGGCAAGAAGTTTGACGCGATGACCAACTGCGAAGTGCAGGAGTACGGCGGCTTTACGGTGGTGGACGATCTGAAATTGAACGGCAAGCTCACCCTGGGCGAGAACACGGCCGACAATGGCGGATTGCGCCTGGCCTACATGGCCTTGCAGGCCGATGCCGAGCGCAAGGGGATTGACCTGAACGCAAAGGACGCAAGCGGGTTCACCCCCGCGCAGCAGTTCTTTCTGGCGGATGGGCAGAACTGGTGCGGGGACACGCGGCCCGAACAGCTGCGGCTGAGCGTGCAGACCGATCCGCATTCGCCGGTAAAGTTCCGGATTCTGGGCGTGCTCGAGAATATGCCGGAGTTTGGCCAGGCATTCGGGTGCAAGGTTGGCCAGCCCATGATGCCTGCCAACGCATGCCACGTGTGGTAGCGCGGGCTGGACTTTTGCGCAAGGAAAAAACGGGAAGGGATGAAGCATTGGCAGGGACGATTGATTTGCGATCGGATACGGTGACGCGGCCCTCGGCGGAGATGCGCGCGGCGATGGCGGCGGCTGAGGTGGGCGACGATGTGTATGGCGAGGACCCGACCGTCAATCTGCTGGAGCGGCGGGCGGCGGAGGTTTTTGGCCGCGAGGCCGCACTGTTTGTGCCCACCGGGACGATGGGCAACCAGATCGGTATCCGGCTGCATACCCAACCGGGGCAGGAAGTGATTGCCGAGTCGCGGGCGCACATTCTGGATTGGGAGATGGCGACGACGGCGGTCTTCTCCGGCTGCCTGGTGCGCGCCGTCGAGGCCGAGCGCGGCATTCTGACCTGGAAGCATATTGAGCCGGCGATCTACAAGCGCGGCGCGTTTCGCGCGGCGACCGGGCTGATCGAGATTGAGAATACGGCGAACCTGGCCGGTGGTGGCTGCACGCCGGTTTCGGTGCTGGATGAGATCTGGCAGGGAGCAAGAGAGCACAAGCTCCCCACGCATCTGGACGGCGCGCGCATCTTCAACGCAGCGGTCGCGCTGGGCGTGGATGTGAAGGCGCTGACGCGCGGCTTCGATACGGTGATGTTCTGTTTGTCGAAGGGGCTGGGCGCGCCGGTGGGGTCCATGCTGACTGGCTCGGCGGAGTTGATGGAGCGGGCGCGGCTTTATCGGAAAGCTTTGGGCGGGGGAATGCGGCAGGCGGGTGTGCTGGCGGCGGCGGGATTGATGGCGCTGGAGCAGGGCCCGAAGCGGCTGCAGGAAGACCACGCCAATGCACGGCTGCTGGCCGAGACGCTGGCCAACCTGGAGGGCGCGGAGATCGACCTGGATGCCGTGGAGACCAACATTGTGATCTTCAAGCTCAGAGCAGGCCGCAGCGCGGCGGAACTGACCGCGCGGTTGAAGGCGCGCGGGATTCTGATGTCTGCGGTGGGGCCGAGCACGGTGAGGCTGGTGACGCATCTGGATGTGAGCCGCGGGGATTGTGTGGCGGCCGCCGAAACGCTGACGGAGGAGATTGAGGCGGCCTGAGTCTCGCGCTTTCCCACCCTTGAATCGAAGGGCGATTCAAGGATGGAGCGCTCAGGGGAAGCAAGTTTTTTACGAAGGCGCGGACTACCCAAAACTGACTCGGCGCATCTGAATCGGAAGCTGGAATGTTGGCACGGCGAACCGGAGTGCGCAACTATTTCAGCGCCGGAGCGTTGATACGGTCAACAGGCCGGGTTGCTCGCACCGGTCCGGACCTTCCAATCGGAGGAGATGATTCATCGTGAAGAAGATTGCATTCGCAGCATTGCTCGCACTCACCTTTTTGCCTGCGGCATCGTACGCGCAGGTCGTGATCCGCATTGGGCCACCGCCCGTGGTTGTGGAGCGCCCAGGACCGCCGCCGGAACGTGGCTTCATCTGGATCGGGGGCTACCAGCGCTGGGACGGGGCGCACTATGTGTGGGTTCCGGGCCACTATGAGAGGCCGCCGCATCCCGGCGCGCACTGGGTTGGGCACCGCTACGTGCGCCGCGGCGGCGGATGGGTATTTGCGGAAGGACACTGGCGCTAGGCTTTGTGCGGCCGCAAAAAAGAGAGCGGGGCGTCGGCCTCGCTCACTTTTTTGCAGCGGCGAACGGGAGCCTCGACAAGCGCAGGCCGGGCAGGCCGATCGAATTCTCATGGAACCGATCGGCCTTTGGCCGTACAATTGCGTCCATGTCTCGCTCCAGCCAATTCACTTCCGCGCTCCTTGCCTTGTTTCTGGCAGCGCCGCTGACGGTGGCCGCTCAATCAATCGCGACCAACTCCGCTGTGCCGCTTTCGACCCGCGTGACCTCGTACCAGATCGACGCGCGGCTCGATACGGGCAAGAAATCTCTCGACGCAACCGAGACGCTCACCTACAAGAACCTCACCGGGCAGCCGCTGACTTCGATTCCGTTCCATCTGTATCTGAATGCGTTTCGGCCGGAGTCGAGCTTTACCCGGGAGACGCACTTTACGGGCGGCATTCGTGACTCCGAGAGCAAGGACGAATATCCCAGCGAGAAGCTGGGCAGCGTCACCGTTTCGAAGATTGCAGCCGACGGCTATGGCGACCTGACCGCAGGCATGCACTTCACGGCGCCGGACGATGGCAACAGGCAGGACCACACGGTGGCCGAGGTTCCGCTGACCCATCCGCTGGAGCCGGGCGCGACGATCACATTTCACCTTGCCTTCCACGACCAGTTTCCGCTGTCGATTGCGCGCAACGGGTACAAGCGCGACTTCATTATGGGGGGGCAGTGGTATCCCAAGCCGGGCGTGTTCTGGCATGGGGCATGGAACTGCCACCAGTACCACTCGACGACAGAGTTCTTTTCGGACTTCGGCACATTCACAGTGCATTTGACTGTGCCGGAGCGCTACGTGGTGGGCGCCAGCGGCGTGCCGACCGGCAGCGCTGCGAATGCCGACGGCACCAAGACGCTCGGCTTCTATGGGGAAGACATTGGGGACTTTGCTTTCGCTGCGAGCCCGCATTTCACGGTGACCGACGGGGTTTACAACTCATCGATGGGACCGGTAAAGGTGCACGTCCTTGCGCTGGCTGCGCATCCAGCGGCGGGTCCGCGCTATCTCGACATCATTCAGAAGACGCTGGCGGAGTTCGATCGGCGCTATGGCCCGTACCCGTACAAGATCGTTACAGTCATCGATCCCGAGCCAGGCTCGGAGATCGGCGGCATGGAGTATCCCACGCTGTTTACCGGCGCGACGAGCTGGTATGAGCCGACTTATATCACCGAGGAAACGGCGGAGCACGAGTTCGGCCACCAGTACTGGTATGGCATGGTGGCGACCAACGAATTTGAAGATGCGTGGCTTGACGAGGGCATCAACTCGTACACGGAAGTGAATGTGCTGAGTTCAATTCTGGGGCGCAATACCTCGATGTTCAATCGGCCCTACGCCAACGCAGGCGATTATGAGGCACAGAGGCTGGAGTATGCATTGGCTCCGGATTACGATCCGGTGACGCACTGGGCGTTCAAATTTCGCAACTCGAACTCGTACGGCGGCGTGACCTACGGCAAGACGGCGACGCTGTTGGCGACGCTGGAAGGCATTGTTGGCCGCGACACGATGGACGAGGCGATGCACACGTACTTCATGAAGTACCGCTTCACGCATCCAACGACGGAGGATTTTCTGCGCACGATTGAGCAGGTGGCTGTTGCGCGCGGACGGGCGACGGTGCTCCCATTGGCCGACCTGTGCGCCGGACTGGCAGGCTGTGTTGCGGACGTTCCCGCTGTGAACTCGAGCCTGCGGCCTTACTTTGATCAGGCAGTGTACGGCACGGAGGTTTTGGATTACGCGGTCGACAACGTCGCTTCGAGTCCCGTGGAGTGGTGGCTGCCCAAGCCGAAGGACAAGGATGCGAAAAAGAAGCTGGCTTACCTGAACGCGATCTATCTGCGCCGCAAAGGGGACTTTGTGCTGCCGGTGACGGTGGAGATTGTATTCGACGACGGGACGCGAGTGCGCGAGAACTGGGACGGGGTTGACCGCTGGAAGAAGCTCACGTATGTGCGTCGCGCGAAAGTGGTCTCCGCGGAGATCGACCCGGATCACGCGGTGCTGCTGGATGTGGATTGGTTCAACAACAGCTACACGACGAAAAGAAACGGCGTCCCAGCCCGCAAGTTGACGACCATCTGGGCGTCGATGCAGCAATTCATTGCGCAGCTTGCCGCGTGGATCGTATAACCGCTTCCGGCTCGAGTGGCGCATGTGCATGGCCGCTTCAACCTGCTTGCATTCATCCGCTGCTCTCAAGAGGTTCTTCTGATGCTACAGCAACGCAATCTTCTCACTGGCGGTCTTTCGCTCGCCTTGCGCAACTGGCCCGCGCTGGTCTGGACTTATGTCTTCAACCTTGTGCTGGCGTGGCTGTTCACTTTGCCGCTCCAGAATCAGTTGAGCGCCATGACCGCGCATTCGCTGGCTTCAGCGCGCCTGACGGGCGCCTTCGATCTTGGCACATTGGGGGAGGTGATGCTGAAACTCTCGAAGGGCCCGGGACCGGCTACGATGAGCAGCTATCTCACCACACCGTTTTATCTGGCGCTCTATTTCTTTCTCGTTCCGGGGACGCTTTTCTGCTATCAGACCGGCGAGCCGGCGCGGCTGTTCACGCTGCTGCGCGCGGGGATGGATCACTTCTGGCGATTCGTGCGCATCACGCTGGTGAGTCTGGTGGTCTTTGCCGCGGTGCTGGGCGGATTGAATGCATTGCAGAACCTGTGGTCGGAGCATGTGGACCAGACCATGGTCGGGCGCAAGGCCTTTCTGCTGGAACTGGCGGGCATGATCCTTGTCGGACTGGCGGCGGCGCTGCTGCGCGCCTACTTCGACCTGGTGCAGGTCTACACCGTACCCCTTGGGCGGATGACGTTTCCCGCAGAGGCGGGGAAGAAAGCGCCTGAGCGGCAGATTCGGCGCGCCTTCAAGCCGGCATGGCGGGCTCTGCTCGGCAACTTCTTCCGCGTTTACCTGACGTTCGTCTTGCTCACGTTGCTGGGGCTTGCGGCTGTGGTGTTGACGGCGCGGACCGCCATGCACTCGCTGGCGCAGCCGCGGGTGTGGCCCGTGTTCCTGCTGGCGCAACTGGGCTTGTTCCTGATGCTGCTGACACGTTTCTGGCAGCGGGGTGCGGAGACGATTCTGGTGCTTGACAATCCGATTCCGGCACAGGTCATTGTTGTGGAAGCAGTGATTACGGAAGTCGTTGCTGTGCAGAGCGTGCCTGGCGAGTCCGACGCTAACCCTGCACAAGGAGCGAAGGACGCCCGGAGCGGCGAGGTCGCGGAGTTCTCCATTTGAATTGCATTGCAGGAATGGAGAAGGTCTGGAAGTCGATGTTTGGTTTGTGCGATTGACTGCCTGCGTGCTGCCAGGAGTGTCCCTCAAGGGCTAAAGCCCAGGATATTTGGCACGTCCGATCGGCACGACTGAAGTCGTGCCCTTATACAAAGCTCTCTCTCGCCGTGGTCATGTGGATTTCCATTTGAACCTTTGAAGCCCTGCCTTGATGATGCAAGTCCGCGACAGGGCGCTGCCAGCCGCGGCTGCTGTGCGTCGCGGTCACTGAGAGCCGCTGGACTGAGGGCCGAAGCTGCGGAAGGGCGTGGCTTTCAGTTCGTCGAGGAAGCGCCAGGAGCTTTTGAAATCGGGCGCGAGCGGCTTGTTGACGAGGATTGCGCGCAGCAACTCGACGGGCATCGTGTTCTCGTGGAGAATGGCGTCGTGGTATTGGCGGTCGGTCATCTGGCCTGAGTCGACCAGCTCATGGTGCAGTGCGCGGAACTGCAAGGCACCGAGCATATAAGCGCATTGATACAGCGGATTGTAGCTGCCGTTGAACGAGCGGCGCACCTCACCGGCTGCGTTTTCGCGCTCGAAGCCGACTTCGTCAACAAGGAAGTCGATGGCCTGCTGCGGCGTCATGAGGCCGAGGTGGAAGCTGAGCGAGAAAATGATGCGAGCGCAGCGATGCATGCGCCAGAAGAGCGCACCGATGCGCTGCTGGGGCGTCGCGTGGAAGCCCAGATCCCAATAGAGCATCTCCCAGTAAAACGCATTGCCCTCGATCCAGAAGCCAGTTGAGAACAGCTGGCGATAGGGGCGGTAGCGCGCCGTCATGTACTCCTGCAGCCAGTGGCCGGGAATCAGTTCATGAAAAACCGTGGCGTGGGAGAAGGCCGGGTTGTTGCCGCGCATGCTCATCATGCGCTGGTCGAAGGTCATGCTGTCTGTGGGATAGCTGACGCTGATGGTGTCGCCGCCGGTGAAGAAGGGATTCACCAATTGCTGCTCGGGCGTCATCATGTCCATGCGCCAGGTTTCTTTCGCGAGATCCGGCACGGTGACCAGGTTGTTTTTCTCGGCAAACTCCGTGCCTTCGATGGCCAAATCGTGGATGAGCTGCGGCTGGTGGCCTGGTTCGACGTAGGTGTTCTTCACGTGCTCGAGAGCTTTGTGCCAGTCGTCGCCATAGCCGAGCTCGCGGCTGGCTTCGAGCATTTGCTGCTTGCACCAGGCCATCTGCTCTTTGGCCATGGCGATCAGCTCTTCCGGCGTGTAAGGAATCATCTCATCGGAGAGCTGATCGAGCAGAGCCGGGCGGCCGACGGGTGTGCCGATAATCGTTGTCTTATCGTCATGAGGGATGCCGGCAACTTTTTCGCGCAGGAAGGTGGCGTAGTCCTTCATGGCGTCGTCGGCGGCCTTGTAGGGCTGAGCAGCCCACCAGGTGAAGGTGGGGTCGTAGCCGTTGTAGAAGTCGCACCACTGATGAAGATGCTCGCGAAACCGATCGACGTCGTTGGCGGCCCGCCAGGCAGTGATGGGCGTTGGGCGCGCTGCTGCTGTCGCAGAGTCCTTGGCGAGCCTGGCTTCGAGTTCCTTGCGCTGCAAGGCCAGGGCTGCGGTCATCGTATTCAACTGGCCGGCGATCTTTTCGCCGTTGGGTATCTCAACGCGGCGCTTGGCGTCTTCCAGCGCAAAGACGGTAGGCGCAAAAGGAAGCAGCGGCTCGACCTCTGTCCAAAGCTTGGCCGCCAAGGTCATGCGGTGCTCCTCGCGGGTGAGGTGGTTGGCCAGCAGCAGATAGTCGGCCTTCCCTTCCTGGTCGAGGGCGGCAAAATCCACTTGGGCTAACTGGCGGCGCGTATCGGCAAGGAAGCGGGCGGTACGCTCACGGGCGGCGGGCGCGAAAGGGTCGGTGTAGACGCTTTCGAGCGTATCGCTGTCCGCGGAGTAGCGCTCGATGAGGGACTGCATCGTGCTCGGCACGTTGGCCGCGGGGGAAGGCTTGGACGGGACGGCGGGGAGCAGGGGCAAAGACGCGCAGACGAAAACACAACAGAGAATGTGGGCGCGGGGCAGCGGCACAAGCAGGCTCCTTTGTGAAATACGCTCGAGTGAGTTAGCGCACTTTCGATTCAGCAGCCGGAGAACCGCTAGTGCGGATCGCGCGTGGGGACGCCGTCGATTTGACGCAGGATACCGAGGGGGTTGGCGGCTTGCAGCTCGGCAGGCACCAGCGCGTCGGGGAAGTTCTGGAAGCAGACGGGCCGCGCGAAGCGGTAGATGGACCGCGTACCGACGGACGTGAAGCGGGCGTCGGACGTAGCCGGATACGGGCCGCCGTGGACCATGGCATGCGAGACTTCAACGCCGGTGGGAAAGCCGTTGAAGATGAGTCGGCCCGCTTTTTCTTCAAGGACGGCGATCAGTTCGCGATGAGTGGCGAGGTCTTCTTCCGAGCCCAGCAATGTAGCGGTGAGGTGGCCGTCGAGCGTGTGCGCTGCGCGAAGATATTCAGCCGGAGAATCGCAGCGAACCAGCAGCGTGTCCGGGCCAAAGATCTCTTCGGAAAGCTCGGGCTGGGTGAGGAATTCTTCCAAAGTGCTGGAAAAGAGCTGGGCATTGGCGGGGCAGGCGGGTGTGGCCTCGGCTGCCGGTGCCTGTGCGGCTAGCGTGGCCTGGGTGGCGCGATGGCTGGAGGCGCGGGCATAGTCGCGGGCGATGCCGGGCGTGAGCAGGGTAAAGGGCTGTGCAGCGGCTACGAGGTCAGCGAGCTTGGCGAGGAAGCTGGCGGTCTCAGCCTGCTCGGGGACGAGGACGATGCCGGGCTTGGTGCAGAACTGGCCGGCGCCGAGGGTGAAGGAGTTGAACAGGCCCTGAGCCAGCGTTTCCGCTCCGGCCTGGAGTGCGCCGGGCAGAATGAAGACTGGGTTGCCGCTCGACATCTCAGTGAAGCAGGGGATGGGTCGGGGACGCGCGGCGGCCATATCCATGAGGGCGCGGCCTCCACCGAGCGAACCGGTAAAAGTGACGGCCTGGATGAGCGGATGCTTCACCAGGGTTCCACCGGCCTCGACGCCGGAGCCAAAGACGAGCGAGAAGACGCCTTCGGGAAGTCCCTCATCCGCGACCGCCTGCTGAATCACGGCTGCCACCAGCTCGCTGGTTCCAGGATGAGCGGAGTGGGCCTTGACGATGACCGGGCAGCCTGCGGCGAGGGCGGACGCGGTGTCACCGCCTGCAGCGGAGAAGGCGAGCGGAAAGTTGCTGGCGCCGAAGACGGCGACCGGGCCCAGTGGCCGCAGCATGGAGCGCAGGCCCGGACGGGGGAGAGGCTTGCGCTCAGGCAGCGGCGTGTCGACGCGGGCCTCGACCCAGGAGCCTTCTTCGACCACGGAGGCGAGGAGGCGGAGCTGGCCGGTGGTGCGGCTCACCTCTCCGAGCAGGCGGGGCATGGGCAGTGCGGTTTCAAGGTGGGCGCGCTCGGCCAGCTGCTGCTGGATTGCGTCGAGGCCATCGGCGATGCGGCGCAGGAGTCTGGCTTTGGCTTTGCCGCTGGTGGCCGCGTAGACCGGGAAGGCCTGCGCCGCAAGCTGCACGGCGTGGTCGGCCTCGATGGAGGTGACCGACGAGTAGACGGGATCGAGGCGCTGGCCGGTGGCGGGGTTGATGGCCTGGATGGGTGCGCCGCCGAGCGCGCCGCGCTGACTGCCGAGGAAGGATTGTCCGGTAAGAGGCATGCTTGTTTTGAGATCTCCGCGACCAGTTTACAGGTTGAAGGGGGTGTTGTGGGGAGGCGCAAGCTGAAGAGCGCGTGTGGCTGGCGGTTGCCGGAGCCGCTGCACTCCATCCGCTTTTTCCGCAAGAGGCTGGTTGTTGCCGATGTTGATTCGGTAATGAACGAGGTTCGGTAACCTCGGGTGCGGTACTTGAGTCGAGTTTTCAGCGCGGATAATTGACAGTGTGGACAGCGCGCACAATCTTCCGCTCCTGAGCGACTACCAGACGTATCTGCGCGTGGAAAAAGGATTGCGTCCGCTGACCTGCGAGGCCTACGACGGCGATCTGAAGACCTTTGCCGAGTTCATCGAGCGGCGCCACGGGGTGCTGGTGACGGCGGCGCAGCAGGATGTGGCGGCATTCCTTGAACACTTGCGCAACCATGCGATCGATTCGCGCTCGGCGGCGCGCAAGCTGAGCTGCCTGCGCGGCTTTTACAAGTGGCTCCTCCTTGACCGGCGCATTCATCACGATCCGACGGTGAACATTGAATCGCCCAAGGCGTGGAAGGTGCTGCCCAAGTCGCTGGCCGAGCCGGAGGTGTTGGAGATGCTGGAGCGGGCGGGAATGGCCGCTTCGCATCCGCAGGCAAAGGCTACGGCGCTGCGCGATCGCGCGATTCTGGAGCTGCTCTACGCGGGCGGGCTGCGGGTCTCCGAGGTGACGGCGCTCTCGACCGGCGACCTGGCCATGGATTCGGGACGCGTGCATGTGCGCGGCAAGGGCGACAAGGAACGGATTGTGCCGCTGGGGCGCACGGCCCTGGAGGCGCTTGACACCTACATGCGCGAGGGCCGGCCGCACCTGGCGCGGATCAGCTCGGCGCGCAAGGCCAACGCGGCGCGGCTCTCTGGAACAGGGCAAGACGCGACGCGGCTGTTTCTTTCCCTGCGCGGCATGCCGCTGACGCGGCAGTGGGTGTGGCACCTGGTGAAGATGGCCGACTCCGGCGCGAGCCCGCACCGGCTCCGGCACAGCTGCGCCACGCACATGGTGGAGCACGGAGCCGATCTGCGCAGCGTGCAGCTGATCCTGGGTCACGCGGATATTTCGACTACGCAGATTTACACGCACCTGGCGCTGGGACGGCTGAAGGAAGTGCATCGCATGCACCACCCGCGCGCGGCGCGGCCGATGGCCGAGCCAGATGCAAGCCGTGAAACGGTTGGTGATCCGGAATACGAAGATCACCACACCTCTCTTGAAGATCGCCACGCTTCTCTTGAGGAGAAGCGATGAGTACGACGGCCGCTGCCGTGCCGGGCATCGCCCCGCCGCTGGGCGAACTGGTGGAAGACTACCTGCGCGTGCTGGCCAACGAGCGCGGGGCATCGGTGCATACGCTGCGGGCTTATCGGCGCGAGCTGCGCGGCTTTGCCGCATTCCTGGCGGAGCGATACGGTTCCGAGCAGGATCCGGCGCAGGGCGTGGACCGCATTGAGCACACGCAGATTCGCGCTTACCTGGCTCGGCTCTATGACCACGGATTGTCGAAGGCCTCGGCGGCGCGGGCGCTGGCGGCCATTCGCAGCTGGTTCAAGTGGCTGGCGCGCGCTGGATACGTGGAGCAGAATGCGGCTTCGCTGGTGGCTACGCCGCGGCTGCCCAAGCATTTGCCGCGCGTTCCCTCGATCGAGCAGATGAACCGCACCGTAGACTCGGTGGACGCGGGCGCGGCGAGCTGGCCTGCGCGCGACCGGGCGATTCTCGAGGTGCTGTATGGATGCGGCATCCGCAACGCCGAGCTGACAGGGCTGAACCTCAACGACATTCACTGGGCCAATGAGGCGATCCTGGTGCACGGCAAGGGACAGAAGCAGCGGCTGGTTCCGCTGGGGGATGCGGCGGCGCAGGCGATAAGGGCATATCTTGCGGAGCGCGCGGCGCGACTGGCGGCGCTGGGAAATGGCAGCGGCGCCGCGACGCCGGCGCTGTTTTTGAATCTGCAACTGCGCGGGCTGGGCAAGGCCGACGCCGGCAAGGCTGGGAGTCAGGCGCGGCTGACGACGCGCAGCGTGGGCCGGATTGTGAAGCGCATTGCCATTTTGCGCGGGCTCTCAGCCGACGTGCATCCGCACACGCTGCGGCACGCCTTCGGAACCCATCTGCTGGAGGAAGGCGCGGACCTGCGCGCCATCCAGGAGCTGCTGGGGCATGAGCGGTTGTCCACCACGCAGCGGTATACCCAGCTGACCACGGCGCAACTGACAGTTGTTTATGACAAGACGCATCCGCGAGCTAAATGATTCAGTGAGCCGGTCAGCGAACAGCTCGCTTCAATGCTTCGGCGCGGTTGCTGCTGACGCCTGATCCGGTGCCGGCTGGGCGTGGGGGCCGCTCATCCTGTCAAGCAGCGCGTTGTCTGTGGCCTTGTGCAGGTTGGCGGCCTTGTCGAACTCGTCCTTCGCCTCATTTCTTTTCCCCATTGCCCGGTATAGCCGCCCCATGCGCCAGTGAACATTTACATCGTCCGGGGCCAGTTTGGCGGCCAACTTCATTTCACGCAAAGCTTCGTCGTTGCGGCCCGCATCCGCATCGAGGATGCCCAGATCAAGGTGGGCAAGTTCCAGCCTGGGGTCGATTTCAGCAGCTTTTTCCAGCAGAGGCGGGGACAATTCCGGATGGTTCAACTGCATTTCCGTGTCTCCCAGGTACGCCATGGCCTCGGCTTGCTTGGGATTGTTGGCCAATTCGGCCCGGAACTCGCTCGCCGCCTCGTCAAACTGCTTTTGGCCCCACAGCAGATAGCCGAGGCCAAAGTGGACATCGGGCTCGTTGGAGTTGGCTTGAGCCGCAGCCCGAAATTGCTCGATGGCGCCGCCATGGTCACTCAGCTCGTCGGAAGCTTCTCCTGCCAGCATGTCCGCTTCAGCGGATTCGGCGTTCAGCGTGAGAATCTCGTGGTAGGTATCAAGGACGCACTGATATTGCTTTGACCACAGGCAACTGTGCGCCAGAGCCAGCCGCAGGGGCAAACTCTGCGCATCGTTCTGAGCGGCCTGCTTCAAATAAGGAGCAGCCAGGGCGAACTCGCCAAGCCCATAGTGGGCCATGCCAATCAGAATGGTCAGGCGTTGCGTCAACAGGGAGGCCGAGGTCTGCGTTTTGAGCAGAAGCTGGAACTCCGGAATGGCCTGCTTCAGATCCCCTCCCTTGAAGAACGCCAACCCTAGGTTGAGGTGCAAGCCGGGCATTTGCGGATTCAGCGCCAGGGCTTTGCGGTACATCGGCTCGGCTGTTTTGTAGCGCTCTTGTTGCGCTTCCAGAAGGCCCAGGTGAGCATACGCCTGGGCGGACGAGGGATGAGTCTTGAGCACCGCCCGCCACACGGTCTCGGCTTCGGCGAGCTTGCCTTGCTGCTCCAGTGCAACCGCCGCCTCGCCAGTTGCACCCAAATCCGCTGCCGTCTTCCCCGCGACCTGCGCTTTGCAGTTGAACGTCAAAAGCAACGCCAGAAGCAGCGTGCAAGCAGGCTGCCTGCCCGTCAGGCGGCTTGAAGATAGAAGCCAAAACTCACCCATCCTGCATGGTCCTCGAATGCTCAGTCCCCGGTCTCAGCTTGCGCCCACCGTGAGTTGCATTTTTTCCTTCACGCTTCGGGCCAGCTTCTCAATCTCGTCGGCCTTGCGGATCACGCCTACAGACAGAGTGTCCTTGTCGGTCTTGTCCACTTCGGCCTTCAGCTCGGTGGCCAGTTTCAGCAGCTTCGCGCTCTCGGCATTGATCTGCTTTTTGCGCTCGGCATTGGCCGCTTCGAAGCTCTGCTTTTTGTCCTTCTGTTCGTTGATGTCGTTCTGGGTATTGGCGTCGGGTGCGCGGACGATCGCGGGTGGATACTTGGGAAACTGTCCCAGGCTCTTGCTCGCGGTTGCCGCGATGACGACGGCTGCCACCATGCCAACGATGCCCATCCACCACGCCCTCTTGGGGAATGGGTTCTTGCTTGCGTGGACTCGGTAAGATTTCATCGTGCGACCTCCTGGGTATCACTTGTGTCTTGCCGGAAGGCGTTCGGGCATTCCGAACTTCCCTGCGCAAAGTCTAGCCTAGAAAGAGGAGGGTTGAGAGGCCAATTTGCACAGTCCGCTCCACGGGCGTCGCTTGCGCTTCTTTGCTGCCGAGTTAAACGAGGCTCTGTCTGCGATTTTCTCCCTCCGCCAGGCCCTTGAACAAACAGCGGCACAAGGAAAAGGGGCGCGGAAGGGATTGCCTTCCGCGCCCCGGTTGAGGGTTGGGTTTAGAACACGAACTTGCCGCCGATCTCGAACACTCTCGGGTCTTGCGCGCCGGTCACGAATCCAAAGTTGCTCGCGGCCGTGTAGCTGCTCGGGAGAGAGGGATCGGCACCCTTGGTAAGGGTAAAGTTCAGGCCATTGTTGATGGCGTTGAACTGGGTGTGGTTGAAGGTGTTGAAGCTATCGACGCGGACCTCGAAGTGAGCCCCCTCGCCGAAGGCGAACGACTTGTAGAGAGCCGTGGTGAAGTTGGTGCGGCCGGGGCCGACAACGGCATCCTTGCCGGCATTGCCGAAGCCCAGGTTCGGGCCGCCGTCCCAGGCAGCAACGGGTTGCGAGAAGTTCTGCGCGCTCACCCATTGATAGCCGCTGACCGTGCCGACTGTGTTCTTTCCCTTGGTGTAGGCCGGCTTGCCGGTGAGGTTGGGACGGACGCGATAATCGCCGCCCAAGCCAACCGTATCCGGTCCGCCGCCTGCCGGTGCGGTATTGCCCAGCCAGGGCATACCCGCCTCGGAGACCACGGTACCGGAGACTTCCCATCCGCCCAGTACGCTGTGAGCCAGCCCGCTGTCGTGTGCAAACAGAGGAATCTTGTACTCGTAGTTGGCGTTGACGATATTGCGGCGATCCAGGGCGCCGGAACCCTTGTCGTACTTCAGGTTCCAGGGGTTGAACGAAGGGTTGTTGTTGTCAACGTCCACGCTGCTCTGCGAATCGTCGATCTGGTGAGAGTAGGTGTAATCCACTTCGAAGCTCAGGCCGTGTTTGTTCTGCTGGCGAAGGCCGATCTGGAAGCTGTTGTAGCTGCCGGTGAGCGGATTCTCCTGCAGGCGGATGTTGCCGAAGCCCGGATAGGTTGCGAGATTCAGCTTTTGAACCGTTGTGAGCCCGCCGTTTACAGATGCCTTACGAGTCGCCATCGGTGTGCTGAGAGGATAGTTGTTGATCGGCAGCCAGGTGTTCTGGTGCCAGTCGAGGTTGCCCACATACTGCGTGATCAGGATCAGCGAGGGAGCGATCTCATGCTGCACGCCCAGGCTGTACTGCGCCACGGCGGGGTTGGGGTAATAGGTATTCAGAGAGTTGTAGCCCTGAGTGAAAGTCGGCGTTGCGGCCGTGCCGCCCGACTGCCAGTTGGTCGAAGTGCCGGTAAACTCCACGTTGTTGGCCGATGGAGTGCTGATGAAAGGAGCGCTACCGGCGGCATCGTAGATGTCATTGCCCTGGATGCGCTCGTAGAAGGTGCCGAAGCCGCCGCGCAACACGGTTTTTCCATTGCCCATCAGGTCATAGGAGAAGCCTACGCGGGGCATCAGCGTCTTGTAGTCCTGCCGGGCCAACCCGCGCGGAACCCCGTTCTGACCGGCGAGTGCGATGCCGTTCAGATAGAAGGTGCCGATGGAGTTGGTTACCAGCCCAGGGCTGTTGGAGGCAAGCGAGCCGTCGCTGTTGAAGAGGGGCGCGAGCCCTGCCTGGTAGAGCGTCGGATCGAAGTTGGAAACCTGGTTGTTGCGTTCCCAGGCGTGCGGCATGGCATCGTAGCGGAAGCCATATTGCAGGCTCAAGCGCGAGTTCACGTGCCAGTTGTCCTGCGCATAAGCTGAGGTGGTCTGGTTCACGTAGTGGTTGATGGGATTGGCGTTGGACTGGCTGAAGCTTGCGGCCAGGCCCAGCAGGAAGTCCAGATACGAGTCGCCGGTGAGCTGACCGCCGACACTCGAGGCCTTGGAGTCGAAGGTGTAGTCGCCCTCGGAGTCCTTGCCGATGACCTGGTTCTTGGTGTAGCGATTGTAGCCGCCGCCGAACTTCATTTGATGCTTGCCCTTGGTGACGGAAAGGCCGAATACCTCGGAATAGTCCTCGGCGCCGTTGGTCCAGGGGTCGTTTCCAGGGCCCCAGCACCCGTTTTGGCCGTTTGAGCAGCTCCCGATTTGGGCCCACTTGATGTCGGGCAGACGATTGCCCACATCGTTGGCCGTCGCGAAGTAGGTTCCAGTGCTCCAGCCCGAAGGCTTGACGAGGCTGGCGCCTTGCGCCGCCACCGGAACGATGGCGATCTTGTTTCCGTCGTAATCGAAGGAGGCTTCCAGCAGAACCGTGGGCGCCAGTTCCCCGGTCAGCTTGATGATCGAGCTGTACGACGGGTTGCTGAAGTTGGAGCCGACGGTCGGGTAATTGTCCGACTGCCACTCCGGCGTGGCCTGGACCGAGTCGTTCGCATCATGGATGTAGTGGCCCAACAAGCTCCACTTGTCGTTGAAAGTGTGGTCGATGCGGAAGAGATCTTCCCGGACATCGATGGGCAGATGGCCGCCTGACGGGGTGTACTGGTCGGTGGCCAGGTTGGTGGCCGCGGGAAGATTCTTGGTTGCGTTGAAGAGCAGGGCGTTGGAATCCAGAAGGTTGCCCGGAATCACGCCGCCGGGGAATGCCTGGCCCGGGGTCAGGCCATCGCCCAGTATCTTTGCCGCAAGCACTGGATCTTTAACCGTAGGCACGGTTACGGAGGTGATCGGGTTCAGCGCGGTGGGAATCACGTAGGTGAAATCCGCCGCAGCGGTGACTTCATCGGCCGCCGGCATGGTGCTGAGCGGACTGGTTGGTACGCCGTTGACCATCTTGCGCCACTCTTCGTTGAAGAAGAAGAAGGTCCTCTTCTTGCCCTCGTTGTACACGTGAGGTATGAAGACAGGCCCGCCGATGTTGGCGCCGAAGACGTTATAGCGCAGTTCCGCCTTCTTGGCCTGCTGTCCTGAGTTGTTGTCGAAATAGCTGTGGGCGTCGAGGGCATCGTTGCGATCGAACTCCCAGGCTTCGCCGTGGAACTTCTGCGTGCCGCTCTTGAGCGACATGGTGACGGCGCCGCCGGAGGCTATGCCGTAATCCGGAGGATAGTTGCTGGCCAGCACCTGGAACTCGCCCAGCGAGTCCTGAGATGGCATGACGGACATTTTGCCGCCGGAACCGCGATCGTAGGCCTCGCCGCCGTCGACGATCCAGATGTTGTGCGCCTGACTGAGGCCGTTGAAGCTGATGGCGTAGTTGGCGTTCACGGAGAACGGATTCTCCAGATCGGGCAGGTTGCCGCTCACACCCAGGCCCAGCGCGGCCAGGCCAATGACGTTACGGCCATTGGTGGGCAGCTCGGAGATCTGCTGCTCGTTGATGAGGGAGCTAACCACGTTCGAGTCGGACTGGACTGCCAGAGCATCGGCCACGACCGTCACGGTCTCCGTTTCTGCGCCGATGGTCAGCTTGATGTCGACCCGGAACGTCCGGGAAATGTCGACGACGACGCCTTTCTGCTCGTACGATTGAAAGCCCTTGGCGTTGACTCTCAGGTTATAGTTGGCTGCATTCAAACCGGGGATGTCATATAGACCTGTGCCGTCGCTGATGGTGGACTTGGTGAAGCCTGTAGCAGGATCGGTGAGCGTGATTTTCGCTCCCGCGACCACAGCTCCTGTCTGGTCTGCAAGGATGCCGGTTACTTCTGAATTGGCCTGCGCAAATGCTCCCGCGCACGCCAAGACGAAGAATAACGGCAACAGTAAGAACCTGTATCTCGCTTGTCTCATGGGACCTTCCTTTTCAAGTTTGTTCCTGTTGGTGTTTGGTTCTTCGGTCGCTGTCCCAGGCCGGCGCAAGGAAGCCGCCAAAATGGGACCTGGCTCGAGGTGGAACAGATGAGCTTTGAACCGGGGCCGGGGGTGTTGTCTTTCCACCCTCGTCCCGTTCATCCCAAAACGTTCTGCAGGCCTCGCCGTACTCCCCGTGGTCATGGGTGATCGCGACGGTTGCCTGCGCATTCGGAACGATTTTTTCAAGTACATCGATTTACCTTTGTGAGCCAGAAGTTGCGCCGAGCCATTTGATTCATGCCAATCGATCCTTGTCGAGAAGTGGATCAATGTGCCAAGCAATCGCCCAATTCGCCCAACGCGCCTCTTTGCCCGCTTCTCGATCTTTACTTTGGGCTCGGTCCCCGGCATTCTTCTGCCGGTTCACGGATTTTTGTTTTCTCTCGATTGCTGCCCAGCTGCTCTTCTTTTTGGTCCAGCGACTCGTCAACTCAGGGCCGTCGATCCCGCTGAAGTTCACCTTGTCAGGAGCTTCCAGCGGTCCTGTTTTCTCCATGGCGTGGAAGATGAAAACGGCCATTCTCCACTTTTTGGAAGTTTTTAACTAAAACGTTTGATTTCACATGCTCAAACGTTTTAGCTGGCGAGCCAAAAACTCAATTCGATGAGCCGGGCGCTATTAAATTCTTCCGATGGAACATTTGTCAAGGCCAAAGTTGGCCCATGCAGGGCGACCATTTTTCGGGCCGGTTCCAAAAGGCTGGTAAGAAAGGGATAATCCCTTCCAGCGCGTTTGAATTTTCCCCGCAATGGGCCATCCGCATCCACCTCTGCATCGCATCGAGGGCTGTGGGTCTTGGTGCGGTTCTCCAGTTCCGATCGCACTTGGCGAAATGAACAGATGCGATCGGCCGGAAGCTTGAAGAAGGGCTACTGCCCCGCCGGCTGGAGCGCATTGGCGGGCGCAGCGGTCCGGCGTGGTTGGACCATCCTCTGCCTTGGCAGCGGGTGGTCCAGCTTTTTGAGGCGGGTGGTTTCAGTCTCAGCCCTCATCCGCTCAGTTACATCAACTAGTCGCTGGCTTTCCATGCCGTTCCGCTTGGCTACGATCTTGTAGTCGAATGGAATGCTGGAACTGCCGCCGCCCAGCTCATGCACCTCAAAACTGCCGGCCGACTTGTTGGTGACGTAGAGGCCTTTGCAATCGCCGCCGGGGGTCAGGAAGACGTGGAAATCCACGCCGGTGTTTACTGTCTCGGCAAATGCCGGTTCAACCTGGATAGTCGCGCTGCCGTGCTCGAGCTGGCCTGAACCGTAATCTTCTACCCAGTTCTCTGCCGACTGCACGGCGTAGGTTTCCAACTGGCGGGCGCCGTTTCTGGTTGAGATGACGGCCTTCACCTGGCCAGTGCAGGCCAGGTTGCCCATTTGGTTGATGCCGCACGTGCCACCGGGTCCGCCTGCGCGCAGCACGGTTCCAATGCCTCTCGCCGCATTTCCAGTTGGTCCGCCGGAGTAGTTGTTGAGCACAACGATGGTGGATGAAGCCGGGCTGTCGTTGTAGAAGATTCCCGCAGAGAGATCGTCCGAAGTTGCAATCAGCGCCGCCTCCTGGCCGTTTGCTCCGTCAGCCCACACGCCGGCATCCAGGCCGTCGCCGGACTCGAGCAGGAAGTAAGAGTTGCTGAACCCGTTGGAATTGCTCAGCGCGCCCAGCACACCGATCGATCCGGCGGACTGCGTTCCCATTCCCTGAATTCCGTCTCCATTTGAAGCGGCGGTTGAAAGCAGTCCGGTGCCGTATTTGCCACCGTTGGAGACGGAAATTCCCGTGGAGAAGGAGTCGCCGCTGTTGGATACTTGCAGCATGGGGCCCTCAAGAACCGAGCCTGCAATCGTGCTTGGGCCTTCGATAATCTGGCCGTATGTAAACGTGTTGACTGAGCCTAATTGCGGGTAAATGCTGTCGAAAGTGGTTTCCAGGCTGGGCGTGATGTTGGTCACCAGCGCGCCTTGGTTCAGTCCCAGCGCCACCGAGCCCAATGTTCCCGAGCCGGTGAGGGGGCTGCTGGTAGTGATCCCGGTGATGGTTCCGCCGCCTGTTCCTTTGATAGGGAACGTCTGCGAGGGAGCGAAGGTGATGACGCCGCTGGAGCCGATCTGCAGGCCGGTCTGTTTGACCGCCGCGGTGCCCTGTCCGAACTCGAAGGCCAGATACCCGGAGGGCACAGCCGTATCGTTGCCGGTCACGAACTCCTGCAGCACGAAGTTCTGCGCCTGCGCCGCGCTCAGCGTGGTGTTGTAGGCGCTGCCGCCGAACCAGAACACCGGCGAGGCATAGCCGGTCGTGGTCGTCGCCGTGCCCGCCGTCTTCATGTACACCGTGTTCTCCGAGACCACGCCGGCATCCGCCGTCAGCGCGCCGGTCAGTGTCTCGTAGGTCCCGGTCAGCGTACTGGTCAAATCCAGCGTGCCGTTGATCGTCTCCGCCCCGTGAAACGAGTTGGTCCCCGTTAGCTTCGGATAGACCGCGTTCAAAATCGTCTCCAGCGCGCCGGTATTGATCCCCACCGTCACCGCTCCGGACGAAGTCGCCGCCGTGATCGGACTGGTCCCGGTCACACTGCCGATCGCTCCGGGAAACGTCTGCCCCGCGGCAAAGGTGAGCCGGCCGTTGCTGCCGATCGAGAAGCCGGTCGGCGCCAGCGGATTGGTTCCCGCGCTGTAGAGCAGCAGCAAACTGCCCGAGGGACTGGCCGTGTTGTTGCCGATCGGCGCCGCCTCCAGGCCGAAGTTCTGCGCCACCGGCGCAGCAGCCGTCGTCGACCAGGTGCTGGCCGAAGCCTCCACGAGCTGCGAGTTGTGTCCGCCGGCAGTGGTCGCCGTAGCGGTTGCGGGCAGATCCAGAACGCCGCGCACCGTGGCGCCGCCGCCCACGTCCAGCGTGCTGGCCGGCGTGGTCACGTTGATCCCGATCTCGCTGCCCACCTGCACCATGTCCGAGTTGCCCTCGGTATACTGCCCGTTCCACAGCGGAATGTTGCCCGAAGTCCCCGACCCGGTGAGCGCGCCGTTGGTCAGCGGCTGAAACTGCGGCTGAGCCTGAAGTTGAATCTGCGGCTGCGCCGTCTTGCCCGCCTCAACCGCCGCGGCCGTCTGCGCCGATTGCGCGGCCACCGCCGCCAGCTGCGCCTGGGTCACAAACTCCGAGGCCGCATGGCCCGCGAGCGACTCCGCGTCGGCCGACTTCATGGCATACGGCACGCTCGATAGCAGAACCCGCTCCTGCTCCGGCGAGCGGTCAACGCTCACCCCCAGCCAGCGCGCCGCCCCGCCGGCAAACACCGCCTGCGGCAACCCCGCCTGGCTCGAAGAGCCCAGCAGCACCGCATACGACCCATCCAGCGAAACCGGCACCGGCTGCGCCTCCGTCCACAGCGGTTCGCCGCCCTGCTCGGCCGCGTAGATGCGGAACTCCGCCTCCACCGTCTCGCCGGCCCGCGCCGCCAGCTTGCCCGCATAGCGAACCTGCTGCGGCACCACCGCCGCCGTTCCAGCTGCCGCGGGACGGTCCAATTCCTGCGAAGCTTCCTGCGCCAACGCCCCCAGCGCAAGGGGTATCCAGATCAGCGCTGCCGCCGCATACCGCAGCGGCCTGTTCCTCGATGCAAAGCTCATGGTCATCGTCTGCATAAAGATCTCTTTTCTTCCCCTGTTGGTTCGAGTCTGTCGATCGGAGGGGTTGTGGGGGGAGTTGAATTCAGTGACTTGCGAAAATCTGGGCGCTGACGAGAGAGAAAGGCGGACCATCCGATTTCCTGGGGAATGCGCATCAACGAGAGTATGGCGAATTCACTTCTGAGTGTGGTTAATTTAATGCAAAAGTGACAATGCGTTGTCAACAGGATTCGTGTTTGCGGCTCGAACTCGGCCAGGCGACGGTAATCAAAGGAACGACGGATTCCTGTGACCCCTTGTTGCGCCGTGAAAATCGGCTGTGAATCCGCGGCAGCTTGCCGGGAAGATGGAATGAAACGCTCCCATCGATGCCGGTTACCAGAAACTCGTCCGGCCTCAGTTGCGCTGTCAGCGCAAAGCCGTGCGCATCCATGGCGCCGGGTGTGCGGCCACCGTCTTCGGCTTGAGCAAATTCCCTCAATCTCCACCAGTTGGATGGCAGGCCGTGCTGCGGAAACCGGCTACCTCACGAGCAAAGCGTGGTAGAAAGGTAAGCTGAAGAGGGCCGGTTCTTCACACGCAGCCGGCTGCAGCGCAGTTTCCCCCTGGAGCCCCGATGAATGACCCGGTGAAAGTACTGATCGTCGAAGACGAACCTCACGCCTTGATGGGGCTTGCAGAGCTGATCTCCGGCTGGGGCTATCGCACGGAGACGGCCCGCGATGGCGTGGAGGGATGGGAGAAAGCGCTGGCCTGGAACCCGGCCATTGTCGTAACCGATCTGAAGATGCCGCGCATGGACGGCATTGGCCTGTTGACCAAGCTGTCGGAAGAGGGAACTGGGCTCAACGCCAACCTGGCCGTCGTGGTGCTTACCGCCATGGGCTCCATCGAGCTGGCAGTCGACGCAATGAAGCTGGGCGCGTATGACTTTCTGCAGAAGCCTGTCGACGCCACCCGCCTGCGCACCATTCTGGCCAACGCCACGCGGCAGCGCGAGACGGAGATTGAGCTGGAAGTGGCGCGGCGACGGCTGCGCGAGACCGGCGTGCTGGGCGGCCTGGTGGGCAGCTCCAAGCCCATGCGCGAGATCTTCGGCCTGATTGAGCAGATCGCTCCTTCCAATGTCTCCGTGCTGATAACCGGCGAGAGCGGCACGGGCAAGGAACTGGTAGCGCGCACCCTGCACATGCTCAGCCAGCGCAAGGCGCGGCCCTTTGTCGCGGTCAACTGCGCGGCTATTCCCGAAACGTTGATCGAGAGCGAGATCTTCGGCCACGAGAAGGGCGCCTTTACCGGCGCCGTGGAACGCCGGGCAGGATGCTTCGAGCTGGCCTCGGGAGGCACGCTGCTTCTGGACGAGCTTGCCGAGATGCCCGCAGGCACGCAGGCCAAACTGCTGCGCGTGCTGGAAGAGCGCAAGCTTCGCCGCCTGGGCGCGCGCACCGAACAGGACGTGGATGTACGCGTGCTGGCAGCCACCAACCGCGATCCCGAGGCCGCGGTTGCCAACGGCCATCTGCGCGCCGACCTGTTTTATCGCCTGAATGTCTTTCACATTGTGATGCCGCCGTTGCGCGATCATCTGGACGACCTGCCGGCCATGGTCGATACCATGGTGCGGGAGATGAATCAGAAGCACAACCGCAAGGTCTCCGGCGTGGCCCCGTCGATGCTGGACAGGATGATGGCCTACGATTGGCCGGGCAACGCGCGCGAGCTACGCAACACAGTGGAGCGCGCGGTGATTCTTTGCCAGGACGGCGCTCCGCTGGATGCAGGACACTTGCCGTCGGCTTTCGGCAAATCGCCGAGCTCTGTCGCCCTGGCCTCCGATGCGAGTGTGGTGCAGGTACGGGTTGGAACCACTGTGGATGAAGCCGAGCGCGTGCTCATACTGCGCACCCTGGAAGCAACCGGACAGAACAAGACGCGGGCCGCGGAGATTCTTGGCGTGAGCCTCAAGACCCTGCATAACAAGCTCAAGGAGTACGGCCGCAATCCCCGCGAGCAGCAAGGCTGACCCATGCGCCTGAAGACCAAACTCGTTCTGGCTATCACCGCGCTGGTGTTTCTCATTGCCGGGCTGCTCTCGCTGGTGTATGTCTTCCAGCTTGTCCACTCCGCCGTTCAGCAGTCTTACGACACCAACCGCATGGTCGCCAACCAGGTGCAGTTTGCCGTCCGCAATGCGCTTGAGACCGGGCTGCGCGACCAAAAAGTTGATCCCAACAACCCGGCCGAGCTGCGCAATCTGGCCGGTAAAGCGGTGCGCGACAACGCCGCGCTGCAGGCGGTTGTTGAATCGGTCAATCGCTACTCGCTTACGGTCTACGACATCAACATCGGCGACAGTCAATCGATCACCGTTCTCAGCACCAACCCGGACAACGAAGACAAGCCACTGCCGGTGCGCCCCAACTACCAGCGGTTGCGCGACGCCTCGGCCCTTCAGCTTATCCACGAGGTCTATGGGCCGCCACGCGTCTTCGATGTGGTGGTGCCGCTGGACCGCAACGGCGAGCCCTTCGTCACCGTGCATGTGGGCGTGCGGACCACGTTTCTACGCGCCTTTTATGCGCCCTGGACCATCGAAGCGCTGGAGCTGATGGGCTTTGTGCTGGGAGCGGCGCTGGTGGCCGCCTTCCTGTTGAGCAACCGGGCGCTGCAGCCCATGGAGCAGATCAGCCAGCAGCTCGACCAGCTGAGCGCTCCCAGCGAGAATGCACCGGACGAAGAGAGAACCCAGTGGCAGGATACGGCCATCCGCGTCTCTACCAAGATCCAGAGGTTTGGCCAGCGCATGCGCAATGTGGAGGAGGTCTTCTCCGCGTTGAAGGAAAATCTCGATCAGATTCTGGGCAATCTGCAGGACGGAATTCTTCTTTTCACCGGAGACGGCCGTGCGGTGCTGGTTTCAGAGGCGGCGCGGCGGTTCCTCAATATCGAGCAGGGAAGCATTCTCGGCCTTCATGCGCGCGAGATCTTCGATCGCTCAACGGTTCTGGGATACACGCTGCGCGAGGCCTTTGACGCCGGAGTCACGCTCATCCAGGAAGAAGTTCTGACCGAGACGGGAAGGCGGATTCAGGTTTCGCTCGATTTCATTCACGACGACAAGACGAGGCATGGGCTGGGCGCGCTGCTCACGCTTCACGACCTTGAGTCGGCCGAGGCCATTGAGTCCGAACTGGAGCTCTCCCGGCGCATGGCGGCCATTGGACGCCTCACCTCCGGGGTGGGGCACGAAGTGAAAAATCCGATCAACGCCATCGTGGTGCATATCGAGCTGCTCAAGAGCAAGCTCACCGGCGCCAGCGCGCCGGCCATGCGCCATCTGGAGATCATCGAGGTGGAGATTCATCGCCTCGACCGCGTGGTGCAGATGCTGGTGGACTTCAGCCGCCCGGTGGAGCTGCAGCTGCGCGAGCAGGACCTGCGCACCGTGATTGGCGATGTGCTGACTCTGGCTGCGGCCGAGCTCTCCACCCGCAACGTGACCCTGGAGATCCGCATGCCGCTCAAGCCCCTGGTGGCCAATGTGGACGCGGACTTGCTCAAGCAGGCGGCGCTCAACGTGATCCAGAACGGCGCCCAGGCCATGCCCGAAGGCGGCATGCTGCGCGTGGTGCTCGAGGAGCAGCGCAAATTCGCCGTACTGCGCATCGCCGACGAAGGGCCTGGCATTCCCAACGATATCCGCGAGAAGATATTCGACCTTTATTTCACCACCAAAAGCGGCGGCAGCGGCATTGGACTGGCCATGACTTATCGCATTATCCAGTTGCACTACGGCAGCATCGAAGTACAATCGAATCCTGAGCGCGGTACAGAATTCCAGCTGCGAATTCCACTTGCAGCCGCGGAATGGGGGCGCCGGCATCTGCAGCCGGCGAGCGCTCACAACGAGGAAGGACCGGCGGAATGAAGATGCGTGCCAGTTACGTAGCGTGGCTGCTTCCGTTCGTTCTGACTGCCTGTTCCCCCTTCGACAAGCAACCAAAGCAGCCGCTACAGCAGTTCCCGCCGCCGGTCAGCAGTCTGCCCAAGCCTCCAGCGATTCATCCAGATCTTCCAGCGTCCGCGGTAACCATTCCCAGTGAACCTCTGGATACAGATACCGATGACATCCTCGAGGAGGCCGCGCGATCCCCGGCCAGGCATCATCGGCCCGTGGCCAAGCCCGTCCAGGAATTGGCTGACACTCCTCCCGCTCCCGAACCGGAAAACCCCGGCGTCAGCGCTATCGGCCAGCTTTCCACCGGCGAGCGCTCCGATGTGCGCCGCGAAACCGAGGAGTCAATTGTGGCAACGGAACGCGGACTGAATGGTCTTGGACGCAGCCTGAATAGTCAGGAAAGAAAGACAGCCGTGCAGATTCGCGGGTATATCAGGCAGGCCAGGGAAGCGCTGCTGAGCGGCGATGTGGATGGAGCACGCACCCTGGCCGCCAAGGCCAAGGTGCTGCTGGACGAACTGAGCCAGTAACCATACCCGCATTGGCCCTCGCTGCCGGCTACTCTGAACAGCTCCAGCGCGTTATTCCGCATCCACCCCAATTGCCCAGCTTTACCCGGTAGAAAATACACAGTTCCAGGAAAACTTACATGCCTGACTGGCTGCCAGAATCAGCGGAAGGCCCGATGCAGACTGGACGCAAAATTTAAACAAAACAAAATAAACAACATAGATACATTTCAGGAAGACCCGCCGCTTTGGCACACTCATTGCAACGTACAAGTACGAGCGGACAGTGCAGCTCACCTCGCGGGCCATTCGGGCCTGCGCAGTACCTAAGGCGAGGAAACCATAAATGAAGAGCAAAGCAGCAACTTCGACCCCGTTCCCTAGCCAGCTTGCCATACTTTTGCTGGCATCTGCAGTTGGAATCCCCGCGCTCGCGCAGCAGGCGCAGCCAACCGGGACCGCCCAGGATACACCTCCTTCAATGGCACAACAGCAAACATCCGCCTCGCCATCAATTACCCCGGCGAAGGAGGGGTTCTGGGGCCGCATCAACCCCTGGGCACGCAAGAAGTGGGTCAAGAAGCAGACCGACCCGATTAATGACCGGCTCACCGAGTTGGACGGTCTCAACGCAAAGAACTCCAAAGATATTCAGGACATGGATGGCCGCGCACAGGCTGGCATTCGGCAAGCGCAGTCGGCTGCCGATGCAGCCAACCAGACGGCGACTACCGCCGGAACCCAGGCACAGCAGGCCAATACAGCGGCACAGAGCGCAGCCGGCCACGTCGACCAGTTGAACGGTACCGTGAATGGCCTCGACCAGTACCACCAGGTCACGGAAGCGGAAGTGAAGTTTCGCGGCGGAACACCCATCCTGTCGGCAGATGCCAGGAAGCAGCTTGACGATCTGGCGGCCAGCGTCGACGGTCAGCACGGCTACATTCTCGACGTTGAAGCGCATTCACCCCTGGCAGGCAGCGCAGGCATTCAGAACTCCGAGCGCTTGGCGGAAGCGGTAAAGCGTTACCTGGTGACAGAACACGAAATTCCCGTCTACCGCATGCACGCGGTAGCGCTGGGCAACGCACGCGGCAACGGAGAGGATGATTCCGTTCGCGTACGGACCAGCAGCGTGCATGTCCGGCTGATGGAAAACAGTTTGGCGGCCCAGGGAGCCGCACCACCCCAGGGTGTTGCTTCCTCGACCGGTGCGGAGCGGCCGTAAGACCGCAGCCCTCCCCCCAGGGCGAATCCGCCCCGACGGCATCTTGCCGTTCGGCCGCCAATTAAGCTCTCACACGAGAGAACCAAGGCAACTTGGCCCCCGTCAATGACGGGGGCCGATTTTTTTGCCGGGAAGAAACTGAGCGCACCAACAGCACCAGGAAGAGGCCCGCCGCGAATGCCTTCGCGGGGGGGCCTCTGCCTACTGCTTGTTGAGGTCGTAGTTCATGTAGATGACGTGGGTTTGCAGATATTCTTCCAAACCGTGTTTGCCGTCCGCGCCGCCGATCCCGGATTTGCGCCAGCCCGCATGGAAGCCCTGCATGGCCTCGAAGTTCTCGCGATTCACATAGGTCTCGCCGAACTTGAGCTCGTTGGACGCGCGCATGGCCACGTCGAGGCTGCGTGTATAGATAGACGAGGTGAGCCCGAACTCGCAGTCATTGGCCCACTCGATCGCTTCATCCAGCGTCTTGAACGTGGTGATTGGCAGCACCGGACCGAATGTCTCCTGCTGCATGATCGAAGACTCTTGCCGGCAGCCGGTCAGCACCGTGGCCTCAAAGAAGTAGCCGGCCCCGCGCTTGCTTGGGGCTCCGCCGCACTTCAGCTCCGCCCCCTGCTCCACGGCGCGCTTCACAATCGCGGTCACGTCGTCTAGCTGCCGCTTGCTCACCAGCGGGCCCATCTCCGTGGCCGGATCGAACGGATCGCCCACCACGGTCTGTTCCATGGCCGCGATCATCTTCGAGGTGAACTCCTCCGCTACCGACTCGTGGACATAGACGCGCTCAGCGCAGTTGCACACCTGGCCGGTGTTAATAATGCGCGACGCGCGAATGGCGCGCACCGCGAGGTCGATGTCCGCGTCGCCCATGACGATGGCCGGCGCCTTGCCGCCCAGTTCGAGCGAGACCTTCGTGATGTTGTCGGCCGCCGCGTGCATCACCGCCGCGCCGCCTCCAACGCTTCCCGTCAGGCTCACCATACCCACCTTGGGATGGCCGGCCAGCGCATTGCCCACCACTGATCCTGAGCCGGAGACGAGATTGAATACGCCCTTGGGCAGCGACGATTGCGCCACCAGCTTGGCAAACTCGAAGGCGTTGTTGGGCGTCTCGCTGCTGGGCTTGATGACGATGGTGTTCCCAGTGACCAGTGCCGGCGCCAGCTTGCGCACGATCAGGAAGAAGGGAAAATTCCATGGCAGAATGCCCGCAATCACGCCGATGGGCATCTTGTAGAGCAGAATGTTCTCGCCGGGCCGGTCGCTCTGGATGATCTCACCCTCATAGCGGCGGGCAAACTCGGCCATGTAGTCGAGGTAGTCGGCAGAGAAGTCGACCTCAACCTGGGCTAGCGATAGTATCTTGCCCTGCTCCTCGGTGATCACGTGGGCCAGCGACTCGCGGTTGGCGCGGATCAGTGTGGCGATCTCGCGCAGGTAGCCGGCGCGCCGAATGGCCGGCAAGGCTGCCCAGCTCTTTTGCGCGCGCTCCGCCGCCAGAACAGCGCGATTGACGTCCTCCACCGTGCCGTTGGGGAACTCGGAGATGACTTCTTCGGTGGTTGGGTTGATCACTTCGGTCGTCTTCGACGAGCCCACAAATTCGCCGTCGATCAGCATTTCATAACGCTTGAGGCTGGCTTGCGCAGTAGTCATTGCAGTATGTCCTTTCGGCAGGGGAATTCCGGGACTCTCCAAAGCCGACCCTGATCATAGCGTCTGGGTTTTGCAAATGTAAATATGAATTCTCGCTTGCGGGAACGATCCCGCAGATTCGGCTGCACAGCCGGCCGCGTTCGCGGTCCCTGGGTGAGGCTGCGCCCTACCAGTAATGAATGGCGAGGATCTGGGGCGGGCCCGCCGCGCCGTTGATGACGGTCACCTTCAATACGATCTGCACGCTCTTGTTCGGATCGCGCAAGTCGCTGGACAAGCCGTTCATCGCCGAAGGATTGGTGACGAATTCTCCGGCGGCTTGAGCTCCATGCAGTCCCAGGCCCCCAATCTCTACCGTGAACTGGCCGGACAGCGGATCTTTGCTGCGCGTGATCAGCGCGTAATTGTCGTATGAGTCGAAGTAAGCTTCTCCCCACGGGACGCTCCAGTCGGTGCGTTCCGGATGCTGCGAGTCCTCAATCCACATCTTCTGACTGGCGACATCCATGTGCGGGCGGAATCGCAGTTTGGAAACAAACCGCATGGACCAGGAATTGCCCAGCAAGCCGCCCAGAATCACTGGCCCGTTGCGCAGATCGGCGAGTGTGGCACTTCTGGAGCTGCGCAGCAGAAACTTCTTGTCATTCCCGCCTAACATCTCCGCAAGGCTCGCCAACTGGGCCGCGTCGGTCCAAGCGACCGCTGGAAAGACTCCGGGATTGCCTTCAGAGATCGGCGTATTCGCCGCCTCGTTGACTGAGGCTGCCATCTGAGGAGTGAATGGGCCGCGCACATCCGGATTCATCTCTGTCGCGTCGACCGCTCCCAGACAAAGCAGGACCGGCGTCGAAGGCGTGAGAACCGGGCCCCAGAAGCGCTCAAAACCCGAATCGCTTCTCATCCGCAGCGAAAAGAAAGCTACGATGCTCAACACCACAATCCCTGCGGCAAGGAGCGAGAACTTGGTCCAGCGCGATGCCTTCAGCCCCGCCGGGGCCTCTTCCGCTTCTTCCTCAGCCTTGATTTGCAGGGGCGGGATGAAGGCCGTGTCGACGGCGGGGGCGGGCGCCGGATCGGCCGGACGCCGGAAACGAGCCACATACGAGCCGGGAGGCAAATCGACCCGCAATTCGTCCTCGTGCCCGTCTTCCTGGTAGTACTGCGCTATCCGCTTGCGCACCTCGGCCGCTGCCACCCGGACAATGGAGTCCCCCGACGTATCGAATCCTGGCTCGCGACCGAATACCTCGATGCCCAGCACACGCTCTTTCAGGGTATCCCCGCGTCCCTCGATGGTCTGTTGCACCACGTAGCGGAGCAGGTCAGGATAGCGGCGGCTGTTTCTGAACTGGGAGCTAGCCAGGAGCCGCTCCACCTGGCGCAGAACCGCTTGCTTGTCAGCTGGCGACAAGTCGATCATCTCCATCGATTTCTGCGAACTGGGCATTGTTTTGCTCCCCGGATTGCGAGTATAGCCCTGGGCAAGTGCGCTCTGCAAGTTGAAGTCGAAGAGGGACTTCCCCTCTCAGACAGCCCCTAACAATACTCCTAACGTCCGGAAATCGCAACAGCTATCTCCATATACAACATGGTGTTACTGATTTTTGATTTGAACCTAACGCGCGCCTAACCGTATGACACTGGACGATCCTTGCTGAATGCGCCTAGTTTGCTCTCTGTTTCCAAACGAAACAAGTTTCCTTTTTGAATTTCTGGCTCCACGAATTTCCTGTTTGTCCTTTGAGCCGTGCATCCCTACGCGGTTTCACAGAGAGGTTAGAAGTTAGACCCTTAAGGCGTGCTCAAGGATGGATATCGACTCCCGTTCTTTAATTGGGAGCAACCCAGTGGCAATGCGCAAATGTGGGTCTCCAGCGGTTGTTTCTGGAGCTGTAACCAGACACTGTCCGGAGGCACCGCTTCGGCAGATGTTGATTGAAGCGAAACACAACATTTAAGGAGGCAGTATAGTGAAAGTTTTCAAACATCTTGCGATCTTCGCAGTGATGCTGGTATTCGCCCATACCCTTTGGGGGCAAGCGGGTGCTACCGGTACCATCCTGGGGACGGTGACCGACAGTTCGGGCGCCATCATTCCCAATGTCAAGGTTACGGTAACCAATACGGCAACCAACACAGCATTCCGCACCACCAGCAGTTCGGCCGGCGATTATTACGCCCCAAGCCTCCAACCGGGAGTCTATTCGGTGTCGGCTGAGATCAAGGGCTTTGAGAAGTCGGTCACCACCGGCTTCAC
>Ga0302319_10002379_pt1 | contig 40790 bp, 31 predicted proteins | sample Bog_T0_2_FD_203319 | JGI IMG/M metagenome (GOLD analysis project Ga0302319, IMG submission 203319) | Peat permafrost microbial communities from Stordalen Mire near Abisko, Sweden - Bog_T0_2 | ecosystem: Environmental > Terrestrial > Soil > Wetlands > Peat | place: Sweden: Abisko, Stordalen Mire... | reverse complement strand
CTGACGAATCCGGGTGCGTCGTTGACTTCAACCGGAGTTTTGCCGAGGCGCTCGGCGGTGGACTTTACGGCGGCGTAGGTTGCGTCGCTGGTCGCCAGGCCACGGATCACTTCCACCAACTTCATCATCGGAACAGGATTGAAAAAGTGCATTCCGATGACGCGGTCTGGGCGCTTGGTTTGCCCTGCCAACTTGGTAATGGAGATGGACGAGGTGTTCGAAGCCAGGATGGCTCCGGCAGGGCAAAGCTGATCGAGTTCCTGAAAGAGCTGCTGCTTGATTTCGAAGCGCTCGCTGGCAGCTTCAATCACGAGTTCGCAAGCGCCAAGCGCCGAACGGGAGAGTGTGGGCTGGATGCGAGCCAGCGCGGCATCGCGCTCTGCCGCGGTGAGCTTGGCTTTCTCCACCTCGCGCCCAAGGTTCTTGGCAATGGTGGCCAGGCCACGATCAAGGAAACGCTGTTCCACTTCCACCAGCACTACGGTGAATCCGGCTTTGGCGCAGACGTGGGCAATCCCGTTGCCCATGGTTCCAGCGCCCACCACGCCGATTGTTTGAATAGTCATGACTGCCTCCTCCTATGTGCGCCACACATTCCCCACGCGGCGAACCGATGAGTGTATCAGAGGCAGAAATGAATCGTCCGTTTTGCAATTGCAAAAGCTTGCCAGGTGACGCGGCTACCAACGGAACAATCTACGTTGCTTTGCCGTATCTGTTCTTATCGGTCGTCGACATTCGGTGATTCGTTGCGGTGAGTGCGGAACGGAGTCACCTGGAGTTTATGATGGAAGAGCACTTTCTGCTCGGCAAGAACATTCCGAGAGAGCGTGAGAACCCTGCGAGGCACTTGCGGGGCTTCGCGCTGAGACAAAAACTTGTAAGGTTGCCAAATTCGGTAACGGAGAAGAGCAATGTTGGTTTCGCGCCCACATCTGTTTCACCGGACGGTTGCGTCCGTTTCCATTCTTGCCATGCTGTCCTCCACTTTGCTGGCGCAAACGGGGCAGACGCCTGCGGCTGCGCTTCCAAACAGTCCGCAACCGCAGTTGGAGTACTCGGCGCCGTTGAGGCAGTACACGCAAGAGAGTTCGATGCTTGGCGCGTGGAAGCCCTATGCCCCGCACACGCTTCCACAGCCGGTGCTGAAGAACAGCGATCGCCTGCACAGCCTGATCAAGGACGGCAAGCTCATGCTTTCCTTGAACGACGCGGTGGCGCTGGCGCTCGAAAATAACTTTGATATCGCAATCGCGCGCTATAACCTCGACACTGCAGACATGGACGTGCTGCTGGCAAAGAGCGGTGGCACGGTGCGCGGTGTTTCCACCGGCTTGCTGACCGGCACACCGGGCGGCACTCCCGCATCCACCACTTCCACAGGAACAACGGGAAGCGGCTCGGGCGGCACTTCGACTGGCACCGGCGGCGCAGCTTCCGGCTCCGGCGGCATTGTGAGTTCGACGCAGAACTCGGTAGGCTCGGCAATTGACTCGTACGATCCGATTCTCTCCGGAACCGTCTCCACGGATCATGCGGTCACTCCGATTGCGACGCCTGCACTCTACGGCGGCATCACCAACTACAAGCTCAACACGAACAACTACGACTTCAGCTACGCCCAGGGATGGGCGACGGGCACGCTGGCAACCGTCAGCTTCTCGAATGACAAGCTGCTATACCTTGGCATCCCCACCACTTCTTACTTCTATCCCACACCGAATCCGGAACTCGATGGTTCCTGGAAAGCCACGGTCCGCCAGCACCTTCTGCAGGGCTTTGGCATCGACAACAATCGCCGCCAGATCATCATCGCGCAGAACGACCGCAAGGTGACCGACGCCAGCTTCCGCGCGCAGGTGATCTCCACCGTGGCCCAGATCCAGAACATCTACTGGGACCTGGTGAATGCCTACGAAGATCTCAAGGTGCAGCAGACGGCGGTTCAGTTTGCCGGACTCACGCTGACCGATGACCGGAAGCAGGTGGACATTGGCAATATGGCTCCGATTGAAATCTATTCGGCGCAGTCCGCAGTGGCCTCGGCGAAGCAGAAGCTCATTCTGTCTGAGACCCAGTTGCAATACCAGCAGCTGATCACCAAGAACGCGATTGCCCGCAATTTCAACGATCCGCAGCTGACCACGGCCGTCGTCATCCCCACGGACACGATGCTGCTGAGCGATGAGCCCGTGCCCCCCACGGATGAGCTGGTGAACTACGCGCTGGCAAACCGTCCTGAGCTGCTGGAGAGCGAACTCAACCTGCGCAACAACGAGATCAACAACAAGGCCGCCAAGAACGCGCTGCTGCCTACGCTCGATGTGGTGGGCTATTACGGCGCCGCCGGCGAAGCGAGCGCCTACAGCGACACGTTCACCCAGTTGGCAAACCGCAACTATCCGGACAAGGGCGTGTACCTGAATCTTTCGATCCCGCTGCGCAACCGCGCCGCGCAGTCCAACCAGATTCGCGCGCAGTTGGAGTATCGCCAGAATGAGTTGCTCTACCTCCAGCAGAAGAACAAGATCACGCTGGATGTTCGCAATGCGGCGTTCACCTTGGAGCAGGCACGTGCCGGAGTGGAAGCCGCCCGAGCCGCCCACGACTATGCCCAGCAGAGCCTTGACGCAGAGCAGAAAAAGTATGGCCTTGGAGTTTCAACCAGCTACCTGGTGCTGCAGCAGGAGACTACGTTCCGGCAGAAGTCTTCTGACTACGTGGCCGCCCTCTCAAGCTATGAAAAGGCGCGCGTAGCGCTGGACCAGGTGACGGCAACGATTCTGCAACGCAATGGCATCTCGATGCAGGATGCAGTCAGCGGACAGGTATCTCAAATGCCCGCGATTCCAGGATTGCAGCCGAACTCGACGCCGGCAAGCGTCACTCAACCTGTTGCGAAATAGTTGCGAGAATATGCAAAACAGGAATGCCCCGGATCGCTCCGGGGCATTCCTGTTTACGAATCTGATTGCTACTTCTGTTTGGCGACCGCAAGGCGGGCTTCAGCGCGAGCCAGCGCGGTGGCAGCTTCCTCGTAGGCTTCGGAGTCCTCAGCCTTGCGAATATGCTCCTGCGCACGGTCGCGGGCAGCCTCAGCGCGCGGTACGTCGATATCCTCGGCGAGCTCCGCGGTTTCAGCCAGGATGGTGACCTTGTCGGGAAGCACTTCGGCAAAACCCCATGCTACCGAGAGCCGCGTCGATGTACCGGCGTTCTTGTAAACGATTTCACCGACGGCGAGCTCGGTGATGAGCGGTGCGTGGCCGGGAAGAATTCCCAGGTAGCCGCCGCGGCCCGGAATCTGAATCTCTTCTGCGCGGTCTCTTACGACCAGGCGCTCCGGCGTAACGATTTCGAGTTCGATAGTGTCTGCCATGGTGGTGTCCTGGGACTCCGCACGAAGCCTCAAGCAGGTCCGCGCGGAGTCCCCGTATTCTTACGCCTTCGCCTTCATCTGTTCGGCGGCTTCCAGAACTTCATCGATGGAGCCCTTCATATAGAAGGCCTGCTCCGGAATGGCGTCGTGCTTGCCGTCGATGATCTCCTTGAAGCTGCGAACCGTATCTGCCACCTTGACGTACTTGCCGGGGAATCCGGTGAACTGTTCGGCGACGTGGAAGGGCTGCGAGAGGAAGCGCTGAACCTTGCGGGCGCGCGACACCGTCAGCTTCTGGTCTTCCGACAATTCGTCGATACCGAGAATGGCAATGATGTCCTGAAGATCCTTGTAGGTCTGCAGAGTACGCTTCACGCTCTGAGCCACATCATAATGTTCCTGCCCAACGACACGCGGATCGAGAATGCGCGAGGTGGATGCCAGGGGATCGACCGCCGGATAGATGCCGATTTCCGTCAGTGCGCGGTTGAGCACCGTGGTGGCATCAAGGTGAGCGAAGGTAGTGGCTGGAGCCGGATCGGTTAAGTCGTCGGCGGGCACGTAAATGGCTTGCACCGAGGTCACCGAGCCGCGCTTGGTGGAGGTGATGCGCTCCTGAAGTTCGCCCATTTCGCTGGCGAGGTTCGGCTGGTAGCCCACGGCCGAAGGCATACGGCCAAGCAGCGTTGAAACCTCCGAACCCGCCTGGGTGAAGCGGAAGATGTTGTCGATGAAGAGCAGCGTGTCTGCACCCTCGTCGTCGCGGAATGCTTCGGCGACAGTGAGACCGGTCAGCGCTACGCGGAGACGCGCCCCTGGGGGCTCGGTCATCTGGCCGTAGATCAGTGCGGCCTTTGACTTGTCGGGATTGCCCGCTTCGATGACGCCCGACTCCTGGAACTCCAGCCAGAGATCATTGCCCTCGCGGGTGCGCTCGCCGACTCCGGCAAATACCGAGTAGCCGCCGTGCTGCTTGGCGACGTTGTTGATGAGCTCCTGGATGACGACCGTCTTGCCCACACCGGCGCCGCCGAAGAGTCCAATCTTGCCACCCTTGAGGAAGGGCTGGATGAGATCGATAACCTTGATGCCGGTCTCGAACATCTCGGCGCGGGTGGACTGCTCGTCGAAGGCTGGAGCCAAGCGGTGAATCGGCATCTTCTTCTCGGAATTAATCGGTCCGAGGTTGTCTACCGGCTCGCCGATCACGTTCATCACGCGGCCCAGGGTCTGGCGGCCTACGGGAACGCTGATGGGACCGCCGAGGTCGATGGCCTTCATGCCGCGAACCATGCCCTCGGTGGGCTGCATGGCAACGCAGCGTACGCGGCCTTCACCAAGGTGCTGCTGCACCTCGAGGATGACGTCGATGGGTGCGGGAACCGTGAAGCCATCGCTAACCACGCGAAGGGCAGTGTAAATGAGCGGAATCGCCGCTTCGGTGAACTGTACGTCCACCGCGGGGCCGGCAATTTGAATCACGTGTCCAATGTTTTCAGGCATATGAGCAAACCTAGTTTCAAAGTTTCAAGGTTTCAAATTTCAAGGTTAACCCTCAAAACAGAAACCGTGGATCTTGATGTCGTTAGCCTTCGCTTGCGCGAGAGCTTGTTTTACAGCGCTGCGGCACCGCTGACGATCTCGATGATTTCTTTGGTGATTGCGGCCTGACGGGCGCGGTTCATCGTGAGCGTAAGCGAGTCGATCAGATCTCCAGCGTTGTTGGTGGCGGAATCCATGGCGGTCATGCGGGCGGCGTGTTCAGCAGCCACCGACTCCAGCATGGCGCGATACATTTGTGCGATTACGTACTTGGGCAGCAACGCGTGGAACAAAGTCGTGGCAGGCTGCTCGTAAATGTAGTCCACCTGCGCCGCTCCGAAGGCAGCGGCATGTTTGTCGATTTCGCTGGTATCCTGCTCTTCCAGCAGAACGCCCGCCGAGGTTGCAGCTTCACCGGCGCGCTCGCGCTCTTCGGTTGAGAGTTCTATGGCCTGCTCAATGTCACGCTCGCCAAGCGAGCCGACCGGCAGAACCTGTTCCACTACCAGGCGCTGCGCGATCACCGACTTGAACTCATTGAAGACCACGTACACCGCGTCGATTTCAGCGTTTGTGTAGCGCTCGATGATGTCCTCGGCAATCGGTGCGACATGGCTGAATTGCGGAACCTTCAGAATGCCGACGTGCTCGCCGGTAACGCGAACTGCCGAGGTGCGCTCTTCGCCAGCAACTTGCGCGGGATAGCGTCGGCGGAAGTAATCGCGGCCCTTGCGGCCCACGCACTCCACGTCCACGTTGACACCGGACTTGGAATCAAGGAATCGCTGGGCGGCCTTCAGCAAATTGGAATTGAAGCCTCCAGCAAGTCCGCGGTCTCCAGTAACGACGACGAGCACAATGTTGCGCTCGGGCCGTGTCTCCAGCAGAGGATGCTTGGCGACGCCGGAATCGGGATCGACGACTTCGGCACGCTGCACCAGCGACTTCAGCACGTTGGTCAGCATCTGCGCATAGGGGCGGGCGGCCAAGGCGCGTTCCTGCGCGCGGCGGAGTTTGGCGGCAGAGACCATCTTCATGGCCTTGGTAATCTGCCGCGTGCTCTTCACGCTGCGGATACGGCGCCGGATGTCCAGAACGTTAGGCATATTCGTTCACTCTGGCAGTTACCCTTAGCGAGCAGTTGCAGCTACGGCTGCACTGCGCTCGGATACGAAGCGTTCTTTCGCTTCCTTGATGGTCTTCGAGAAATCGGCTTTGATGTCGTCGGTGAGTGCCTTCTTATCCGCAAGCGTCTTGAACAGCCCGGGATTGGCGGTTTCAACGTAGGCATACAGAGCCTTTTCGAAGGGCCGCACTTCTTCCACCGCAAGGTCATCCAGGAAGCCGTTGGTTCCGGCATAGATCGCGAGCACCTGGTGAGTGAACGGCAGCGGCTCGAACTGTCCTTGCTTGAGCAACTCCACAAGACGTGCGCCGCGGTTCAACTGCGCCTGTGTGGCCTTGTCAAGGTCAGAGCCGAACTGCGCAAATGCAGCCAGTTCGCGGTACTGCGCCAGCTCAAGCTTGAGGCTGGAACCGACCTGCTTCATGGCTTTGATCGCCGCCGAGAAACCTACGCGTGAAACCGAGATGCCCACGTTTACCGCAGGACGTACGCCGGAGTTGAACAAGTCGGCTTCGAGGAAGATCTGGCCGTCGGTGATCGAGATGACGTTGGTCGGAATGTAGGCCGAAACGTCGCCCGCCTGGGTCTCAATGATCGGCAGCGAAGTAATGGAGCCGCCCCCGAGTTTTTCGCTCAGCTTGCTGGAGCGCTCCAGAAGACGGGAGTGAAGATAGAACACATCGCCCGGATAGGCTTCGCGACCCGGTGGACGGCGCAGCAGCAGCGAAATTTCGCGATAGGCGGCGGCGTGCTTCGAGAGATCGTCGTAGATGACCAGCGCGTGGCGCTTGCTGTCGCGGAAGTATTCGGCAATGGCCGTGCCGGAGTACGGCGCAATGTATTGCAGCGGCGCGGGGTCAGAGGCGGAAGCCACAACCACCACGGTGTAGGCCATGGCACCGGCTTCTTCGAGGGTCTTCACGACCTGCGCAACCGTTGAGCGCTTCTGCCCGATGGCCACGTAGACGCAGATGAGATCGCCGCCCTTATTGTTGATGATCGTGTCCAGGCAGATGGCGGTTTTGCCGGTCTGGCGGTCGCCGATGATGAGTTCGCGCTGGCCGCGGCCAATGGGAATCATGGCGTCAATACACTTGATACCGGTCGCCATGGGCTCGCGCACCGGCTGGCGTTCAATCACGCCGGGAGCGATGCGCTCCACCGGAAGGAACTCGGTGGTATTGATCGGCCCCTTGTCGTCAATCGGCTGGCCCAGTGCGTTGACCACGCGGCCTATGAGGGCGTCGCCAACCGGCACGCTCATGATGCGTCCGGTACGCTTGACCTCGTCGCCTTCCTTGATTTCCGTCGCTTCACCAAGCAGCACCGAGCCGACCTGATCCTCTTCGAGGTTCATGGCCAGTCCCGCGATGCCGTGCGGGAAGGAAAGCAGTTCGCCAGCCATCACCTTGTCCAGGCCATGGATGCGGGCGATGCCGTCGCCAACGGAGATCACGGTGCCAACTTCGTCCACAGTGATCTTGTTTTCGTAGTTCTCAATCTGCTCACGAATGAGCTGTGTAATCTCGTCTGCTTTAATCTGGGCCATTTTTAGCTCTCAGCTACCGGCTGCCGGCTATGCGCAGGCAGGGTACGTAAAGAATCAAATCCAAACTTTGCGGTGTGAACCGCGCGGCACGAACACGGAAAATTTAGTTCTCTGTCAATTGCTGGCGGATGCGCTGCAACTGCCCGCGCACGGAGCCATCGTAAATCGTACTTCCCACCCGGACGGTCACGCCGCCAAGCAACTCGGAATCGGTTGCATAGCGCGGCAGAACAACCTTGCCGGTAAGTCGTGAAATTTCGGCGATCAGTGACTTGCGCTGTTCCTCGCCAAGTTCGCGCGCGCTGGTGATTTCGGCGTCGACGCGTCCAAGGCGGCTGTTCAGTTCAGTGTCCAACTGCTTCGCAATTTCTGGTAGCAGCGAGATGCGATCCTGATCGATGAGCACGGCGACAAAGTTGCGGATAGGACGGTCGGTCACGCCAACCTTGGCAACAATCGCGTCCAGAACCTTGCGCTTCTGCTCAACCGGAATGGCTGGCGACTCCCAAACCTCGCGCAGTTCACGGCTCGCTTCAAATGCCGAAACCACGGAACCAAGCTGTTCGACAGCCTTCGTCGCATCCAACTTGGCGCTGGTGATCACGTCGGCCAGGGCGCGAGCGTAACGGCTCGATACGGCTGCCATTATTGACCATCCTTTCCGAGCTGGGCGGCGAATCCGCGAACCAGTGCCTGATCGGTCGCATCATCCACCTTGATCTTCTGTTCCGCCAAATCCACGGCCAGTCCAGCGGCGAAGGCTTTCAAGTCGCGCTGTGCGGTGCGTGCGGCGGCGGCAATCTCCTGCTCGGCGGCAACGATCACGTTCTTCGCGTCCTCTTCGGCAGCAGCCTTGATGCGCTGTTCCTCGACGCTGAAATCAGCCTCGGCGGCGGCCCGAACTGCGGCAATCTCAATATCAAGTTTGGCGAGCCGGCCTTCGATCTCGCCTAGGCGTGCGCTGGCTTCCGCGCTGGCCTTGCGAGCGTCTTCAATGCCTTTCTTGATCTCTGCGGTTCGCGGCGCAAAGCCGTTGGGCATGACCTTCTTCACGCCCCACCCAAGTGCGGCAGCGAGGATCGCAAAGTTGATGATAAGAAAAATCCAGTAAATCGCCTCTTTGGAAAGTCCGGTGGCAGCAGCCACTCTCTTCACGATAGGCGAGTACTTGAACTGGATGTTCTCTTCTTCCTCTTCTTCCGGCGCGCCGCTTTCAGCGGCCCGGACAGCAGCTTTTTCAGCCCCGCCCTCAATTTTCTTGATCTCGCCAGGTTGTGCACTGGAAGCCGCCGCAGGGGGCTGCGTTTGCATGCTCGATTGTGCGAAAAGCACACCGGAAAGCAGTAGTAGCCCCGCGGCCAGAATGAATGTGCGGATTGTTCTTGACATTATCGTCCGCCCACGGATGCCGGAGCCGAGCCGGCGGATTGAAGTACGGCCTTGATGATCTGGCTGGCGATGGTATCGCTGGACGCTCCAAGCGTGGCGCGGGCGGCTGCGGTCTCCTGCTCAAGTTTTGCCTTGGCTGCCGCAATCTGTTCCTGTGCGCGCTCGCGGGCTTGGGCCACGGCTGCCGAGCGGGCGTCCACGGCCTGCTTGCGGCGGTTGTCCAATGCCTTGAACACCGCTAAGCGAGCCTCGCGAAGGCGGTTTTCATATTCTGAAGCCCGGGTTGCGGCCACGGCGATGTCCGCGCGCGCCTTTTCAACAGCGCCCAGCGTCCGTTTGCGCCGCTCAGCCAGTACGGCCTCCAATGGCTTGTGCAACAGCACATGGTACGTGCCATAGAGTCCCAAGAGAAGCACCATGGTGGGGATGGCGCCGAGCAGTAATTCACCTAATTGCCTGAGGGTTTGTTCCATTTCAATATCGTGAGCGCGACGACCGAGAAGTGTAAGTTGTTAGGGAACTTCCGAGGCTAACACTCTCAAAGCGACGCTGTCAATTCCTGCTCAATCTCTAAAATTGACCCGTTTTGACACGAAAACGGGCATAAAATGCCGAAGCTGCTTGCAATACGACTTGACTGGGACGCCGATAGCGCTAGAATGTCAGCCATCGCCTCCGATCCAATCCGGATCGAATGGGCCTGTGGCTGAGGAAGTCTTACCGCTCCTTCCCCACAGGCCCATTTAATTTTCTTACGCGTCTAATTGCAAGGAAATTCGGCATAGCCGAGCGAGAGATCCGCAATCAATCCAGAAATGAATGGAAGAGGGTTCCGGTCAAGCCCCAGGCAGCCGCTTTGCACGCTTCACGGACTTCCCACGGACCCCGGTTCTGACGCCACCGCCGCGAGTTTCCATCCGAAATCGGCTGAGACGCCGCAGCAGCGACTCCGGCGCGTCCACCTCCAGCTCCACCATCTCGTTGTCGCCGTATTTGCGCGAAAGAATCACCGAGCGCGATTCCAGCATGGCCAGCGCTTTTCCCTCCGACTGCGGCACCCGCAGTTGCGCCCGCTCCACCGGATCCTGATCGAGCCGCGCATCGATGGCCGCCAGCAGCCGATCCAGATGCAGTCCCCGCGCAGCGGAAATATGCACGTTGTCCGCAGTGTCCTTCAGCGTCGCGCGGGTCTCCTCGTCGAACAGATCGATTTTGTTCAGCACGTGAATCTGCGGCTTGTCGAAAGCTTCCAATTCGCGCAGCACGCTCTCCACCTGCGCCATCTGCTCGGCAGCCGTGGGACTGGTAGCGTCGGTAACCTGCAACAAAATAGCGGCGCGCTGCACTTCTTCCAGCGTGGCGCGGAAGGCGGAAACCAGCGTGGTCGGCAGATTGCGGATGAATCCCACCGTGTCTGACAGCAGCACCTCGCGGCGCGATGGCAGGGTCACGGTGCGCAGCGTAGGGTCAAGGGTGGCGAACATGCGCGAACTCTCGAGCACTCCGGCCTGCGTCAGCGCGTTGAACAGCGTTGACTTTCCCGCGTTCGTGTAGCCCACCAGGGCCACTACCGGCACCGGAATACTCTCCCGCCGTTGGCGCTGCTGCGAGCGAACGCGGCGCACGTCCTCGATCTGCTCTTTCACATGTTTCACGCGGCGATGAATCTTGCGGCGGTCGGTCTCAAGCTGCGTTTCGCCCGGTCCGCGAGTACCAATACCGCCTCCAAGCTGTGACATTTCCGCGCCGCGCCCGGCCAGCCTCGGCAGCAGGTACTCAAGCTGAGCGAGCTCCACCTGGAGCTGACCTTCACGAGTGCGCGCGTGGCGGGCAAAGATGTCGAGAATGAGTTGCGTGCGGTCTACCACGCGGCAATGAAACTCGCGCTCCAAATTGCGAAGTTGCGACGACGAAAGCTCATGATCGAAGATGAGCACGTCGGCTTCTGCCATCTTCGCCGCTGCAGTAATCTCTTCCACCTTGCCCCGCCCGATCAGCGTCGCCGGATCTGGACGGTCGCGGCGCTGCAACACTTCGCCCACTACAATCCCACCGGCGCTCGTGGTGAGTTCGCGCAGTTCGGCCAGAGATTCTTCGGAGTTGAATGGCACGGCGTGGTCTTCGGCTTCAAGATGCAGCGCCTTCGACGCGGACCTCGCCTGTGACGCCTGTGACGTGATCCGCGCAGGCTTGCGTGCGGGCTCATCATCGCTTACGTCGCCATCCTCGACGCGTGAATTGGGGTGCGACTTGGGGTACGAGTGAGGACGGCTGCGGAATTCCACTCCAACCAGAAAGGCGCGCTCCGGCCCTCCCGGAAGATGGGAACGCTCGGCTGCGGCTACCGCAAGCTCCAATGGTCCAGGCGAGCGACGTTCAGCGATGGCTCACCCCTGCGAAGTAGACGAGATCGGCGCGACAGGCGCTGGAGAAGCGGCCCCAGGCGCAACCGCGTGGGCAGCAGGGCGTTCAAGATGAGGCGCGCGCGCCATTACCACCGTCGAAATTGCGTGCTTGAAGATCAACTGCTCCTGGTTATTTGTCTCCAGCACAACCGAATACTTGTCAAACGAGCGAATACGGCCGGAGAGCTTCACTCCACTCAAAAGGTAGATGGTGATGACGGACTTGTCTTTTCTAGCGGTGTTGAGGAATGAATCTTGTATGTTCTGTGCCGGCTTGCTTTCCATCGGTCACTCTCTCCTTCAAATAGAACAGCCAGAAAACCAGATGCACCGCACTCAGAATTCGGCGCGGGTTGAACCCGTCTGGAGGGGGGAAATGCGCGTCAACCCAGACTCCACATACGATACGGCCTACGGCCCGCAATTTCAACATGGATGCACTCAATACCAGCAGAGTTCCCTGAAGATAATGGAAGGTGACCTACTTGGGAGCCTCTAATCGCTGAAGAGTGCCGTGAATGCGGCACGTCGCACGCCTTCCAAACAAAAAACCGGAGCAGGTTTTCACCCACTCCGGCTAAGTCTTTCATTTTGTGATGAACAGGCCAGATTCCAGGAATCCGGCCTGTTCTTTTGCTTCAGTTAGAAGTTGATCTTCAAACCGTACTCGATTACGCGAGCGGTACCGACACCGAACACGCCGGAACCGTTACCGTTGCGCAGGAAGTTGCGGCCATTCAGCGAACCGTCAGTTCCGTTCACAGAGGCAGGCGTTTGGATCGTTCCCAATGCGCCAGTCTCAACCGTGCCTGAGAAGTTTGCGAAATTAAACAGGTTGAAGAAACTTACGGTCGGATCGAGCGAGAACCTTTCGCCCAGTTGCTTGAACTTGATCGGCCTTCCAAGTTCAAGATCCAGGGTCCGGAGGGCGCCGTTTCCAACATTGCCTGACGGAGGTGCAGCAACGGTCCTGGTAACAGCGCCAAGCTCCGTCAACTGCGTCTGCGTCATCAAGCCAGCGGATACCACAGCCTGGCCTGCAGGTGTAAGCCGGCCAGCGCCGGTGGCATTGTAGTTGGCAATGACAGATGCTAGATCGCTAGGCTTAACCGAGCGCATAAACGCGCCCGCCTTGTAGCCAGGCAGAATGTCCTGCGTGGTGCCGTCACCGGTGACGTCAGAGCTGAAGATTTCGCCGGCAGCGGTTGTACCGTTCGGAGCCAGCAGAGTCAGGGTAGACGGCAATGCGGAGTTCCAGTGACCGATGATGCTGGTCACAAAACCGCCAGCCCAGCCAAAGGTGCCACCGTAAGCAAGCAGGCTCTTACGATCCGTACCTGCAGGGCCGCTGAATCCCAGCGGATTGTTATTGTCGTAAACCGTAGGAGTGAAGTTCTGGTCGGCGCCGCCGGAGCTGATGAAGCGGCCCAGCGTCCAGGAGACCTGGAAATTGGAGCTCTTCAAGCCTTGCAGCGGAATACGGGCGGTCTGGCGGAAGCTGGTCTGCAGGCCATTGTATAGCGAACGGCCCAGCGGGAAGTTGAAGGCCATGTGGCCCCAATTGGGGTTGACGCCCGCAAATGCTGCGCCGGTATTCGGGGTTAGCCCAAATGCTGCCGCGGGTGCGCCGCTGAGCATGGCGTTACCTGAATCCAGGCCAGCTCCGGCAAAGTTAGCAATCGTAGCTCCGGCGTTGCCCGGATTGGCAGCGCAAGAGACAATTGCCTGGTCAATGGTTGCCACGCCGCAAGCTGCAAGCGTGCTGCTGATTGCGTTCTGAGCTGCAGCGGTGTTCAGGTATCTCGCGTCGCCGACATGGTTGACGTCGAGGGCCTGCTGGAAGTGTTCGCCCACGTTGCGGATGTAGTCAGCCGCGAAGACGCCACCCTTCCAGAACTCATGCTCAACACCGATGTTGATCTGGATCGAACGGGTGGTCCGGAAGTTCGGTGCGTACATCGAATCTCCGTTTGGACCTTCCGACAACGAATTGGCGACGAAGCTGCCATTGGCGGCCGCGCCTTGCGCAATCGTTGTCTGCTGGTACAACGCCTGAAGGGCCGCGAAGTACGGGCCGGACTGGCTGATAGGCATAGCCCAAAGTGACGCGATGGGAACGCCTTGAATGGTGGAGACCGAGGTGCCACCCGGCAGAGTCAAGGAGGCTGCACCGCTGCCCAGGAACGCATCGCCGAAGAAGAGTCCGGAAGCCAGACGCGTCGGACGATCAAACAGCACGTTGTTGAAGATGTTGTTTTCGAAGTACAGACCGAGTCCGCCACGAATGACGGTCTTGCCGTCGCCCTTCAGATCATAGGCGAAACCTGCCTTGGGTCCGAAGTTTTGGTTGGGCTGACGAACCTGCGCTCCCAGTCCGGGGTATTGCGCCGGATTGATCGAATCAAGCAGATTGCCGCTGGTGCAAGGCGATGCCGCTCCCCAAGAAGCAACCGCTGCGGAGCAAGGAATCGGGGCAAGGTCGGAGTCGCTGCGGCCGGTGTCGCGCGAGTAGCGGATACCGTAGTTCACGGTCAAACGCTGCGAAACCTTCCAGGTGTCTCCGAAGTAGAGGCCGAGACGGTAGTCGCCCTGGCCGCCAGCCGGCTGGTTGAATGCAGACTTTTCGGTGTTGTAGCCTTCGCCGTTACCCATAACGACGTAACCGGCAGCGTAGTTCGCGGGGTTTCCTGCAGAAAGCGCGCCTACGGGGCCGCCATCGAAATTAGCACTTACTTCTGGAGCAAATCCGAAGAAGCTCGCGAAGCCGCCACCAAGGATGCGGTTCACGCTGCCGCCAAAGTTCAGCACGTGAGACTTGATGGTGTAACCCGCGTCGTAGCGGATCTGTTTGTCTGACTGGTAGGTCTGCTGCGGAGCCAGAAGGTTTGGACCTGAGATAAAGGTGTTGTTAAACAGCTCAATGCCAGGAACCAGGATCTGGAGACCGGCAGACTGGTCAACGATTCCGTTATGGAACTTGAGGTAGCTGACACGGAGGCTGTTGGTCAACCTGCCGATGGTGAAGTCGCCGCCACCTGCAAATGCCGGCGTGTTGTCCTTGTTGCCGTAGCGGGAGAAGCCGTAGCCGTAGGTTGCGTCGTCAAGGTTGTTTTCGTAGTTACCGCGGAAGAAGAGATGGACGCCCTTGGGTGCGTTATAGTCCAGCTTTCCGACCGAATAGGTGTCACGGAACGGCGCGGTGTAGCCAGCGTTATAGGCACTAAAGACAGCCGCCTGCTGTACGGAAACAACTGAATCCTGCTTGGTGCGCTCTGAGCTGCCGAAGAAGAACAGCTTGTCTTTGATGATCGCGCCGCCCACACGGGCGCCGAACTGCTCGCGCTGGAAGTAATTCGTCGAGCCATCCTGCGCCGCCGCATCGCCGTAATTCTGATCGCGAATAAGCCCGAAGAGCTGTCCGTGGTACTGGTTGGTGCCCGAGCGCGTGCTTACCGTGACGGCGCCGGAGCTGGTCAGTTCGTTCGAAATATCAAGCGAAGAGCGGCTGATCTGGAATTCTTCGATCGAGCCCTGGCTCACGTTGAGGGTGGTGGTGCCGACCGTCTCGTCGGAGATGTCCTGGCCATCCAGCAAAATGCGGGCTGTGCGGCCGTTTACGCCGTTGATGGAAATTGAGGAGTATCCGGCCTTGGTCGGATCGAACGTTTCGCCGCTCTGCAGCTGCACGCCCGGCTCTAACTGCGCCAGATCAAGGAAGTTACGTCCGCTGATCGGAAGTTGATCGATCTGCGTCTCGGTCAGCACACCTTGAACCGTGGACTGAACCGTGTTCACCTGGAGAGCGTTGGCGCTGACTTCCACCACTTCGCTCGCATTGCCCAGCTTCAGTTTCAGATCGCCATTGGTCGACGTGCCGATCTGAATCGTCAACTTGGTCGCCGTCTTGGCGAAACCGGGGGCCGATACTTCCACGCGATAATCAGCTGGCGACAACGAAGAAGCGCTGTACAAACCAGCCGAATCCGTCGTCAAGACCTTGGAGGAATTCGTGCCAAGGTTGGTGATTACAACCGTTGCTCCGCCTACTACCGCGCCCTTCGGGTCCGTGACCGTACCCTGAATGGCACCTGCAGCTGTCGAAGCCTGAGCGAAGCTTGCCCGCTGCAATAGCGGCGAGGCAACCATGAGAGCCAGCGCGATACCCAGCGCAACAGCCCTACCATTAAATCGCAAAAATCTCATTGAATCTCCTCCATGTACCGAAAGCTCTTGAAACCGAGTGGAAACAAACAAGCGGGGCACCAGCTTGGAAGCCCCTTTTAACCATCGTCAGCGAGAAACACACAATCGCCACGATATTTCGAAACGACATATCGGGCGGTGTAGTTGAGTTCATGGTCAACGTTGCACGTCGAATTCCAAAAAAGATCGCCCTATCCGATTGATTTCATTGGCAGTTCTCGCTAATGCACATGTCTTAATACCAAAATAGGTATTCCTACTTCCGAAAATCTATGACAAACAGTAGAATTTCCGCTCTTCGCGGTCCGTGATGCCAGGGTTCCTGAATGTCGGTATGCCGCCAAAAATTTGACCGGAGCACCGGACTGGAACCCGGCTAGCGCGGCATTCCTCCAACCGCTCAGGACTTCCTTCGCCAACTTCATGCCATCGCCATCGAGCGAAGCTTCGGAAGATTGCATTCCTCGTTCCGCCAGAAGTTCAGATCGCGCATATAATGATCAACCATGGAAGAACGCGAGTATTACGACGAGCGGCATGAGACCAAGAAGCATATGCTGACCTGCCCGCACTGCCGGCAGGAGGGCGAGTATGAAGTTGGCTGGATCGTGCGCATGAAAAAGAAATCACTGCCGCCGAGGGCTGACGAGCGTGATCGCGCCAAGTTTGCCAAGGCGCAGAGCTACATGGTGCGCAAAGACGATCTGCTGGCCTGCAAGAATATGCGCTGCCGCAAGCGCTTTGAAATCGCCGGCATCCAAACCGTCGCGTTCCTGTGAGTGCCACCATCTCGGCTGAATCCACAGACGCCTGCGGGCGTCTTTTCCTTGCCGCAGGCGCGGGCCTTAGCCACAAGAAACTTTCCCGCCACCAGAGCGGGACTTGAATCACAATTCAGTTTTTCCGCCGGGCGAGATATACTCTTCCGTCCTGCAACTCGCGTCCTTAAGTTGCGGGTTTCCAAAGAAGAAGCCGGGGGTGGCTTCTGATACATTCCCTGTGAAGCAGGGCGCAGGCTGACTGTGCTCTTGAGTCCAATCAAAATTCTCGTCGAGGTGCAGGGTGAAGATCCTGGTGTGCATGAAGCAGGTTCCGCAGAAGGATGCGCCGCTCAAACTGAATGAGGGCGCGACCTGGGTGCGTGAAGACGTGGGATACGAAGTCAACGAACCCGATGCCTATGCGCTGGAGGAGGCGCTGCGGCAGAAGGAGAAAAATGGCGGAGAAGTCGTGGTGATCACCGCTGGCCCGGCGCGCTCACAGCAGGTGCTGCGTGAGGCTCTCGCCAAGGGCGCTGATCGCGCCATCCATCTGGAAGATGATCGCTTTGTCACCTTTGACGCCTTCAACGTGGCACGTGCCTTCGCCGAGGCAATCAAGGAAGAATCCTTCGATCTCATCTTTACCGGCTTGCAGTCGGATGACCTTGGATACGCGCAAACCGGCGTTCTGCTGGCTGAGTTGCTCGGCTGGGCGCACGCCACCATCATCATGCATATCGAATCCAAAGATGGTGGAATCCGCGTCAAACGCGAACTCGAGAGCGGCTTCTTTCAATATGTGGACATGCCTCTGCCATCGGTGCTGACGATTCAGTCAGGCATCAACAAGCTGCGCTACGCCACGCTGATTGGCATCAAGCAGGCCAAGAATAAGCCCATGCGCAAGGTCTCCTTTGACGAGGTCGCCGCCGCGCTCAAGCCCAACCAGCTAAACATCGAGCGGCTCTACATTCCGAAGAAAACCAAGCAGACCGAAGTCATCCAGGGCTCGCCGCAGGAAGTGGCGAAGAGGCTGGTGGCCAAGTTGCGCGACGAAGTGCGCGTCCTCTAACTGCTCCGCATTCAGGGCGCAAGGTTTCTGGAGATCACATTCGCGGCGACGCCGCACACCGCGCAAAGCAATCCGCGCGAACGAGGAAAGACGAGATGGCAGATACGATTTTAGTCATTGCAGAGCAGCGCGAAGGCAAACTCAACCGGGTTTCCTTTGAGACCATTGCAGGCGCTCAGGCGCTGTCCAAACAAACCGGATGGCCCGTGGAAATCGCCGTCGCCGGTGGTGGCGGAAACATCCCTTCACTGGCCTCCGAACTCGCAAAAACAGCGGTCGCCAAGGTCTACGCCATTCAGGATGATGCGCTCGCCCAGTACACTCCCGACGGCTTCGTCTCGGCGCTCAAAACTTTTCTCGAGGCCAACAAGCCCCGGCTCGTGCTGCTGCCCCACACCTACCAGGTGCGCGACTTCGCTCCCAAACTTGCCGCCTCGCTCGGTGCCGTGCTCGTAAGCGATGCCATTGCCGCCAAGTTTGAAAACGGCAAGCTGCTCTTTACCCGCCAGGTCTTCCAGGGAAAATTCTCCGCTGACATCTCGCTCGCCGGCGATGGCCCATACTTTGCCAGCTTCCAAACCGGAGCCTATCGCGGCGATCAGGTTGAGCCCGGTACCGCTCCGGTTGAAACCGTCACGGCCAGCACCGGCGAAATCCGAACCAAGCCCGAAGCGCCCTTTCAGGAAGCCAAACAGGCCGTCGATCTCTCGCAGGCTGAGATCATCGTCTCCGTTGGCCGCGGCATCAAGGAGCAAAAGAACATTGAAATGGCCCAGGCTCTTGCCGACGCACTCGGCGGCGAACTAGCTGCCTCGCGCCCCATCTGCGACGCTGGCTGGCTGCCCATGGAGCGCCAGGTCGGCTCCAGCGGACAGACCGTCAGCCCCAAGCTCTACCTCGCTCTCGGCATCAGCGGAGCCATCCAGCACATCGTCGGCATGAAAGGCTCCAAGAACATCATCGCCATCAACAAGGATGCCGAAGCGCCAATTTTTGAGATCGCCGATGTCGCCGTGGTCGGCAATCTCTTTGACATCGTTCCGGTGTTGACCGAAGAGATCAAGAAGGCGAAGGCGTAAAAGCAGGTTTCAAGAGGTTTCAAGTTGCGACATGGAGCGACTGCACGATGACCAAGACAGAGAGAGGCAGGATCGCGTCGCTGGTTCACGCGACCGAATACCTATTCCATGAGAACCTTGCGCTGAAGCTCGTGCTGGAAAATCGCGAAGTGCGAAATTGGAGGGGACTGTTGGACAAGCTGCTAGCCGACAAGGAAATTCTCGCGGGAGTCCACCTTCGATTCAGCGATGTCTATAAGGAAATCGAGCAATCGGAGAATCCATCTGAGGCGCTGAAGCACCTCGTCAGTGAACTACCTTGCAAGAAGCCGAATTAACCTGTGCAACCCGAGGCTCCCATGATCTTCCGACACCCACTCGAAGGCATCGACCACCCGGAGATGGAAGCCGACGTTGTCATCGTCGGCGGCGGACCTGCTGGAATGGCCTGTGCGCTGCGTCTATCGCAGCTCATCGACGCACATAACGCCACGCATCCCGAGGCCCAGCTCTCCAAGGAAAACATCTACGTCCTCGAGAAGGGACGCGAGATCGGCCAGCACTGTCTTTCCGGAGCCCTGCTCGATCCGCGCTCGATGAACGAGCTGCTGCCCGACTGGCAAAAAGAAGCGCCCATCGAGGCCGAGGTCTCCAGCGACAGCCTCTATTACCTGACCAAAAAGAGCGCGTACAAGGCTCCCATAACGCCGCCGCCTATGCAGGATCATGGCAACTACGTGATCAGCCTCAACCGCTTCACCAAGTGGCTGGGCGCAAAGGTCGAGGAGACGGGAATCACCATCTTCAGCGGCTTTGCCGGAAGCGAGCTGCTCTACGATGGCGACCGCGTCGCAGGCATCCGCACCGATGACAAGGGCGTGGACAAGAACAACCAGCCCAAGGCAAATTTCGAGCCCGGATACGACCTCAAGTCCAAGGTCACCATCCTCGCCGAGGGCACTCGCGGATCGCTCACCAAGCAGCTCACCGAGAAGCTCGACCTCTGCACCGACCGCAATCCCATGACCTTCGGCGTGGGTGTCAAAGAGCTCTGGGAGCTGCCTGCGGGACGCATCCAGCCCGGCCAGGTCATCTACACCATGGGCTATCCGCTCACCACCAAGGAGTACGGCGGCGCGTGGATCTATGGCGGCAAAGACAACACAATTTCGCTCGGCTTCGTCACCGGACTCGACTATCCCGACCCGCGCACCGATCCGCAACACGTGCTGCAGTCGTTCAAGCAGCATCCCTTCGTAGCCAAGCTTCTCGATGGCGGCAAGATGGTGCGCTACGGCGCAAAAACCATGCCCTACGGCGGATGGTGGTCCATGCCACCGCTCGGCGGTAATGGCTGGATGATCGTCGGAGACTCTGCCGGCTTCCTCAACTCGCAGCGCCTGAAAGGGATTCACCTCGCCATCAAGAGCGGAATGTTGGCCGCAGAGACCGCCTTTGAGGCTCTGACCTCCGGCGACAGCAGCTTCCGCCAGCTCGCAAAGTTCAAACAAAAGGTGGACGCAAGCTGGATCAAAGAGGAACTCTATCCCGTGCGTAACTTCCATCAGGGCTTTGAGCATGGATTCCTCAGCGGAATGCTCAACACTGGCCTGCTCATGGCGACCGGAGGCCACGGCCTTCGCGACCGTTATCCCGCGCACGCCGGATACGAGCGTATGTTGCCCCTCTGGGACATCATGGGCCACGCCGGAAATCGCGAGCAGCTCACCGGATGGGTTAAGGGAGACGGCAAGCTGACCTTTGACAAGCTCACCGACCTCTACTACTCCGGCACCCGCCATGAAGAGGATCAGCCCGCCCACCTCATCATCCGTGACACCAACATCTGCGTCACGCGCTGCACCAGGGAGTTCGGCAATCCCTGCCGCTTCTTCTGCCCCGCCAACGTCTATGAGATTACGGAGGAGGCAGATTCCCCTGGCGTCAGGCGCATCCACCTCAATCCCTCGAACTGCGTGCATTGCAAAACCTGTGACATCATGGACCCCTACCAGATCATCACCTGGGTTCCACCCGAGGGCGGCGGAGGTCCCAATTACGACGGAATGTAATCCACAAGTGATTTAAGTCATAGCCAGCCGAAGCGTTCTTTCGTAGACTGATGTGAAGAGAGCCGTCTGCGCGTTGTCGGCATCTATAGGCTGTGCGCTGCAAGACTGAGCGCCGAACTCGCAGAGTTTTCGTCCATGCCGTTAACTGACTCCTACGGTCGCGCCATCCGCGACCTTCGCATCTCCATCACCGACCGCTGCAACTATCGTTGCGTTTACTGCCGCACCGGCAATAACGGAGCGCAATTCGCCGAGCTCCCGCTGGCGGATTATCTTCGCATGGCGCGTGTCTTTGTCTCCCTCGGCATCACCAAAATCCGGCTCACCGGCGGCGAACCGCTGCTGCGCCCCGGCATTATGGATCTGGTGCGCTCGCTTGCCGCTCTTCGCACCCCGGAGGGCAAAGCTCCCGAGCTGGCCATCACCACCAACGGCCACCTGCTGGCTGAGATGGTCGAACCTCTGAAACTCGCCGGCCTCAATCGCGTCACCGTCAGTATGGACGCCGTCGAACCCGAGCGCTTCGCCCGCATCACTCGCGTAAAGGGCAGCTATTCGGCGGTCTTGGAGGGTCTTCGCGCGGCCTGTCGCGCCGGACTAGGCCCCGTCAAGGTCAATTGTGTTTTGCTGCGCGGCTTCAATGAGGATCAAGTCGAAGCCTTTGGCCGCTTCGCCTGCGAAGAAAAGGTCGCTGTCCGCTTCATCGAATTCATGCCTTTGGAAGAGGGCCGCATCTGGAGCCCCGAAGTCGTTGTTCCGCTCCCCGAAATTCTCGAGCGCATGGCCCGCTTCGCGCCCTTCCATGAAATCGCGCACGAGCCCAGCTCCACCTCGCGACGCTATCGCTTCAACGATGAGCGTGGCGAGTTCGGCGTCATCGCTCCGGTCACGCTTCCCTTCTGCGGAGCGTGCTCCCGCATCCGCCTCACCAGCGACGGCAAAATCCGCACCTGCCTGTTCTCATTGCGTGAGCACGACCTGCACACTGCCATCCGCTCAGTTCTCCCGGACGAAGAACTCGTCCGTATCATCGAATACGCCGTCGCCCACAAAGAGGAGCGCCACCACATCGGCGAGCCGGGTTTCGTGCAGCCGGGACGAACCATGGTTCATATCGGGGGATAGCCCTGCGGAAGCCTTGCTAACTTTCACAAATAGTTTGCTTCCAGCTGCCCCATTCATGCATCATTAACAAATAGTACGAGCTACGGCTTCAACATCCCCGTGGATGGGGCCTTATTGGTATGTGCATCCGCTGGAGCCGGAGATAGCGCTTTCAACATCCCCGTTTTCGTGCCCGATGGCAGCGAAAACTGAAGGCAGACAAAACGTGGCTACAGCAGTTAATACGAACTCTACCTGTTCGCTGGACAATTACCTTGTCCTGCCGGACTATTCCTGCGACCTGCGCATTCGTGCGGCACGAGAGATTCTCGGGGAGCAATGTGTCGTGCTCGGGCATCACTACCAGCGCGACGAAGTCATTCAATTTGCAGACTACACGGGCGACAGTTGGCGGCTCTCCGAACTTGCCTCGCAGGCTCGCGGACAGTACATCGTCTTCTGCGGCGTTCATTTCATGGCCGAGTCCGCCGACATACTGGCCCGCCCTGACCAGCAGGTCATTCTGCCCGATCTCAACGCGGGATGCTCAATGGCTGACATGGCCGAGATTTCGCAGGTCGAGGACGCGTGGGAGCAGTTCGTCCGCCTCGGCCTCACCACCGAGCACGGCAGCGGCATAACGCCCATGACCTACGTGAACTCGGCTGCGGCCATCAAGGCCTTCGTCGGCGAGCGTGGAGGAGCCGTCTGCACCAGCAGCAACGCCACGGCGGCCATGCACTGGGCCCTTGAGCGCAACGAAAAACTCTTCTTCCTCCCCGATCAGCACCTCGGCCGCAATACCGGATACGCAATGGGCATTCCTCTCGACGAGATGGTGGTGTGGGATCCCTACCAGCTACAAGGCGGGCAGTCGGCAGAAAAACTCCGCAAAGCCAAGGTCATTCTCTGGAAGGGCCATTGCTCGGTTCACCAGCGTTTTCTGCCTGAGCACGTGGATCGCGTCCGTGAACTCCATCCCGGAATCCAGGTCATCGTTCATCCCGAGTGCCGCTGGGAGGTCTGCCAGAAGGCCGACGACACTGGCTCGACCGACAAATTACGCCGCCTCGTCGCCGCTGCTCCGGCCGGAGCAAAGTTCGCCATCGGCACCGAGATTCACCTGGTCAACCGTCTCGCCAAACAGCATCCCGACAAAACCGTGATCACCCTCAACGAATCCGGATGCCTCTGCACCACCATGTACCGCATCTCGCCACAGCATCTTGCCTGGTCGCTTGAAAATCTCGTCGAAGGCAACGTCGTCAACCAGATCAAGGTGCGGCCCTCGGTCAAGCACTGGGCCAAGGTCGCCCTTGACCGCATGTTGCAGCTCAAGGGCTGAGGGCCAGGTTTCAAAGTTTCACAGGTTTCAAAGTTTCAAAGGTTTCAATGTTTCAAAGTTAAGAGCAAATGCAACAGCCGCAAGAGAAAGGGTGCCGACAATCGGCACCCTTTCGTATCTCCGAACCGCTCCTCCCACGCAGGTTTTCAACCTTGAAACTTTGAAACCTGTGAAACCTTGAAACCTTTTAGTAGGTACATTCGCCCTTCCACCCGAATCACCGAAGGAAGTACACTAGAAGCATGCGAACCTTTACGCTTCGAGAAGCGCAGTCCATGCTACCGGTTCTGGAAAGCCTGTTGCGCAAGTCCATCGAATCGAAGGCTCTGATCGAGGAGATCGATCAGGAGTTCAGCGAACTGAGCGAGCGCATCTTTCTCAACGGAGGAATGCTCGTAGATGTTCGCGCCTGTGCTGCCCGCAAGGCCGCGCGCGAAAAGGCCATCCGGGTCGCCAAAGACACTCTCTCCGAAATCAACGCCATCGGAGTCCAGGTCAAGGATCTCGAGATCGGTCTCCTCGATTTCCCCTGCCGCGTCGATGGCGACGTTGTCCTCCTCTGCTGGAAGATGGGCGAACCCACCATCACCCACTATCACGGCACCGAAGAGGGCTACGCCGGACGCCGCCCCATCGACGAGCGTATGAACGGGGAATAGTTCGAGCCTCCAAAGTTCCGCAAGAAAAAGGGTGCCATCCATCGGCACCCTTTCCTATGTTCGAACTTTCCATCCCTCACAGCTTTCCAACCTTGAAACTTTGAAACCTGTGAAACTTTGAAACCTTGCCCTTACGCTGTTTCCTTCATCGCCTCATCGAACTTCGCCAGGAAGCGGTCCACGCCCTCGTCCGTCGCCAGCGGTCCCATGATTCCGATGCGGAAGATTTTCCCCGCCAGTGGACCAAAGCCTCCAGCGATCTCGATGCCGTGCTTTTCCAGCAGGTAGCCGCGCACCTTGGCCTCATTCACGCCCTCGGGAACACACGGCGTATTGAGGTTCCAGATGCGGTGCCCCGGAGCAACGAGCATCTTCATGCCCAGCCGCTCGATCCCTGCCACAAAGCGCTCATGTGCCTTCTCGTGGCGTTGCTGACGCAGCCCCAGTCCTTCTTCATCGATGATCGCCAGCGACTCGTGCAGAGCATAGAACATGGTGGCTGAGGCCGTGTGATGGTATCGATGCGAGACCGTCAGGTAATCCGAAATCAGTGACAGGTCGAAGTACCAACTTCGGTTTGGCTGCTTGCGCTCTTTCAGCCGCTCCTGCGCCCGTGGCGAGAGCGTGATCGGGCTTAATCCCGGAGGCGCGCTCAGCCCTTTCTGTGTGCAACTGTAAGCCACGTCAATTCCATTGGCGTCCACCTCCACCGGCATTGCGCCCAGCGAGGTCACGCAATCTGCAATCACGACGGCACCCACTTCATGTGCTGCATCGCACAGTGCCTTGCTCTGCTGAAACACGCCGGTCGATGTCTCGGCCTGCACAAAAGCCACAACCTGCGGGCGCTCGCGCCGGATAAACTCCGTTGCTTCGTCGTCACTGAAGCTCTCGCCCCAGGGCTTTTCCGCCCGCACAATTTCGGCTCCATGACGTTTCGCCATCTCACAGATGCGCTCGCCAAAGAATCCGCTCACAAACAGCCCCAGCTTGGTCCCCGGCTCAATGAAGTTCGATACCGCAGTCTCCATGCCGCCTGAGCCGGTGGCCGAAATCGGAAACGTCAAATCGTTCGTCGTGCCGAAAACCGTGCGCAAACCCTTCTGCACACCCTGCGAAATCTGGAAGAAAAACGGATCAAGATGACCGACGATGGGCTGTGCCATCGCCTGATAAATGCGGGGATACACCTGGCTGGGCCCCGGTCCGTACAGCAACCGCTTTGGCGGATGAACCGAGGTCTTCACGCCGTTGACTGCCGTTTCAATGATTGTGCTCATGTCTGCTCCTCAACCAATCGATGCTACGCCCGCCTTGTCGAATTCGAAAGCGGAAATCAATAGCATCAAGATTCGAATTGCTTCCTGAACTCGGCAAACTGCTGGCGTAATGTCTCAAGATCTGCGCGCACTTGCGCCACTTCGGCTTCCAGACGGCCTACCTGATCGACTCTCGTATCTGCCTCTGCCACTTCCGTCGTACCGCCATCGGCCGTATCGCGCGTCTCCACCGGATGGCCGCCGAAGGTATCTGAGTAGCGCGCCTCTTTGGTTCCCGGCTGCCGCGGCAGCAGCCGTGCCAGCGGCGGATCGTGATCGATCAGCTTCTGCAACACCAGTTGCACTTCGTCCACGTCTTCCATCCGGTGCATGCGTTCGCTGCGACCGCGCAACTCTCCCGGAGTTTGTGGCCCGCGCAACAGAAGCGTGCACAGCAGCGCCGTCTCGCGCCGCCCCAGGTTCCACGTCTCGCCCAGCAGATGCCCAAAACGCGCCACCCGTCCTTCGGCGCGCGCCAATCCCGCCAACCCTTTCGCCTCCAGGGAAAGCAACGCCTCGCGCACCGCTGCTTCATCCACTTCCATCACCGGTTCGCGATTTGACTTTTGATTGCAGGCCGCCAGAAGCGCATTCAGCGTCAGAGGATAGTAATCCGGAGTAGTGATGTCTTTTTCCAGCAGAGAGCCCAACACCCGTGTCTCAACCGCATCCAGATGCAGCACTAGGTTCTTCTCCCTTTCAGGGCCGTATTCTGCAACTCCCCCGCCCTTGTGCGCCGGGCCGTCAGTGGTCATGCTCACCACTGCGGGACGCCCACAAATCCATCTGACTTTCACCCAATCTCCCGGTGAAATGGCGGGCCGTCGCCCGAAAATGTCCCGCTTCCCCGCTCGGCCCCCAAATCGCCTCGCAACCAGGGCAGGGAGACGAAAGCACACCCAGTAGGATAGAATCTCACAATCCGAGATAGGAAAATTTACCCCAATTGCTGCTTAACTAAAAGGTGAATTCCGGTCTGCCCGAATTATGATTGGATAAGATGACTTCGAAAAATATGGGCAGCTACATTCCTTCTGCCCAGGGAGCTTGCATGACGCGCTTGATCGGCTATATGGCCATACTTTGCCTGTTGGCAACCATGGTCGGCTGTGGTGGAGTTACCAGCACTGGAACGCTCGCATACATCAGTAACTCACAAGGGTCGGGTTTCACCGTCTTCAACGTGAACACGGACGGAACCCTGACCTTGTCCGACATCTCACCGCAGAACACTCCGGCCTCGCCCAAAGTGATCCAGTTTGCTCCGAATGGAAAGTGGGCGTATTTCCTTGATCAGGGTGGCACAACGATTTATGGCTTCACTCGCGCTGGCAACGGAACCCTGCCCACCCAGATCGGGCAATTTTCCACCGGTCCAGGAGCCAGCTCGCTTGTGATCGCTGCAGGCAGCAACTTCATCTATGTCGCGCTTCCCAACACCAACATGCTCGCCATCTATTCCATTGACCAGACCACCGGTATCCTCTCCCAGGTTGGCAGCAATGTCGTAATCGGCTACGCCGTGCAGCAACTCGTAATGTCGCCCGGCGGCAATCTTCTCTTCGGCCTTGCCCCCAGCTCGCAGACCGTGCTTTCCTGGACGCTGAACCCATCCTCAGGCGTGGCTACCGGACCAACTACATTACCCGTAGGCCTTGATCCCAGCTATCTGGTTCTTTCCGCCAACGGCGCCTACGCCTACGTGCTCGATCATCAGTCCGTTACCAACGTCCCCGCCAACGGAAGCACTCTGGCTTATTCGACTCCAAACATCTTCGGCTTTAACGTGCTGTCTAGCGGCGTTCTTGACCCGATGCCGGATTCACCGTTTAACGAAAATGCGGATGTAAACGGCATCTACCCCACCAATCCTGTCGCTGGAGCCACTTCGCATGACAACCGCTTCCTCTTTGTCGCCAACGCCGGCACCCACAATGTCTCAGTCTTCCAGATCGCCTCAACCTCCGGCGCGCAAGGTGAACTCACCGAAGTCCTCGGCTCCAAAACCACCATCAACGGAGTCCCGGTCTCAACTGCCTCGCCATTTGATTGCGGATACACGGTAAAACCCGTCGCCTGCACCACGCCTTCGTTCGTCACCGTCTCCAACGCGAACAATGCTCTGTACATAATCGATGCAGGGACGCAGGGAAGCACGGGCAGAATCTTCCAATACCAAATAAACCAGAACACCGGCTCGATCAGAGCGCAGAATCCCACCTCGGTCAGCGCTGGGGGTGGTCCCGCCTGGATCACGATCCGATAGGTGCGTTGCATGAATCGGTTGTACACTCTCGGTCTCATCGGGCTCGCCGGATTATTGGCGAGCTGCGGTTCTTCGGTTACCAGCAGCACGCAGCCGCCCACCAACGTCACATACTCGGTCGCGGTTTCGCCGAGCCGTCTGACCATGAACGTCGGCGACCTGGCAACCATCACCGCGGTGGCGGACGAGCAGACGTTGAACTCTACGCCGAGGCCAGTTTCACCGGCCCCGGTCATCAAGTTCTACTCGTCTGATACTCGTGTCTCCATCTCTCCCGCGGGCCAGGTTTGCGCTGGGCAGTGGGACATCCATTACCTGAACTGCGTTCCAGCCCTCAGTCTTCCCAGCAACCCCGTCACCATTACAGCCGTCGATGCCGCGCATGGCTCCACGGGAAGCACCGAGGTGTTCGTTCACAATCGGGCTGCAAATATCACCTTGAGCGTGCCCATCTATAACGGGCCTGTCACCTCGGGCGGCGTCTCTGTAGTTCCGGCGGGCGAGTATCCCTCGCTCACCAACTGCGTTTCGCAGAATCTTCCGATCAAATACACCGCCGTCGCCGTGGATTCTAATGGCAATGTCATCCCCAACTGTGCCGTCTCCAACGTCGCCGGATGCGTCAATGACCTCGATTACACTTGGTCGGTCGCTGATTCCACGGTCGCCGCTGCCGGTATTTACGGGAGCGTCGCAGGACGCAATCCCGGCGTCACCAGCGTCTACGCCAAGCTCAATGGGACCGTCAGCACGCCGCTTACTTTTGCTACCTGCCCGCCTGCCGGCATCACCCTGGCGAGTTCCGGTTACACCAAGGGAGCAGCCGCGCCGCCCTACTCCACCGCTGATCTGGACAGTCTGGACAAGGGCAGCTTGGAGTATCTGACCGCGTCCCAGCCGCTCTCCATCGTGGACACCAACGGCAACCCCTTGCATCCGTTCGATCTCGATGGCGTGGCCCTTGACACCCTGCAGCTCAGCTTTCTTTCTTCGAACAGATTGATCGGAAGTCTCACCGCGATTCAGCCCTTCACCGCCCAGTTCACGGCAACCACCTCCGGACGCAGCATCTTGTCCGTCAATTGCACCCCGCCCGCTTGCAACCCTTCGGTGGCTGACTTCGCGTCGCCTTCCCCCTCGGGAGGTTTTGTTTCAGCGGAGGCTGCAGGCTTTGGCTATCCCATTTACAGCAACTTGATCGGCGCAACCGTCACCGGCACAACCGCCAGCACAGTTCTGGTGACTGGCACTCAGTTCGCCTGTGCGGCGACCCTTACGTGCGTCGGCTCTACTACGCCGCAACCGCACGCGCTTTATACCTTTGACACGGAGTCGCTGGCGCTCACCCACACCATCTCCCTCGCCAATCTGCCAAACTCGCTCGTCGTAGCTCCCAGCGGCACCACTGCCTACGTAGGCAGCAGTGCCGGACTCATGGTCATCAACCTTTCCACCTTTGAGTCTGCGCTCCAGGTTTACCCCATCGCTGGAGGTCTCAGCACTGACGTCGTCACCGGCGTCGTGCTCGGAGTATCGCCGGACAGCCGCTACGTTCTGCTCTCAGACGTCGCCAACGGCCTCGTTTTTCTCATTGACACCACGGGAACCAAGAACGCGACGCGCTTTTCCATTCCCAACATTCACGCCGTCACCTTCGCCGCCGATCTCTCTAATTTCTGGATTGCCGGCGACAACGGCGTCTATGTCTACCAGTCAGACACGTTCGTGCAGACCGCTGCCAGCGCCAACAAGGGAAGCGTGGCTGCCTTGGCATGGGCTGCCGACGGCCTGTCCTACTTCGCCAGCGGCGCGCAGTTGAACGACTACACCACCTGCAATGACCAGAACAATTCGCAGAATCCCGTTGGCGCAGGCCCACTCAACCTTTCGTCCTCCGCCATCAACGGCGTTCCGCGGATCGTCGGCCTCAATGGCGGCAACTGGCTTGACTACTCCGTAACCAGTTCCGCGCAGGCCCCTACGGCAACGCCGGTCGGCAATGTTTGCCTCGCTACGGTCAAGGTCAATTCGCCGGCAACCACCCCCTCAACGTTGGCATGCACCGCCCGGCAATTCAGCTTCTCTGAGCGGTTGGAGCAGGTCTTCGTCAGCGGCGTCGTCGATCAATACGGCCCTGGATTCGTAACCGGAGACACTTCCTGCGCTAATCCTGAGTCTGTGATCCACGGCTACGATCTTGGCATACTCTCGGGCACGCCTTCGGAGATCACGCTCAGCGTCAGCACCTCCGGAACTCCCACGTTCACTCCAGTCCCAATCGTGCCTCTTAGCGGCGGCGTACTCACGGACGGCCGCAAGTTGTACGTCGGAACGTTTGACACTACAAATGGCGCGTTGCTGCGTCGCTTCGATTTGGCGAGCGGCACAGAGGATGTTGTCCCGACCCTTTCGTCTACCAATGCCGTTATCGGGAACACCGTCCCGGCTTCCATTCCAGTCATTCCAAGCTTCGTCGCGGTTGTCCCTAAGTAAAAGGAGAGACTTTTGAAACTCAAGCTGATTCTCTTTACCGTAGTTCTGGCCTTCGCCAGCATGGCTCACGCCCAGGGCATCTGGTCCAATCTTTCCATCGCAGGAGGCGCCGAAGGAATCTTCCCGGCGTCAACCTTTACCAAGGCCGCCACAATCGCCAACTCCGGAAATGGTGGCGCTCAAGACACCACCAACTCTGTCGGATATGTGGGTGACCTGCGCTATGACTTCGGACGCCACAGTGCTGTGGGTTTTTCGTACACCTTCAATCGCAACACTGAATATTTCTTCTCTCAAACAGAGGTTCCCAACCACATTCAGACCAACAATTCCGAGATGATCGGAACCTACATTTTCCGTCTTCCTTCCAATGACCGCGTAAAGCCTTTTGCGCTCTTCGGCGGAGGACTGGTTCGCTTTCAACCGAATAACGATTACATCACCAACGGCGTTCCCGCCACCGATACCAAGCCAGCTTTCGCCTACGGCTTCGGATCTGACTTCAAAGTGTCGGATCACTGGGCGCTGCGCCTTCAGTATCGCGGCCTGATTCGTGCCGAACCTGACTTCAAACTCGCGTCCAGTGGCTTTGGGACCTCGCTTCGCACACACGTGCCGGAGCCTTCGCTTGAAGTCGTCTATCACTTTTAAGTTTTTCGCAGCACAAGAAATAGGCCGGAGGCAATCTGCTCCGGCCCATTCTTTTTTCCTGGATTTGCTTCGCTACCTTCCGCTGCCCTGTTCCCTTCGCTTCGCGCTCTCGCCCGGCCCCTTTGTTAAAATCGCTTCATGGCCGAGCTCGGCAAAACCTTTCTAACCCTCGGAATCATCCTCGTCGCTCTAGGCGCCGCCATGCTCCTCGGCGCGCGTCTCGGTCTTCCCTTCGGACGTCTTCCAGGAGATCTCCACTGGCGCAGCCGCAGCGGCAACGCCCAGGTTTATTTTCCTCTTGCCACGTCCATCCTTCTCAGCATCTTCTTCTCCCTCATCCTCTGGCTTCTCCGCAGCTTCCGCCGCTAAGGTGTGGGGCACGTTCCCGAGGCGAAACACGTTGGCGTACATGTTGAATTTGAACCCACTGGCGTAGCCGCCGGTATGCCGGTCGGCGGAATCGCCCACGGAGCTCCCGTGAAGTCGAAGAAATCCAGGAAGTTCGACTGTGCCGCATCGCGATACGTAAGATGCGCCGACGGTCCAATGAACCGGTTCTCCACAAACTTGAGCACCGCCGTGTGGTCCACCGGATTGTGCGAAACATAATGCCGGCGCGTAAATGGCGAGATCACAATGTTCGGCAGCCGGAAGCCCAACTGCGCCGCAAAGCCCTGCACCGCCGGAGCATCCCCTGATGAACTCGCTCCAGGATCACTCGGATTCAGGTCGCAATGCAAAGTCGGCGTCGGATTCCCGCTGGTGTTGTCCGGCCCGTTGTCCGCGCATGGCCAGTACAGCGCAGCGGCGCCCGGCGCATTATCCGGATTCACCGCAATGACGCTGATGTCCGGAATCGTGTTCACCGGATAGCTCGTGCTTCCCGCCGGATACACTGACCCGCCCACCGGATACATCGAGTCGCCCGGCAGATAGCCCATGTTGGCAATGATCGTGTTTTTGTTCGAGTCACCCGGAACCGGCGGCACATGCTCGTACGGACCGCCGCCCTCGTCGTAGCTCAGGAAGAACACCGAGCCGGTGCCGGACGCCGCATCGAACCACGATGGGCTGGCCATCAGCTTGCCAAGAATGGTTGCTACCCACACCTGTCCAGAGTAAATCGACTGCCCTGAGCCCGGATGCTCATCATTCACCCCGTACCCCGGTTCAATGTAGCTGAAGCTCGGCAGCGTGTTATTCGCCATGTCCGTGAACAACTGGCTCATCGGCGCGATGTGGTCCGGATCAATGCAGAAGCTGTCGGACGGGTCGTCCACCGCCTGTTTTGATCCCTGCGTAGGCCGTACGCACGCTCCAGCGGGTGGCGCGTACAGATACTTGCCCGAGTAGCCGAAGTCCGAAAACGTAGTGACCGGATACAGGCTGAGCCCGGTCTGCGAGCCGCAGTCTCCGTCCGTCTCCTTGCAGCCGCCTTCCGTCAGCGTGTAGTAAATCTTCCAACTCACCGGCGGGTTGGCGTTATCCAACTCCTCGAAGATCGTCGGAATCGTGAGAGTGCTCGTCAGTTTGTCGTCCGCGAACGGATCGAACACCAATCCCTGTGTCGTGCCACCCGTCAAAGTCGCAATTCGATTCGGCACCGTCTTGGTGGCAACCGGAGAGAACCAGCGGTCTGAAAGCGCAAACTCCGATGCCATGTAGTAGTAGTAATTCAGCTCGGACGCCCCTGAAACGCTGGTGTCTTCGTAATACGCCATTGCCCGTTTTCCCGCAAAGTCAGTGAACGAGCCTTCCCCGGCCGTCGTGCTGGTGCCTGCGCTCTGGGCATAATTTTCCGCGGTGTGTACAAATCCGTCCATCAATATGCCGCGCGTAGGCAGAAAATCATATCGGCTCACGTCGCCGTAGCTCTCCAGCCACGATGAAGTCATGTCATCCAGGCAACTGCTCGTCGTGTGGAAGAGGCTGAAAGACTGCACCGGAATACTGTAAGGCGGCGGATTGTTCTCATCCGTTGAGTTTGACGTACTCAGTTTGTCGTCAATTCCGTCCACGTTGTAGATGTTTCCATCGTCGGCCATGTTGAATGCATTGCCGTTCGCGTCTTTATGCGACTTGCGATACGGATTCAGCATTCCAAAGTAGGTATCGAACGTGCGGTTCTCCTGCATCATGAACAGCACGTGATTCACCGAGGTCACGCTTCCCGCCGCAACCACCGTCACCGTTACCGTCGCCGTGCTGCTCCCACCCGCATTCGTTGCCGTCGCCGTGTAGATCGTGGTCGCCGTGGGAGTCACCACCTGCGTGCCGCCCGTGGATGCCAACGTGTACGTGCTCGTGTCCGTATTGTCCGTGACCACCACCGCGGTCGCATCCTTCGCCACCACCGTCAGCGTTGAAGTCGATCCCGTGGCGATCCGCGCCGGGTTGGCCGTGATCGTCACCGATGGCACAACTGACACCGTCACCGACGCCGTCGTGGTTCCGCTCGCACCCTTGGCCGTTGCCGTGTACGTCGTCGTCCCATTCGGAGTCACCACCTGCGTGCCGCCCGTGGATGCCAGCGTGTAGCTGTTCGTGTCCGTATTGTCCGTAATCACCACACTGGTCGCAGCCGCAGCCGTCACCGTCAACGTCGTTGTTCCCCCGGCCTGAACCTGCATCGGATTCGCCGTGATCGTAATCCCTGGCCCGGTTACCGTCACCGTAACCGTCGCCGTGTTGCTCCCGCCACTCCCCGTTGCCGTCACCGTATAGGTCGTCGTCGCCGTCGGAGTCACCGCCAGAGTCCCGCCGCTCGCTGCCAGCGGATAGGACTTGCTGTCCGTGGTGTCCGTGATCGCCACTGTGGTCGCGCCGCTCGCCGTCACCGTCAGCGTAGAGGATTGCCCACCCGCAACCTGCGTCGGACTCGCCGCAATGGTCACCGTCGGCCCAATCACTGTCGGTGCCGCCGTCCCAACTCCGCAGCCCCCAGTTGCCAACAAAATCATGGTCGCAGCCAGCACAATCCATGCGCCCCGCACGCAATCCGAGCTAGAATTCCGCATATCGTGACTTCCTTTGCTGAACGAACAAACGACTTAACTGACTAAGACGCCACTCTGAATGTGACAAGTTGTACTCCCGCAGCTCTGGAATGTAATATTCCTCCCACTCACTCTCGGAGCACACGCTCGCTTGACGCAAGATTCTCTGATAACGTGTTCTCCTGAAACGTGTTCGCCTGTTCAGCCCGTTCACATGTCGGCACACGGAAACTTCAGCTCTCCCGGTGACAGCAGCTGCATGGCACCATTAAACTAGTCTCTGTTCGAGGGGTCGTAACTGTGGCAATCTTTTCCTTTGCTGGTGATCGCCCCACCATGTAAGGCCCATTCGTCCGGCAAAGGGAAATGTCTCACTAGGGCTTTTTTTATGTCATCCGCCGAAAAACGCGTGCTGGACCGGCTCTACCTTCGCTGCGCTTTGGCGTTGGTGGTGGTGCTTGCCGCGTTTCTGCTGCGCCAGGGCTTGACCCACTATTTCGGCCTCAGATTACCCCCGTTCATCTTCTTTTATCCCGCCGTCATGCTCAGCGCCTTGCTCTTCGGCCTATGGCCTGGATTGCTGGCAACCGCGCTCGCCGCCGCGCTCGCGGATTATTGGCTCATCCAGCCAATCCACACCTTCGCCATCACCAACCCCTCGGATGCGGTCTCCCTGTTCCTGTTCGCAGGTATGGGCGTTTTCATGAGTATCGTGGCCGCGCGTTATCGTCTCTCTCAGCGGCGCAGACGCGTGAATGAGGCGAATCAGCGGCAAGCTGATCTGCTAAAGCTCTCCTATGACGCCATCATCATATGGCGGCTTGACGGTGCAATCGAGAGCTGGAACCGTGGCGCAGAGCAGCTTTACGGATACACCCAGAGCGAAGCCCTGGGTCGTGTAACCCACGATCTGCTCAGGACCATCCACCCCAGGCCATGGCCCGAGATCCGGGCAATCTTGCGTGAGCAGGGCAGTTGGGAAGGCGAACTCCGCCACTTTACAAAAGATGGACGGGAGCTGACCGTCTCTGCCCGCAAACAGCTCATTGCCACCGAAGATGGCGTACAATGCGTCCTCGAATCCAATCGCGACATTACCGCAAGCAAGCGCGCGGCAGAGGCTCAGGCACGTCTTGCCATCATCGTCCAGTCCTCGGCAGATGCCATTTACAGCATCGACCTTATCGGCTTCGTTCGCAGTTGGAACAGATCCGCCGAACGCATCTTCGGCTTCTCCGCTGAACAGATCGTTGATCATCCAGTAACTCTCATCATCCCTCCCGCCCTCCATGATGAAGAGGCCTCCTTCCTGTCGCGCCTGCTCCGGGGTGAACGCATTGAGACCTGCGAAACGGTGCGTATTACAAAGGACGGTCGTTACATCGATGTTTCGTTGACCATTTCACCGATTTGCGATGAATCCGGAACCTTGATCGGCGCTTCCAAGATTGCCCGTGACATCACCGGGCAGAAGCGCGCCGCCAAGGAACTCCAGAGACTTAATCTTGCCCTCAAAGCCCGCAATCACAGTACCCAGGCACTTCTGCGCGCCACCGATGAGTCCGCGTACCTGCGCGAAGTCTGCCGCATTGTCATCGAAGATTGCGGACATCTGATGATGTGGATCGGCTTCGCCGAGAATGACGAACATAAAACCGTTCGCCCAGTTGCCTCCTCCGGCTTTGAACACGGATACCTGGAAACGGTAAATGTCACTTGGGACGACAGCGAGCGTGGACGTGGTCCTACCGGAATGGCAATTCGAACCGGGCAGCCCTCGAAATGTCGCAACATGCTTACCGATCCCGCCTTCTTGCCTTGGCGCGAAGAAGCAACCAGGCGCGGATACGCTTCGGTGCTGGTCGTCCCGCTCATCGAGGAGAACAAGGCTTTCGGCGCCTTCAGCATCTATTCCAGCGAGCCAGATGCCTTCTCGGAAGCCGAAGTCGCCCTGCTTGCGGCACTCGCCGAAGACCTGTGCTTCGGCATTCGTATGTTGCGTCTGCGCGCCGACCACGCCCGCGCCGAACAGGCCCTGCGCATCGGCGAGGCGAAGCTGCAGGGCGTGATCGGCTCCGCCATGGATGCCATCATCTCCGTCGACGAGCAGCAGCGCATCGTCATGTTCAACCGGGCCGCCTCCGCAATTTTCCTCTGTCCCGCGTCGGAAGCTCTCGGCGCCACTCTGGACCGCTTCATCCCAGTCTCCTTCCATGCGGCTCATCGCGAGCACATCCGGCGCTTCGGAGAAGAGGGCATCACCGCTCGCTCCATGCACTCGCCCGGCGTGCTCACCGCGCTTCGTACCAACGGCGAAAGATTTCCCATCGAAGCCACCATCTCTCAAGTCCAGACCGGCGGAGAGAAGCTCTACACCGTGATCCTTCGCGACATTACCGCTCGCATACAGGCCGAAGAGGCTCTCCTAACCAGCCAGGCGCAGTTCCGTGCTCTCGCCGATGCCATCCCGCAGTTGTGCTGGATCGCCCATGCCGACGGCTCCATCTTCTGGTACAACGAGCGCTGGTACGAATACACCGGAACCACTGCCACGCAGATGGAAGGTTGGGGCTGGCAGTCCGTCCATGACCCGGAGACATTGCCGAAGGTTTTGGAACGCTGGAAGGCCTCCATCACTTCCGGGAAACCATTCGATATGGTATTTCCGCTGCGCGGCGCTGACGGACTCTTCCGTCCCTTCCTCACCCTCGTCATGCCGGTCAAAGACGAGAATGGCAAAGTCGTGCGCTGGTTCGGCACCAACACGGACATCAGCAAACAGAAACAGATTGAAGCCGAGTTGCGTCAAAGCAAAGCCCGCCTTGACATGGCCCTCGAAGTCGCAAATATCGGCGAATGGGAGTTCGACCTTAAAACAGGCATCGGCTCCCGCTCCTCGCGTCACGCCCAGATTTTCGGCTACCCGGTCGAGGGACTGGAATGGAGCCAGGCCATGTTTCTCAATCACGTGCTTCCCGAACATCGCGCCGAGGTTAGCGAGAAAATACGTGCCGCCCAGGTAGGCGGCAGTTGGGATTTTGAGACCCAAGTTCGCAGGCTCGATGGCGAGGTGCGCTGGATCTGGGTTCGCGGCCGGGCTGCGCTTGACCCCATGGGCATGCCTGACAAATCATTCGGCACCGTCATGGACATTACCGAACGCAAACAGGCCGAGCAGGCATTGCTGCGCAGCGAAAAACTCGCCTCCGTCGGACGAATGGCCGCAACCATCGCCCATGAGATCAACAACCCGCTCGGTGCCGTCACCAACGTGCTCTTCCTCGTCCAGGGAATGAAGGGACTGCCCGAAGCCGCACTCAGCTACCTCAAGATTGCCGATGACGAGTTAAAGCGCGTCGCCCACATCACGCGGCAATCGCTGGGCTTCTACCGCGAGGGCAACGCACCTGCGTCCACCTCGGTCAACGCCGTGCTGGATTCCGCCGTGGAGTTATTGAAGTCGCGGACAACCGCCAAGCGCGCGCAGATCGAAAAGGATTATTGCGGGAACGTCGAACTGACCGCCGTCGCCGGCGAACTGCGCCAGGTATTCACCAACCTCCTGGCAAACGGTCTGGATGCAATTGAGCAGCAAGGCAAAATCCGTTTGCGCATCTCTGCCCGATCATCCTTCAAGAATGGCCGCGGATATGTCCGCGTCACGATCGCCGATAACGGCAAAGGCATCAGCGTCGGCTCAAAACAGCATATCTTCGAGCCCTTTTTCACCACCAAGGGCGTCACCGGAACCGGCCTCGGACTCTGGGTCAGCAAGCAGATCGTGGAAAAACACGGTGGCACCATCCAGTTGCGCTCCAGCACTGACCCGTCGCATCGCGGAACCGTCTTCTCCGTCGTTCTTCCCATGAAATCCGCCATAGCCGCCACTCAATCGCCAAGTTAGAAATTGGGTAGCCCATTCAAGCCCGAGCGCCCGCGGCCGGAGCGGCGTCCGCGGGTGGCCCACATCCGCCTTCTTTTGGCGAATGGGGGGTCACGAAGTTTGCTTTCCCCGCCATTCCCCCCGCTCTTGACGAACATCCATATTTCTGCAAATATCGAATCATGCCCATCTCCCATGCCAATAAAACTCCTCAAGACGTAGCAAAATTCGCCGACATGTTCGCCGCCATGGGCACCGAACCCCGCCTTCGCATCATGCAGCTTCTGCTCTCCGCCCACCCGGAGGGCCTGGTCGTCAATGAGATTCAGTCCGAGCTCGACATTCCCAACTCCACCCTCTCCCACCACCTCGATAAGCTGAAAACCGAAGGCCTGGTCAACGCGCGACGCCAAAGCACTTTCCTGCGCTACACCGCCAACACTGAGGCATTGCAGCAACTTCTCCAGTTCCTCTATGCCGAGTGCTGCACTCGCAACAAGGCAGTCAAACCACGAGAGATCGTACAAATTTGTAAGTAGCGGAGATCACACCATGAGCGACAGCACAATCAAAGACATCGTCAAGGAAAAGTACGGACAGGCCGCCCTGCGCGCAACCCTCGGCGGCAGCGCCTGCTGCGGCGGTGCTTCCGCCGTCGGACGCGGCTGCGATCCCATCACCTCCAACCTCTACAGCCTCACGCAGGCCTCGCAAATTCCAGAAGAAGCCATGCTCGCCTCCCTCGGATGCGGCAATCCCACGGCCCTCGCCAACCTCAATCCCGGAGAGGTCGTACTCGATCTCGGCTCCGGCGGCGGCATTGACGTACTGCTCTCGGCTCGCCGCGTCGGCCCAACCGGCAAAGCCTACGGACTCGACATGACCGACGAGATGCTCGCCCTCGCCAACGAAAACCTGCGCAAAGCCGGCGCCGAAAATGTCGAATTCCTCAAAGGAGAGATCGAGCACATCCCTCTGCCTGACAACTCGGTCGACGTCATCATCTCCAACTGTGTGATCAATCTATCCGCCGACAAAGATCGCGTTCTCCGCGAAGCCTTCCGCGTCCTCAAGCCCGGTGGACGCTTCGCCGTCTCTGACGTGGTCACCCGCGGTGACATCACCCCTGAGATCCGCCGCAACATGCTTCTTTGGGTAGGCTGCGTCGCCGGAGCCCTCGGCGACGATGAATATCGCGCCAAACTCGCCGCCGCCGGATTCGCCCAGATTGACATCGAGCCAACCCGCATCTACCGCGCCGAAGACGCCCGCGAATTCCTCAATGCCGACGGCATCGATTTTGAAACGCTCGCCCCGCAGGTCGATGGCAAGTTCATGAGTGCCTTCGTCCGCGCCGTCAAACCTTCCGCAGATGCCGCCAAGCCGTGCTGCGCGCCGGGTTGCTGCAGCTAGGAGGGACGATTGAAGGAACACTACAACGTCTTGTTTCTGTGTACGGGCAACTCTGCGCGCTCCATCATGGCTGAGGCCATCTTGAACGGCAGAGGTGGCTCCACCTTCACGGCCTGCAGCGCTGGCAGCCATCCCTCCGGAACCGTCCGTCCCGAGGCATTGCGCCAGCTCGAGCTGGCTTGCATTCCCGTCGCAGGTCTGCGAAGCAAGTCTTGGGACGAGTTCGCCACGCCCGGTGCGCCAACCCTCGATTTCGTCATTACGGTGTGCGACAACGCGGCAAAAGAGCTCTGTCCGTTTTGGCCGGGGCAACCGACCACCGCGCACTGGGGCGTGCCGGACCCGGCCACGGTGCAGGGCGAGGAAAATGCGGAGCGGGCGTTTCGCGATGCGTTTTTATTGCTCAATCGCAGGATCAGCCTGTTTCTCTCGCTGCCGCTGCAGAAGCTGGATAACCTGGCAATCAAGCGGGAGTTGGACGGCATCGGGCAGATCACGGACGAAGGTACGCGGTGATCGAACAGCACGTGTTCAAACCCTTCATCGTCATACGAGGAGAGTAGGCAATGGCGAATCCGGCAGCGCGCAGACTGGGATTTATCGATCGCTATCTTACCGCCTGGATCTTTGCGGCCATGGTGCTTGGTGTCGTCTCCGGTTGGCTCATGCCTGGAATCGTTCCATTCCTGAATCGCCTCAGTATTGGCACTACCTCCATTCCAATCGCCGTCGGATTGATCGTCATGATGTACCCGCCATTCACCAAAGTGCGCTACGAGGAGTTGCACCTAGTCTTCCGTGACAAGAGCATCTTGCTGCTGTCCCTAGTCCAGAACTGGGTCATCGGACCGATCCTCATGTTCGTCTTGGCCGTCGTCTTCCTGCGTGGGTATCCGGAATACATGGCGGGAGTGATCATGATCGGTCTGGCTCGCTGCATTGCCATGGTCATCGTCTGGAACGAACTGGCCAAGGGCGATACTCAATACGCCGCCGGACTCGTCGCCTTCAATTCCATCTTCCAGGTCTTCTTCTACTCGTTCTATGCCTGGATTTTCATTACCGTACTTCCAGCCAAACTTGGACTTCATAGCGCAATCGTAAGTGTCTCCATCGCGGAGATCGCAAAGAGCGTCTTCATCTATCTCGGCATTCCATTCCTCGCCGGCTTCGTCACGCGCTTCATGCTGGTCAGAGCCAAAGGGCGCGAATGGTACGAGCGCAGCTTTGTTCCCAGCGTCAGCCCTCTGACTCTGATTGCGCTGCTGTTCACCATCGTCGTCATGTTCTCTCTCAAAGGCGCCTACATCGTTCGCCTGCCTCTGGATGTCGTGCGCATCGCGGTGCCGCTGCTGATCTACTTCGTCATCATGTTCCTCGTTTCGTTTTTCATGGGAAAGAAGCTCGGAGCCGGCTACGCGAAGACGACTACCCTGGCGTTTACCGCAGCTTCCAATAATTTCGAGCTTGCCATCGCTGTCGCCGTCTCCGTCTTCGGCATCAATTCCGGAGCTGCATTCGCGGCCGTAATCGGACCGCTGGTCGAAGTGCCGGTCATGATCGCTCTGGTGAACGTCGCCTTCTTCTTCCAGCGCAGGTACTTCGAACTGCCGGGTCCTCCACATTCGCCTGCTGTTGGCTGAGCGCCCGCAGCCGGAGCGGCGTCTGTTGCCGCGTACCCGGCTGCGAAGCGTCTGTTGGCGGAGGGTGGGGTAGTTGACCTTTGCTTTGCTCCTGCTCCTGATCACCTTTGCTCCCGAGAACATTACGATAGCCCTCCTGTTAAACTTTCCAACGTGGACGACTCTCAGTTCTCCTTCGAGTTCTCGGCCCTTGCACCCTCGCGCCGCATCTACGGCGTGCGCGAGCTCGTCTCCGCCGTCCGCAATCATCTCGAAAAGGGATACCCCGATGTCTGGGTCGAGGGCGAAATCTCTAACTATCGCCCAGCCGATAGCGGACACCTCTACCTCACTCTAAAAGACGGAGACTCCCAGCTCCGCCTCGTCATGTTTCGCACCCAGGCGCGCCTGCTGCGCTTCAAGCCGCAGAACGGAATGCAGGTCATCGCCCGCGGACGCATCACCATGTATGAGGCTCGCGGC
>Ga0302319_10002375_pt1 | contig 40809 bp, 29 predicted proteins | sample Bog_T0_2_FD_203319 | JGI IMG/M metagenome (GOLD analysis project Ga0302319, IMG submission 203319) | Peat permafrost microbial communities from Stordalen Mire near Abisko, Sweden - Bog_T0_2 | ecosystem: Environmental > Terrestrial > Soil > Wetlands > Peat | place: Sweden: Abisko, Stordalen Mire... | reverse complement strand
CACCACCGACCCCAGCGGATCACGCACATACAGCCGCTGCCGATTCCAAACCACAAACACCACGGCCAACACCACGAGCAACACGATAAACTTTCTCACGTAAACCTCCAATGCAAGCCCAAAACCCGAAATCTAGAAGCAGTTAAACCTAGCTCTTCTTCTCCTCGTGATATTCCTGCTCCGAATTTATTCCCCACACCGCCTCTTTATCGACATACCCCGTTGCGATCCCATCCACCACCGCCATCGCTGTCAGCATCGAGTGGTCCTGGTTGTTGTACTTATGCATCCCATTTCTCCCCACCAGGAACAAATTCTCAAACCGATCCATCCATGTCCGCAGTTCTTCAAAACGATCATAGGTCCCAAAATAGGCTGGATATGTCTTCGGTACGCGAACGACGTGAGCATCCAGCACCTCCGACGTCTTTAGAATCCCAATCTTCTCCAGCTCTCCCGCAGCAAACTTTTTCAATTCGTCATCCGGCATCGTCCACAATGGATCCGTCTCGTAACAAAAGTACTCCAGCCCAATCCAAACCTTTGTAGGATCGGCAACCATGTATGGGCTCCAGTTATTAAAAATCTGCAGCCGCCCAAGTAATACGTCCGGCTCCTGAATATAAATCCACGTGTCCCGAATCAGCGTCTTATCCGACTCCACCACATCCAGCTTATTCGCCAACACGCCAACGGTGATGAAGTCCCGATACTGCAGCCCCTCACTCACCTCCTGCACATTCTTGGGAACCTCCACCTTCAACGCCCGCACCAAGTCCCGCATCGGCATCGTCGACAGAAAATAATCTCCCTCAAACCTCCGCGTCTCTCCCGCCACATTCTTCGCCTCCACCGCCACCACGCGAGTTCCTTCCACCTCCATCCCCACAACATTCCATCCCATAACGATCTCGCCACCCATCGCGACAACCTTCTCCGCAACGTGCTCCCACAACTGCCCCGGACCAAACTTCGGATACAGAAACCGCTCGATCAGCGACGTATCCGTCCCCTTCTGCGCAATATCTCCCCCACTCTCACCCTTGGGCCGTGGCGAAAACATCTTCCGCACAAAGTGCTTCAGCGCCGTCGTCAAGCTCAATCCCTTGATCCTCTGCGCCCCCCACTCCGCCGAGATCGTATCGCAAGGAGTCCCCCAAACCTTTTCCGTATAGCTCTTAAAGAAAGTCAGATAGAGCTCCCGCCCAAACCGATTGATCAGAAAATCCTCGAGACTCTTTTCTTCCTTGATCGGCCGGATGCGGCTAGCCACATAACTCACCCCAATCTTGAACATCCGCACCAGCCCGAGATTCGACACGGTAGTCCCACTCAACTTGATCGGATAATCGAAAAACTTCCGCAGATAATAAATCCGGCTCTTGCGCGGCCGAACCAGCATCACCAGATCATCGCTCTCAGGAGCAGCCGCACCCACGACGGTCACCGTAGGCGCACGATCGATCGCCTCCTCCGCACTCATGGCCTCTCGCCTGTCCCCGGCCTTCAATGGCCCCATCCCCCGCAGCGGAGGCTCTTCCTCCACCGCCACCGGAACAGCCACCGTCCGCTGCTTACCCTGGTAGCTGACCTGCGTAGATTCGGACAACCCATCGCCCGACTCCACAGGCATCAACTCCATCCACCACCGCATCACCCGATCGCTTTTGGAGAAAAAGCGGTGCCCGCCAATATCCATCCGGTTGCCCTTATACCGAATCGTCCGCGAGATCCCGCCAATCTCCTCCGATGCCTCCAACACGATTGGCTGCACGTCCGTCTTTCGCAAAAACTCCAGCGCCGCCGTCAAACCTGCCGGTCCCGCACCAATTACGATTGCCTTCTTCATCCATCGCACCGGCGCACCAAACCCATCCAGCCCGCCACTCTCTCTTCGTCAAATAACAACTAGCTTGACCTAATCAGACACATGGATCCAGAACTCGATCAACTGCTTCCATGCAAACAGTCATCCGTTCATGCTACTCGTGTCCTCGCGCACGATCTGACCAATCCAGTCTCCCTACGGCACCTGTCCATCAACCGACCGATCAGGAAACGGCACCACGTAGACCGTCCGCGCCGGGAAAATCCACGTCTTGTACGGTACAGGTGGGAAGGAACGTCCTGGAATCGGAGCTGGGCGAAACGAAATCGTATACCGTGGCACGACGTGAGGAAACATGTCGCAGTAAAACCATGGGCAGTTTGCTAACCCGTAGTGCGTCGGCGTCGGCAGCGTCACGCCAGCCGGCACACGCATTCTGCGATCGATAATATGGCTACTCAGCTGGAGCTCCGTCCATCCGTCGTAATCCCAACCGCCGCTCACCGATGTCGCCGGCACCCCAGCCGCCAGAATCTCATTCACAGCCGCCGCACGAGCCCGGTACATCGCAAAGAGATCGTGGGATGTCGCCGTGGCGTACGCCCCATTACAGAGCACCAGCAACAGCGCGACAACAGGCAATCGAGGCCCAATCCATTGCTGATAAAACCGGAAGAGGAAAATCATCGCGATAAACAGCAGCGGCATCAGATACCGGTCCCAAATTCCCTCAAACCCAGCCCGCGGCGCGATCAGCCCAACGTACGCAACCACAAACGGTAGAAGCAACGTCCCCATCGCCCTATTCGACAAAGCCGCACCGCTCGCGTCCTCCGTCTCAACCGGTCCTGTCCGCGTGAGAACAACGGTGAGGAGAGCCAAAATACATAACAGAACAGCAATCGTGAAGACCGGCCGAAGGCTTCCAAGATTCAAGAAGGGCATCACCCCCACAAGGTACGGAGCAAACCACCCCTCGATATCATGTAGGCCCCATGCGCTCAATCCGCCCAAAACAAAGAGCGAGCCAGCGAGATAGACCTGCCAGGGATGCCTCTTTCTCCAAAGAGCCGGGAGGAAAATCAACAGTACGGGCAGAAGAAACAGCACCGTTTCAAAATATCCGCGCAGGATCTGGTCGGAAAAGTGTTTGAGAAAATGCCAGCCGATCCGATGTGCCAGAAGCGGCTCCGTCTGGATGTAGGGCTGTTGGTTGAACCAGTAATTGATACCAAAAACTAGCGCCGCACTCAGGGCCCAAAGACCGACACCCGCCACAACCACTCTCCGTCGTTGTGGCAGCAACCACAGCGCCGAGGGCACCATGACTAACACCCCCAGCCATGCAATCTGCCGCGAACTCCCGAACACAACATTCGACAGTGCAGCAAAGGCGATCCACCCCATAGCTCCGCCTGAACTCCCGCTCTGTATCGCCCGTATGCATGCGTAGAGACAAAGAATTGTCGCAAACAGCCCGGGAATGTCGGTCATATACGTAACTTCGAGCGGCACCACCAGCGGCGATAGCATCAGCGTCAGCGTTCCAATGCTCGCATTCCAATCGTTAATCCCGGCGCGCACAAAGGTTCGCTGGCATAGGATCGCCGTCACTACCGCGACGAACATTATGCTCGCGCGAGTCGTTGTGAAGGAAAATCCGAACAGCTTGATAAATCCAGCAGCCAGATAAAGTTGCCACCCGAGAATAGGGGTGACCCATCCCGTGTAAACAATGTGTCCTGTTTGGGCGAGCACCTGGGCAATGCGAATATACGAAAAATCGTCAGAGATCCCGACCTCCGCGTACGGATGCGCCACAAGAATCGACACCAACACCGCCAGCCCACTCACCAAACCCCAAACCGGTACACCTGCAAAGCGAAACCCACGCTTACGACCGCGAGTTTCTGCAGAAAGTGGCGATGAAGTCATGCGGCTCTTGACCAATCTCATGTACGCCGTAGATGCGAATTGGATGTTTCCGCACAATATCCCATGTCTGTGAGTATAACTTCCGTATACATGGCGGCCCACTCGCCAATTCGCGCATCCAACCCCGCAAGCTATACTGTTGCTGCAAGTTGCACCCAGGAACATCCCCGGAGAGCCCCTTCCGATGTCTCACAGCGAGCCTACCAGAGTGTCCTTCGGAGAGCGGCTCCGTGCCCATCTCGCCATTGCGCGCCTTGACCACTCCATCAAGAACCTGTTCGTGCTCCCCGGCGTCATCGTCCCTCTCAGCGTCGACCCCGCCCTCTTTAATCTCCACCTCGTCAAGACTCTCGTCCTTGCCTTCGTCGCCATTACCCTCGTAGCCTGCAGCAACTACGTCATCAACGAAGTCCTCGACGCTCCCTTCGATCGCCTCCATCCCATCAAGAAGAAGCGCCCTGCCGCACGCGGCTTGGTCAGCATCCCCGCCGCCTACGTCCAGTGGCTTCTGATGATGATCGCCGGCATCGCCATCGGCCTCACCATCTCCAAAATGTTCGCCCTCATGGCCCTCATCCTCTGGATCATGGGCTGCATCTATAACTTCCCTCCCATCCGCTCGAAAGACGTCCCCTACCTCGACGTCCTTACCGAATCCATCAACAACCCTCTGCGCATGTTGCTTGGCTGGTACGCCGTCACCAGCGTCCTCATCCCGCCCGTCTCACTCCTCGTCGCCTACTGGATGATCGGCTGCTATTTCATGGGCCTCAAGCGGTTCAGCGAGCTGTCCGAGCTGCACAAGTCCGGTGACCATGCCCTCGCCGGCTCCTATCGCGCCTCCTTCAAGCGCTACACCACCGAATCCCTCCTCGTCTCCGTCGTCTTCTACGCCTCCACGGCCATGCTCTTTCTCGGTGCCTTCATCATCCGCTACCGCATCGAACTCATCCTCGGCTTCCCCTTCGTGGCCTTCACCATGGCCATCTATCTCAAGCTTTCCTTCAAACCTGAGAGCGCCGTCCAGAACCCCGAGAAGCTCTATCGCGAGCCCCTTCTGATGGCGTCCTTCGCCTCCACCGTCCTCGTCATGGGACTCCTGCTCTTCATCCGCATGCCCCGCCTCGAGCAGTTCTTCCTCCCCACACTTCCTCCATCCACCGCACCGGCATCCAACTCATCGAAACTGTACAGTCCGCCCGTTTCCACTGTGCCTCTTTCGGAGAGAAAACCTGCATGACAGCACCGGCGGCCGAGATTCGGAAGACATCCTACCGTTCCTACCCTCTACTCGCCCTGTTCCTCTTCCTCTCTGCCTCGCTCTCGCTCCTCTGGTCGCACAGCCGGCTCCTCTGGAACGATGAGTTCCTGTCCTTCTACACCGACCGAGTCGCCACCTTCCGAGAAGTCATCCTCGTCCAGCTTCACCACCCCATCTCGCTGGACCCCCCTACCTATCACCTGCTCTCCCACCTGAGTATGGATCTCATCGGGCACAACGCCATGGCGCTGCGCCTTCCTGCCCTCGCCGGCTTCCTTCTCTTCCAGCTCTCACTCTTCTACTTCGTCCGCCGCATTGCCGGAGATCGCTCCGCCATCATCGCCATGGCTGTACCGGTCCTCACCGCAAGCTTCCGCTATTCAGTGGAAGGCCGCCCGTACGGCCTGCTCCTCGGTCTCTACGCCCTCTCTCTCCTCTGTTGGCAGGTCGCAACCCAATACGACGATTCGCCCACCGGAACCCTCCGCCCCTCCCGTATCCTGCCACTCATCGGACTCTCCCTCTCCATCGCCCTTGCTATCACCAGCCACTACTTCGGCATCCTGATCCTCATCCCCGTCTGTCTCGGCGAGCTATCCCGCATCCTGGTCCGCAAACGCTTCGACTTCGGCGTACTTACCTCCCTCGCGCTCGGCCTCGCCTCCGTCGGTCTAATCCTCCCCTTCCAGCACGCCCTTATGGCTTATCGCCAGCACTACTACATCAAGGGCGTCAATATCCACGACATCAGTCAGGGCTATCGCGAACTCTTTATTCGCTACACTACCTGGCCCCTCTCACTCCAGCAGTTCGCCGCGGTCATCATGATCGTCCTCGTCGTCGCGCTTGCCCTTGCCGCTTACCAGCGTTTCGAGCGCCGTTCCCCCACCGAGCACATCTACACCTGGATCGCCCTTATTTCCATGGCGCTTCTTCCCCTCTTTGGATACCTCTTCGGCCGCTTCGTCACCCACACCATGGAAGTCCGTTATGTTGTTGCCGCGCTCATCGCCTTCGCCGCCACCTTCGGCATCGTGCTCGAACGCAGGCTCCGCAGCAACACCTTCTATTACGCCTCCGTCGCTCTCATCATCATCGCCGCTCTTGCCATCAATCTCCGCTCCATCGTCCAGGAGCGCCACGATGCCAAGGCCACTCTCGACAGTCTGACCTTGTCGCCAGCACTCCGCTCCCAACTCGCAGCCAACCCCGGCGCGAGAATCTACGAGCAGGACCTCGAAAACTTCTTTCTCGACTCCTTCTACGTCCTCGACCCCAATGTCCGTTCTCGCATCACCCTTCTCTACGACGCAGACCGTGAAGTCCTCTTGCTCAAGCACGATACCAACGCCATCACGGACACGAACCTCCAGCACTTCACGTCCCTTCCCATCGTTTCCTACAAGCAGGTGAAGCTCAGCCCCGGCCCTCACCTGCTTGTCCTTTTCCGCGGCGGCTGGAACTGGATCAACCCGGCGCTTATCCAGGATCACGCGAGCTTCACCCCTCTCGGAAATGCACTTCACGGACAGGCCGTCTCCGTCCAATGGCCGCAGCCAGGCCGTAAAATTGAACAGAACATGGCCCACTAAAGCAAGTTCCTGTGGGTGTAGTGCGGGCTTCAGTTCTAATGGGCGTTTCCTAAATGAAAATGCCACTGCACACTATTTCCGGTATACCCGGCAACAGGAAAGTGCTCTAAGCGAGAGGTTGGAAATGGATCGCGTCGCAAAGCGTCAACTGGTCAATCTCGCCTCCGCACTTCTGCTCGCGAAAGCGGCCGCCGACTTCATCCCAAGATTCGCGGCCGCGTGCCGTAATCCGCTCGCTTTCGACGATGCCTACATGTTCCTGCGTTATGCGCACAACATCCGCCACGGGTTCGGCTTCTCCTGGAACCTCGATGGCCTCCATACCTATGGCCCCACTTCGCTCCTTTGGAGCTTCTGCGTTCTCCTGCTCAGCTATATCCCCACTGACCCCTGGACAAAGCTCCTCCTCGGCTCCTGGCTGTTCTCCATCGCCGCGCTCATTGCCATGGCCTGGGCCGTATCCGCGAATGCCCAAAGCTACTGGTTGCGCAGCATTCTGCGTGTGCTCGCACTCATCGTCCTTCCTCTCGCCAGCACGTCCGTCTTCGAAGGCAACCAGTTCAACGGCATGGAAACCATGCTCGCCACCACGCTCTGTGCCGTCTTCGTCGGTCTCGGCCTCCTCTGGCGAGCCGATCGCGCGTCTCCAATAGTCCTCGGCCTCGTTGGGCTCCTTCTCTTTCTCGCACGCCCCGAGTCCGCTCTCGTCACCATCCTTCTCCCCCTCCTCCTCTGGCTTCTTCTCGAACGCCCTCGCCCCGCGGTCAAATCACTCCTCACGCTCTACGGAGTCTTCTTCGCCGGAGTCCTCGTCGAGCTCATCGCCTGCCAGCTCTACTTCGGCACGCCTCTCCCCCTCAGCGTCTACATGAAGGGCCACCAGGCATACCTCGGATATCGCAGCATCTGGTATCCCAGCCTTCTCTTGATCGCCTTCCTGTCCGCAGTCCAGCTATTTCTTGCGGCCGTCATCCTCCTCGGCCGCCGGCGAGACCTTCGCCTCACGCTCGCTTGCTTCGTCCCTGCCGCCGCCGTCTTCGCCTACCTTGGCACGGTCACGCAAATCATGGGATTCAGCAGCCGCTATTACCTTCCCTACGCTCCTCTGATCGTCGTTCCGGCCTTACTCCTGCTCGATCGCTGGCTTACCTCTCCCATCCTCGACGAAGAATCCTGGCCCGGTCATACCCTGCGCAACCGCTCCGCGCTAACCGCTGCCCTGCTTCTGTTCTTCCTCCTTTTCTCCTCGGAGGCCGTACAAGCCAAATTTCGCCACCTCGAACACGGCACGCACGAAGAATACGACCCTGCGCAGCTCAACATCACCGCCACCACTCCGTTGCCAGGCATCGACTGGCAAAGCTCGATGAGCCACATTACCGATGACCTCATCGCACCGCTGCCACCCGGCATAACCGTCGCCGCCACCGAAGTAGGCTACCTCGGCGAGCGAGCCTCCAAGGTCAACGTCATCGACCTCGCCGGACTGAACGATACCGACATTGCTCTCCATGGCTTCAACATGAGTCGCTTCCTCACCCGCAAGCCCGACCTGATCTGGATGCCCAATAGCGACTACACCTACCAACGCGGCATCATGTTCTCCGATCCCGCCTTCCTTGCGCAGTACGATATCTACGCCGGCGCCGGCAACTATGGCATCGCCGTCCGCAAAGACTCGCCCGTCCATCCCCAGATCGACCACCAGCTAGCCCTCTTTTGGTCGAGGCTCTACCCTGGAACCGATCCCTCCCAATACCTCGTCCACTCGGTAGCCTGGACCGGCCGCAAGCACACCGTCGCAAACAACTAGAGCGGCCATAGTGGCTATAGCCGAGGCTTCGTTTTCTCTGGCCCTTGCTCCTCGGACCCTCGCAAACTCAGCCTCCCCTGCTCCCAGGAAAGTTTTTCCGCGTCGGCGACTCTCCGCGCCCGTAGAATGGCCTCACCACCGATCTATATCTGCATCCAGTCAACCAAGGGCCACGCTCTAGGAGATGAATACGGTATGACCGCAGCGCAGTCGAGCTCCCCTCCAAGACAGTCAACACACTCCTATCTCTGGCTAGCCTTCCTCCTTCTTCTCTCCACCACCCTCTCGCTCGTCTGGTCGCACACCCGCCTCATGTGGAACGACGAGTTCCTCTCCTTCTATACCGACAGTGTCGCCACCTTCCATCAAGTCATCCTCGTCCAGCTCCACCACCCCATCTCGCTCGACCCGCCCACCTACCATCTGCTCTCGCACCTCTGCATGGACATCCTCGGACGCAAAGCCATCGCGCTCCGCCTTCCCGCGCTCGCTGGCTTCCTGCTCTTCCAGCTCTGCCTCTTCTTCTTTGTCCGTCGCATCGCCGGAGACCGCTCCGCCATCATCGCCGCAGCCATTCCCACCCTCACCGCCAGCTTCCACTACTCCGTCGAAGCGCGCCCCTACGGCCTCCTTCTCGGCTTCTACGCCCTGTCGCTCCTCTGCTGGCAGATTGCCACCCAGTTCGACGACTCACCCGCCAACACATCCCACCCCTCTCGCCTCCTCCCGCTCATCGGACTCGCTCTCTCCATCGCTCTCGCGATTACCAGTCATTATTTCGGCGTCCTGATCCTGATCCCTGTCTCGCTCGGCGAACTCTCCCGCATCCTCATCCGCAAGCGTATCGACTTCGGCGTTCTCACCGCCCTGATCCTCGGTCTCGCCTCCGTCGGTCTGATCCTCCCCTTCAAGCGCGCCCTCATGGCCTACCAGCAGCACTACTACACCGGCGTCACCGTGGAGAAGATCGCCGAGAGCTATCGCGGCCTCGTCTACCGATACACCTGGAGCGATTCAGCCCAGAAGCTCACCCATTATCTTCTTCTCATAGTCGCGCTGGTGCTGCTCTTCGAGGGCTACCAACGCTTTAAGCGTCGCCCGGCCGCCGAGCACGCCTACACCTGGATCGCTCTGGCCGCCATGGCTCTTCTTCCCTTCTTCGGATACCTCTTCGGCCGTTTCGTCACCCACACCCTGGAAGTCCGCTTCGTCATGGCGACACTGGTAGCCCTCACCGCCATCTTCGCCATCGTCCTCGAGCGCCGTCTGCGTAGCAATGCAGTCTACGTGACCCTCCTCGGCGCCCTCCTAATAGCCGCCGTCATCCTCAACAGCTGGGACATCCTGCAGGAGCGCCGCGCCTCCAACCAGATCCTCGCCGGCTTTCAACTCTCACCCAAGGCCTCCGCCGAGCTCCATCAAAATCCCAAGGAGCCCATCTACGTCCAGTCGTCGTTCGCCTTCTTTCTCGACACCTACTACAACCCCGACCCCACCCTTCGTCCCCGCTTAACACTCCTCTACGGAGAGCCCCAGGAGATGCGCTGGATCCACAACGATACCGCCGCAATCACGGCCATCAACCTTCGCACCTTCGAGCCGTTTCCCACCCTCTCCTACGACGACTTCCGGCGCCAGCCTTCCCCCCTACTCATCCTCTACCAACACCCCGTCCTTCTGCAGTGGATCAGCGAACAACTCGCTGCAGACCACATCTCAGACACACCCATAGACGAGTGTTTCCTCGGTGAGTTAGTCCGAGTCAACAATCCGCCGAACCCACAAAAATAGTCACGCGCAATCCTTAGAACGCACCGCTCACACCGCAACCGCGGAGTGCTGGACCTCGAACTCCAGCCCCTCCGCGCCTGCATCCACCACCACATGATCGCCGTGCAGAACGCTGCCATCGAGGATCTTCATCGCCAGCTTGTCCTGCACCATCCGCTGAATCGCCCGCTTCAACGGCCGAGCGCCATACGCGCGATCGTATCCAGCCTTGAAGATCGCCGCCCGAGCCGCATCGGTCAGCTCCAGCGTAATGTGCCGATCCACCAGCATCTTCTCCAGATCCTTCAGCCGCAGATCCACAATATGCGTCAGCTGGCTCTCGCCCAGCGGATGGAAGACCACGATGTCATCCACGCGATTCAGAAACTCCGGCCGGAAATGCTTGCGCAACTCATCCATCACGCGCACCTTCGCATCAGCGAAGCCGTCCTCGCCCTCGGCCCACGCCGTCGCCAGCTGGCTCGCTCCAAGATTCGATGTCATGATCAGCACCGTGTTCTTGAAGTCCACCGTCCGTCCCTTCGAGTCCGTCAGCCGCCCATCATCCAATACCTGCAGCAGCACATTGAACACATCCGGATGCGCCTTCTCGATTTCGTCGAACAGCACCACCGAGTACGGCCTCCGTCGCACCGCCTCCGTCAACTGCCCGCCCTCGTCGAACCCGACATATCCCGGAGGCGCGCCAATCAACCGCGCCACCGCATGCCGCTCCATGTACTCGCTCATATCGATGCGCACCATCGCCTGTTCATCATCGAACAGGAACTCCGCCAGCGCCTTCGCCGTCTCCGTTTTCCCCACGCCCGTAGGCCCGAGAAAGATAAACGAACCAATCGGCCGTTTCGGATCGCTCAACCCCGCGCGCGAACGCCGAATCGCATTGGCCACAGCCTCCAACGCCTCATCCTGCCCCACCACGCGCTCCCGCAGACGACTCTCCATCTGCGTCAGCTTCGACACCTCGCCCTCCAGCATCTTCGACACAGGAATCCCCGTCCACTTCGACACAATCCGAGCAATATCTTCCTCATCCACCTCTTCCTTTAGCAACCGCGACGGAGCATGGCCGCGTTTGCCGTTGCTGTTGCTTTTCTGGCTGTCATTCCGCAACGCAGTGGAGAAATCTGCTTCACCCGCCTCGCCCCCACTCTTCGCCTCAGCCACCGCCTCATCCTGCGCATTCGTCAACTCCGCGAGCGCCTTCTCCGCCTTAGGAATCTCGCCATACTGCAACTCCGCAGCCCGTTGCAAATCCCCCTTACGCGTAGCCTCCGTAGCCTCAAACCGCATCTGTTCCAGCCGCTCTTTCAGCGCAGCAATCTCTCCAATCGCGCCTTTCTCCTTCTGCCAACGCGCGCGCAACCCAGCCGCCTGCTCCCGCGCCTCGGCAAGCTCACGCTCCACCACCTGCAGCCGTTCGCGAGAGTTCACATCGTCCTCACGCTTCAGCGCATTCCGCTCAATCTCCAAACTCGTAGCCCGCCGCTCGAGATCATCGATCTCCACCGGCACGCTCCCAATCTGAATCGCCAGCGCCGCAGCAGCCTCATCCACCAGATCAATCGCCTTATCCGGCAAGAACCGATCCGAAATATACCGATGGCTCAACTCCGCCGCCGCCACAATCGCCGAGTCCTTGATCCGCACCTTGTGGTGCGTCTCATACCGCTCCCTCAGCCCGCGCAAAATCGCAATCGTGTCCTCGACATTCGGCTCGCCCACATACACAATCTGGAACCGCCGCTCCAGCGCCGCATCCTTCTCGATGTACTTCCGATACTCATTCAGCGTGGTCGCGCCAATCGCGCGCAGCTCTCCCCTCGCCAGTGCCGGCTTCAGCATATTGCTAGCGTCAATCGCGCCTTCCGCAGCTCCCGCACCCACCAGCGTATGCAGTTCGTCGATGAACAAAATAATCTGCCCATTCGACTCGTCAATCTCCTTCAGCACCGCCTTCAACCGTTCTTCAAACTCGCCGCGAAACTTCGCCCCCGCCAGCATCGATCCCAGGTCCAGCGAGATCACCCGCTTATCCCGTAACACCTCCGGAACGTCGCCGAGAAAAATCCTCCGCGCCAATCCCTCCACGATCGCGGTCTTACCCACACCCGGCTCGCCAATCAGCACAGGATTATTCTTTGTCCTCCGGCTCAGCACCTGGATCACCCGCCGAATCTCCTCATCGCGTCCAATCACCGGATCAAGCTTCCCTCGCCGAGCCATCTCGGTCAGGTCCTTCGCATACTTCTCCAGCGCCCGAAACTTCCCCTCAGGATTCTGATCCGTCACCCGCTGCGACCCCCGCACCGCCTGCAGCGCCTTCAAAATCGCCGAGTAGTCCGCACCCTCCGCCGCCAGCGCCAACTGCACCGGCTCATTCCTCTGCTTCGCCAACGACAGCAGCAGATGCTCAGTCGACACATAATCGTCCTTGAAATTCTCCGCCTCTTTGAACGCGCCATCGAGCACCTTGTTCAGCGCCTGACTCAACCCCGGCTGCTGCGACGCACCCTGCACCTTCGGCAGCTTCGCCACCGCCGCATTCACGTTCCCCAGCAACTGCGGCACCGACACGCCCACCTTCTCCAGCACCGGCCGCACAACGCCCTCCTGATCCTCCAGTAGCGCCGCCATCAAATGCAGCGGCAGCACCTCAGGATTGCCATTCTCCGCCGCCGTTCCCTGCGCCACCTGCAGCGCCTCCTGCGACTTCACCGTAAACTTATCCCATTTAATCGCCATCTCTATCTCCTCACCGGCTCCTGCCGATCATCCAAACCTTCATCTGTGCTCAACTTCATGCCCAACCAACCATCAAGCCCGCTCACCGACCCATCTACTACCGAGCATCGAGTCGTCAACGCCCTTCCCTCCGCCATCCTTCTCGCCCTCACCGGTGGCTCACTCGATGCCTTCATCTACCTCAACCACGGCCACGTCTTTGCCGCCGCCATGACCGGCAACGGAGTCCTTCTCGGCGTCTCCATCTTTCATCACGACTACGCCCAAACCGTCCGCCATCTCCTTCCCATCTTCGGCTTTATCGTCGGAGTCTTCTTCGCCAACCTGCTCGACAAGACGCTCAAGCACCACGCCGTCGTCGTCGGTCTCGTCTGCGAATCTCCGCACTCCTCATCGCCTCATTCCTTCCCGGCCGCTTCCCCGATCTAGCCTTCGTTCCCATCATCGCCATCGTCGCTGCATATCAGGTAGCCAGCTTCCGTAAAGCCGACGACTACGCCTACAACTCCACCTTCATGACCGGCAACCTGCGCACCGCGGTCGATGGCTTATATGACGCCCTCAACCCGGCAACCCGCAAAGCCGGCCTGCGCAAGTTCGGCGAACTCTCCTGCATCGTCCTCGCCTTCCTCACGGGAGCAACCATCGGCGCCATCCTCTCGCCGCATCTCTACAACCACACCCTCTGGCTTATCGATCTGCCGCTGGTAGCTGTCCTGATCCTCACCCTTTGCCGCCCTGCATCCATCACACATCCGTGACATCGCAGTGCTCGAGAAAGAAGTGGGCGAGCCCGCTGTTAATTCGGACTCGCCCCAAGCACTTCACTCAAAGCGTCAACGTCGACTTACGCCTTCGCGTTCGCCTCAACCTGTTTCTGAGCAGCCGACGCCACCTGGACCTGTATCTGCTTCGGCTGAGCCTCGGCCTTCTTCGCAAACGAGATGCTCACCACGCCATCAGCACTTGTCGCCTCCACCTTCTCCGTATTCACGGTCGAAGGCAGCGTGAAGCTGCGCACAAAGCTCCCATACCGCCGCTCGATGCGATGGAAGTTCTCTTCCTTCTCCTCGCTCTCGAACTTGCGCTCGCCTTTCACCGTCAGCGTGCGCCCTTCGACCCGAATGTCCAGGTCCTCTCGACGGATTCCCGGAACTTCGAGCTTCAACACCAACTTCTCAGCATCCTCATATACATCCACCGCCGGAACAAAGTTCCCGGCAGCCAGCGCCTCAGACGCCTCGTCCGTCCGGGCAAAGTCCTGAAAGATCGAATTCAGCCGATTCTGCAACACAGCCACATCATTCAAACCACTACGAAAAGGAACAAACCGAGTCAACGTCATCGCCTTATCTCCTAATTCTATGAAGTAGGGTCCGCACAACGGAACCCACATTTTCTTAGACGCAAGTATAGCGCATGGGTTGCATAAAATGTGACACAACTTCACTCACTTTTAGTAAAGACAAACGCACTCACGCTTGGTCCTTTTAAAAAGCTCGATGATGTTGTCTCTCATTACCACTCCTAGAACTCTCCGGAAACCTCTACGTGCCATTTATTCCCTAGAAGGTATGGGGCCTTAGCCCCTTAGAGAAGGCTTTGGACTCGCGAGGAGCTTCCCTAACGGTATCCTGTCTCCATCCCCAGGAGGTCGGCTCCCATGCGTTTCACTCTGGCCCTAGTCACTGCATTTCTGCTCGCCTCTTCTTCCTCCCTCGCGCAAGCTCGCACGGACTACCTAACCGAAACCCCCACAACCGCCCCCCACGCGATGGTCGTCAGCATCCACCACGGCGCCACCGACGCGGGCGTAGAAATTCTCCGCCAGGGCGGCAACGCGGTCGACGCGGCAGTAGCCGTAGGCTTCGCCCTCGCCGTCGTCTACCCAGCCGCCGGCAACATCGGAGGAGGAGGCTTCATGCTCATCCGCCCGTCCTCCAACGCGCTCAACCACGGCCACCCCACCTTCCTCGACTACCGCGAAGAGGCCCCCTCCGCCGCCACCGCCAACATGTACCTCGACGCCCAGGGCAACATCATCCCCAAGGCCTCCATCACCGGCCCCCACGCTTCAGGAGTCCCCGGCACGGTCGCCGGCCTCACCTACGCCGAAGCCCACTTCGGCCGCCTCACCCTCGCCAAAGTCATGGCCCCGGCCATCCGCCTCGCCCGCGACGGCTACGTCCTCTCCGTCGAGGAGGCCCAACTCCTCCAGTCCGCAAACCTCGCGTTCTTCCCCGCCTCCCGACGCATCTTCCAGCGCGACGGCAACTTCTACAAGCCCGGCGACACCTTCAAACAGCCCGAACTCGCCGACACCCTCACCCGCATCGCCGCCAACCCCTCCGACTTCTACCAGGGCAAACTAGCCGCCCAGATCGCCGCCTTCGAAGCCGCCAACCATGGCCTCATCACCGCCCAGGACCTCGCCCATTACGAAGTCAAGGAGCGCACCCCCCTCACCGGCAGCTACCACGGCTACCAGGTCCGCACCTCGCCCCCGCCCAGCTCCGGCGGCATCGTCCTCATCGAAATCCTCAACATCCTCAGCAGCTATAACCTCCCCGCGCTCGGCGCCGACCGCTCCCCTGAACAAGTCCACATCCTCGCCGAAGCCTTCCGCCGGGCCTACATGGATCGCACCGACTACCTCGGCGACCCCGACTTCACCAACCTCCCGCTCGCCGACATGGCTGCACCCGCCTACGCCGACGCCTGGCGCAAGACCATCGACCCCACCAAGCCAACTCCCTCCGCCACCCTCGCCCGCCCCGTCGGCTACCTGCCCGCCCCCTCCACCGTCCTCCATCCCCAGAAAGAAGATAACGAGACGACCCACTTCTCCATCGTCGACGCCGACGGCAACGCCGTCTCCAGCACCTACACCCTCAACTTCGGCTTCGGCTCGGGAGTCACCGTAGACCCCCTCGGCTTCCTCCTCAACGACGAGATGGACGACTTCTCCTCGAAACCCAACACCCCCAATGCTTTCGGCCTGGTGCAAAGCGCAGCCAACGCCATTGCCCCCGGCCATCGCCCGCTCTCCTGCATGACCCCCACCATTGTCAGCGACCCACCCACCCCCGACCTCTACGTCCCCCTCTCCACCAAGCCAGGCTCAACGCCCGCACCGACCCGTCCCGGAAAACTCCGCTTAGTACTAGGCTCGCCTGGAGGCTCCACCATCATCACCACGGTAGCCAACGACCTCATCAGCGTCCTGGACAACCATCTCAACATCCAGTCCGCGGCCGACGCCCCCCGCTTCCACCACCAATACCTCCCCGACATCCTGCAATTCGAAAAGGCCTTCCCCATCCCCACTATCGAAGTCCTGAAATCCCGAGGCTACATCACCCGCCGCTCCGCCGAGTTCGACGAAAAATCCGACGGCGTCTGGGGTGACAGCGAACTGATCGCCATCGACCCCACCACCGGCACCCTCCTCGGAGGCCATGACCACCGCCACAACTTCGGCAAGGCCGCCGGCTACTAAGCGAACCCGCATACCCTCTCAATCGCCCCGAACCATATGCGGAGCGGCCAACCGTTTGCGCGATAATACTTGAGCATGACAAAGAAATTTATTCTGGGCGAGATTAGGCGCACGGCGCGGGATGGCGCGCCCCTCGGGCACAGGGCATTCGCCACGGCAACCGGGATTAAGCAGCACGACTGGTGTGGAAAACTCTGGGCTCGTTGGAGCGATGCGGTAAATGAGGCTGGTTTTGAAGCTCGGGCGAAGCAAGAACGCCATCCAGAGGAGTTGATCTTCGACAAGATTCTCGCGCTAACTGAGAAGCTTGGGTATTTCCCCTCATTATCTGAAATGCAAATGGAGCGAGTTGCGGATTCTTCTTTCCCAAGCAATAGCTCTATTTTCAGGCGATATGACCGTAAGACCCTCCTCGATAGCCTCATCGCTTATGCGGCTAAAGATAAAAATTGGTCTGATCTGGGCGACAAACTACTAGAAGCGTTGCCCACAGTAACTGAAGCGATCGGTAAAGAGCAGTCAGGAACTGTCAATTATGGACATGTTTATCTGATACGTACGGAAAATGCGTTCAAGATTGGCTGCTCACGTTCCGTATACAGTCGCACAGCAACTGTTGTTAGACAGTCGCCCCACGGCGGCGAGCTAATACACACAATTTCGACAGATGACCCTGAAGGGATTGAACGATATTGGCATGAGCGGTTCAAATCTTCACGCATAGTTGGGAACAATAAGACTAGTGGCGAATGGTTTTCGCTTTCAGCCGCCGATGTATCGACGTTTAAACGCCGTAAGACAATGTAGACTGCTGGCTGTCCTGCCCTTACTTGGCCGCGATCGCCGCCTCTGCCAACGGCTGCATAATCGCATACCCCGCGGCATTCGGATGCACGCCATCCAAACTAATCCCCGGCTTCATCCCGCCATCAGGCCCAGCCATTGCGTTCCAGTAATCCAGATAGGTCAGCTTCTGTTGCGAGCAATAGTCTTTGATCCAGGCATTGAGCCCAGCGATCTTCGCCGGAACATCCGCAACCGATGGCCGCCAGGGATACGTCGCCACCGGAGTCACCGACGCCAGAATCACGCGAATCCCGTTCGCCTTCGCAATCTCCACCATCGACTGAAAATTATCCTCGATCATCTTCGCAGTCGACGGCCCCGTATTCCCCGCAAGATCATTCGTCCCGGCCAGAATCACCACCGCCTCCGGATGAAGATCCACCACATCCTGCCGAAACCTCACCAGCATCTGCGGAGTCGTCTGCCCGCTAATCCCACGATTCACATATGGCTTGCCCGGAAAGAACGATCCACCATTCAGCGTCCACGCATCCGTAATCGAATCTCCATAGAACACCACGCGTCCCGGCTCCGTCGCCGGCAGCGCCAAATCCGCCGCGCGATACCTCCCCAGCCCCGCCCAGTCCTCCATCTGCGACTTCATCCGAGCGTTATCCGCCTCCATCTTCCGCTCCTCCTCCTGGTTCATCGCCGGATTAGCCGGAGGAGGAGGAACCGCAGCAGGAGTCGTTACTTGGGCAGGTATCTGCGTCGGACTCGTCGTCGGTAAACTCTGCGCTCCCGCCTTCATCCCCATAACCATCCCTGCCGCCATCACGCCAACCATCCAACGCATCGCTCTCTCCTATCTCGAACCGCTTACTTTCCGTCGTCCACCAGCCCAAGGTCCTTCAGCATCGGAGCGACGGTAGGTTGTGCGCCCAGCCACGTCGAATACATCTTGTCCAGATCCTGCGTATTCCCTCGCGACAGCACCATCGTCCGGAACCGGTCGCCATTCGCCCGAGTCAATCCGCCATGGTCCTCGAACCACTGGTACGCCGCATCATCCAGCATCTGCGTCCACGAGTACGCGTAGTACCCCGCTGCATATCCATTCGCCCAGATGTGCAGAAAGTAACTCGACCGATACCGAGGCGGCACCGCCGGCAAATTCATGTGCACCTTGATCAAGGCCGCTTTCTCAAAGTCGTCCACATTCTCGAGCGGCGCCGTCGCCGGAAGCGTGTGCCACTGCATATCCAACTGCGCCGCAGCCAGCGCCTCCGTCACCAGATACCCCTGGTCGAACTTCGCCGCCTTCTTGATCTTCGCCACCAACTCATTCGGCATCGCAGCGCCCGTCTTGTAATGCACCGCATAGTGCTTGAAGACCGACGGATAGCTGGCCCAGTGCTCGTTGAACTGCGACGGGAACTCCACAAAGTCCCGCGGCGTGCTCGTACCCGACAAGCTTGGATACTTCGTGTCCGCGAACATCCCATGCAGCCCATGCCCAAACTCGTGGAACATCGTCGTCACATCCGAGAAGCTGATCAGCGCTGGCTGTCCCGGAGCCGGCTTCTGAAAATTCGCCACGTTGTAAATCACCGGCAGAGTGCCCAGCAGCTTCGACTGCCCCACAAAATTACTCATCCAAGCGCCGCCCGACTTGTTGTCTCGCTTGAAGTAGTCGAAGTACGCCAGCGCCAGCGGTTTTCCATTCGCGTCGAACACCTCGAACACCCGCACATCCGGCTGATACACAGGGATGTCCTTGCGCTCCTGGAACGTCAGCCCGTACAGCTCATGCGCGGCATAAAACACGCCATCCCGCAGCACGCGATTCAGCTCGAAATACGGCTTCACCTGCGAGTCATCCAGGTCATACTTCGCCTTCCTCACCTGCTCCGCATAGAAATTCCAGTCCCAGGGCTGCACTTGGAAACTTCCACTCGACATACTGCTACCCTTGCCGGCATTCTGTTTATCAATGAGCGCCTGGATCTCCTTCTGCTCGCTCCCCGCCTTTGCCGTCGCCGGCCCCACCACGGCATCCATGAACTTCTGCGCTGCCTCAGGAGTCTTCGCCATCTGGTCCTGCAGCGCCCAGGCCGCATAGTTTGTGAATCCCAGCAGCTTCGCCTTCTCGGCCCTCACCTGCGCCAGCCGAGCAATTGTGGCGCGAGTATCATTCGCGTCGTTGCGCTCAGTCCTCGTCCACGAATCATCAAACAGCGCCTTCCGCGCACCGCGATCGGCCATGAACGTTAAGTCTGGCTGCTGCGTCGTGTTCTGCAGCGGAATCACATACCCCGCCGTCCCCCGACCCTTCGCCGCCTCTGCCGCCGCTTGCACCTGCGCGTCGCTCAACCCCACCAGCTTCGCCTTGTCCGTCGTCACATACGCTGCAGCCTTCGTCCCTGCCAGCAGCTTATTCATAAACGTGTTCGACAGCACCGCCTCTTCTTCGTTCAACTTCTTCAGCTTCGTCTTATCGGCATCGCTCAGCTTCGCTCCAGCCTTCACAAACGCGCGATAGTCCACCTCCACCAGGCGCAGCGACTCCGCATCCAGATTCAACGACGAGCGCACGTCGTACACCGCTTTCACCCGCGCAAACAACTTGCTGTTTAGATAAATCGCATCCTGCAGGGCCGCCAGCTTGGGCGTCTCAATCTCTTGCACCTTCTGCAGCGTGTTATTGGTATTCGCCTGCGTCACCCCAAAGAACACCAGGGTCACACGATTCAGCAACTGCCCCGTCTTCTCCATCGCCACAATCGTGTTATCGAACGTCGGAGCCGCAGAGTTATTCGCAATCGCGTCTGTCTCCTGTAGTTGCTGCGCAATCCCCGCCTCAATCGCCGGCTGATAATCGGCATCCTTAATCTTGTTGAACGGAGGAGCCTGGAACGGTAACGTGCTCGCCGAATAAAACGGGTTCGACGGCCCAAACGCCCCACTCCCACTCTGCGCACCAGCTCCGCCCACCACCATCGCTCCTGCCATCGTCAATACGCACGCCCTCTCCAACCGCTTTATCATCGCAAAGCTCCTATTCTCCGACCCTACGCCCCACCCCCGCCGCAGCACAACCCCTCCCTCCACCCCAATCGCTACCGACCATCTCGCCACGCGCACCATTCTTTCGTTTCCCCGGGTAAACTAAAGTCGCATGCCCATCGAATCGACCGCTACCAGCCCCGCCGCCCCCGTCACCACCATCGCCGACATCGGCGCGCACGAAGGCCAATCCGTCACCCTTCGCGGCTGGCTCTACAACCTCCGCGCCTCCGGCAAGCTCCTCTTTCCCATCTTCCGCGACGGCACCGGCACCATCCAAGGCATCGTCCCCAAAGCTGCCGTCCCGGAGCACGTATTCGAGACCCTCAAGTCCCTCACCCTCGAATCCTCCCTCACCGTCACCGGCCGCGTCCGCGCCGACTCCCGCGCCCCCTCCGGCTTCGAGATTGACGTCGACGACGTCACCGTCACCCAGCGTATCCCCGACGAAACCCCCTATCCCATCCAGCTCAAAGAAGCCGGCGTCGACTTCCTCATGGAGAACCGCCACCTCTGGATCCGCACCCCCCGCCAATCCTCCATCCTCCGCGTCCGGGCCACCATCATGCGCGCCGCCGCCGAGTACTTCGACACCCACGGCTTCGTCCGCACCGATCCGCCCATCCTCACCCCCAACGCCTGCGAAGGAACCTCCGAGCTCTTCGAGATGGACTACTTCGACGAAGGCAAGGCCTACCTCACTCAATCCGGCCAACTCTACATCGAAGCCACGGCCATGGCGCTCGGCCGTGTATACAGCTTCGGCCCCACCTTCCGCGCCGAAAAATCCAAGACCCGCCGCCACCTCACCGAGTTCTGGATGATCGAGCCCGAAGTCACCTACATGGATCTCGACGGCCTCATGGACCTCGCCCAATCCTTCCTCTCCCACATCGTCACGCGCGTCCTAGAAGCCCATACCTCCGACCTCAAGACGATAGGCAAAGACATCACCAAGCTTGAAGCCGTCATCGCTCCCAGCCCATTCCCGCGCTTGACCTACGACGAAGCGCACGCGATGCTCATCGACGCCCACGACAAGGGCCTCATCGAAACCGCGCACGTCTACGGCGACGACTTCGGCTCGCCCGACGAGACCTTCATCAGCTCCCAATTCACGAAGCCGGTGATGGTCCACCGCTACCCCGCGGCAGTAAAAGCCTTCTACATGCAGCCCGACCCACTCGACCCCACCAAGGCACTCTGCGTAGACGTGCTAGCCCCCGAAGGCTACGGCGAAATCATCGGAGGCAGCCAGCGAGTAGACGACTACGACCTGCTCAAGTCCCGCATAGAATCCCATAATCTTCCCATGGCCGCCTTCCAGTGGTACCTGGACCTAAGAAAATACGGCAGCGTTCCCCATAGCGGATTCGGCATGGGCATCGAGCGCTGCGTAGCCTGGATCTGCGGCCTCGAGCACGTCCGAGAAACCATCCCATTCCCAAGAACCCTCAACCGCATCTACCCCTAGAAGGAGAGGGTGCCCACTAGAGATCATCGGTAGGCAACTTGACTCGGTCCGTATTAACATCGAGACGCAGCACCAGCAAGATCCTATGGATGCCTACAGTGACGAAGAAATTGCAAGACTGATATCTTGTCCGAAAAAAGTCAGCGTGCCGCCGGCTAAAAATTTGCGCTTGAACGGAGCAGACTGGCGTAATGACGCGAAGCTAGCACCAACGGATGGTACGAAGGGAATCTTCTCGATGTTTATGAGAAGGAACGAAGATTTCCCTGAGGACTTCTCAATTGGACTGGTGTACCGACCTGAGGATGGAACTTCAGATATTACGCTCCTGCGTTGCAATGGCAAGCATGGCTTTTTCAACGGCGGCGCTGGTGCCGATCCAGACCATCCCCACTTCCACTTTCACGTTCACAAAGCGAGCGCCAAAGCGATTAGGGCGGGCTTCACACCCGAAAAGTTTGCAGATAAGACAACCGAATTCGCATCTTATGAGCAAGCAGTACAGCACTATATTAAAGTTGTGCAATTAAATCCTCGCGACGCATCGCGATATTTTCCTTCGGAATCACAATCCGAAATTGAATTTACGGAATGACGACATGGATATCAGAGACCTACTGAGGGCGGAGTTTGATCGGCACGTTGACTTTCGTGAACGCCGCCCTGGGATACTCCAGGTCGTTGCTCCTCTGTATCACGAAGACGGCGACATGGTTGACGTCTTTCTCGACTTGCCTAAGCACGAGGGGGAGGCAATCCGCATTTCCGACCATGGCATGACCTTGATGCGATTGTCGTACTCCTACGAGATTGACAGCGCGACCAAGAGAAGGATCTTAGATCGCATCTTGGCCGAAAATGGAGTATCGGAGGATCGCGGTAGGTTTTATCTCGAGGCGACTCCAGAGCACTTGTATCCGGCGCTACTACAGTTTGCTCAAACCGTCGCAAAAGTCAGCAATATGCAGATGTTCAAGAGGGAGGTCGTTCAGAATCTTTTTTATGAAACCCTGAACGACTTCGTTGCTTCGAAGTTGTCGCTGTACAAGCCTGAGCCTCACTACATGCCGATACCAGATAGAGACGATCTAGATGTGGACTGGCGCTTTCCGCTGCCGTCTCGTGACATATATCTATATGGAGTTAGAGACACGTCAAAGGCTCGACTTGTCGGACTCGAATGCCTCGAATACCAGAAACTTAGTATTCCGTTCCGAAGCGTGATTATTCACGAAGATCTAGAAAACGGTTTGGGCAAGAAAGATCAGCGAAGAATCACGAACATTGCAGATAAACAGTTCGCCACATTGCCTGATTTTCTCTCCGTAGCCGAGGGGTACTTTGCTCGCGAAGCGGAGACTGCCAGACAGCACCCTGTGATGTAACACTGGGCTCTGGTGCTCGCACAGCTCTATTCACCCTTATTGCCTGAAGTCTTGGGCGCCGGACCCATTCATCGCGCTTCTTTGCGGTGAGTGGGTATCGCTCGCGAGCGCCCCAGCCACTCCCAAACCCTCTGTCATCCTGAGCGAACACTAGGAGCTCCCGGTTTCTCCACTCCACCCCATACCCAACCAACGCCCCGCTCCTCCGCGTATCATCAACCCAACCATGAACCTCTTCGACCACATCCGCGAGGACACCCGCGTCATCCTCGAGCGAGACCCCGCAGCCACTTCGCGCCTCATGGTGTTGCTCTGCTATCCCGGCCTCCAGGCCGTCTGGATCCATCGCATTAACCACTGGCTCTGGTGCCGGCGCTTCAAGCTCCTCGCCCGCATCCTCTCGCAGGTCGCCCGCTTCTGGACCGGCATCGAGATCCATCCCGGAGCCACCATCGGCCGCCGCCTCTTCATCGACCACGGCATGGGAGTCGTCATCGGCGAAACGGCCATCGTCGGCAACGACGTCACCCTTTATCAGGGGGTCACCCTCGGCGGAACCGGCAAGATCGGCGGCAAACGCCACCCCACCCTCCGCGACAACGTCTTCGTCGGCAACACCGCCAACATCCTCGGCAACATCACCATCGGCGAAAACTCCCGTGTCGGAGCCGGCTCCGTCGTTCTCCGCGACGTGCCGCCGGACTCCACCGTCGTCGGCGTGCCTGCGCACATCGTCTACCAGGCCGGCAAACGCGTCCTCATCACCGATCCCCGCGAGATTAACGACCCTCTCTCCGACATCATCCTCACCCTCGCCGAGCAGATCAAGTCTCTCCAGTCACGCGTCGACCACCTGGACGGCGAGCTCCACCAGACCGTCCTCCACGAACCCGCCCTCTCCCTCACCACCGAGCAGCAGGAGAGCGCCCAGTACCGCACCGACCTCGAGTCGCGCCCCGGCTTCGTCGTTGACGGCGAGGGAATCTAGCCCGGAACCAGCTGAAGCACCCTCTGCGTCACCTAAAACCGGGCTAGGTCATACGTCTAATCGACGCGTTTCGACTGGACAGCCTTAGCGGCTAGCCATCTCCGGCAACATGTTCTTCGGCGTCGGAGGAGGTGTCACCACGTACTTTTCCTTGCTCGCCAACTCAGGATTGGATACAGGCCACGCATAAGGAGCCGCCGTCGTGTCCCCGTAACCCATACGTGGATAACGGCTTATCGCGACTGTCGAACGATCAAGACGCACATAGACATCCGCCTTCGCCTTGCTCTTACGGCCCGGCAGTAGGTTGCTCTCGCTGCTCAACTGCACGCTGTGGCCATCGACCGGGAACGATAGCGTACCGCCATCAAACGCGTCCGCAACCTTCACAGCCTCCTCCATCGGCGCCATCGAAACTACCGCCGTTCCCACCCCGGGAATGAAGAAATACATATAGCCATTTTGCTGTATGTCGTAGTTGAGTTTCACCTTAGCCACCATGCCATCAATCGTCAGCACACCGTCGCGCACTCGCGCGGAGATCAGATGATGATCCGGCATCGTGTCATGCCAAGCCCGTGTAGAGGGCGTGTCGGAGGGAGCAGAAGCCATGGCAGATTTGGAGGATACGGAAACAAGTCGAGCCTGCCCATGCGCCTGGCCAGCGGCCACTACAGATAGGGCCGCCATCGCCAACATCGAAGAAACTTTGAGGGGAGATTGAGACACGAGTACCTCCATCGAATTTCTGTCTATAGATAGTGAGGATCTACGACATCAATAGAAGCATCTCGATAGCCAAAGCCAATCATCCTGCAATCAACGAGTTATATGGGAAGATTTTTGGCATTATGCAAACTTTTGCGTGCAAGCATCCGGTTATTTCTCCTGGCCTATAGCTGTTCTGGATGCATGCAGCTCTGATCCAACATTCGTTCCCAGCAGCTCGATCGCATGAAGCATCTTCTCGTGGGGCAACGGACCTCCGCTCATCATCAAGGTGATGCGGGAGACGCCGCCAAGCGCGTCGCTCACACTCCACATCTTGCGTGCGACCGTCTCCGGCTCGCCCACAAAGAAGGCTCCCTGCTCTGTCCGCTGGGCGTCGAAGGCGGCGCGCGTCGTTGGGGGCCAGCCCCGCTCGCGGCCGATGCGAGTGAATGTCGTCGAATATGCGGGCCAAAGGGTATCAGCGGCTTCTTGGGTGGTGTCGGCGAGGAAGCCGATGCCATGCACTGCCACGTCGAGGGATTCCGGCGCGTGGCCAGCTCTGCGACCGGCTTCACGGTAGAGGTCAATCAGCGGGCGGAAGCGATGAGGCTCGCCACCGATGATAGCGACGGTAAGCGGCAAGCCGAGCATGCCGGCGCGGACAAACGAGGCTGGCGTTCCTCCGGCGCCGAGGCGGATGGGCAGCTTGGGCTGGAGCGGGCGCGGCCAGACTCCTTGGCCGGTTAGCGAGGGGCGATGTTTGCCCTCCCACTCGACGCGAGTCTCGTCGCGGAGTTTGAGCAGCAGGTCGAGTTTCTCGGAGAAGAGCTCGTCGTAGAACTTGGTGTCATAGCCGAAGAGTGGATAAGACTCGATGAACGAGCCTCGGCCGACTATGATCTCGGCGCGGCCGTTGGAGATGAGATCAAGGGTGGCGAAGTCCTGGAAGACACGTACTGGATCGTCGGAGCTAAGCACCGTTACTGCGGAGGTGAGGCGGATCTTCTCGGTGCGGGCAGCTGCTGCTGCGAGCAGCACCGCCGGAGACGAGGCAATGTACTCCTCGCGATGGTGTTCGCCGATGCCATAGACATCGACGCCTACGCGATCGGCTAACTCGATCTCCTCCAGGAGTTGGTGGACGCGTTCTGCGCCGAGCTCGCCGGGCGCGCGGCCCGAGCCGAGGGGTGTCTCTACGAAGCTGTCGATACCGATTTGCATGATGACGATTAGATGAGGGCGCATCCGCAGCGACTCATGGCAGCGAGGGCGTGCGCATGTTCCAATAGATAGAGAAAAGGAATCGTCTGAATCATGCCTCTGAACTGCGGAATTGTCGGGCTGCCGAACGTCGGGAAGTCCACCATCTTTAACGCGCTGACTGCTTCGAAGGCGGCGGCGGCGAACTATCCCTTTTGCACCATCGACCCAAATGTGGGCATTGTTCCTTTGCCTGACACGCGCATGGATCGCATTGTGACGATGGTCAAGCCGAACTCGATTGTGCCAACGACCATGGAGTTTGTGGATATCGCCGGCATCGTGGAAGGCGCAAGTAAGGGAGAGGGCCTGGGCAACCAGTTTCTCTCGCACATTCGGCAAACGGATGCGATTCTGCATGTGGTGCGCTGCTTCTCCGATCCTGAAGTGATCCACGTTGCAGGAGGGGTGAATCCTCTGCACGACATCGATATCATCAACACGGAACTGCTGCTGGCGGACCTGGATACCGTGGAAAAGCGACTGAATAAGGCTGAGAAAGCTGCAAAGTCCAACTCCGCGACGGCCGCAGCGAAGACGGAACTCAGTACCATCCAGAAACTCCTCGAAGTTTTGAACGCCGGCAAGCCAGCTCGCACGGCCGATCTTGAGGAGCCAGAAAAGCTCGTCGCCCGCGATCTCTTTCTGATCACCATGAAGCCGCAGTTGTACGTGGCGAACGTCGATGAAGACGGCATCGCGGATGGCAACGAGTTCACCAAGTTGGTAGAGCAACGCGCTGCCGAAGAAGGGAGCGAGGTGGTGCGCATCTGCGGGGCTATGGAGGCCGAGATTGCTCAGCTGGAGCCCGCAGAGCGGACGGAGTTTTTGGAAGCAGCCGGGTTGGAGGAGCCGGGGTTGAATCGGTTGATCCACGCGGCGTACCGGCTGCTGGGGCTGATCACGTACTTCACCTCGGGCGTGCAGGAGGTCCGTGCATGGACGATCAAACGCGGCACAAAGGCTCCGGGAGCTGCGGGCGTCATCCACTCAGACTTCGAGCGCGGGTTCATCAAGGCCGACTGTTATGCGTGCGAGGACTTGTTTCGGCTGGGTAGCGAGCAGGCCGTGAAGGAAGCCGGGCTGCTGCGGTCGGAAGGCAAAGAGTACGTCGTGAAGGACGGCGATATTTTGTTTTTCAAGTTCAACGTGTAGCGAGTAGATATATAGAGCGGTCAGGGACCCGACAAGATTTAGACCGTTTCGATAAGTGATGAGGTCGTGCGTGGCAGAGCAGGATGTGGCGGAAAAGCGGTGGGTTCCCAGGGTCAATCCCTGGTTGATTGCAGCCACGGTAGCACTGGCGGCGTTCATGGAGGTGCTGGACACCTCGATTGCCAACGTGGCGCTGCCGCACATTGCCGGAAATCTTGGGGCGAGCACGGACCAGGGAACTTGGGTGCTGACAAGCTACCTGGTGTCCAACGCGATCGTACTGCCGGCGGGTGCCTGGGCATCGAGCGTGATTGGCCGTCGAAATTTTTTTATGGCGTGCATCGCGCTCTTTACGATTGCGAGTTTTCTGTGTGGGATTGCGCCGACGTTACCGATCCTGTTGGTCGCTCGCGTGATCCAGGGAGCGGGTGGCGGTGGTCTGCAACCGATGGCGCAGGCCATCATGGCCGATTCGTTTGACGAGAAGCATAGAGGTCAGGCGTTTGCGTTGTATGGATTGGTAGCCGTGCTGGCTCCTTCGATTGGGCCAACGCTGGGGGGATGGATCACCGATAACTACTCGTGGCGATGGATCTTTTACATCAATATTCCAGTCGGTATTTTGGCGTTTCTGCTGGTGTCGAGGCTGGTGGAAGATCCACCGTGGATCAAGGCGGACCGCGCAAATCTCAAGAACCTGGATTACATCGGGCTGGGATTTTTGGCGCTCGCGATGGCCGGCATGCAGATTTTCTTGGACAAGGGTGAAGAAGATGCGTGGTTCGCGTCGAACTTCATTCGCGTGTTTGCGACGCTGTTCATCGTAGGAATGATTGGCCTGATCTCGTGGGAGTGGCGGAAGAAGAATCCGATCATGAACCTGCGGCTGTTCAAGTTTAAGAACTTCGCGATCTGCTGCCTTCTGATGTTCCTGGTCGGAGGCGTGTTGAACGCGGCGACAGTGCTGCAGCCGCAGTTTATGCAGGCTCTGCTGGGTTACACGGCAACGAGGGCCGGAGAGGCGCTGACCGGCGGAGGTATCGCTCTTCTGATCGTGATGCCGATGGCCGGGATTGCGACGGGACGATTCGCGGCGCGAAATCTTGCTGCGATCGGTTTTGCGTTCTTCACGTTCAGTTTTTATTTCACGTCGACACACACGACACTGAACATGTCATTCGGCGAAAACACGTTTCTCCGCATCCTGCAGATGGTCCCGATACCGTTCTGCTTTATCGCGATAACCAACGCCGCGTATGTGGGGCTGCCGAGAGAGGCGTCGAACCAGGTTTCGGGAATTATTAATTTTGTGAGGAACGTTGGCGGCAGTGTTTTGATCGCACTGACGGGCGCGCTGGTGACAAATCGCACGCTGTTCCACGAGGCGCGGCTACAGAATTTTATGCAGCCGGGAAGCTATGGCTACGACCGAAGTATGGGAGCGCTTTCCGGCGGTCTGGCGCACGCGACTGGAAATTCAGTGGCGGCGCACACGATGGCGCAGGCGACGATCTATCAGCAGCTGAATATGCAGGCAACGGCGATGGGATATGTGGATGTGTATCGGGTACTTTGCTGGGCGTCGGTGATCCTGGTGGGCTTTGCCTTCCTCTTGAGCAAGAATAGGCCAGGTCAGGGAGCACCGGCAGGCGAGGCGATGCACTAACGGCTTGTGAGTGCCGTGGATGGTTCCTCGTGATCCTTCGTACAGACGCACAGGCGGTGTGTAGTCGACACTTAACGAATGGCAAAGAAGAAACTGCGCGTAGGCATTCTGTTTGGCGGTCGGAGTGGTGAGCACGAGGTATCGCTGCGCTCGGCTCGGTCGATCCTAAAAGCGATCGATCGGAAGAAGTATGACGTTGTAGAGTTAGGGATCAGCCCGGAGGGCCGCTGGCTGCAAGGCGGCGCGGCGCAGGCGCTACTGGGCGATGGCGAGGCTGGGGGTACAGATGTGAGTTCGGCGGTGGAGCTCTCCATCGTTGGGGCTGCTGCGGAGCCGGGTTCGGGAACCGGGTTGGACGTGGTGTTTCCAGTGCTGCATGGAACCTTTGGCGAGGACGGCACGGTGCAGGGACTGTTCGAGCTGGCGGACATCGCGTACGTGGGGTCGGGCGTGCTAGGGTCGGCCGCCGCAATGGATAAGGACGCGATGAAGCGGATGTTCCTGGCGGCTGGATTGCCGCTGACTCCGCACGTGACGCTGCTGCGAAGTGAGTGGAAAGCCGACCCGAAGAAAGCGACGCGGGCCATTGAGAAGACTCTGCGCTATCCGGTGTTTGTGAAGCCTGCAAACCTTGGGAGTTCTGTAGGGATCAGCAAGGTGAAGGTACGCGGAGAGCTCGCCGCCGCGATGGACCTGGCAGCGAGCTTCGACCGCAAGATTGTGATCGAGCAGGGTGTGGGCGGGCCGGGGGTGAAGCCTCGAGAGCTCGAGGTGGCTGTGCTCGGCAATGATTCGCCTGAGGCGAGCGTGGTGGGAGAGATTATTCCGGCCAAGGAGTTCTACGACTACGAAGCGAAGTACGAACTGAGCGGGCCGGATGAGAGTGTATGCAAACTCCCAGCGGAGTTATCGAAGGCGGAAGAGAAGAAGATTCGCGCGATGGCCGTAGCCGCGTTCAGGGCTTGCGATTGTGCGGGCCTGGCGCGCGTGGATTTTTTGATGGCGCCGGCTATCCCGGGAAAGAAAGGGAAGGGCAGGCCTGCGGAGATTGTATTGAACGAGGTGAATACTATGCCGGGGTTTACCTCGATCAGCATGTATCCGAAGCTGTGGGCGGCGAGTGGGCTGCCGTACAAGAAGCTGATTGATCGGCTGATCGAGTTGGGCGTGGAGCGGCACAAGGAAAAGATGGAGACCAGTTTCTCGCGATAAGGAGCTGTACAGACAAGGCACACCTCCTCCGCCTTCCGTGAAGGATGAGAAGTTCGGACGGTATGCGCCGAGGGGCTTACGATAACAGGATGAGTTTGACTACGACCTTGCTGACACTGAACGATATACTCGCGGCGCGGGCGCGGATTGAGGCGTCGGTGTATCGCTCGCCGTGCACGCACTCGGAGATGCTCTCGCGCATGACCGGGCAGAACGTGTTTCTGAAGCTCGAGAATCTGCAGATGACGGGCAGCTTCAAGGAGCGCGGGGCTCTGAACAAGATTTCGATGCTGACGCCCGAGCAGGCCGAGCGTGGCGTGGTGGCTGCGAGTGCAGGGAATCATGCGCAAGGGGTTGCGTACCATGCGACGAGGCGGGGGATTCGTTCGGTGATCGTGATGCCGCTGACGACGCCGCTGGTGAAGGTGACGGCGACGCGTGGATTTGGCGCAGAGGTAGTGCTGCATGGCGGCAACTACGATGAGGCTTGTACCGAGGCCACACGGCTTTGCGAAGTGCAGGGCATGACCTTCATTCACCCGTTCGACGATCCGCTGGTGATGGCGGGGCAGGGAACCATTGGCCTGGAGTTACTGGAGCAAGTGGAAGACCTGGAGGCCGTGGTGGTTCCCATCGGCGGCGGTGGGTTGATTGGCGGCATTGCATGCGCGGTGAAGGAGATCAAGCCGAGCATTCGCGTGGTCGGAGTGCAGACATCACGTCTTCCGTCGATGCGGGATGCCGTCGAAGCTCATCACCCCCTGACGCTGGATCCGGCTACGACGATTGCCGATGGCATCGCCGTTCGGCGCGCGGGCGACGTTACGTTTCCCGTGGTCGAGAAGTATGTCGATGAGATCGTGACCGTCGATGAGGATGAGATTGCCAGCGCGATTTTGACTCTGCTGGAACGCGAGAAGACGCTTGCCGAAGGAGCAGGAGCGACCGCACTGGCAGCGTTACTGCAGAAGCGAACGAGCCTTGCAGAAGGAACTCGAACGGCCGTGCTGGTGTGTGGCGGCAATATCGACGTGACGCTGCTAAGCCGGATTATCGAGCGCGGATTGGTCCAGGATGGCCGCTTGATTCGTCTGCGAATCCACTTGCTGGACAAGCCGGGTGCGCTTACGGAGTTGACCACCCTGATCGCAGCGCATCGTGTGAATATTGTGGATACTCTGTACAACCGGGCGTACTATGGCGTGAATCTGGGCGACACGACGATCGACATTACGATGGAGACGCGAGGTCGCGAGCAGGTGGAGCAGTTGCTCGCAGCGATGACGGCGGCAGGATACAAACACAGCCGCGTCCTCTGAGGAGCGGAGTTCGCCATGTAGCGCCAAGGAGGGATGTGGCGCGGGGGAATCTTACTTGAGACTCACCCTCCGTAACGTACCTCGCTATGCTCAATGCAGAGGTGTTGCTTGGGGAGATTTTGGGCCGGTTTGTTGATGTTGGTGATGGGTATCAGTGGGGGAAGTGCGAAGGCGCAGTATGGGCTGTACGCGATGGGGAGTGGCGGCTACCTGGGCTCAGTGAACGCTTCGAGCGGATCGCTGGTGGTTTCGCAGAATAGCCTTTCGGCCTACGGTGGGACGTTTGGGATGTATGGCTCGCTCCTGCGTGCTGGGCCTTTACGCTTTGGCGGCGACGCGCGGTATGTGATCGAATCCAGCGATGGCAGTACACCGTATGGCAACCAGATTCGCAGTGGACTGGTTGGACCGCGGCTCTCACTGTTCAGCCATGCGGTGCCGTTCAGCCCGTATCTCCAGGCCGAAATTGGAGGGGCGAGCACGAATTACGGCCGCTATGCTTCTCGATCGACCAGCTTTGCGTACCAGATTCAGTTTGGCTTGGACTACACCATCGTTCCACACCTTGATGCGCGCGTGGAGTATGGCGGAGGCAAGATTGGCTCGGCGTTTCATGGCTACCGCGAGGAGATGCAGCAAGTAGGCATTGGGCTCGCGGTGCGCTTTTGAAGACGTGCCTTGCGATTACAAAAGGTTGCGGACGATGCGGCGGACAAGTTCCGTGGTGACGCCGTACACGATATGCGCTGTGAACGGTGTGGCGAGGGCTGCCTTGGGCTGCTGATCGACCGGTGGCGATAGATGCAGTGCGGGCACGGCCAGTAGGTCGGCGATCGTGAAGAGAGCGCTTCCAAAGGTGGTGCCGAAACCGGAGCGGGTGAGTTCGGAGTACTCGGCCAGTCCACCGTAGACACCGCCGGCTAGCGCGCCGAACGCGTAGTGAACAATGGGACCACCTGTTTGTTCCTGCTCGTACGTAAGGTGCTGGCCGCCGGTCACGGTTGCGGCGACGGCGTCGGCCACCTTCATGGTCGCGTCTGGCTCGTCACTGTGCTGTTGCTGTTGTTGCAGCTCTTCCGGTGAGAGCACGGCCTTGGTGATCTGCTTGCCTGGCCCGGTAATGAACTGGTTCATGACCCAGGAGGCGACGAGGCCTCCGGCGACTCCGGCGAGGATGCCGCGTAAGGGATGTTTGGTCTGCTCGCTCATAACAATCTCCTGATTGCTACGATGGTTCCGCGCACGCGGCGAGATGCTTCGCGGGGATATCGCTAGTGCCAGCGCGAGCGATATGCGTTCTTCGGGAGGTGCTCTACGGGATTCAGGCGGAAGCTAATGCCCGCGCTCACACCGTACGGATGCAACCCGCCATACGGAGAGAAATCTGGCCAGAATTGATATTCGAGATCGACGACGCGAATGGTGAAGCGATCATTCAACAGGTAATCCAGGCCCGCACCCGGAGCATACGCCAGGTATGTGCCCTGCGCGTAGTGGAACGGGAAATTGATCTTGCCTGCACCAACGAGGAACTTCACGTAAGGACGCAGTGGTCCGGGCCTGATCATGACGCGCGGGCCGGCAAGAAAATTGGTCTCAGTCACGTTCTCATAGGTGTTGTAGCGAAGGTAGCGCGCCTCGGCTTCAAAGCCGATGCGCCAGGTAGGATTCACGTCTGCGAAGATAGTCGCTCCGGTGAGGACCCGCTTGCCGTAGTCCGCTTGGAAGGCCGAAAATTCTCCACCAACGGCGACATAACTCCCTGGACCGATGGCGGTTGGAATGTTCTGCGCCCTGGCGTAGTTGCACAAGACCTGTAGCCCAATGAGGATGGCCAATAGAAGGCGAAGGCTTCGCCCCCGGAGAGAAGCCGAAATCATTTTGTCACCGTCAGCGTCATCGTCTGAGAGATCGTCGCGCCCGTCCCTTGCCCTGCAGCTGTCACCTTGAAGGTATAAGTACCGGCGGGCGTTCCGTTGATCGTCAAACCGCCGCAGCCTGCAGCAGAGAGCGTTATCGCCACCATGCACACAAGGAGAAGCAGCGTGCTGGCTTTGAATTTCTTCCGACGCGCTCCCACGCCAATCGCAAGCAGGCAGGGCAGGAGGCACATCAGCACGCCGGACATCCGGCTCTTCTCAAGCTTTGCGGTTGCACCTGCTCCTAGCGGATCGCCGGTATCAATGTATAGCTGGACCACCTGCGTTCCATTCGAGGCAAGCACCACCTGCGGCTTGGCGAACGTGCAGGTGGCGGCGAAGGGGAGACCAAGGCAGCCGAGTTGCAGCGTATCGGAGAAGCCCTCCAGCGAGGCGAGCGTGACGCTTGTGGTGCCGTGCTGCGTACTCTGCAAGGTGAGGCTCGAGGGGCTGAGCGTCATCGTGAACTGGGTGGCGACGCCACCCGAGATGGTCGCCGCCTGCGAGGCAGAGGTTGCGTACGAGAGGTCGCCGCTATAGGTCGCGACGATGCTCTCCGTCGCGGTGGGGATGATGACGTTGAGGGTCGCAATGCCAATCGAATCCACCTGGCTGCTACCTAGAACATTGGTTCCACTGGTGAAGGTAACCGTACCCGTGGGACTCACGGGGCCGGTCCAGCCGACGGCAGCGATCAACGTAATCTGCAGCGGATTGTTGGGGTCGGCAGAGACGCTGGTGATGGCTGTCGTCGTTGGCCGAAGCTGGATACCCTGGGTCAAGACCGGAGATGTACTTGTAAAGTCAGTGGCATCGCCCGCGTAGCTTGCCTGCAGAGGATGATTGCCCGCCGACAAGGAGGGAACGGTGATCGAAGCGACCCCGCTTGCGTTGAGTGTTGCTGTCCCAAGTTGAGTGGAACCATCGGTGAACGTAATCGTTCCCGTCGGGACACCGACGCCGCTGTTGGTGACGGTCGCCGTTAGCACGATGGAACTAAGGGTCGACGTCGGATTCGCGCTGGAAGCCAAGGTCACTTGCGTCAACTCTTTGACAATGACGGTCAGAGGTGTGGAACTCGAGGCATTGATGTTGCTGTCGCCCGCGTAGTTGGCAACGATGGTGTGTGAACCAGGAGTGAGCGTCGAATCTGAGAGCGATGCAATGCCATTGGCATTCAGAAACGCGGTGCCGATGGACTTGCCGCCATCCGTAAAGGTGACGGACCCTGTTCCAACGACGCCGCCATTGCCGGTGACCGTTGCCGTCAGCGTCAGAGCTGTTCCATAGATGGCGGGATTAGCGCTGGAGGCAACCGAGATCTGCGTTGCCGCGTTCTGGACCGTCTGGATAAGGGACGTCGAAACTGCGGAGTAGTTTGTGTCGCCACTGTAGCTGACCGAAATCGTATGGGACCCAACGGCAAGCGCCGAAGTCTGGAAGCTTGCCGTTCCGGTACCACTGAGCGTTGCTGTACCGAGAGTCGATGCACCATCGCTGAAGATGACCGTACCGGTGGGTGTGAGCGAGTTTACTCCCGTGATCCTGACCGAGAAGACGACATTTGTCCCAAAGATGGAGGGGTTCACGCTCGAACTCAGCGATGCTGTCGCCGCTTGAACGATTCGTTCGCTCACAGCAGGCGAAGTCGATACCGCGTGATCCGTATCGCCCTGATAGCTCGCCGTAATCGATTGCGTTCCGTATGCCAGCGTAGTGGTAGTGAACGTCGCCGTTCCGTTGGCGTTGACGGTAGAAAAGCCTAAGACGGTGCTTCCATCCAGGAACTCAATCTTTCCGCTCGGAATTGGCGTTCCGCCCGACGCTGTGGCCGTGAACGTCACGCTTTGACCCACGGTCGCTGGATTGAGGCTGCTGCTCAGCGAAGTTGTCGTGGGAGTGAGCTGGACAACAACAGTTACAGCGGTAGACGTCGCGCCCGCGTTCTTCCCATCGCCCGAATAGACCGCCGTCAGCTGGTAGGTCCCGACGCCGAGGCTTATGCCTGAGAAGGTATATGTTCCGTCCCGAGTGACAGGGAGTGACGCGAGCGTGGTGCTGCCATTGTAGAGCGTCACGGTCCCTGAAGGCGTGATGCCGTTGCTGCTCAGCGTCGACGTCATCGTAAACGTGGAACCAGCGTTGACCGGAGTCGCCGGTCCGGCGAGCGTCAGCGAGGTCGCTGCTAGGTTGACCGTGTGCTGCAATGAGTTTGAGTCGCTTGTGCTGTAGCTTGCATTGCCGACATAGGTGGCGGTGATGGTGTGGACTCCAACGGTTAATGCCGATGTTGGTAAGGTCGCGACCCCTGCGGTCAGCGTCCCTGAACCAATGGGGACGCCACTATCGTAAAAATTAACGGTGCCTGTGGGAGTCGCCGTGGTGCTGGTCACCGAGGCATTGAACGTAGCGGGCTCACCCGCCAGCGTCGTTGCCGCCGGGGAGGACAAGGTCGTCGTCGTAACCGTAGAATTTACCGTCTCAACCAGGACTGTGGAAGTGCTGGTAGCGTAGTTCGTATTGCCGAGATAGGTAGCGGTGATGTTATGGATCCCGGCGGTAAGTGTGCTGATTTGAAAGGATGCGTCTCCCGCGCCATTGATGGTGACGCTTCCATAGATGACGGCGCCTTCACTGAACTGAACCTGTCCGGTTATGGCGCCTGCTCCCGTCGCGGAAGCTGTAGCGATGACAGCTGAGTTTAGTGTGAGTATCGCTCCAGCCGAGATGGGGTTCTGGGTGGCAGCGAGCGAGGTAGATGTCGGGATCTGCGTGATGGTTTGAGCTACCGGAGGCGTCGAGTTGCTGGTTGCGTCGTCGGTGTCGCCGGTATAGTAGGCGACCACCTGGTACGTCCCAGGCGCGAGCGACGAGGTCTGAAAGACTGCGACTCCGTTGTTGCCCAGGGTGACGCTTCTCAATAGAGTGGCGCCAGCAGGACCATACCTGAACTCCACCGTCCCTGTGGCTGGAGTGGAGATTGCCGTGGTAACGGTAGCGGTGAAGGTCACCGGCGAGCCGACTGGTACCGAGGTGTTACTCGAGCTCAGCACTGTGGTCGTTTTCGCTTGGCTCACTGTTTCGACATAGGGATCGGACGTCGCGGCAGCATTCGTCGAATCTCCCGTATACGTTGCAGTGAGAACCTGGTTTCCGACCGGAAGACTAGTCGTGTTGAACGTTGCAATGTTACCGACGCCGAGAGTCGCGCTACCGAGCGTTGTGCTGCCGTTGTAGAAGGTAACGCTCCCGGTAGGAGTTCCCGTGGGGGCTGTCACGGTCGCGTTCAAGGTGACGTTCGCGGTGACAGTCACGGGATTCGGCGTAGCCGTTAGCGCGACCGTCGGCAACTGCTGGACCAGCTGCACGAGCACTGCAGAGACGGCGGAAGAGTCGTTCGGATCTCCGCCGTAGCTGGCCGTGATGTTATTCGAACCCAGCGGCAGCGCGGAGGTCGTGCAGCTGGCCGTCTCACTGGTGGCTTCGGCAACGGCGGTGCAGCCAACGATTGGAGTGCTGCCATTTAAGAAGGCCACCGTACCGGTGGTAACGTCTCCGCCTGCAGCGATGGTCGCGGTGAACGTGACAGCCTGGCCTACTAGACTAGGATTCAGACTCGACGTCAACGTTACTGTCGACGGCTGGACCGTCAGCACTTGTCCCTGGAGTTTGATGACTGCAGGACTATTGCCAGCGTCGGAAGGAGAGGTTACGGAGCCGGTCGCCGGATCTCCAGTCGCGGTGGGGGCGAAGCTCACGCCGAAGTTGCAATCATTGCCCGCAGTGTTGAATGTAAGGGTAGAAGCGGCATTGCAGGTGGTAGTGGCTGGATCAAGCTGCGCATCCGCTAATACCGGTGTGGCAATGGTCAGGATGGCATTGCCGTCGTTCTCCATGCCCTCAATCTCTGGTTTGAGAGAGATCTTGCCCACGCGCTGGGTCGGGTAGGTCGGCAAGGTGACGATGGACCCAAAGATCTCGCGGACGCGATTGTTGAACAGGTCGGCGAAGACCAGGTTTCCGCTCTGATCGAAGAACAGCGAAGAGGGACCATACATATTCGCCCCATTGGCGAGTCCACCATCTCCGGATTCGCCTTCCGCACCCCCCGAGAGGGTCTGGATATAGCCGGTTGTTACGGAGATCTTGCGAATGCGATTGTTGCCGGCGTCTGCAATATAGAGATTTCCGGCCGGATCAGGTATGACAGCGGCGGGCGAGTTTACCTCGGCTTTTATGGCGAGCCCTCCATCTCCCGTAAAGCCTTGGGTGCCTGTACCCGCAATGGTCGTGATGATCCCGGCAGTTACTTTGCGCACGCGCTGATTGCCAAGATCCGCAATATAGAGTGAGCCATCCAAACCGATGCTTATATTCGACGGGCCACTTAGTTGGGCAGCCGTTGCGACGTTCGTGCTGTTATATCCAGCGACTCCTGTACCCACCACAGTACTGATGGTGGACGGTGTCGCCGTGTTGACTTCACGAATCACATTGTTGCCGGTGTCGGCTATATATAGATTCCCGGCGGTATCAAAGGCGAGACCTCCGTTTCCATCGGAAAACGATAGCTCGGCAGCGATTGCTGCTCCACCATCCCCGGTGTAACCGGATGTCCCGTTTCCGGCAACCGTCGTAATGATGCCACTCACCGCATCCACCCGGCGAATTACAGAGTTATTGCTATCGACAAAATAGAGGTTGCCCGCGCCATCCAGAGCGATGCCTCCAGGATTGTTGATCATCGCCACAGTCGCTGCGCCACCATCCCCCGAATAGCCGGCCGTTCCGTTCCCGGCGACGGTCGTAATCATCTTGGTACTAGCATCCACGCGCCGTATGCGGTTGTTACTCGCATCGGCGAGGAACAGATTGCCGGCAGCATCGACGGCAACTCCCCTGGGAAGGTAGACGGGTGCGTCGGTCGCAAGAACATTGTCGGACTGATATATCCAATTTGAACCGGTTCCCGCCACGGTATTGATCGTGCCGGGGATCAGAACCGAGAGGGAACCTGTGGCTGTGCCAGTCAGCAACACACTCCCAAGCACGCTTTTTGCTCCGGGGTCTTCGATCACCACCGCTCCACTGCGGGTACCTGGGTACTTAGGCTGAAACACGACACTTACGGTGCAAGTGTCACCTACCTTGTAGGCGGCAGTGGTGCAGGCATTTGGGTCGGAAGAAGGATTAACGGCGAAATCGGCGTTCGCGATACCGAGCGTCACAACTTGCGGCGCTTCAGCGGCTCCGCTGGCGCTGATGGTCACGGTAACCGTGATCGGAGCCGAACTCTGACCTACAGCCGTGCTTCCTGTAAAGGCTTGCGTGGCCTGCAAGGTCTGCGCGGGCGCCATTGCTGTTGCGCAAACCAGAGCTGCGTTGATCAGAAGCGCGAGGCACCGAGCCCGTACTCGAACCGGACGCTGCGATCCGCTGGTGGTGGAAGAGACTTGCCTATTCATCTTTGGGCCCGATTCGTCCTGGGAGAACTACAACTGCGTAAATGAATGGGCGCATTGAAAGAAACTCTGGGTATGCGACCGACTGAGCCACAAGTGACCGCGCCGGATGTTATCTCTAACACTCGGAAGATCGGATACTGGACTATCTTAGAGTTCGTTAATGCTAATTGGAATTAATTTACACACTCAGTATGCAACTTGCAACCTACCAGAGGGGACGAGGAACACACTTTGGAACGCGCTGGAGCACGGTTAGGAGCTCAGTCCCTCGACCAGCATTCTAGTAACTATTTGATTCTATTGATTTTATAATAATAGAGCACCCGATGATGCGCGCCGGATGAGCCCAACCCTTCGACAGGACGGAACCGACCGAGCGAAACCATTCGGCAATCTGTACGTCGACCCGACTAACCAGCGTCCTGAGAATAAGCGATACGGTCCTTGGCAGGTGCCTCTCGGATAGCTCTTGCGCGAAGCAGCGCCTCGTCTCGTCTTGAAAAAGAACCCAAATCATGGCCAATTGATACCATAAGCTGGCCAACACAACTCTTTTTTTTCAATGCCTGCGTTTGGCGAGTGTCGTCCGATTGAGACCATAAGTTGGCCGAAACATCTGGAATGTACGATAACCTGGCCCAGAGTTGCCCGACGCCGTGTTCACCCTCACGTGTTGTCATTAGACAGCAGCCGCACGGAGAATTTACTGCGATGCTAGGCGCAAGGGAAGACACGCAAGAAACCACGGCTAACGACTGAATGCAGGATGGTCCGAAATGTGGATTGCGGCGTGCTTCAATGTGAATCTAGGCTGCTCGCAGTTTCGACAAGGCGGGAATTTCCGGTCTCGAATGTATGTTACTTCGTGCGCCAAACGATGATTGTTATCGTGAAGTACGGAATAAATTCCAGATTCCGGCACAATATCGCCCGGTTTGAAGACTGCCATTTCGGTTTTCCTCGTTTTAGGTTTCCATCTAATGGAAACCTTTCCCGTATACGACGCGAAAGGTCTGGGTCGGAGACGAAGTGGTGTCCAAATGCCACCGCATCTACGGTCCCGGCTAACACGGCACCTTCGGCGCTATCCGGTTCGAATCCGCAAGCGGAGATTAGTTGCCCTTTGAAGATGGGCCTCAGCCATTCGGCCGCGATCGCCCCCCGCTTGGCATCGACGACGTCGCCGCCCGCGATACGAGGCTCGATCAACCTCAGGCACCTGTTCAGCGTTGGGCGTTCCGCCGCCAAACAGCCGGGGAGCGACCAACATTCCGCACAAAAACGCGTGTCAGATGACTCTGATCGGCGAACCCGCAGGAAGCCGCAACCTCGTTGAGTGGTATAGCACTCTCGTAGATGAGGCGCTGCGCCAAGGCAATTCGCCTGTTCAGCACCCAGCGATGGGGCGAAATACCCATGGCGGTCTTGAAGCCACGGGTGAGTGAACTCACTGAGGTGGCGGATGCGTTTGCCACATCGGCAAGGCTGACATTCTGGCTTAGGTTCGCGTCAATGTATTCGAGAGCATGACGAAGTTGACGAGCGGTAAGGCCAAGCCTGTTGCTCGTAGCCCTTTTCGTAAAACCGCCGTATGCTTCGGCAATGTGGTCACGCACGGCAAGAAATATGGAATCCAGGTATAGGGCACTGACCTCCTGTGGTCGCTCCAGCGCAGGCAGCATCGCTTGCATCAAGTGCAGCATGACTGCGTCGTAACGTGGTTCTTGCAGGTCGTAGCGAAAGTCAAGAAAGCTAATGCGGCGCTCCGCTGCAAAATCCCGAAAGTTATTGATGGGCAGGAAGACTTGCAAGGTGTCGAAAGGGTCTCTGATATCTGCACACCATGACCTGCGCATATCGTACAAAGCCAATGCACCGGGTTCAGAAGCTGGCTTCCGCTTGTGATGCCCATCGCAAAACACGTTGATGGGTCTGAAGG